>Ga0116126_1000403_pt1 | contig 33001 bp, 48 predicted proteins | sample June2015DPH_16_5_FD_89730 | JGI IMG/M metagenome (GOLD analysis project Ga0116126, IMG submission 89730) | Peatland microbial communities from SPRUCE experiment site at the Marcell Experimental Forest, Minnesota, USA - June2015DPH_16_40 | ecosystem: Environmental > Terrestrial > Soil > Wetlands...
AGGGTTTGCGAATGGCGCGTGTAGTCGACCCCAGGCATGCGCAGCGTGGCCGGCGACGCCGGCGCCTTGGTTACACCCCGCCGCGGCATCAGTGAGCCCGCTCTCGGGGCTTCTGGAGCTCGGATGCAGCGACCGTCCAGCTGCAGGCCGCCTGGTGCGGCTGGCCAGGCGCGGCGCCGCACCCAGGACATGGCTGGCGATCCTTACGCAGCGCCCCGGCTTTCACTGGTTTCTGCAACTGCCCTGGTTTCTGCATCAATCGCCCCTTTCTTCCCGTCCAGCACCTGGGCGAGACTGAGCACCTGAGAGTGGCACCGCGGGCAGGAGCCAGAATCGTTGCTCACCGTTTGGCAGTCCGGCTCCGCGCAAAGGAACGCAGATTGAAGGTTCATTTGAACGAGCGCTTCGTGGACCATCACCGCTCCCTGGGGCGCGCCTCGCGCAGGATGATCGATGTCGTCGCCGTATCCGAGAATCGGCTGCCCATGCGCATCTGCACTGCAAAACCGGACCGACCGCCCGCCATGGCCGCCTCGATCATTTTCCGGCGAAGCGCCACGATCGATCTTTCACGTCGCGCGTTCGAGCGCTCGAACTGCCCCCGCAAGGGCCTGTGCCTGTGCATTTCGTTCCTCCTCGGCCGCAACCCTTGCGACCAGCTTTCTGAAGCATCGAAGGCAGAGGTCATGATCGCGCCGAGCCCGGAGCGGCCGCAATTTCCTGGTCAGAAACAGCGCCCGGCGACGGCACTCGGAACATCGGGTCATCTACCACCTCTGCTGAAACTTCCCGATCGACTTTCCCCGGCCGCGCTCCTCGTTCCATCCCCGGCTGCGCACCAGGCGCTCGGCCTCGGCGTCCAGTTCGTCATCTTCGTTGAATCGCTCCCAGGCAAGCCCGCACGAGTTACACTGCCGGGAACGATCGCCAGTCTTGACAGCCAGCGCGCCGCACCGCGGGCATTCCGCCAGATCCTCCGTAACGATGACCCGGCTCATTGAATCCGCGCCGGCCGAACCGACTGCACAAGCCGCCGGCGTAGCTCGTCCTTGATCAATTCGAACATCTTCTGAGCGTCCAAACGCTCCTGCTCCGGCCCCCGCTCGAACTTCCGGTAGTGCGCCTTGCAGACAGCCTTCATCCGTACAAGCTCCTCATCGGAGTTTCTGGCCAGCATCGCCGGGATTTCTGCCCACACGGTCACTTTCCACACGTTACACCCGGGCCGCCCTTGACGCAAGCATAGAAATCTATGCTTCTGGCCGCGGTTTCCCGCATTTGAAGCATACATTTCCCTCCCAGACCACCGATCCGCACTCGCACTGATCGCGGTTCCCGCCGGCCAGGTTGATCCGCGGCGCCTTCGGGGCTTCGGGCGATTTGGACCCCTCGTCCTTCACGAAGCCAGCCCAGCCGCTCGAGCCTTCCGCCAGTTCGGTCATTGCCCAGACCATCGCATCCATCCTATCCGGCGAGTGTTTGTCAGTTTTTGGGTTCCAGTTCGTCATTTGATCTTCAAGCGTAGCGAACATCCCATGGTGATGAACCCGTCCTTGCTCGTAAAGCGCAGAAACAGGCTCGGCGCGCACCGCCTTCCCGCGGCTGGCGGTCACCTTTTTGTAACTTAAGTTACTGTCCTGGTGGCGCAGCAGCGCCTCGATCATGTCGCCGCCGTTGTTCGCCTCGCCCACCAGCCGATCGGCGCCCAGGCGATGGTAGAGCCGGGCGGCCTGCTTCGCCGCCTCGTCGGGAGTGTAGATCCCGCTTTCGTCGGCCAAAATGTAGAAGTGAGCCGGGTCGCGGCCGTCCTGACCGGCGGCAATAATGCCCCACTCGTCCGACTCCTCGTTCGAAGTCGTCGCCGGATCCATGGCAACCACGATCCGGAATAACGGCGGCAACTTCGTAACGCGCCCGCCCTCGATGTGCTCCATGTGAAAAAGGGCATCCGGATTGTCGTCGAGCACCTCGGCGAGTAGTTCCTGACGGCCGAGCCGCGTATTTTCATACCTGGTGATGATCTTCGAGTAAAAGCCTGGGGCAAGATTTGAGCGGTTCTCATAGGTAGTGCCGCGCGTGATGGCCACGGTCGGCGTTTCACCTTGGCTCGCTGCGATTAGGGTGCGGATCAGCTTCGTTGGCCTGGGCGTCGTCGTGGCAATCGTTTGGGGATTGGTCCCGAGTCGCAGACCAAACTGCGCCTGGTCCCACGCGTCGACATCGTACTGCCATGAGGCGGGTTCGTCACACCACAGTTTTGTGTGTTGCTTGCCGCGCAGCCGATCCGGTTCCTGGGCTGTAAAAAGCAATGAACGCGCGCCGTTTGGCCAGTCCAGCCGGCGTTTCGATACTCGGTACTTTGGGCGCTCGTCGCGCGGGCAAACAGCCAGGATGCCCGACTCCCCCTCAACCATGACGTCTCGAAGATCGTCGGCTGTGGGCGCAACCAGGTTGACGCGATTAAAACCGTCTTTGACCCATTGTCGGACGTTCTCTGCGCCCACGCGGGATTTTCCATATCCTCGACCCGCGAGAACGAGCCAGGTGGCCCAATCCCACGCGGGGGCCAGCTGATTGGGCCGCGCACTGAGCTGCCAGTCGAAACGCAGCGCGTAGAGTTCCTGGTCCGAAAGCCGAGCGAGCCGCCTACTGAACTCTTTTTGCTGCCGAAGTTGGTCCAGTACCGAGTAGCTTGCCAATCAGTTCCTCACGGTCGACCTCGGGAATCAGTGGGCTCTCGTCTTTGCCGGTAAGCTCATGACGATCCTTCTGCCCGAGCAAATTCTTGCCCAGCCACACCAGCATGGTCCGGTCGCCCTTCATGGCCATTTCGAACTGCTTTCTGCGCAACGAGGACATGCACTTCTGCCGGCCAATCGCGAATGCCTTCGCGTAATTTCTGTAAATTGTGTCGGCTGAGCATCCAAACACAGCGGCGCAGTCCTCCTGCGTAAGGCCCTTCATCGCCATGATCTGGATCATACCGGCGTTCAAGACCTTTTTCGGCGCACCAGCACTTTTATGGGAGTCCGCAAAATTCTGCGGTTTATTTTTCATGTTTCCACCGGCGAGAGTCCGTTACGCTGTGACTTGCTCGAGATCGGCCTTCAGCTGCGCCACATCGAATCCACCCGGCGAGCCCTTCGCGCTCAGCCAGTCGTTGCTCAAGAGCGCATGCGCCTCGTCGCAATACTCGTTCCAAAAATCCAGCGTCATCTGCTTTGGGGCACCCCAGGTGATGCAGGTAAAGCCGTAGGCGTCGTACTTCGGAACATAAACGCAATGGCCGCCCCAGCTGCCCGGCTCGGCATCAGGGTCGTCAGGCGAACCCACGTCCCATATATCCTGACTTTGGGCGGTGATGGGTAGCGCCAGGCCGATGTAAACGCCGCCAAAAAGGCTGATTGCCTGCCTGACTTCCTCGAGGTTCGATGGGTGGGGATCCGCGAACGCCGCGAGCTGGTGCCCGACAAGGCCGTTCCTCCGCCAGGCATTGAGCACGTCCAGTTCCACGCCGCCCTGGTCGGTCGAAGGGTAGAACGGAACGTAACCGTCCCATTTCTCGTAGGCCCCCTCGATCAGGTCGTCGGGAAGCGTGACCATCCTGCCCAGATTCGCGGTCCAGACCTGCACGGCGTGCGCACAGGCGGAGATGGTGCAACAGCCGAGACCTTCGGCAAGCCGGGGCGGATTGGCCGGATCCGGCCCGTTCAGCATCATGCCCCATTCGGTGATGCCCTTCATCCAATCGACGGCGACCGGCGGCGGCTCAAGAGCCTGGGTGTAACGGGCGAGCATCAGTTGGCGCGAATCGTACCTGATGGACCGCCGCCCGAGCTTCATCCGTGAATGGTCGACCATGGTTACCCCACAAAAAAGGATCGCGCGGGCCCCGAGCTGCAACCCATCTGGCATGCAGTTAGTGCCATGACCCGCACGAACTTGTTAAGCTGGCTTTTTTCCCGTGACTGCCAGCCACTGGATCTCGAACTGCTTTTTGATGTCGGCGGCCCGGATGGCGCCCCGCCGGAGGTTCTTCGAAAGCGCCGGCGGTGGGCTGGCGGGCGGCGGCGTGGCCATGTGCCGGAGAGTGGCCTGGGCCGCCGAAACCACCGGGGGTACCGCATTCGGGTCGATGGTTTCGATGATCGTGGCCACCGTCGAGAGAATAATGCTCACAGCCAGCGCCTCGAGACCCGTAAGGCCGCCCGCGAGCCCAGCGAAGCTGCTGATGCCCTTGGCGAGATCCTGAAGCACCTGGACGACATCCTGCGACGGCGTGCCGGGCACCCAGGCGTTCACGGCCGCAACGGCCGCGCTAAAGGCCGTCGTGATCGAAACCGGAACGCTCTTTCCGAGCGAATTCTCGAAGTCCATCCATGCAGCCGACATTTCGCGCAAAAGCGCGGAAATTGTCGCCTGGTCGTTGCAGCCCGCGAACAGCGTGAGGATGCCGATCGCCATAGCAGCGCCGCCCAGCTTCACGGCGGATTTCAACAAGGTTCTGCGGTTCATAGGTTTCTCTCCTGTCAAAGCATACGCTTGGTGTCCAGGTAGAGCGCAACCGCAAAAAGCGCGCCCAGCCCGAATAAAAGCCCGAAGCCGATCTCGACATCGCTCATTTTCGCGCCCTCGCGATCCAAGCCTCGACGTCCGGACCGCCGAGCGAAATGTAAAAGTCAACGCGCAGGGATTTGAACGTGCCCACCAGGGCGACCTGGTTCAATGCCTGCGCTGCGGCGACCGTGAGCGGCCCCCAAGCCTCGTCCACCTCGAGCTTCGCGCCGAGCGCGTTACAGGCCCGCTGCAGGAGCCGGATGCCATCGCCTCCCGAGTTGACCTCGGCGTCCATCACGCGCATGGCAATCGGGTTATCAAGCCGGGAGAGCCAGGCATTCCAATACGTTTTCTGGTAGAACGCCTGGACGGCCGGCGCGCGCTGGGAGACAGGGATCTCAAACACTGCTTCGAAATCCTCGGGAAAGGCCACGCTGTTGATGCCGGAGATGGCCAGCGCCAAAGGGTCCGTTTTGGTCGGATCGGGCTCCGTCTGGTACCGGGGCGGGTTATAGTCCTCGTTCGCCAGCACGAAGGCATAGCAGACCGGGAAATCAGCCATTCGCGGCCTTCCTTTCGAGATCCGCACATGCCCGGCATCGGGTGCGATCGTGCCCATCGGCCTGGTGGCGCCTCAGAGCCTCCTCAAGCGAGCCGGCGTCGCACCGAAGCCTGAGACCCCGGACAATGTCGCCATGGAGCCGCTGCTTCGGATCCAGTCCCCAGCGCGCGTGATTAGACGACGACGCCCTCAATCCCACATGGACCCCCGCTGAAGATGCGGCCCGAACTCCTTCATACAGGCCCCACAGGCGCCGGATCGACTGTCAGCATATTTAACATTGTGCTGAGGGCAGCGCCCGCGGAAGAACCGCCAAAGCCAACGAAGGGCATAAAAAACGTCCATTATTGCGGCGCCTCTCCGGCCGGGATGGCCCGCCGGCGCGCTTCCCGGTCCCGACGCTTTGTCCGACAGTCCTTGCAAAGCGTCGGCTTGCGCTTGCCGACCTGGGCGGCAATGGGATTCAGCCCACAGTCGCGGCAAAGCCCCTGCTTCACCAGCTTTTGACGCCTGGCCAGCAGCGACTTCTGGACCGCGGCGAGCTGTGCTTTTGTAGCCATGGACGGCAGTATACCCCAAAAGTGCCAAGCATTGTGGAAAAATAATGCTTGCGTTTGTGTGGAACTAAGCGCAATGTGGAAAACATGACCAGCATTGAAATTCTCGAAGTCAACGCCGGCAAGCGCAACGAACCCGAGGCCGCAGCCATCGTCCTGTTGCACGCCGCGGAAGCCTGCCACAACCAGGAGGCGATCAACATTCTCGCCGAGCTGCGCTTCGACCTGATGCACAACCGGATGAAAAACCCAGGAGCCAAACAATGAAAATCACCACGCTGATCGCTTCTCTTTTCCTCGGTTACGTGGCCCTCTGCTGGGCAGGCTGGGAGATCATCCGGAAGACGAAAAAGGACGCCGCGTTCGCCAAAGCCCTCTACGCGAAATACCACACGCCGCTGCTTTCCGCGGCCGAGATCGCCGAGCTGCACGCCTCGCGCTGGATGGGAGACTAAGCCATGACAAAAGCAAAACTCGTTGCAGCGATTCACAAATTGCTTGCCGACCGCTGGGCATGGTGGTCAGGGCTCAGCGACGCCGACCGCTGGGCATTGTGGTCAGGGCTCAGCGACGCCGACCGCTGGGCATTGTGGTCACGGCTCAGCGACGCCGACCGCAGGGCATTGTGGTCAGGGCTCAGCGACGCCGACCGCTGGGCATGGTGGTCACGGCTCAGCGACGCCGACCGCAGGGCATTGTGGTCAGGGCTCAGCGACGCCGACCGCAGGGCATTGTGGTCAGGGCTCAGCGACGCCGACCGCTGGGCATGGTGGTCAGGGCTCAGCTATGCCGACCGCTGGGCATTGTGGTCACGGCTCAGCGACGCCGACCGCTGGGCATGGTGGTCACGGCTCAGCGACGCCGACCGCAGGGCATTGTGGTCAGGGCTCAGCTATGCCGACCGCTGGGCATGGTGGTCAGGGCTCAGCGACGCCGACCGCTGGGCATGGTGGTCACGGCTCAGCGACGCCGACCGCAGGGCATTGTGGTCAGGGCTCAGCGACGCCGACCGCTGGGCATGGTGGTCACGGCTCAGCTACGCCGAACTTGAAAGCCTTCCCGCCTCCGTATTGGAATGCATCAAAGACGATTTAGAAAGCGAAGAGGTTTAGATGTCACCCTGGACGCTTCCCGTGAAAACATCCATCGAAATCGAGCCGGTGCCAGCCGGCTCCCACATCGCCGTCTGCGACATGATCGTGTGGCTCGGCATCCAGCCAGGCTCCGGCCGTTTCCCCGACCCAAAGCCCAAAGTCTACCTGCGGTTTCAGCTGCCCAACGAACGCTACCAGTTCGAAAAGGACGGCAAAAAGGTGAACGCGCCGCGCCTCATCGGCCAGGATTACACCGCGTCCATGAACGAAAAGGCCAACCTGCGACACTTGCTGGCCTCCTGGCGCGGCCTGGAATTTTCCGATGAGGAAGCCGCGAAGTTCGATATTGGAACTGTCATCGGATGCCCATGCATGCTGATGGTCATGCACACGAAAAAAGAGAAACGAACCTACGCGAACATTTCCGGCATCGGGCCAGTTCCGAAGGGCATCGACCCAAAGGCCATCATCTGCGAGGGCACGGCGCTCCTTTACACGCCCGAGAACACGTCGACCTACCAACTACTCCCCGGCTGGCTGCGCAGCAAGATCGATGGGCAGATCTTCGAAGAGCCGGCGCCTGGGGCCGGCGAGCCCGAAGGCAAGCCCGAGGCGCCCGATGCCTGGGACCAGACCGAGCCGCCAGACCATCGCATGAACCCCGAGATCTCGGACGACGACATCCCGTTTTGAGGCTCCGGTAAATCTTGGGATAAGCAAGGGCCAGAGATCGAACTAAACCATTTAGGAATCAAGGCGGTGGGAAGTGTTGGAGATTCACGGTAAAAGCCGGTAGAAAACCATGCCACCGACGAAGGAGAATGACTGTGGGTAAGAGCTCTCCACCGAACCCGTCACCGGAGCTAACGCACCTGTGGCGCGCCAAACTGACCATCAGCAACAAGGTCGAGTACTTCCATTTCCGCGCGCCCGACGACTGCTCGATCGCTAGTTTCATCGCCTCGCAGCTATCCGATTCGAGTGACTACGTCACCATGAAGGCAGCCAGGCTGGTATCGGTCGAGTGCGTCGGCCGGCTGCTGAACTGAGGGAAACCAAAATGCTCGACGAAATGAAATTGCGCGGGCTGCAGTCCCGCGCCAGCAGGACCGATGGCCGGATTCCAGCACAGATCAGGCCGCGCGAATTGACTGAGTTGGTGGCCGAAGTGATTGCTGCTCGCGAGGCCATTCGAAAGCAAACAGCTGCGCTCAAACTAGCCCTGCCCGTTTTGGATGAACAGCTGCAAACGCTCTGCGAATCGTACTGCCCGCCATGCCAGCAGGGCGAGCTCTACGACTATTCGGAACTGAAGGAGCCGGAGCTTGGATGGATCACCAGCGCCGAAGCCGCCCTGGACGCCGTCGAGGCCGCGCTGAAAGGCGAAGCATGAGGCCGAAACGCGTTATTCTTTTGGTTGATCAGGATGAGCAAACGCTTGCAGAGCGTCGGTTTCTGCTGGTGACTTACGCTTACAGAGTCATCGCCGCCAGGAACACCGCCGAGGCGCTCAAGGCCTATATCGCACCGCAGAGCATAGACCTGGTTTTAGTGAACGATTGCCCGCATGTGGTCGACGGCGCGTGGTTGGTCCCGCGGCTCAAACGGGCGCGCCCCGATGTTCCCGTGCTGTTGCTGGTTGATAGAGCCGAAAGCTGCCCTCCGGAGGCCATCGCAGTGTTGCGCGAATGCCAGCCAGCCGACCTGCTCGAGCGGATCCGGATCATGAGCCAACCCAAGCGCGGGCCGCGCGAAGGAGCCCGGCGAGTAGTTAAGCCTGAGCCTTCCACAGTTTCCACATAAGCCTGTGAATTCCACCGCTAAATGTCCTTGACATTCCCAGACCACCCGACTAGCGTTGGCAAAATGTTTGCTAAAGTCTTCTCCCAAATCTTTGATTCGAGCATCGCACGAGACTACGCGGTCCGGCACATGTTCATGGACTTTCTTGTTTTGGCCGACCGTGAAGGCGTGGTCGACATGACCGTGGATGCCATCAGCCGCCGCACAAACGTTCCCCAGGAGATCGTAAAACACGCAATCGAAGAGCTTTCAAAGCCCGACCCATTAAGCCGATCGATTGAGGAGCAGGGGCGGCGTCTCCTTCGCCTCGATTCACATCGTACCTGGGGATGGCAGATCGTCAACTACGATCACTACCGAAACCTGGTCGATGAGGAGAGCCGGCGGGCCTATTTCCGCGACCGAAAACGCGACCAGCGAAAACGGTCAAAAACGTCTCCACCGGTCCAACTTGTCCGAGACAGTCCAATTTTGTCCAACGATGTCACACAGGCAGAGGCAGAGGCAGATGCAGAGGCAGAGGCAAGGGGAACGCGCCCCTCGTTCGAGCCCGACGATTTCAACCAAGACCCCGAAGCCAACATCCCGGAGGGGATGACGATTTTGCAGTACGCCGGCTTCGTGCTTCAACAGGCCAGCATTCCGGCCGGCTACGCCCTCAAGGTCAAAACCGGCGACACAATCGAACTGCTGGCCAAGGATGAGGGCTGTTCGCTCGCGGAGGCCACCAGGCGCCTGTTGGAGCGCATGCGCAATGCGGGCCCGCAAAAGTGGAATTTCTGGTTGCAGGATGGTGGCTGGAAGCAAGATGCTGGCATGGACGCGACCGAAAGAGCCTTTCTCTACGGAGTTTCCGATGACTGAAAAACAGCTGCTCGCGATTTACAAGAAAGCCTGCGCCGCGGCCGGACGCCGCGAGGATCCGCTCGCCAGCGCCGCCTGGCAGGACGTCCTGCAGGCTTTCTCGAGGGATGAGGTATCCGCGGCCCTGTCCGGCTGGTGGAACGATACAGAGCCCACCCAGGGCAGCCTGATGCCCCGAGGCTCGACGATGCCCAGGCCGGCCGACCTGAAGAGCCGGATACTCAGGGCACGCGACGAAGCCAGCCAGAACAGCGCCCAGGCCCGGGCCGACCGGGAACGGATCGAGGAGTTCTGGCGCATCGCCGACGAGCGTGGCTTCACCGACGAAGAGATCCGGAGGAAGTGGCCGTCCTACGTGGGCACCAGGCCGGCCCCGCGTCAGGAGGCCATCGCGTGAGCTCCAAAACAAAGATCGAATGGACGGACGCCAGCTGGAACCCCATCCTGGGCTGCAGCCGGGTGAGCGAGGGCTGCCGGCACTGCTACGCCGAGGGCATCGCTGGACGCTTCAGCCAGGGCAAGCCCAGCGTGTACTCAGGGCTCGCAGTCATGACAAACGGTCACGCGCAATGGACCGGCAAGATCGTCGAGACCAGGCAGCTGCTCCAACCGCTCTCCTGGCGCCGGCCGCGGCGAGTCTTCGTGAACTCCATGAGCGACCTCTTTCACCCCGGCGTGAGCGATGAGTTGATCGATCGCATTTTTGCCGTGATGGCGCTGGCCGAGCAACACACTTTCCAGATCCTCACGAAGCGCCCCGAGCGCATGCTCGAGTACTGCTACAGGCTCGACACGCGAGCCGCCAGCGTCTCTCTCGCCATGGCGCGCACGGATTGGTGGGATTCGCCCAAGGCTTCGCCATGCGCAACTGGAGCCATCGAGGATCTAATCAACGCGGGGCCGCTTCCGAACGTCTGGCTGGGCGTGAGCGTCGAAAACCAGGCCGCGGCCGATGAGCGGATCCCGCTGCTGCTGAAGACGCCGGCGGCCGTGCGCTTCATTTCGGCCGAGCCGCTGCTGGGGCCGGTTTCTTTGGCTCAGTGGGGTGAAGAGGGCCTGGAATGCGAATGTGGTTGGCGCGGTCTAGAGGGCGCTGCAATGCGCGACGAACCAGACCCGGACGATTACGGGTTTTCGTGTCCAAAATGCGGCGAAACCTGCTCTCATACATCACTCAACGAACGGCTCGGCGAAGGCCTCAATTGGGTAATCTGCGGCGGCGAAAGCGGACCCCAGGCGCGGCCCATGCACCCGGACTGGGCCCGGAGCCTGCGCGATCAATGCAAGGCAGCCGGCGTGCCATTTTTCTTTAAGCAACAGGGCGAATGGATCGAGATACCGGCCGTCCAGACTGCTGGCGACGTCATTCAACTGAACGCCGGAAGCAACGATCGGGTATGGGTTGCCCGCCGGATCGGCAAAAAAGCCGCCGGCGCGCTGCTCGATGGCGTCGAGCACAGGCAGTTCCCGGAGGCGCGGTGAGCATCAAGGCGATCGAGCCGGCGCCCAGGATGCCGCGCACGCCACGGGAATGCTAGGCGGCGGCCGACGCTGCCGCGTGGGCGCTTGCGCTTGACTCCTGCCGGCAATACGAGTTAATCGAGGGTGGGCCATTGATCGACGTCGACCGCTGCCTGCTGATCCTGGAACGAGCCAAAAAACGGGGCATCACGCCCGCGAGAGTCGAGAGCCTATGAACGAGCTGCGCATTGAAGTGCCCGGCATCCCGCCGAGCGTGAACGAATACAAAAAGTACCGCATCGTTTCTGCGCGCGGCCGGAAGCCGGTCGCGCTCTGGTACCTTACCGCCAAGGCAAAAGCCTGGTTCCGAGACGTGGCCGTGTTCGCCCGCGGGGAGCAGCTGCGGGCTGAGGACTACTCGATCAGCTACGTCGTGTTCCTCCAGGATGCCCGGATCCATGACGTCGACAATTTCGCCAAGTGTATCCTCGACTCCCTGGCCGAGCAGCACGGCTGCGGGGCAATTGACGACGACAAAAGGGTGGCGGAGATCCACGGGTACCGGCGGATCGACCGCACCAACCCCAGAACCGTGATCGTGATCCGGATCGCCCAGGGGAGCCTTTTATGACGCGCAGAATGTTGGTGCTCGAACAATGGAACGAGTTCGTGCGCATGACGCTCCGGCCTGACGCGCCGGCCATCCAGAAGCTGGAAATGCGCCGGGCTTTTTACGGCGGCGCGTACATGATCCTGTTTCGGGTCATGGCCGAGCTCTCCGCGGGCGGCGAAACCACGCCGGCCGACCTCGAAACCATGAGGGACATCCACCGGGAATTGACAGAGTTCCTAGAGTTGGTGAAAGCAGGACGGGCGTGAGTGTGATCGATATCCGCCAGGGCCACGTCCTCGATGTGCTGGCCGAAATGCCGGCCGAGTCGATCGACTGCGTGGTCACCAGTCCGCCCTATTGGGGCCTGCGCGACGCCGGAGGCGGCCTGAAGCGCCTGAATGACACGATCGACGTCTGTTCCATCCATCGCGACAGAGCCATCGCCACCGGCGGCCAGATCCAGATTGTGGAAAAAAGTACTGGCTTTTCTGGCGATGGTCAGCATAAACTACCCTTCGACTCAAGTTGTTCCACAACCCGAAAGGACAATCCATGAAAACCAACGGGATCTTATCCGCAGGCCTCCAGCGCGTGCTGCTCGGCAGCGTGACCAAACAGAGCTCGAACGGCCGCATCGTCGTCCAGATGCGCATGCCCCTCACCGGCGAGTCCATGGGCACCCTGCCTGATTGGGTGGCGCGCGCCTACGAGGACGTCTCGAAAAAGTACTCGGACGTCGAGCCCGAGGTCCAGGAGATGAGCGACCTGGCGATCGCCTTCACGAACGAGAAAAAAGATGGCGAGATGTTCACCAAGCGCGCCGTCAAGATCGCCTCGGCGTCGCTGCGCGGTTTCAAGGTGACCCGCGTCGGCAAGCCCGATGAGCCCGAGGTCGAGCTGCAGTTCAAGCTCTACCTCTCGTTCGCGCGGGAGTTCTGGGCCTGGGCTGGCGAAATGGCCGGTGAAGAGGTCTACATGACGTTCCCAGCCGGCAAGCCGGACGAGGGGCCGGTGGCCGAGACCGGCGAGCTGCCCCTCGAGGCCCCGGAACCTGGGGAATCTGCCCCAGAGACCACCATGCCAGCGACGCCGGGCCTCCAGGAGGCCACGGGCGAAGCCGAGCCACCGAAGGACACCGGACCGGCCAAACGTGGCAAGGGGGCGAAGCCAGCGAAGCCGAAGGGCACGCCTAGCAACCTCCGGGAGTTCCACCAAAAAGAAGTGGCAGCCGGCCGTGCTGTCAATTGAGCGCACCGCAGAGAGGGCGGTGAGCGAACGGCCCATCCTGTTCTCCGGGCCGATGGTGCGCGCCATCCTCGAGGATCGAAAGAGCCAGACCAGACGTGTCATTAAGCCACAGCCACCGGTGGGCACCAGGAGCGTCTACCGGCCGTTCGCCGGCGAGCCTAATAACTGGCAGGGTGCGCGGCGTGACCTGATGGCCTGGTACGGCCGTTGCCCTTACGGCCAGGAAGGCGATCGCTTGTGGGTCCGGGAGACCTGGACAGGGACATGGACTGGGGCCGGCCTCTCCACGATGCACCTGCACTATGCGGCCGATGGCGGGGAACAGACGCTGAACTGCGACCCGGCGTACGTGCTACCGAAGGCCGCCGCAAAGGTGGACGGCTGGGTGACGCCCCTATTCATGCCGCGCTGGGCCAGCCGGATCCTGCTCGAGGTGATCGAGGTCCGCGCACAGCGCCTGCAGGAGATCAGTGAAAACGACGCTGCGGGAGAGGGCGTTGGGGTCTGGTTCGAGACGCACCCGCATCCTGGTTGGGATGGCGACCCTGATGAACACCGCAAAGGCTTCGCCGAGCTATGGGACGCGATCAACGGTAAGAGCCACCCCTGGGCGGGCAACCCCTGGGTCTGGGCGGTGACGTTTAAGAGAATTCTGGCCTAGCAAACTTCCACAATTCCGTGCTAACCTTTCAGGCGAAGGGAGCACCGGAATGGTCATGAACTGCGAAGCCCAGCCCCGTCGTACCGGCCGCGTTGCCTACCCTTGCATCGCCTGCGGCTCCCCCGTCGAGCCAGGCCAGGTCTACTGCGCGGTTTGCCTGCGCGCCATGGCCGAGCGCCAGCCTGAGGAGCGCCTGGATCCGGACGCCATTCTCGAGCGCCTGTGGCTGCGCAGCCAGATCGAGAACGAGCAAGCCGCCTAGCCCAAACCCGGTCGAATGTACAATCGGGCAGGAGGCTCAAATGCTGATCATTCTTATTATCGTGTTGCTTCTGGTCTTCGGTGGCGGCGGCGGCTACTACGGGTACAGCCGCTGGGGCGGCGGTGGCGGCGCCGGCATCGGCCTCGGAACCATTCTCCTGATCTTGCTCGTTTGCTATCTCCTGGGGCTGTTCCGCTAAATCCCCTCCGGATCCAGGCTGCTCTGGTCGGTCCCAACCATCCCCATGAACCTCGCAGACACCGCGGAAACATGGGTTATATAAAATGCGCGAAGAGAGGGATACCGCCTTTGTGGCCCTTGAACGAAACTGAGTTGCTCACGCTGCTGAATGCCATCTTCGGCGCGGCTCTGGTTTTCGTGTCCACCTTGTACTGGGTGGGGAGAAAAGCCAGCCACGCCAAGGCGGCGGCTGCGACTAAAGCCGCGGAAACGGTGGCGCTGCGAGTGACCTCGCTTGAAGGCAAACTGGCGTTGGTAGATCAGGCCGTAGTTCCGATCTCAGCCGCCTTCCAGGCCATCCTGATCAAGGAGTTGACCCATTACCACACCCCGGAGATGGATGAGCTGCTAACGAAAGTGGGGCCGCCGAGCACTCTCACCGCATCTGAAATAGACGATCTGGCGCGCCTGCTGCAAGCCAGGACAATCGACATGGGTCCATTGATCTCGGAAGCAGAGCGCGGGGCCGCCTACATCCTCCCCATCGTAATGAAGCGCGCCAGCGACGAATATAAACTCCTCGAGGCGGCCGGCAAGTTGAGGAGCACGCTGGTCACGGTCGCAGTGGCGCACCTGATGGACCTTTAAAAGCGCGGCGTCTACGGCACTTGGCACCACGTCAGCGCAAAGCATGTTGCGCGGTACGTCAATGAAGTCACCTTCCGGCTGAACGCTGGCAATGTGGCCAATCACACCTTGGCTCGGCTGGATTCGTTCATCGCCGCAGTTGATGGACAACGTTTGACTTACAAGAGGTTGACAGCATGAAAGAAACGCCCGAAGTGTTGGACAAGATAACCGATGTTGTACTGGCCTATAAGCCAAAACCGAAGAGCAAAGCAGCCGGGAAACGGAAGCGGAAAGAGAAGAAACTTGAAAATCCTGATCGCGTGTGAGTTCTCTGGCGCGGTCAGACGCGCCTTTCGTGAGCGGGGCCATGATGCGTGGTCCCTTGATATTCTTCCGGCTGCGGATGGGAGCGAGTTCCATATCGTAGGTGACGCTTGGGATGCCTTGCTTCCGTACACCTACCAGTGGGACATGATGATTGCCCATCCGCCTTGCACCCACTTGACCGTTAGCGGCGCTAGATGGTGGAAGGATCGGCAGGACGAGCAAATACAGGCGATAGACCTGTTCATGCTTTTCGCCAATGCCGATATTCCGAAGATCGCCATCGAAAATCCCATCGGCCTGATGTCTACACGTTGGCGCAAGCCAGATCAGATCATCCAGCCTTGGCAGTTCGGGCATGGCGAGATCAAAGGGACGTGTCTTTGGCTGAAAGGTTTGCCGCTTCTCCAGCCGTCCAACATCGTCGATGGAAGAGTACCGAGGGTGCATTATGAATCTCCTGGAATCAAGAACGGTCTTACCCGACAGCAACGGCGCTCAATCACCGACCCAGGCATTGCTGACGCAATGGCCGAGCAGTGGGGCTGATTCATGGCCCACGGAAGTCAAGTATATAATTCCCTTTAAAAGGGACTTGAGTCCCTAGTACCCGTTGCTTCCGTTGCTTTGCCAGCGATCTTGCCCCTCATCGTGATGAGGCTTATATCCCATCACGATGAGGGATTGCATGGTCGCAACCAGTGTTCGTCCAAACTCGCGTGTGCCCGCAAATGTGCAGAATCTAGCACCGTGAACCCGCGATTCATGGTCTATCGGTGCCCGACCTGCCAGAATTTCCTCGTCCATGGGCAGCATTTCGTGACAATCAGGACACTCGAACAAAAACGAGCAAGAAGTTCCATCGGTGACCTCTCGGAACTGCCCAAGTTCTGTGTCAACAAGTCTGCTCATCATTCACTTCCCCTTTAAAAACCGCGCTCACTTCCCCACAAAGTGCAGGCCGATGTTGATGGCTGCAGCTGCCAGCAGGCTCACCAGCAGCCAGATAGCTTTATTTGAATTTTTCGTGAATCGCGCCACAGCGTCCTCGACCAGCAAAAGCCGCGAGCTCATTGAAGGATTCTCCTTGTCTGCCCCAACGTAAAGATCGGTGAACATTTTGTTGACCTTATCTTCCAATGGGCAATCCTCCGACGAATTGCAGACGACTGCCCCGCGGTCCAAGCCCCGATATGCCACGTTTGCTCCTTGACCTTCAAAAAGAAGACTCCTACGGCAATTATGGTTTCGCCGGGTTGTAGGTCCCTGAGACCGTCGGCAAGCTAGGCGCCTTGGGAGCCGGAGCCTGAACCGGCGCCGAACTCCCTGTCACACCCGCCCGCGTCGTTGCAGGAGCACTCGCCAACGGGCTTGATGCCTCGTACGAGCCCGAGATCGTGGGCGCTGCAGGCGACGGGATCGATGCCTCAAAGAAAGCCGATGGACGAGACGCCGCGCCTCCGGAGGCAAGAGTTACGGTCGCGTAGTAGCAGTAGGTCGTGCCAGCAAGGATCGTCGAATCTGCGTAGGTCCAGGCGGTATTGACCATGCCGGTGGCGACCACCTGCGTGCTCGTCAGGGCCGTGTACGCCGAGCTCCCAGGAGCTGGGCAAGAGGTCGTGCCCGTCGCGAGCGCGGCGCGATAAAGCTCGAGCGCGCAGGGCTGGGCCGTCGTACAACTGCTATCGATGATCGTGAGGGTTTCATTTGCCGCCTGGGCCTGAGCCCGCGGCGCGAAGCCGGCCAGGATGAGCAAAGCCGACAGGGTGAGCAAAACGTTCCGCATTTTCATAGTGTCCTCATTCGTTGGTTCATTACTTTCAGCGCCTCGATGCGCGCGATGCAGTCGTCAAGCCGTTTCAGGATCCAGCCCTCGCACAGCGCGTGCGGCGGCTCTTTCGCCAGCGCAGCCTGCAACGCGTCAAGCCGCAGCACGATCCGCTTCACTTCCGCCCGGTCGTCCACGCCTCGCGTCCCGTTCGTCATCGCCGCGCCTATGGAGTGTACGTGATTACCACGATCCCGTGGCCGCCATTGCCGCTGCTGCCTGCGCTATAGGCACCGCCGCCCCCGCCGCCGCCGTACAGGCCGCCCGTGCCGCCATTGCCGCCGGAGTTGCCTGCGTTGCTGCCCGCGCCCCCCGCGCCGCCTCCAGAGCCGTAAGCGCCCCACTCCAGACCCGCGCCGCCGTTTCCGCCATACAGGCCCGTGTTGGAACCGCCGCCGCCGCCGCCTGAAGCGCCGTTTGCGTCTCCGCCGCCGTTCCCTCCGTTGGCTGAGACGAGGCCCGCCGCGCCGCCCGTAACGCTGCCGGTGTAGTTAGCCCCTCCAGCGCCAAATTCAATACCGGCGCTTCCTCCGCCAGACCCGCCGCCGCCGGCACCGACCGCATTCGACAGCCCGTATGCCGCGCCACCGTTTGCGCCCGCGCCGTTCGGGCCGCCAGCGCCCCCAGCGCCACCGGGGATATGATTCCCGTTCCCAAAGCCGTTGCCGCCGTTTACGCAGGTGCCCGTGCCGCCTGTTCCGCCGCTAATCGTGCCCGCGGGGCCGCCTGCCCCTCCCCCTTTTGCAATCACTGAGGAGCCGAAGGAGCTCTGGCCGCCAGCCGTGGACGTGACGCCATTCGCACCCCCAACACCGCCTGCGCCCACGGTCACGGTGATGTTCGCCCCTGACGCGTAGCTGACAGAGATGGACTTGCAGTATTCTCCGCCGCCGCCGCTCGACTGGCAGCAGCCTGATGCCCCACCCGCGCCGCCGCCGCCGATGGCTTCGACCGTGATGTTCGCGCCGTTGGTCGTTGCATGCCAGGCAGACTGGGTGCTGGTGCAAAATTCCCGCTGCTGAGACCCTACGACGACACACGCGCAGACCGGCGAATTGATGCAGACCGCAGGGCCCGCTGCGACCGCAACCCTGTGCCGCCCCGGCCCCACGTTCTGCGCGAGAGCCGCGACAGATAAGAGCAGGAAACCTGCAAGCCACTTCTTATTTCGTTCCATAGATTTCCACCGTAATAGTGTTTGCCGTGCCGTCGGGCGAAGGCGTCCATTTGATGTAGCCGCCAGAGCTGATCGTCGTGGTACTTCCGGGGGCGATCGCCGTCGCAAAACCGCTGGCACAGGTCAAAGTCGAGGCCAATAGGTTGTTCCCGCTTCCGTCCGTGATGGTGATGGTCGTACCGGTCCCCGCGTCCACTGAGCACGTTGCGCCCGTGATTGTCCAGGTCACCCCGTCTTTGTTCTGGCAAATCTGATTTGTGGCGTAGGTGCCCGTCGCAAGCGCCGCCGTTCCTCCGCCGACGCCGTCGCCGCAGTACCATTTCTTGTACTGCGCAGGCACCGAAGGAGCCTGATAACTCGGCATCGCACTAAGGCCGTTGCCGGTGAGAGGATCGCCGACGGGCCCTGCGGGCAGGCGTACAACGTTGCCGCCCGGTCCGACGATGAAAATGTCGCCCACTGTGAACGCGGTGGAATTCGTCGTCGGCTTGAGCGCCAGGATCCCAGCCTGCATGTTGTAGAGGCCGCCCGTCACAAAGGTTATCGTGTCGGAGAGGCTTCCGGCGCCAGCCTTGGTCCCGTAGAAACTCGTGTAGCTAAGCGCCGCATCCACATATCCGGAGGTCTGCAGCGCAATATAGCCGTTTGCCTCCGTCATGGTCGCCACGCCCGCGCCGCGATTGCTGCCGGAGACGAAAATCAGGTCATTGGCTACCGTCGTCGTGATCGATCCGGTCGACAGGGTTTGCGAAGAGGCAAAAGTGTGGGTCGCTGAGGCTATGGTGTGGGCATCGATGCAGGAAGAGTTAGCGACGTTGGCAAATTCATAAGCCGACACGATGTTGTAGCCGTTAGTTACGCCGTTGATCGTGGCCGTCGTAGAGCCGCCCACCGCGCCGCAGGCCACAAACTGCTGTATATCGAATTCGCCGGAGAGCAGATTGCTGTTGGCGAGGGTGAAGGTGTCCCCCTGGGCGTCGCTGATTGTGGGCGTGCCGGTGCCGTCGTTGTGCATGAGCTCGACGACGAGCGCATCGCCTGGATTCACGTTCGCGGTCAGAGTGATCGAGGTGCACGGGGGACCGCCGCTCGTGCAGTCAGCCACCAGCTTGCTTTGCACCAGCGTGGGAACCACATTGCTCCCGGTGATAATCCCGCCTTCGTTCACGTGGTAGTTGGTGCTGTCTGACCAAATCGAGACGCCCATCCCTGGAATCAGCGAGCCGGTGCCGAGCGCTACGCCCAGCGCGCTCAGCAGGCTCGATCCGCTCGTGGGGAGCACGGAAAACGCCGCAACGCCCTCATTCGAGACAAAAATCGTCCACGGCGCGGCAGGCACAGAGGTGGGCAGCGTGAGTACGCAAGCCGCCGCGCAGTTGAACAGGATGGCCTTGTTATTGTCCCCTGAGACGGCCGTGTAACTGCCGGTCTGAACGTTTACGCCGTTCAGGCCGCCCCCGCCGCCGCAACCGCTAAAGACGCCGGCGGCCGAGATGGTGCATCCGGTCGCCGTTTTAGGCGCGTACTTTCCAGTCGACTGGCCGACCATGATCTGACCGGCCGACGGGGGCGTGCTACTGCCGGTTCCGCCGTTCGCAGGCTGCTGGACCTGACCCCAGAGGAGCGCCGGCCAAAGAACGACTAAACCGCCAAGGATTCGCTTAAAACTCGCCATAGTGAACCATCCCAGTAGAACTGAGCTGCCTGCCACTGATTCAGAATAAATGAAGCATTGTTGTCAATGTTCCCGCTTGACGCCTGTACCGTGCATGCCCCGCTCCCGACGTTTTTAACCCAGAGAGCGAAACCCGTCGAAAAGGTGACTGGCAGCGTGACGGTCACCGCCGACGATGAGTTCTCTTGAATGATGGCGCCGAGGTCCGTCGAGAGCGCGGCATAGCTCGCCGTTTGCGGGTTGATCGTCAAAAGCCCAGCGCCGGCAGGGACGGCAAAGGTGCCGTCCGCCTTGAGAAATTTCCCCGCCGCGGCCGACCCAGCCGGCGGCGCCGGGACGTTGCCCGCTTTGCCTCCGGAGCCCGAGTCGCCCACCATCACCGGGTCGGTGGCTGAGATGTTGACAGTTGGCGAGCCGCTGTCGTCGGCAAAAACCACGTTCTGCAGGCCGGTGGCAGGGGCCGGCGTGGTGGCGTTGAGGTTGACTGTCGTCGCAAGGCTCATCGTTGGCTCCTTAAGCCGCGCCAGGCACGCCGGTGGGCACGTAAATGTATGGTGTCACATCGGCCAGAGACTGGAGCGCAGCGCCGAAGGTGTTGAACGTACAGATTTTGAAATAGAGCACCTGGCCGATGTAGGCAGGCGGCATGGTCATCTTCAGGATTCCCGCCTGGCTCGGGCCCACCACGGCGAAGCGCATGCCGGCCGGATGGTCGATCCCCGGGCCGCCCGAATTCGGCGCCAGGAAGATCGAACGGCGCAGGGAGTTCCCAACGCCCGTCGCCTCGAGAGTGTAGGCATTGGGGCCTGTGAGCGTGGCCACCGCGTAGCTCATGAGTTCGTAGCCGAACCCGGCGCCGCTCGGCGAAGCCACTGCCGAGCCGGCGACCTCGATGGTGCCCGCAAGACCCACAGGAGAGCCGGCGACGTTCACCTGGAGCGGATCGCCTGCAGCCACGATCGTGCCGTTCACGTCGACAATGAGCGCGCCGCCCTCGACGTAGCACGGTACTTCGAAGTTGTTTTCAACCGTTGTGGAATAGGACTCAAGCGCCCCGTCCGATTCGGCCAGGTTGACCTCGAGGTTGTTCGTCGAGTCTGGATCGGCAGCGGCTGGCCAGTCGGCAGTGACCTCGCCTGTGACGGCCGAGCCGATCACGATGTTCGAGTTCGCGTCTGCGCCTCCAGGAGCCGGGTTGTAGCTCACGCCGCCATCGGTCGAAACGAAGATCTGCGCGCCGCCATAGTTCGCGTCGTTGCTCGAAACCACCACCCAGATCTCATCGCCGGCCGAGCCGGGATAGAGGCCCGGCGTCGGCTCGAAAATGATCGGCGCGTTGGCATTGCCGGCGCTTTGCTGGGGATTGACCGGGGTCGGCGCGGGCGTGGTCGCGGGGAGCAGCGCGGGTGCGCACATCCCGTAAACGAAGGGCTCGGCCGTCACGGCGAAGCTGCCGTCGTCCTGTTCGTTGTAGCTGGTGATTCGGACCGGGACCCCGATGATGCCCTGGAGCTCATCGGTGAGCGTCACGAGATCCATGGGCGAGAGCAGCGACCAGCGCGCGGTCGTTCTGAAGCTCCACACATCGCCGCCGTACTGATTGCGCCGCACTTGGATCCCGAGAATGGTGCGCGCGATCGAGGGATCCTGGACCGCATTGTTGGTGACCGGATCATCCTTGCGGACCCCATAAAGCCCGAGCGTGGCCGGATCCGGCGTCTGCACGGTGACCTGGGCATAGTTCGCGTTGCGGTCGACGCACTGCATCTGAAGCACGTTCGGCAGATCGATGCGCACTGCGGTATCGAGCGAAGGGCAGTCCGAGAGTACGAAGTCGCCAGCATCGGCGTCGAGCTCGGCGACGGGCCCGGCGGCCGAGGGCGCCTGGTAAAACGCTCCGTTGCCCGCGGCCGAGACCTCGGAGTAGGGATAGAGGTAGAACTTGGCGCCTAGAAACACCGGGGCGGCATTGGCAGCGCTGCAGAGCGTCTTGATCCAGTCCGACGCCGCCGACTGCGAATTCATCGTGAGCGAGCCCCAGAGGCCGTTGGCGCGGCATTGCGCGCGCACCAGGTCAAAGGACGGGATGTCGACGAAGTCCCCGAGCGGTCGTGGATAGGGCACCGGCTCGGTGGCCTTGATGGCGAGCAGACAGATCGAAGCCGGCGAGCCAGCTGCTCCCGCAGCCGCGAACGCACCAGGTGAGTGAATGATGCGCTCCTGCATTTGGAATGTGCTCGGGGACCGCCCGGGGAAGTTCGCCGGGGTCACCGCGCGCCACAGGGGCTCGTCCGCGACCGGTGAGGCCCCGCCACCGGGATAAAGCGAGATGGCCAGCAGGTAACCAGGCAGGCCCTCGGCGACGCTGCTAGAGGCCTGCGCGGGGCCGCTTGAGGAGGTCGCCACGGCGTCGACCGTCTCGCCGCCTAGATAGCCCGGGGGAATGCTGTACGAGACAAGCAACCCCACCTGGGTGACCACCATATTCCCGGAGTAGTTCGAAAGCTGAACGGTGGCGTTGAACTGAAAATTAAAGCTGGCGGCCTCGAGCGCAGGCGCCGTCGTGCCGAAGCTGGGGCCGGTCCACACCCCAGAAAATGGCGGCGGCGGGAAAGAGCCCGATGGGACGCTGGCAGAGAACTCCAGTGAGCTGTTGTCAGTCGTGAGCGTCGAAACAAAGGTCACGACCGGCTGGATGGCGGTGACCACGACACCGGCTGGCAAAGCAGGCCACTCAAATCCACCCCATTCAAGGACCGTGTGCACATTCTCGTAGAGGTTGAACGGCGGGTAAACGCCGCTAACTGCCATCATCCCGCCGTCCACCGTTGCGCTGGCGGTGGCAGTGTTTGTGGGACCGGCCGAGGCGCTGGCGCCGCTCGTGGTTGGCGGAACGAAGATAGTGCTTCCGGTGGAAGCGCCTACCCCGCCGATCTCAAGGATTCCCATGCCCCAGGGAGCCGACGCGCCGGAGACGGTGACCGTGTTCGGACCCCCGACCGCATAGGCGTACCAGACCTGGTAGCCGAGCCCGTCGCCATAGACCTTGGTCCAGGTTTCGCCGTTCGTCGAGCTGATCCCGAGCGTGCCAGAGCCGGTGGCCGTCGCGATGAGAATATTGCCGGCGGCGTTCGGCATGTCGTACATCATCGGGGGCAGACCCACGGTGGCGCTGGCGTCGACCTTCTTCTGGATCGTGCCAGGCAGGTCGTAGCTCGAGAGCCCGCGCTCCATCTGGGTCGCCGCCGGCTGGGGCTGCACGGAGGTCTCGGCCGCGATCGCCGCCTGCGCCATGCCCGACTTATAGATGTCCTCGATCATGTCCACAAAATCGGCATCCCCGCTCGAGTACACCCCCCACTTAAATGCAACCTCCGGATTCAGCTGCGGGATCGCGCCCGAGGCCCCGAGGTCGAGTTCCGAGCTCTGCAGGCCCGCGAAATGTGGATAAACGATCTGCTGAGAGCTAAGGCCGGCGTTCGCGTACTCGTCGCCCGAGCCGAGCTGGGGCTCGAAGGCCATGGCGAGCCTTGCGATCGGGGGCTGGTTCGAGGTCGCTGCGGTGAGCTGGGCGTAATACACGTTGACCGTGCCGGCCGGGAACGACTCGGCGTCCAAATAGACGGTGGCGCCCATGCCCTGCTGCCAGCGATAGCAGAACGGCCAGGTCCGGTAGCTCATCGGATTGGTCGGATCCGGCCCGACCTCAAGCTCGTTCCAGAGCGGGATTTCCCAAGAGCCCGAGAGCGTCTGCGGCCCCTGGCCACCGTAATCGTCGACCGAAAAACTGTAGCTCGCGGTGAGCGTGACGGCGATCACGAAGTAAAAGTTCGGGTCCGTGACCGTCAAAGACTGCCGGCCGCCGGCGCCGGCAAACGACTGCTCCTGAAAGGCCAGGGGCGCGTTCGACCCATTGTTCATCACCTGGAGCACGCCGCGGATCGGATTGTGTCCAAGGAGAAAGTCTATGTTTTCACAGTAGTTAGTGATGCCCTTCTTCAGTTGCTTGAACTTTTTGGTACCGGCGCCGCCTTGCCGAAGGTTCGCCGCCCAGATGGCGAGCAAGTTGGACTGCGTTTGACCGTACCCAACCGGGATCGTCGCGCCATACGCCGAGGCCTGCAGAAGCGAACCCATAGCGGTGGGGCGCTGCGCTGCCTGATCTTTGAAAGTGACCGTCATGCGGGCTCCATCTTAGCGAAGGGGTCAAAGATCTCCATGGGCCGAAACGCCGTGAGCCTATGCGTCGTGAGGGTGATTTCATGCACGCCGTCGACGCCGGCATGCACGCCGCGGGGCCAGGAGGTCACAATCGCGCCATGGTTGAAGACTTTGCTCTGTATCACCCGGAAGAGCACCAGGTCGCCCGGCTCAGCTTTCGAGTCCGCCCGGCAAAGGCAAAGGGAGCGAGCGCCGTCGACGCCAAAGCGCACCAGGCCGCGGAGGTAGCGCTCGTGCGAGCCGTGCAAAAACCAGTCGTGCCGATAGGGATCCTCGAGTCCATCCCAAAGATCCGGCTGTGCGGTGCCGATCTCAATCAGGTAGCAGCCGAGCAAAGTGGCGCAATCGACGCCGGCGCCCTTCATCCGGCCCCCAAGGACATAAGGCGTCCCGATGAACGAACGCGCGATTTCGACTGCCTCGGCCCGCGTTTTCATGGCTCAGACCGCCTGCGTTGGATTTGGAACGAACGGGAACCCGGAGTATCCCTCGTCGCCCAGGTTGATCGGCGCCGTCGTCGAAACATAGAACGTATCGACACCGGGCGTGGGCGGCCAGGGCAAAGGCGAGTAGATCACGAACTCGGAATGGTGGTTGCCGTCGCCGTCGGTCCACTCGCCGTTCTGGCCGATAGCGGACCAGGCGCCGGCAAGCGTTGCTCCCGGACCGGAAAGGAAAACCATGTAGCCGCCAGAGAAAAGGTCGCCCGAGTAGATCCTTCCAGCCGATGGCGACGTACAGTCCGCCACGATGTAGGTCTCGGTCGACGGCCGGATGCAGCTGAAAACCGGAATAGACGGGTCGCCCGGTGGCAAGGTCACCGCAGCCGTCGACGCGAGCGTGTTGGTCACCTCTACCACGGTCGAGGGCACCTTTTGCTTGAGCACGTCCAAATAGCTCTTGGTATTGAAGATCAACTTGTTGCGCGCGATTTTGCAATTCTGGACCCGGCCGCCGTACCACTCTGCGCAGCCCAGAGTGTCGGCGTCGCCGGGCGTGGGCATGAAGCACCGAAGGATCAGCGCCGGCCAGTTGTCATAAAAATGCTGGGCGGCCAGCTGGTAGGGAGATGCCGTCGCGGTGCTCGCCGTTTTGGAAGCCTGCGCGCTGGCCCCAGGCGACCAGGTGATGGCCAGGGCCTGGGCGTCAAGCCCCACCTTCGCCTCAACGCCGGCGCGCGATACCACAGCCGGATTGAAGAGCCCATAGGGCTTGTAGAGCACCGGAGCCTCGTGGTTGGTGAGATAGAGCGCGTTGGGGCTCTCGGGCGGCCCGATGAGGATAAGATCGCGGATGATCGGATCGTCGGTCGAATTCAGGTAGGCCTGGGTGGCGACCGTCGTGTCCGAACCATCGCCGCCGATCGTCCGCCTCATGAGGGCACCGGCCTTGCAGTCCGGAGCACCAGCGTCCCGGATCCGTTCTGCGATTCTGAGCCGCCGACGGTCCAATAGCCGCCGCCCTGCCCGGCTGGTGGCTGGCCGGCCGAGGAGCCGATGCCAGCAAACTTCTCGAAGTCCTGTGAGTCGGCGTCGAAGCGCACCCGAAAATAGAAGTGAAACTGCGCGGTAACCGGCGCCGCGGGGCCGGCGTAGTAGCCCTGGTCTTCCCAGATCAGCGTTCCCGCGCCGTCGGGCGTGGCGCCGCCGGCGTCATTGAATGCAGGGGCTGAGGCCCCCGAGGTTCCGGCGCTGCCCCCAGCGCTGCCCTGGTCAGTCCAGACCGCCATTGTGCCGCCCGTGCCGTCGTTCGTGGTCCCCCCGGAATCGTTGAAGGTGGGAATGGTAGCGCCCAGCGTGCCAGCGGTCGTGATCTTCTGGATATGCCCGGCCGGATCGACGATCTCGTAGCCGAGGGCAACCACGGCAAGGGCAGACCAGGCCCGCGCCGTTGCCTTCTGGATGTGACCGGCGGGGTCGAGGATCTCAGTATTCAGCGCATAGACATGCATGGCTGCCCAGGCGGGGGCACCAGGCCCCCACTTGAGCACCATGCCCAGCCAGGAGTAACCAGGGATGGCAAGGCCAGGACCATCGAGGGTGTACTCATTGGCGCCGCTGCCGGCAGTGGCCAGCGTCCCATCAAGATACACCGATATGGCGCCGTTGAGGTCCGTGATGTCCTCATAGCTCGCGCCGTCGAGCGTGCGCTGCACCGGCGAGTAGTAGGCGCCAGCCCCATCCGAAACCAGGGCAAGCTCTGCGAGAGGCGCGTTCGGCGAGCCAGAGACCAAAGCCGGCCCGACATAATTGTCGTCCGGATCCGTGTAAAGGAACGGCGCGGCCGAGCCGTACTGATCGTTGAAAAAGCCCATGAGCGTCCGGAGCTCGCTCACCGTCGTGAAGCTGCCCCAAAAGAAGTCGTGCAGGAAATCGAAAATGAGCGTCCAGGTCCAGATTGGATTCACATACTGCGGCAGGCGGACTTCGTAGCCGTTCGACCCCTCTTCGTTGAGCGTTTTGAAGCCCGGCGCCTTCAATGAGGTATACGTGAGGCCAGGCAGGCTCGGAAATACAGGCAGGCTCATGCGAAGGCCTCCGGGCGAAGCATGGACTTGAGCCGGTTGATGGTATGCGCGGTCTGTGCCTCGTGCATCTCCTTGGTGGGCGCACCCCCGTAGTTGTTGGTCTGGTGGAGATGCGCGACTCGGCTGCCCCCGTTGTTGACCAGACTTTCGAAGTTCGAGGTTTGCGATGGCGAGAGCACCCGCTCGGCGCTCCCCGAGGTGTTAAAAGCGAAGCCCATGTGCGGCATCATGCCGCCGGTGTCCATGACGGCGTAAGCCATGGTCTCGGCGAACTGCAGCGCAGCCATCGCCGGGGCCTCGGGCGGATTGATCGCGGAGTAGTACGCCATCGCTCCCGCCGCGGCAACACCGGCGTCGCTCGAGACCATTGCGACGTTTGCGGTCTTCTGGACTGCAACCTGGGTGGCCATCCCCGAGACCTGCAGGAGCTTATCCATCGCCCACATTTCTGCCTTCTGGAGAATCCACCTCGCCACGAAATCCACAACCTGCAGTTCCATGTCGCCGAGCATATGACCGAACGCCTGGCCTGCCGTCTGCGACTTGGTCGCCCACTCATTGAAGGCCCGGGTGAAGTCGGCATTGAACTCGTTCGCGGCCTTTTTGTAGGCCTGCTCCATTTTGGTCGCTTCCTGCTGAACGATACGTTCCCGTTCGAGCGCGGCGCGCTGCGCCTCCTTCGTCATCTGATCTTCGAGTTTTTTGTACTCGATGGCTTCCTTTTCACCAGCGATCGGGTTAAAAAGCCCCTGCTCGGTCTTGAGCGCGCCCTGGGTCGTGGCCTCGCGGAGCTTCAGCGCGTCGAGCAACCGCTGCTCGGCCACCCGGTGCGAAATAATGCCGAGCTCTTCCTGGCCGCGGATCTCGACCTGGGTGCGTTCGAATTCCTGGTCGGCCGCCTCAATCAAAGCCGCCGCGGTCTCACGGGCTGCGTTGATCTGCTCTTCCCGGGTGCGGTTGGCGTTTTCGACTTCGACCCGGGTCTGCTCTTCGGCGCGCCGGCGGGCGGCCTCGTCCTCCTTCTGCTGGGCTTCAAAAGTGGCATTCATCTGCTCCTTGCCGAGCGCGGCGATCTTTTCCTTGGCCTGCGAAAGGGCCACCTGGTTCTCCAGCACACGAAGGGTCTCCCGTTCGGCCGCCGTGCCTTCCTTTGAGGTCGTGGCCTTGAGGTTATTGAGCTCGATTTGTTTGTCCATCGCCGCGATGATCTGCTGCTCGACGCCAAGCTGGGCATCGTCGGCATGCGCGGCCTCGATCTGAGCGCGGGCGATCTGCTCGGGAAGATTGTCGGAGGCAGCCCTGCCACCACCAGTCTTTCCGGCGCCGGTCAGTTTTTCGTGCTCCTGCTGGGCATCGCGCAGGCGCATCTGCTCCTCGATGGCCGCGGTTTCCTTCTTCGTGTCCGCGATCAGGAGTTCGGTCGCGGTGACTTCGTTGTTAAGGGGGGTCGGATCGACGCTCATGGTCTGCTGGGCGTGCAGATCCAGGAGCTTCTTCTCTTCCACGGCCGTGAAACTTTTCGCCTCGGCGAGCTGACCCTCGAGCGCGACCGCCTTCTCCATCCAAAGCGCGTGCTGCTCGAGGTCGACTTGTTCCTGGCGCGTCCCGGTGGTACTCGTCATACGCTGCAGCGTTGAGCCGGCCAGCGACTGCATCTTCAGAAGCGACTCCTCCTTGTCGATCAGCCCCTGTAGCTTGGCGTTCATTTTGTCGGCTTCGACCAGAGCGTCGTCGATCGCCTCTTTGATGGCGTTGGGGTTGGGCTTGTGCTCGAGCTTCGCGTTGGCCGCCTCGATCTTGTCGGCCTCGAGCGAGGTTTCGTCAATCAGGGTGCGATAGGATCCGTCGAGCGAGGAGAGCTTCTGCTCGAACTCGCGCGCGCCCTCGCCGCCCATGTCGAAGGCCTTGTAAAGCGCCTCGCCAAGGTCGTAAAGCAGGAACACGCCCGCGGCGAAGATTGCCACCGGGACCATGGCGGCCAGCATCGGGCCAACCACGGAGGATCCCGCGGCAACTTTTGCCAGGCCCGTCTCCATCATGTAAGCCGAGCCGGTCATAGCCCCCATGCTCACCTTCGCCGCCTCCATCGCCTCGGAGTGGCTGTAGGTTGCCACGGTGTCGACGCGCTGGGCGGCAGCGTTCGAAAGAGTTGCGGCGGTGTTTGCTTCCTCGCTGGCGGTGAGCTGCTGGACCGCGGCGGTGGCCATCGTACTCGCTTGCGCGTATTGCTGGATGATCGCCGCGGCCTGGGCGTTGCCACCCTCAGCGGCGGCTCCCAACTGAACCTGCGCTTCCGTAAGCGCCTTCGTGGCGGCGGTGGCCTTGGCCTGCGCTGCGGCGATCTGGTCGGCAGACGATTCGACGGCTGCCGTAGCCTGGGCGACCGCGGGCCCGACCCCGCTCGCGTCGGCTGTGATAATTACTCGGAGTTCGTCCGCCATTCCCGCTCCATGTCCGCAATCATTTTCAGCTGATCTGGCGTGCGCAGGAACGCCGGCATGTCGGCCAGCTTTCTGACGTTTCTGCGCGGCGGCATCTTGCTAAGCGCCTCGGAATTCATCCTAGCAGCCTCGCGCATCGATGGCCTTCCCCGCTTGCCGTCGCGGCCAGGAGCCTTGTAGTGGAGGTAGGCACCGACCAGAATGTCGGCTGGCGGGTGCTCGGCCATGAAGGCGTCAAGCATCCAGAAATCGGTGAGCAGGAGCAAGCGCGCGCGGTCCGGCGGGATCCCGTGCCAACGCGCCAGCGACCCAAAGATGTACTCGAGGTCTACTCGGCTGCCGGTGCCGCCGGCGCCGGTGCGTTTTTTTCCGACATCCGCTTGAACCCGTTCACCTCGTTGGCCGCATTGAGCAGGAGTTGAAACGGAGCCTCGCCGCCCTCGGGGTCGAAGGCATGCACGGAGCGAACCCAGGCCTCGGTGCCGCGCTCCGCGTCGCCGGCCGCAAGGATCGATGCGGCAATCATGGCGATGTTGAACTTCCGGCCCGACTTGCCCGTAAGATCGATGGTTTCGAGATCGCCGACCGTGATGGTGGCGAGAATGACTTCCTGACCTTCGATGAGAACCGGCTTCTGCATCGGGTCTCCTTTCAATTCAAAAAACGGGGTGCGGGCTTTCAAATGGCTTCGCCCCGCCTCGCTCCATCTCTCGACGGTGCGCGACGGGGCTCTCTTTGGTTTAACTTAGAAGGCCTGGTAGCTGATGAACGGAACGCCGTTCGGCCCCGCGAAGCCCTCGTAGTCGGTCGTGTACATCGTGTAGTCCTCGAGCTTGGTGGCGATGTCGATCTTGCCCAGGCGCACATTGGGGAGATAAAAGCCCAGGCCGCCGCCTTCATACGGGAACACGAGATTGAGCGCGATGAGCGGACCCCAGCCCATGGGGTGGGTCTGCGCGGTCAGCGTCGAGCCACCGCTCGCCGGCGTCCAGCTGTAGTTGATCAGAACCGCGTCGCCAGCCAGGCTGAAGGCCGGATCGAAGGTGTAGACGCCGGTCGCGAGATTCACCTTGTACTGGCCCGCGCCGGGCGTGCCCGTAACGGCCGTCAAGGCGACACCGGTCGCTGCCACGGTCACCCCGTAGTCGACCAGGGGCGTCAGAGCCTCGTTGGTCACCGTGACGGTCTGCGCCGTGGGGCTGGCAGGCAGCGTGTGCGACTCACCAGGGTAGGTCGTCGTGTCGACCGTTCCGGCGGCGGCGGCGTCGCCAAAGAAGAGCTGGCTCATCAGCAGGTTCGAGATCTGCGCGAACTCAAACGAGCCCTTGATCGAGCGCTTCCCGATGGCGGTGTCGACGGCCCACTGATCGATGCCGTAGAGCGACTTGATGTCGGCGCCCAGGGTGAGCTTGATGTTCTGAAGGACGCCGAGCGCCACCGGCGTCGGATTCGGGGCCGGATTGCCGGAACTGGGCTGCGGGGCTGCGAGAGCGACGCCGGTGCCAAACATCAAACCAGGAAGCTGCATGATCTAACTCCTTGGCCGGCTAAATGTGGCGCTGGGAGGCGCGGTTGTGTCCATTCTACTTCGTGCCTAAATCGACACCTTGTTCTGAATCGCCGCCGGCATCCCGGAGAGCACGACCCGGGCGGTCTGAAGGCCTAACAGATAGCCCGCCGAGACCTCTTCCGTTGCCTGCGCGCCAATAGCCGTGTGAAGTTCTTTCAGCTGGTCGGCGCGATCCCCGTCGGCGAGGGTTTTCACCTGGTCGAGGGCTGTCTCGATAAACATCGCCGCCGGTATGAGCATTTCCACCCCGCTGAAATTACTGCCCGCTCAAAATTGAGACCGGAAAGATCAGGCCGCTCCGGTTGTTCTGCAGGCCCTCGTTTAAGAGGATCCGGCCCTTCACTCTTGCATGATACACAACGCCGCCGAGCGTCTGTTTCTCGCCGCCCAGGAGCGGGATCACCGTCGTGCCGTCGGCCTTCAGGGTCTGCTGCTGCATCTGGTAGAGCACAGCGTCGCGCAAGCCGTTTACCTGGGTCGACGCGATCGCGGTCTCGCCGCCGGTGATTTCGCAAAGCACGGCCGCCCAGCAGTGGAGCTCATATTTCGGAAGCGGGAGCGCGTTCTCGATCACATCCTGGTCGCCTTCCACAATCCAGAGCCCAGGCAGGATGGCCGGCGTGATGGCGTCGCGCTGGGGCATGCGCCGGCCGGTAGCCGTCGGGTTCTGAAACACCGGGCCGCCCGAGGGTGCACCGGCCACCAGTAGCTGGGTCTGCGAGAGCAAACTATACAGATTTTGGAAGATCGTCTCGGTGGCGGTCATCATAGCTGTTTCTCGTGGAAAACCATGTGCACATAGCTCATGACGTAATCGTCGCGGCGGGCCTCGGTTTCAAAGGAGGCGCGCTGCGGTAATAGCCGGCCCGATTTGATGCCATCGATGACCTCTTGAAGCGCGGCGATCACCTTGGTCGGGTCCATGCTGAAACGGTACTGGTCACCCTGCCCGACCGGGACGGCGATGTCGTACGCGCTGTGTCGCATGAACGCCTCGGAGCCATTCTACTCTGCCAGCACTCCCGCCAGAGCATCGGAAATCTGGAACCGCACCGTCTCCCGCACCTGATCGAGCGATGTGCGCATATAGCGGAATTCCCGAGACGGTGGGTGGTCAACGCGCTTCGCGAAAACCATGCCGCCGCCCTCGCCAATCCAAGCCAGCGTCCGCGGCAAACGCCCCTCGGCCAGCGCGATCGACTCCTCGGCCGAGAACATCGATTCCTTCCCGAATTCCCGCGACGGGCCCAGGAACTCGGCGAAGCGGTCCATCAGGGGCACGATCTCGTAGCGGTGGGTGCCGCCGAACTCGAGGACCATGCCCACCAGGTGCTCGAAGGATCCGTCGTCGGGGATCTCGCACCAGACCGAGGCCACCGGGCCATCGCTGACCACCGGCGAGAGCACAACGGAAGAGGAGAGCAGGCCGGTGCGCGCCTGGATGATGCCCCCGGTCATGTTGTACATGATCGCTTCGTAGAGCGATTCGCCGGCCAGGCCCATGGCCTCGGCGATCACCTCGATCAAACGGTCGCCCCTGGCCGCGAGCGCCTCGGCGACCTCGTCGCTGTTGATGGTGTAGCGGAGAATCAAGCCGGGAACCTCATCCGGTAGCGCTCGATGGTCATGGCGGTCCCGATCTCGACCTCGAGTTGCGAATAAGCCGTCGTCCCGATGCCAGGCTGCACCTGGGAGCTTTGACCGATCCAGGTCCTTTTGCGGTACATCTGGGCCACCAGCCGGGCCGCGGCCTCCTGGAGATCGAAGGGGGGCGCACCGTAGGTATACGCCAGAAGCACAGAAGCGCCCGCCTGTGCGGCGTTGAACGTGTAGACCCCGGCGGGCAACACCCCGCGCTGCGGCGGCTGGTACTGCCCTGCAGCGGGCGCCGACGCCCCGCTGGAGACGAGTGGGGTTCCGTTTGCTAGGAGTACTCCCTGGTCGCTATAGAACGTCGCCCCGTTCGCGGCGGCCACAGCGTAAGGCCCAGGGCCCGCTGGCACGGTTCCGGCCTCAGCAGGCACGGCGATCGTGTAGCCGGCGGTGTAGGCCACCGCCACGTTCTGGATGCCCTGAACGAAACGTAGGGCCGAATAGCCCAGGGGCGGCGCGTTGCCGTAGGATCCCCAGCCACCAGGCCGCACGCCCCACCGCTCATCTGGATAGTCGCTCCAGCCAGAACCATTCGAGATCAGGGCAATATTACAGATCGAGCCCTCAGTGTCGATCACGTAGCCGGACTGCAGGTAATCGGGGCTCGCCGGGATGGCGATCCCGTTCACCGAGAGCGACGCGACGGCCAGGATGGGATAGTTGCGGATCGGTAGCTCATTCGACCCGTTGCCGTTGTAGCGCTCGACATAGGAGCGCACCCCGGAAAGGAAGCCGCGGCCGGTCCTGGTGAGGATGTTCTGAGAATAGGCGGTGATTTCAGACTGAATGAGCGCCGCGTCGGCGGCCGGATCCTGAGCCAGAATGGCGTTCACTGCCGCGACGGTCGTGAGGTCGATTACGTTAGCGCCCATCGCTCACCTGAAAAGGGGTGGCCAGGAGGTCTCCCAACCCCCTGGCCTGGATTTGCGCCGCGCCGGTGGCAACGCTCCTCCGCTCGTTAAAACACGTTGGTGGCGCCGAACTTGCCCAGACCCGTGATGAAGGCGATCAGGTTGGGCGTCTTGATTGCAAGCACTTCCTCGGAGAACACGCCGAAGGGGTACTTGCGGCTTGTCTGCGCGAACTCGATGCC
>Ga0116126_1000405_pt1 | contig 32893 bp, 33 predicted proteins | sample June2015DPH_16_5_FD_89730 | JGI IMG/M metagenome (GOLD analysis project Ga0116126, IMG submission 89730) | Peatland microbial communities from SPRUCE experiment site at the Marcell Experimental Forest, Minnesota, USA - June2015DPH_16_40 | ecosystem: Environmental > Terrestrial > Soil > Wetlands...
GGGAACCGCGCAACGTACAGTACAACGTGAGCAGCAGGAACAGGCCCATCAGCGATTCGGTGCGCTGGACAATGTAGGTGACGCACTCCGTCTGCAGAGGATGCACCTCCCAAATCAGTGCGATCGCCGCCGCCAGCCAGACGGCCGATGCGCCGAATCGGTCACGAAGCTTCTCCCCCTCAAACGTCCTGCGCAAGACGCCAAACAGCACCAGCGCGGCCAGCAGATGCACCGCCAGATTGAATGCGTGGTAGCCCCGCACATTCAATCCGTCGAATGCGTAGTTCAGGGCCAGGGTCAGACAAACCACCGGACGCCCACTGACCGCACTTTCTGTGTGTCTAGACATGGCATCCCAAATCGGCCACAAGTGACGGATGTGCGGGTTATCAAGGATGGAAGGCACGTCGTCAAAAATGAATGGCCCCTGAAAACTGTTGTGATACGCCCAAACGCCGACGGCGATGATCAACACGGGGATGAACTGACGCAGTTTCAACGGTCCACGAGTTTATCCCAGCGGGCCACGGGCGACGAGTGTTTACTGATTGTACCCCTCTCCCTACTGGAGAACGGCCCACACCCTCAGCAGAGGTTCCCCATGTACGCCTTCTCAAAATCCCTTCACGCTTTGCACGGTTTGCGAACCTTTACGATTCAGTTGCCAAGACCACCCACGACCCGGCTCCGCAGATAACTACTACCAGAGGAACACAGGAGCCGCAGCCGCCCCAGTTTTCTTCTGCACTCCATTCCCCCACCAAAAGAAGCGGCTGCGCAGATGGATCGTCCTGGGCTACACGCGCTGGACTCCGCTATCCCCCCTGTCACCCCACCGCTACGCCCGCCGCATTTCGCCCATGCCGTGCCAACTGCGCCCCCAACAACAACCATGGCCAACCGTGCAAGATGGCTCTCCGCTTTGGACGATTTGCGAACCTTACGCTTTGAAGTTCCTAGCGCTGCCACTTACTGCCCAGCTTGCAGTCGCGCCAGCGCGTTTTGCGCTTGGGTAAAATCTGGTTTGATTCGCAGGGCCTGCTCGTAATGCTGGATGGCATCCTGCGTGCGCCCCAGCTTCTCCAACGCGACCCCCAGGTTGTAGTGCGCCTCGGCGGAATCGGGTATGAGCTGTAGCGCTCGCTCCCAATGTTCAATGGCGTCCTGTACCCGGCCCGCCTGTTCCAGGGCCACTGCCAGGTTATTGTGCGCTTCGGCGAAATCGGGTTTAAACCGCACGGCCTGTTCGTAATGCCCGATCGCCTCCTGCAGCCGTCCCGTTCGATGTAGTCCCACCGCCAAGTTGTAGTGCGCGTCGGCGGAATCAGCCTTGAGGCGCAGGGCCTGCTCGCACTGCTGGATGGCCTCCGGCAGCCTGCCAGCCTGAAGCAAGGCACCCCCCAAGCCGTAGTGCGCCTCGACGGAATCGGGCATGAACTGCAGCGCCTGCTCGAACTGCACGATTGCCTCCTGCAGCCGGCCCTCTTTGCCCAAGGCGACTGCTAGGCTGCAGTGTGCCTCAGCAAAATCGGGTTTGAGACGCAGCGCCTGCTCGTAGTGCCCAATCGCCTCTTGCAGCCAGCCCAGTCGCTGCAAGGCGTTCCCCAAGTTGTACTGTGTCTCAGCCAAATTCGGCTTGATGCCTAGCGCCTGTTGACGCTGTTCAATCGCTTCCTGCAGCCCGCCTACCCTCTGCAGTGCGACTCCTGAGCCTGTCTTTCTCTGGCAGACGATGAACATCCAGTAGTTGGATACGGCGGTGTAATGATGGTCAATCCATTGCCAGATGGGATGCGACTCGCACTCGACCACTCGCCAGGGATCGATGATCACGGTCGGTGGCGGATTGGCCTGGAGTTCGCGCAAGGTCTGTTGTGTCAGCTCGTTGGTGAGCGGGCCTTGGATGAGCGGGTAGTACCAGACCAGTCCGGTCACGGGTCGCTGGCCGGAGTCGAAGTAAATCTCCGGCGACTGGCCCCAGACGTAGAACGGCTCGTGGAGCGTTGCGGCCAGTTTGCGGCTCTCGACGTAATTGTCCGTCTTGTGGATCTCGGCCGAGAACTGGTCCAGCGGGACGCGGTACTGGGGACCCTCGTGGAGCAGCAGCAGTGCCAGCGCGGACAGAGCGGACGGGATCGAACGGTGGTGGAGATGCTGGACTGCCAGCCCTGCCCCGAGACAGAGCACCGGCATCCAGACGATTTGCTGGTAGCGGTAATGACCGCCGAGCCAGATCATGAGCCAGACGGATGCGGCCAGCAGGGTGTAGGCGCGGTGCCGGCGGAGCACGACGTGAGCGCTTAGAATGATGAGCGGCCACAGGAGCCAGAGTTCAGGCGTAAAGAGTCGCGCGAGACTGTCGAGTCGCTGGAACCAGGAATCGTAAAGTTTGTGCGCGGCGTACCAGCGGTTATATTGCCAGAGCGCACGCCACATACGCACCTCCAATGATGAGGAACGTGGGTTTGAACAGGCAGCCCGCGACCACGATTGCCCCCGTCAGCCAGTACCTTTTCCGCGTCACCGCCCCGTAGCCAAGTACCGCGAGCAGAGCCAGCCACACCTCGACATAAGGCGCATTGGCCTCCATATAGGCGTCGGCCTGAATGACCGTCCAGAACACGCAACCCCAGAGACCGGCACCGGCCCAGTAGAGCGCGAACAGAGTGGAAACCGCTGCGGTGGTGCCAAGCAGCCAGATTTCCCAGTCGCCGTACCCGATAAGCTTCTCGGCGATCGCGTCCATCAGATAAATGCCCGGCGGCTTGTGGTCGAACACGTCCACGTAGAGCCGTTTTCCGTTAAGCATCTCGTGGGCAATGACAGCGTAAGAGGACGGGTCGGTCGTCAGCGGCAACCGGAGGTAATGGTAGCGCGTCCAACCAATAACAAGGGAAAGCAGCAACAACCACATCAGCGGCCAATGGCGGAGGCGGTTCATCACGGTACTAGTGCTACTTGGTTGCGCGTGCGTGGTCAAGCCGTGAACGGGGCCTCGTGGTGGTGAGTATAGCAGCGCGCAATCGGCTGGGCGTAACGTTTCGCAACCTCGGCAACTGGACGTGTGGTGACCGACTGCCCGCGCATCTTCCGCCTCTCCCGATACTTTTCAATCCAACCTTGAATCCGCTTCTGGTTGGGCCTCACCTTGAACCGCTTCCGCCGCATTAGCAATGCGTGCGCTTCCTTGTAGCCTGCTGCTTGGCGTGGCGTCGCTTTGTATAGACGCAGCTTGTCAGCTTCCACACAGCTCAATAGCAAAATTTCCACTTCGTATTGGTTGCCACAAAGCAAACAAGCAGCCGAAGCCGTACTTTATCCTTCGGGATGCGAGTCGATTCCCCTTCCGGTGATTGGACGGGTTCGGAGAATAGCCCTCGGGTGCCGCTTCTGCAATCCCTCCCCAAGTAGGACTCGGACATCCGATACCTCGTTCACGATTCGGTGAACTGACAGTGGCGGCACCCCACGGCCCTCAAGTCCAGACCCTTGCCATTCGCTCCCTACGCCACCCGCGACACCCAAACCAGCCCCCCCCACTCTCCCCGCTCCTTCCCGTCGAATCCTTCCGCAGCCATTCTGACGGGGGGCACGTCAGACGGAACGGCCCGAGATGATCACGGAGCGCAGGTAATGCGGGAAATGCCAAGTTACATTCTTGCCTGATTTTCCCCTATACGAAAATCGGGCATTTTCCTGGGCGCGAACAGACATTCCCGGCTTGCTTTCCAGCCGGGGTTGTGGCAGAGTAGCGTCCGTTATAGGGTCGCGGTTAGGACATACTAAGCGTCACGTCTGCGCAAGGTAACTGCCGATTCGCAGGGTGAAGTGAGCGAGTCACTTCTTGTTCGTCGAGTCGGCGTGAAACCATAAGGGTGGAAGTGTTGGTGTGTGGCAAAACAAATCTCGGCATTCTCCCGGTGTTTCCCACGCTCTACGATTATGCCCCCAGAAACAGGTGAACACCCCCAGAGCGAGGAGATCCCATGAACGCACAGGTGATTGAGCAGACAACGTCGAAGACAAGCAGTCCCCCGTCGAGTCACGTCTCACCAACGAGTTCCGTTCGAGATTCGACTGCTCCCGAGGGGGCGGTCGTCATGAGAGGTTACCCCGTTCCGCCGTGGAAGCGCGGACTTGACATCGCCTGCATCCTGCTGGCCTTGCCGATCTTTCTGCCGGCGATGATTCTCATCGGCCTCCTGATCAGGGTGTTCTGCGGCGGCCCGGCGCTTTTTAAGCAGGAACGCGTGGGTTATCTCGGCCGGCGGTTTCTCCTCTACAAGTTTCGCACCATGACCGTGACCAGCGACCCCGACGTCCATCGCCGCCATGTGGAACAACTCATTGGCGGCAGCCAGCCCATGGTCAAGATGGATGAGCGCGGCGATACGCGGCTGCTTCCCCTGGGAGGGCTCTTGCGCGCCACGGGCCTGGACGAGTTGCCGCAAATCATAAACGTCCTGCGGGGCGACATGAGCCTGGTCGGCCCGCGCCCGTGCCTGCACTTCGAGTATGAACGCTATTTGCCCTGGCAACGCGAGCGGTTTGCCGTGCTGCCGGGGCTGACGGGACTCTGGCAGGTGAGCGGCAAGAACCGCACGACGTTTCCCGAGATGATTCGGCTCGATATTGCCTATTCACGAAACATGGGTCCGTGGCTCGATCTCAGGATCATGTTCCAGACGTTGCCGGCGCTGGTTGCCCAGATGCGCGAGATGCGGGCACAGGCACAACCCGGTCGTTTGTCTTCGGAAGGCGAATCGCCACTGAAGACTCTGCGCACCAGCTAGCAGGTTGAATGTTGACACTTCTTGATCCGGTCTCTGTTCCGGCACACGGGCCGAGGGCGACAGTGGCAAGCCAGGGAGGGCTCTTGCGCGCGGCTTGCCCTCTTTGAATTGAGGCTTATCTTTAAGTGTCAAGAAAGAGCACGCGTCACATCGCCGCGGCAAGGTCGCAGAACAGTTCGCCGTGTGCCGCAGCTCGGAGGCAGAGCTGGCAGTCCGTTCTATAGGCCGAAAAGAATTTAACCGGCTCTTCCCCTACACCGACGAACTGACCCCTTTCATCGGCAAGGGCGTGGAGTGGTTTACCGACGACGCCAGAAGCGCCGTCGGGATCATTGGCCGTAGCCCCTCACAACCCGCCTGGCGTTACGCCGTCCTGAAGCGTAGCCAGTTCGGCGACTTCAAAGTCGCGCATCTCGGCGAAGCCCTGGCCGACCTCCCGACAACACGCGATGAGTGTCAGCGTGCGGTCGCAGCGGCTGAATGCGAACCAACCGCCGGGGCCCATGAAGTTGTCGTTCCACAGGCCGAACCCGCGCTGGAGGTTCAGCAAAAACCCTGGGGCAGCCTCGCACTTGTCGTGCTGATCCTGGCGGCGGATGTCGTCACAATCGGCATCGTCGTGCTGCTGGTCCATCACTGGCGCTGATGGCGCGGCGTCGCGCCGTCCGCGCGACGTCGTTTGCATCCTTATCTTCAACAACAATCCGCGCAAATCGCAGTCAGAAATCACCGCAGTAACCTGGCTCCGGCGGCCCGGTTACGAAGATTCTTGTCCGCACACTCACCCAAAGATCTCAATGCGAATCGCCCTAAGGTTTCTTATTGACATTTGCCCCCAATACGCTGATAAATAGGGTGCCTCGGTGAGGGGTTTGTCTGACTCTGTACCGCGGTAGTTAGCGGGAAAAGAGAATGGGAATGCGTCTGCCACGTTTGGTCGCTTGGGGACTTACGGTTCTAGTGTTGTCATGCCCTGCTTTGGTCAACGCCAATACGGTCATTTACGGTGACCTGTATGGAGCCACAACGGACTTTCTTGGCGTTCAAGAAACTGCCAATTCTCCCGGCCACACCGCTCCGCTCTTCGGCGCCCCGACCTTGGTCGGAAATTCCCTGGTCTTCAATCACATGTCATTCGTCTCCCAGTCAAACAATGGGGCCAGTGATATTAATGATGGCCAACTGGACACCACCATTGTAACGACCAACCTCCCCGGTTATTACATCAACCAGCTTACACTGCAGGAATTCGGCGATACCACCCTGGCCGGCACCGGCACGTCCGCGACCTACGCCAGCGTCGGGAGCGCCATCACTCTGACCGTTCTCGCACTCGATGACAACGAGATACCCTTCGCCCTGATCGGCACCAACTTGACCTTCACCAATAACGGCCAGTGGACCCTGGCCGGAGGTCCGTTGACGGCGCAAAGCTGGAGCGGTTCGATCAATTTCCAAATGGCGCCGTTCCTCGAAAGTTTTGGCATCACCGGTCAGGCCACCGAGGTGGCTCTGACCGTCGACAACACACTGGCCACCAGCAGCGAGGCGAATACCGAGGCGTTCATTGCCAAAAAGGCCGACGGCCTTTCGGTCACGCCGATCGTTGTCCCCGAACCCGGTACACTCTTGCTCGTTATCCTCGGCGGCTCATTTCTGCTGGTTCAGCGGTTCGGGCGGAAAAACTGATAATCTGATGCGAAGGTCGGATTTCTGACCCCGCGCGGCTGAAGCGGCCCGCGAGGGTTTTTATGTATTACGGAAGGAGAAGGGCCGTGGAAGGGAAGCACCATCCGATTTCACCGAGTCTGGCAGTTCTCACTAGCATCGGTTGCCTGTTGATTTTCGCCGCCACCGCCCCGGCGCAATTCACCGCCAACTACCAAACCAATACCATCAGCAACGTGACCAGTAACTGGGTGGGCAATGGCACCTATGTGGTCGGCTCCAATACCTTCGCCGATGTGTTGTTGATCCAGAGCAGCGGCGTGCTGTCCAACGGATCCGGTTGCCTCGGCTACGTCTCCTCCAACAACACCGCGCAGGTCACCGGCAACAACTCGGTCTGGTACAACGATTCCGGTGTGTATGTCGGTTACATCGGGTGGGCCAACAGCCTGATCATCAGCGGTGGCGGGCGCGTGGAAAACAGCTCCGGTTATGTGGGCTACGGCACGTACGGCAGCAGCAACAACAGTGTGCTGGTCACGGATTCCGGTTCGGTCTGGAGCAACGCCAGCGCGTTGATGATCGGCAACGGCGGTGCGGGCAACAGTTTGGTCATTAGCAACCAGGGCCAGGTGATGGATGCTTCGGGCTACATCGGGCAGAACGCCGGCGCCAGCGGCAACACCGCGGTCATTACGGGCAGTGGCTCGGCTTGGCACAATTCGAGCCTCTTGGCTGTGGGTGACTTTGGCGCGGGCAACACGTTGGTCGTCACCGACGGTGGACGCGTGGACAACTCACTCGGCATCGTCGGGCTCAATCCGACTAGCAGCAACAACGCCGTGCTTGTTTCCGGCAACGGTTCCGTCTGGAGCAATGGGTCCTACCTGTCGGTCGGCAACCTTGGCTCGGGCAACAGTCTGGTGATCAGCAATAGTGGACAAGTCGTCGATGGCTCCGGCTACTTGGGCTACAATTCCGCCAGCAGCAGCAACACGGTGCTCGTGGCCGACGGCGGCATCTGGCAGAACGGCTCACTGTACGCAGGGTACCTCGGCTCGGGCAATTCGCTGGTGGTGGACGGCGGCTCGGTCCTGGCCACGAATCTCACCATGGGCCTCGACTCGGCAACGTGCAACAATCTCGTTCAGCTGGACAGCGGCAGCATTATCGTCACCGACGCGGCGCACAATGCCGTCTTGGAGTTGCGCGATGGCCAATTGATTCTCAACGGTGGCGTGGTCCAGGCGGACACGCTCTTGATCACGAATACCTGCGCGCAGTTCGTTCATAACGGAGGATCACTCGTCCTGGGCAATGTGGTTCTCGACCCGAACTTCTTCCGGATCGTGTCCGTGACCCAGCAAAGCAACGATATGCTCGTCACCTGGATGATGGGGCCGGGAGCGACGAACGCGCTCCAAGCCACCGCCGGGGATCAAGATGGCCAGTATGGCGCCGATGGCTTCACCAACATTTTCGTGGTGACGAACAATCCGAGCCTCGGCACCGTGACCAACTACCTCGATCTCGGCGCGGCCACGAATACGCCCACGCGCTATTACCGCGTCCGGCTCACGCCGTGAGCGGGCAAGCGGGAGCGAAAGATCGGGTACTCTCTCTTCGGAGTTGACCCTTTCGCACGGCCTGTCGATAGTGCCCCCATCCGAGGTTGCCGGAGGCCAACCGGAGTCCGAAAAAGACTGTGTGAGTTGCTTCCACGGCTTCAAGACAACCCGGCCAACGGAAAATAAATATGAACGAATTGTTTTTGATGACCCATGTGCTGTTCGGGGTGGGCTGCATGGTCACGGCGGTGTGGCTCTTTGTGGATGTATTGCACGCCCATGAAGAGAACTTGACCCGGATCAGACGGGTGAGTTGGGCGGCAGCAATTCTCATGTGGCTCGCCTTCTTCATCGGCGGCGGCTGGTATGTCGTCTCCTACCCAGCGGACAAAGCCATCATCCTCAAGGGGCCATGGCCATTCGCCCACAGCTACTTCATGGAAACCAAGGAACATCTCGTCATCATGCTGCTGGTGCTGGCCACCTATCTCCCGATTGCCGCTTCCAACAACCTCGCGGCAAACCCGGAGGCGCGCCGGGTGGTTCTTTGGGTGGCGGCGGCGATCGTGTTGCTGGCCTTGTTGGTTGAGGGTCACGGGGCAATCATTGCGATGGGAGTGAAGGTGGCATTGCTGGCGAAGCAACATTAATATCAGGAGAACAAACGTGGAAAACGCCCCCGTCTCGAAATACACAATTTCCTTTGGGTTATCCGTGGCGCTCAGCAGCGTGATCAATGCGCTGCTGGTGGTCGTCAAGGAAAAGAGCCAGGCTGTCCTGGCGGCGCTGCAAAAAATCAGCGGTCACCAATGGGTTACCCACAGCGCCATCGTTCTCATTTTGTTTGGATTCTTCGGCTGGCTGTTCGCGAGAGCCAACGGCGGTCAGGGATTGCAGATGACCGTGAACCGTTTGATCGGGACGATCCTGGCGGGCGTGGTGACGGGCGGGGTGATCATCATCGGGTTCTATTTGATCGGCGATTGACGACACGTTGGATGATAAATCGGATTGGACCATGCGAACCACAAGTTGCGTATCCGTTGTCGCTCAATTGACCATATTCGGCCTGGCCCTCGTCGGAAACACGTATGGCGGACCCCCATTCGTCACCGACGACCCCGAGCCGGTGGATTATCAGCATTGGGAATTCTATATCGCTTCCCAGGACTCCGAGATCACTGGCGATTGGTCAGGCACCGGGCCGCATTTCGAGCTGAACTACGGCGTCATCTCCAACGTGCAGCTTCATCTGATTGCGCCGCTGGCGTACGATGTGCCTCCCGCCGGGAGCGCCCATTATGGTTATGGCGACACGGAACTGGGCGTGAAATTCCGCTTCATCCAGGAGACGGATCGAATGCCGCAAGTGGGTGTGTTCCCGTTGCTGGAAGTTCCCACGGGCAGCGCCAAGGATAATCTCGGCACGGGCCATCTGCAGGGGTTCGTGCCGGTATGGCTGCAAAAGAGTTGGGGATCATGGACGGCTTACGGTGGCGGCGGCTACGGCATCAATTCATTTGATGGGCATCGAAATTGGGAGTTTGTGGGCGGGGTGCTGCAAGAACAGGTGTTGACCAATGTCCTCATCGGGGCGGAGGTCTATCATCAAACGGACTTGGAAGTGGACTTTCCCAACGTCGGCACGGCGTTCAATGTCGGCACGGTCATTGACCTGAGTAAGCAGCACCATTTACTTTTCTCCGCTGGGCGATCCATTGACGGCCCGACGCAGTTCCAATGTTACATCGCCTACCAATTCACATTCGATAACACTTGGTTTCAGTTCTGGAACAAGCCCCGCTGACGGTTGCCCCGCAGGCGCCGTGCACTGCAAACCATCTATGCCAGGAATCGGCTGAAGACAGCGTACCGAATTCGCGTGACGTGCCTCGCTTGACGGTGAGGGGGCGTTGTAGTAGCCTGCGCCGCAAATTCTGATGAGCCTGCGTAAAAGATTCGCCATTGCTCTCCTGGGTGTGCTGGTTTTTGGCTTCCTCATGCCTGTGGAAAGTCCCGCGCCATTGGTCTGGACCAAGGGTGAGGGATGGAGTTGGGTGCAGGAGGGGGTGCCGACCGCGACGACCCCGGCTGATCAACTCAAGATCGGACAGAATTTTGAGGCCAAGAAGCAATACCGCCGCGCGATCCCGGCGTATCGTCGACTCATCGCCCGCTGGCCGCTATCGTCGTCGACGCCCGAGGCGCGGATGGGGTTGGCGAAATGCTACGGCGCCATCGGCTACCACTACAAGGCGTTCCAGACGTATCAGGAGTTGCTCAAGAAGCACCCGAGCACGCCGCACTTCGATGACGTGCTGCAACGCGAGTTCGAAATCGGCAATCTGTTCCTCGCGGGCGAACGGCAAAAGGCCTGGGGCGTCCGCTGGTTCCCGTCTCTGGAGCGCGCGGTGGAAGTGTACGAAGCCGTCGTCAAGAACGGCCCGTACAGTTCCGTCGCGGTCGACGCCCAGTTTCGCATCGGGCTGGTCTACGAGAAGGAACGCGATTACCTTTCCGCCGTCCACGCCTATGAGAAGCTGCTGGAACGCTATCCGAAACACCTTGTCGCGGAGGCGGCGCAATTTCAGATTGGCTGGGAATACAAGAAAGAGTCGGCTCGCGCCGAATACGACCAGAACGCGGCCAACCAGGCGATTGCTGCGTTCACGGATTTCATCTTTCGCTACCCGCAGAGCGACAAGGTGCCCGCGGCCGAGAAGTATCGCACCGAGTTGAAGGTGGAGCAGGCCCGCGGCATGTTTCACATCGGTGAGTTCTACGAAAAGAACCACTACTACAAGTCGGCGCTGATTTATTACAACGACGTGATCGAAAAGAACCCCGAGTCCGATTGGGCCACCCAGGCGAAGCTGAAGGTCGCCGCGCTCACGCCTATGACTGCGGAAAAGACCGCGACGCCATGAACCGCCCCGCGCTTGCTGGATGGCCCGAGCGTCGTTGGCTGCGGTCAACTCGTCGCGGCGTGGTGGCCCACGCCGCTCTGGCGGCCCCATTACTGTTGCTCTCGGTGTTTGCCTCCGGCTGCGCCGGCTATCACGTCGGCCCGGTGACGAAGACAAGCTTCCATTCGATTGCCGTGCCGATGTTCCGCAACGAGACGCTCCGGCCGCAGATCGAAGCCCAGATCAGCAACGCAATCATCCGACGGCTCCAGGAGGACGGGTCCCTTCGGATCGAGGACAGGCCGCGCGCCGATGTGATTCTTGTCGGCACCGTGTTCCGTTACGATCGCATCGCCTTGCGCTCGTTGCGGTCGGACACCGGCGTACCCCGCGAGTACCGAATTTCCATCACCGTCCGCGTCGAAGCCCTGGATCGCCGCACCGGGGAGACGGTACTCAAGTCCACCGAAGTCGAAGGCACATCCGACGTGTTCATCGGCGAGGACCAGCAAAGCGCGGAAATGCAGGCGTTGCCATTGGTGGCCGACGACATCGCCAAAAGGGTCACGGGCCTGCTCGTGGAGAGTTGGTAATCCGTTCCCGGAGCAGAGCGAAAGGTCTCAGGCTTTCTTCGGTTCGCTCGGAATGACCCCGACAACCGTTTTCAGCCGGGCCGACAATCGGGACTTCTTGCGCGAGGCGTTGTTGCGATGGACCACGCGGGTCTTGGCCGCCTTGTCCAGCGCGGAACTCAGCAGCCGATACAGCCCGCCGGCGTCCTCGGCCTTCTTGGCGGAGACCGCCGCGAGAAATTTCTTTTCCAGCGTGTGCAGTCGGGATTTAATCGACTTGTTGTGCGCTTCCTTACGGAGGCTGGCGCGCGCCTGTTTGGCTGCGGAACGTGTATTGGCCATGATAAATAATCCGATGAATCTATTGCGTCCTGGTTGCTTGAATGGCCCGTCATCTTACGGTCCGAACCGCAAAAGTCAACGGGGAAAACCGTGCGCCTGCTGAAGTTCTTCCTGGGCCTTCTCCTGGTGCCGGCGTGCGCCGCTCTGACGATGACGGCGTGGCGGTTGGCCCTGCAGCTCTCCTTCTCCCCGAATGCGATGAGCAGTTCGGCCCTGTGGGCGTTTGTCGGAGGGTACGCGCTGTGGCTGGCCGTGTTCGCCGGCCTGCCCAAACCCATGCGCACCTACGTCCTCGGCCACGAATTGACCCATGCCATCTGGGCGTTGATGATGGGCGCGCGGGTCAGCGGGTTGAAAGTCAAAAAGACTGGCGGCCAGGTGCGCACGAGCAAGACCAACTGGTTCATCGCGCTGGCGCCGTATTTTTTTCCGTTCTATGCCATGCTGTTCATGATCCTGTTCTTTATCGCGTACGCCATCTGGAATCTCGCCGCATACCTGTGGGTACTGTTCTTCCTCGTGGGCCTCGGCTGGAGCTTTCATATCACATTCACCCTGATGATGCTGCTGACCGTCAAACAGCCGGATGTGCAATCCCAAGGCGTGGTATTCTCCGCCGTCGTCATTTACGGCATGAATCTGCTGATCATGGCGCTGATGATGGCGGCGTTGTCGCGCGCGGTGACGTTCGGCGTCCTCGCGCGGTCACTGGGCGGTGACCTCGGAACGGCCTACGGCTGGACTCTCGACAAGCTGTCCGTGTTGTGGCATGATGCCTCCGCTTTCGTTCGCCACATGCAGCATCACTGACGCGGTTCGCGATACGACACATGAATCTGACGGAAATCCTGAGTGTGGAGCAGGTGGTCCCGCGCCTGACTGCTGCGGACCGCTGGGCCGTGATTGACCAGCTCATTGACGTGCTGGTGCGGACCCACAAGATCCGCGCGGAAGACCGCGAGTCGGTGCGCAAAGCCGTCAAGGACCGCGAAACGAGCAAGAGCACCGGGATCGGCTACGGCATCGCCCTTCCCCATGCCAGCGTCGCGTGCATCCAGGACGTCGTCGCGGCATTCGGCCGCGTGAGTCCCGGCGTCGATTTTCAAGCGCTCGACAACCAGCCGGTGACGTTGTGCCTGTTGTTTCTGACGCCGCAGGGTCAATTCCAGAAACATCTGCTCCTTCTGTCGACCGTGGCGCGGTTCCTGAGCAACAAGGACAACCGCCAGAAGCTGGAAGCCGCGCCGTCCGCTGAAGAAATCCTCGCCAACTTCCGCTCCGCGTCCTAGGCTGGCGTTGCATGCCATCCGCGCCTGGCATCCTTGGTGATGCCGTGGAACGCGCCCTGGGAACCCCGGCCAACCTCAAGGCATCCCCCAAGCTCTCATGCGCGCCAGCGTAATCCGGATTGACCTGCAGCGCCTGCTGGGAGTGCCCGACCGCCTCTGAAACGTTGCCCGTTTGGAACAGTTAATTACCCAGGCCGCCCAGTGCCTCGACATAATACTGAAGGCACGCCAACAGGTTTAACGCCACCGAGAACCCCAACAGCAGGCCCCAGCCCCCGCGCGCTGCCCGCCGCCAAACCAGCCGATCAGCCAACGCGCGGTCCAAGCCCAAGATGCCAACCGCGGCCAGCAGCAGCAGCGCAGGCAGAAATTCCACTTCATAGCGGAGGGTCGAGGCCCAGAAACAGCCGAGCGTCAGCGCACACACCCCAAACAACAGCGCCGTAGCCGCCACGAACCACCGCAAGATCAAGGCCGACTGTTCCGGCCGATTCCGCCATGCCAGCGGCACGGCCAATGCCAGCCACACCAGCGGAATGTTGGTCAGAACACCGAAAGCGCCCTCCACATTGTAATAGCCCGGCGGCAAGGGCGGTGCGGCGATTTCATGCAGGAACGGGAACCGGGCGGTCCAGCGCAGCGGTTCGAGAAAATAAACCCGGAAATTAAACCAGAGATAGGACAGACTGAATGATTGCCGCGCCAGTTGCCGCGCCCCGGCCAACTGGTAGCGCCACCCGAATTCGAAGGGGTTGTCGAAGCGCAGGTCGTTATACAGCATCATCCCCAACCCGATGAATGTGATGGGACTGATCGTCGCCGCCAGCAGAGCCCACACCGGACATCGTTCCTGCCGCGCTTGGACGACCGGCACCAGCAGGATAATCGCGCCAAACAGCAGGGACGGCCGCGCCCCCACCGCCAGCCCGTAGGCCAGACTGGCTGCCGCCAGCCACCGGCCTCGCTGTGACGAGCAGTGCACCGCCTTCCCAATCGCCGCCAAAGCCAGCATCGTGAATGCATACCCACAACTGATCGACACCTCGTACACATCACACCGCGCCAGCAGCAACGGCGTGCAGGTGGCCAAGCCGAGCGCCAGGGCGCAGGCCGCTACCACCCAGACGCTCACCTCGGGAAAGTACCGCCGCCACAACGCGCGCACCAAGCCCACACTGGCCAGAAAGCCCATGCCACTAAAGATTAGCGCCGCTTGTCTATGAGACAGATAGTGGCCGGTGAGTGCGACAAACGGCCAGAATAGAATCAAGGCAGGTGTGATCCCGAAATACAGATAGAGCCGCCCCTTGTAGTAACTCAGGTCCTGCAAATGGTCGGGCCCAATCCGGTAGGGTTCATTGGCGGTCGGATCGTACGGGTCGGAGAGTCGCGAGAGTCCGGGTGGCGCTTCCTTTTTCAGGCTGAGCTGGCCGGCGCGAAAACCTTGCGCCAACGAATTGTAATTGGCGTCAGACGGATTCGGGCTCCACGATTCCCCCACGCCAGCTATGTACGCATAAACCCCGATGACCAGTGCGCATACTGCAGCCAGTAATCTCCGCGCGTTTTTCATTGTGCCGCACCGATCAAGCCCGTGTACCATTGTCGCAACAACATCATCTGACGGATGACATCTTATACACTTCTCCAGTCGAACACACGCGCATTGTCGAACGAGGAACCGCAAGGGCTTGTCTGCCGTCGCTGAAGAAATCCTCGCCAACTTCCGCTCCGCAGCCTAAGCTGGCGTTCCATGCCATCTGCGCCTGACATACTTGGTGATGCCGTTGAACGCGCCCTGGGAGCCTCGGCCCACATCAAGCCCTGTGCCGATCCAAAGCGAGGGGACTATCAAGCCAATGGGGTGATGACCGTCGCCAAACAGCGGGGAGAGAACCCTCGCGCGCTTGCCGAAAAGGTGATTGCGCAACTCCAGCTCTCCGATGTATGCGAACCGCCGACAGTTGCCGGCGCCGGCTTCATCAATTTCCGGTTGAAACCCTCGTTTGTCACCGACCAAATCGCTGCCGCTGTGAAGGATGACCGGCTCGGCGTGCCGGTCGCGGCAATGCCGAAAACGGTCGTCATCGATTTCAGTTCGCCGAACGTCGCCAAGCCGATGCACGTCGGCCATATCCGCTCGACCATCATTGGCGATTGCCTCGCGCGGGTGATGCGGTTCCTCGGACATCACGTGATTACGGACAATCATATTGGCGACTGGGGCACGCAATTCGGCATGCTGATTGTCGGGATGAAAAACTTTCCACACGACGTCGAATCTAGTCCGGATCCGGTTGCTGCTTTGGAGAGCCTATATAAACGCATTTACGAAACAATCGAGACGGCAAGAACGAATCCCCTCGGCCACACCCTTTTCGGTTACGATGCGCGTGCGGAAGTGGTCAAACTTCAACAGGGCGATCAGGAGAATCGCGCTATATGGCAGAAGATCATTGATCTGTCGCGCCGCGAGTTTGAAAAGACTTACCACCGCCTCGGTGTAACATTCGATCACACACTCGGCGAAAGTTTTTACAATCCCATGCTGGAAAAGGTCGTCAATGACTTGCTTGAGAAAAAGATCGCCACCGTAAGCAACAGCGCCGCATGCATCTTCTTCGAAGACAATCCGGAACTGAAGACGGCGGCGCCGCTGATCGTTCGGAAGGCGGACGGCGCGTTCCTGTATGGCACGACTGATATGGCTACTTTGAAGTACCGCATCGACCAGTGGCATCCCGACGAAATCATTTATGTGACGGACGCGCGCCAGCAGTTGCATTTCAAACAGGTCTTCGCCACCGCGCGAAAATGGCTGAAGAATGTGCCCGACCTCCGCCATGTCTATTTCGGCTCGATCCTCGGCGAAGACGGTAAACCTCTCAAGACCCGTGAGGGTGCGCCGGTGAAACTCAGCGCGCTCCTGGACGAAGCGGAGGAGCGGGCGTTGGCGGTCGTCACCGAGAAGAACCCCGAATTACCTCCTGAGACCCGCCAGGAAATTGCCCGTGCGGTAGGAATCGGCGCGGTCAAATACGCTGACCTCTCGCAAAACCGCATGACCGATTATGTGTTCAGTTGGTCGAAGATGCTGGCGATGACCGGGAACACCGCTCCCTACATGCAATACGCCTACGTTCGGGTGCAGAGCATATTCCGCAAGGCCGGCGCCGCGACGGCCGACGTGGCTGGTGTCGCGCTCGAACATCCCGCGGAACTCGATCTCGCCAAGCACATCCTGCGATTCCCGGAAACGCTGCAGGCGGTGGCGGAGGATGACAAACCGAACTGGCTCACGGGCTACCTGTACGACCTGGCGAACAAGTTTAGTGCGTTTTACGAGAACTGTCCCGTGCTGCAATCACCGGAGCCGACGCGCTCGTCGCGGCTTGTCCTGTGCCGGCTCACCGCCGACGTTATGAAACGCGGTCTGAATCTTTTGGGCATCGACGTCATCGAACAGATGTGAGCGAAACGCACTCGACAGGTTCGTCGAGTGCAATTAAGGTTAGCGATGGCAACGGCACAGAAGACACATTTCCCAGAGGAGTGACAGCTTATGGCGAGCGGCATTGAAACGCTTCATGTATCGGACGAGGTCCAGTTTGGCAGGGACTGCGAAGCGACGCAGATCCCCAGCGGCGCGCGGATTGTGGTGCCCAAAGGCACCCCCGCGTATGTGGGCCAGACGCTCGGCGGCAACGTCACGTTACAGGTGTCCACGCTCGGTCTCGTGCAGGTGGCGGGACGCAATTTGGATGCGCTGCTCAAGGACGGCGTACCCGTCGTCGCGCCAGCGGCCGGATCGTCCGCCGCCGATGAGAAGTCCGCAGGTCCCGCGGACGAAAAGGCCCTTTGGGAAGCGATGAAACAGTGTTACGACCCCGAGATCCCCTGCAACGTTGTCGACCTGGGTTTGATCTACGATGTCAAATCCACGCCCCTCCCGTCGTCGCGAAGCCGCGTGGACGTGAAGATGACGCTCACGGCGATGGGATGCGGTATGGGCCCGGCCATCGCGGCGCAAGTGCGGGACCGGTTGCTGGAAGTGGCCGGCGTGGAAGAGGCCAACGTGGATATCGTCTGGGACCCGCCGTGGAATCAAGGCATGATTACCGATGACGGGAAGAAGTGCCTCGGACTGTGGTAATTCGCTCGGTCTGCAAATAGGAGCAGGGCCGAGTGGCGAGATTCCTCGACAACCCGCCTTCGCCAAGGCTAGGGCGGGCAAGCCTCGGAATGACGCGCTTCGCGCGTCACTTCACGCGTTTGGCGTCGCCCCAGAGGTCTTCGAGGCCGTAGCGCTGGCGGAGTTCGGGATGGAAGATATGGATGAGGACATCGTTGTAATCCATCACGATCCAGCGGCTGGGCGGATAACCGTCGCGGTGCAACGGACGGATTCCCTGATCACGCAGTCGGCGGGCGATTTCGTCGGCGATGGCCTTGAGATGCGGTTCGGAGTTGCCGGAGCAAATGACGAAGAAATCGGCCACGTTCGAGATGCCGCGCACGTCAAGAATCATGGCGTCCTCGGCCTTCTTGTCGAGGGCGACCTCGCGGCACAGTTTGGCAAGTTTTTCGGAGGCGAGCCCGCTATTGCCCTTCACTGATAGAGCCTTCGCCTCCGGATATATTCGGTAACCGCATCAGGCACAAGATAGCGTATCGGCCGACCGCTGGCAACTCGGGCGCGAATCTCCCGCGAAGCGATATCGCAGGTATGCCCGTCCAGAACGTGCTGGCGCAACCGCTTCCGAGAGGCCGCGTCGAGCCGTCGATCCACCACCGGCCTGGCTTCGAATCCCGGTCGGGGCACGGTGACGAACGTGCACAGCCTGACGACGCGCTGCGCCTCTCTCCACAAATGCAGTTCGCGCAGTGAATCCGCGCCGATAATAAAGAAGAAGTCGGCCTGTGGATGACGCCGTCGCAGTTCCGTCAATGTGTCCACGGAATACGATAGGCCGCCGCGTCGTATCTCCAGATCGTCCATCTCGAAGCGTTTGTTGCCGCGAATGGCCAGGTTGATCATGTGTATTCGGTCGCGCCCGCTGGCCAGCGCTTCGACCGTCTTGTGCGGCGGCATGGCCGACGGGATGAACTTCACGCGGTCGAGCCCCAACTGCTCCAGAGCATCCTGCGCGATCAGAAGATGTCCGATATGAATCGGATTGAATGTCCCGCCCAGTATGCCAATTCGTTGACGTTTGCCCGCCATGATCGAGCCGACAGTAATCAGAGCGGCCCGGTTTCTCAAATCTTTTTGCGTGCGGCGTCGCGCTCGGGGCGAGTTTTAGTTGGACAAAACGATGCGCGCTTCGGAAACTGACCCGCAAGATGGCTTTCCGTGAGCACGTGATGATCACTCCCGAGTGGCAGGAACTGCTGCGCCAGCGCGGACTGCCAGGCGTGGAGGCCGTGTATCGGCTGCGGGAAGGCGCTGTTCTCAAGGGAGGCGCGGCCACGGAGTTGCGACGCCTGGAGTGGCGCGACGACAACCAGACCCGTGTCCTGTTCATCAAGAAGTACTGGTATCCAACTTTTAGGCTGCGGTGGAGCGGGTTTTATCGCGGGACATTCTTCGGAACGTCCAAGGTGCGGCGCGAATATGAGAACCTGGCGCGACTGCGCGCGTGGGGGCTGGATGCCCCGGCTCCGGTGGCGTACGGCGAGGAACGACGAGGCCGGTGGCTGCACCGATCATACCTTATCAGTGAGGGTGTGCCTTCGCCGATGCCGTTGGATGTGTTCATTCGCGACGTTCTGCCCGCAATGTCTGCCCCCGAGCGACGGCAGCAACAAACCGAACTCCTGCAACGACTGGCCGATTACACCCGGCGAATGCATGACCATCACTTTGTGCATCACGATTATTTTTGGCGGAACATTCTCCTGAGCGGAAGGTCGTTGGCGCATTTCTTTCTGATCGACTCTCACAAGGGCCGTTGCTGGAAATCGTGGGCAGAATTCGATGGCCGGGCGAAAGATCTGGCCACGCTGGATTCTCCCGCGCCGTGGTTCTTTCGACGCAGTGAGCGGCTGCGGTTTTTCTTGCGCTACCGCGAGCATCCGCGACTGACGACTGGTGACAAGGATCTTGTCCGCCTCATCTTACGGCTCGCCAAACCCATGCGCACTTCCCAGCTCAACCGGGTCTGCCGCGCGCAACCGGTATCCGACCCGGCAAAGGAATAATGTGAGCAATCGACAAAAGACTCCCTCGCTTTGGAAACGCGTCCGCTATCGTTTGGAAGCCCTGATCCTGGAACTGCTGGCGGCGACGGTTCCCCTGCTGCCGAGGAGAATGCTGGTCCGCATCGCGAACGGAATCGGCTGGATCGCGTTTTATGTGGCGGTGGGCGAGCGGCGCATCGCCCTGACGAATCTGGATATCGCCTTCGGATCGACAAAATCCACCGAGGAGAAACGGCGGATCGCCCGCTCGGCCTTCCAGAACTTTGCGCGCAGTTTCCTCGGGCTGTTTTGGGCGCGCCGGCTGAATCGCGCAACGCTCGATCAGAGTGTCGAAGTCGATGCGGACAGTTTGCGGATGCTCCAGGCCGCGCACGCCAGAGGCAAGGGCATCATTTTCGTCACGTTCCATTTCGGCGAGTGGGAAACACTGGGCGTGGCGACGGCGTTGCTCGGATTTCCCCTGACCATCGTGATGGAACAACTCCGCAATCCTCATCTCATGCGCATTTTCGAGCGTTTGCGCGGTCGCGGCGGCAGTCAAATCATCCTGCAGCGGTTTGCGATGACCAAGCTGCTCAAGGCGCTGAAGCGCGGCGAGAGCATCGCGTTGCTCATCGATCTGAATGCGCTTCCGAGCCGGGGCGGGGTCTGGCTGGATTTCTTCGGGAAACCGGTGTTTGGGTTCTCGGGAGCGGCGGCATTGGCCCGGCATACGGGGGCGGCGATGATCGGCGCCGTATCGCATCCGCTCCCGGATGGACGAGTTCGCGCTGTGTATGGACCGGAGATTCCGTGCGCCAACACGGGCGATGAGGAGGCGGACCTGCGGGTCACGAGCCAGCAATGTCTGCGGTATTGCGAGGAATTGATCCGACAGGAACCCGAGCGTTGGTTATGGTTTTACCGGCGTTGGAAGTTTCGGCCCACCGCGGACCTGGGTGATTATCCCTATTACTCGCGCTGGATTGGGGAAGTGCGACAGGCGCGGACACAAGCAACCAACGCAACCCAGAGCGCCAGCGTCCCCCAACAAAGCGGACCGTAACCCTGCGCCGCGCGGCTGCCCGCCAGGGGCAGGGCCAGAATCGCGAAGAGAACCAGCGCCGCGCGCGCAACATTGCGGATTGGTTCGTCCGCGCGTCCCATCGCCATCGCGACCAGCGCCGTCAGCGGGAGCAGGAGCAACATGAAATAATGCGCCCACGACACCGGCGGGACCAACAACATCCACACGACCGCGGCTGATAGAACATGGATTTCCGTGCGGGGGTTGGCCCGCCAGCCTGCGACGAGAATGATTCCTGCCATGAGGACGCCGATGGCGAAACCAATCCAGCGCGCCTGGGGGTTGCCGGTCAATCTCGTCAGCACCGCCGGCAAGGATTGATTGCGCGGCAATTGCGAGCTGAGCAACTGACCGTAGAGCGGGTTATCACTGCGTTCCGACTCCGCTTCGAGCGCCGGTTTCCCGATCACATCCACCCATTCGCGCAGATAATCGATGTTCCGTTGCCAGCCGAACACGGCGGCGGGAATGATGAAGGCGCCAATCGCGATGGCCGTGAGAGTGGCCAGCACAAACCGCCAGCGTTTCCGCCAGATAAACCAGGCCAGGAGGATAACGGGAAACACTTTCAGCAGGATGCCGCCGGCAAGACAAATGCCGCCTTGCCAGTCGTGTCTCTTCCATCCGTAGAACAACCCGGCGGTGACCAGCCACAACAATGCGGGCGATGTCTGGCCACGGGCGAGGGCCGACATCAGCGGAAACAGCGCCAACAAGGGCGGGAGCGCATACAGCAGAAGCGGGTCATCGTCGAGCTGCAGCGCGTCGGACACGAGCGCCACGCACATTTTGATTGTCCACGCCACCAGAAGCACGGAGAGCAAGTACCAGGCGATGGCGGCCCAGAAAGTGGGGACCAGCGCAAACGGCACCATGAAGATCGCGAACAGCGGCGGATAAATGTAGTACCAACCGCGGAGGTTGTGGGCCTGATAAATGTCGGTGCCATCCAGCACCGCCCGACCCGCGGCGGTGTCGACCGTGAAATCGCAGCGATGAACGCGGGACCCCCAGCGTTTTCCGCCGATGGTGTACGGCCCGGCGCGATAGACCGTGCTGATGCCGAGGACGACGATCAGTATGAGGGCGACTCCCAAGAGAAGTGGCCGGAGCCAGGCCGGGTGTGAAGTGTGAGGCGGTTGCGTGGTGACGGGATTCGAGGCGGGAGAAGTTGGCGTCATCCTGGCCGCGGATTGTAAATCAAACGACCCCGTTGTCGAGAGCAACGGTAGGCGGGACGGATCTGGCATTGCCGCTGTTGTAGCGTCGGCTGTCGCCAGCCGAGGTTTTGCTCGTACCCGCCCGGATGCGCTGAGACAGCGCACGCTACACCGTCCAGTCTCGCCTACCCGCTTGACGCGGGGGCAAGCGCGCAACTATTCTCGGTTTCAGTGACACTGCCATGACTGAGCCCACAGCTGCTTATGCCGGACGCGTCAAGTACGACGACAAACAGTCGAGCAAATACCAGCACCGCAAACCGCACAAGCATCGGGCCGAGATGCGGTTGATCGACCGCGCCTTCCGGCACATCCCGACGAACCATCGCGTTCTTGATATTCCGTGCGGCGGTGGACGGGTCATGATGCATCTGGCCAAAAAGGGGTATTTCGCCAGCGGCGCGGATTTATCGGAGTCGATGATCGCGATTGCCCGGGAGCACGCTTTCGAGGTGAATCTGTCCTGCCATGTGGAGCGTCAGGACCTGGAGAAGCTGACCTATCCCGACGGACATTTCGACACGATCGTGTGTTTCCGGTTGTTTCATCATTTCCCCAACGTCGAGATTCGTCAGCGCGTGGTCAGCGAACTGTGCCGCGTGGCCGGCAAATTTGTGGTGCTGTCGTACTTCAGTCCCTATTCCGTGCAATCGGTTCGTCGCAAGCTGAGCGGCAAGGATACGGACCGGTTCGCGACGCCACTGGCCGAGGTGGAAGGTTATTTCCGGCAGGCGGGGTTCCGTCTCGTGGAAGATTTCGCCCAAATGCGCGTCCTGCACACGCTACATCTGGCTGTGTTTGAGCGCCGCGAGAAGAAGAAATAGTCCGACGCGGGGGAGCGGCGGATACGAAAGGCGGAAACAGGCCTTCACCACGAAGTCACGAAGGACGCGGTGTGTTTGCCGCGAATGGACGCGAATCCGCCTGAGGCGGACAAGTGGGCGCGAATGAGGCGGGGGCTTTTTATGATATTTCGCAAGGCGATATATCATGGGGTGCGCACGCCCCGACTCGCCTCGAAAAGGATTCGGGGTAAAGAATCGGGGTAAAGGACACAGAGAACAACGAGGCGGGATGAGTTGATACCTTCCAGTGGAAGGTATCATGGGCTTCGCCGGGAGGTGGCGGGGAACGGTTGACAGCGGGTGGCGGGTGGACTATTGTACATAGTCATATACTAAATGAATGACCGGTACATGAGGTTTGTCGAGGCCTCGGTGTTCACCAAGCGGGTGGTGCGAATCGCGGATGACGACACGTATCGCAGATTTCAGGCCGAACTGGCGACCAATCCCGGGAAGGGACAGGTCATTCAAGGCGCGGGCGGGTTGCGCAAGGCGCGGATGGCAGCCCGGGGAAAGGGCAAGCGGGGCGGCGCGCGGGTGATCTACCTGTATTTGGAGACAGCACGGGTGATTTACCTGTTGTACGTGTATGACAAGGGTGAAGCGGACGATTTAACTGCTGGCCAGAAGAGAGAATTGCGAACCGTGGCGGAAGCGATCAAACAGGAGTACCGATGATGAAGCGGAAAGATTTTGCGGAACTGAAGGGGAGCATGATGGAGGCGTTGGATCATGCGCGGGGGAAGATCACGCTGAGGACGAGCGATGTGCCGATGCCGGCGAAGGCGCAGGCGATTCGGCCGCAGGAGATCGCGCGGTTGCGGCGTCGGTTGAATGCCAGCCAGGGTGTGTTCGCGCGGTGGTTGAACGTGTCGCGGGACACGGCGATCAGTTGGGAGACGGGACGGCGCAAGCCGTCGGGGGCGGCGTTGCGGTTGTTGCAGATTGTGCAGGCGGCCCCGGAGATCCTGCCGCGGTTGTCGGTATCGGTGATCCGCGAGAAGTCGACGAAGAAGTACGGGGTGTAAGGGGGCGCGGAATGGCAGCCGCATGGGGCTACGCCAACGCGGGCTTCGCCGGGCTGGGGTGGAAGGCGGTTGGAGAACGGAGGCAACCGAGACGGTCGCCCTACCGTTCGGAGGTGGCGAGTCGGCGCTCACCGCCCTGTTGCGAAACCTTGAATCGTTACGCGATGATTTTAGTTGACTGTGGTATCGAATTGCGATATGGTTGCCGCGTCATGAAGGATTTTGGTTCAGGCACCGCGTCGGCTCGCGCTGCGCAGCGGACTGCTTCGCAGAGTAGCAGGCACGCAGCCGACAGGGGCGGCGGCAGGATACGGGAGGACCCCTGCCCGCCGGAGGCGGGCAAGCCTACAATACGGAAGAGGACGGGTCTGCGCTTCGCAGAAGCGCAGCTACAACGGCGACGGGCGGCGCAAAAAAGTGAAAACTGCCAAACGAAGCCAATCTTTCGGAGTGTCGTGTGGTGTGGATTGGCTTGATGGACAATGGGTTAGCAGTCCAAGTGCGCCGATTTGTCACTTGGCTTCGTTTGTCAAAACGAAGCCAAAAATGGATGTGGCAGGGCACTTGACCGGACCATGATGAGACCTTATTCTGCGCCGGATATGACAGCTTCTGGGAAGTTGGGGAAACTCATCGGGTGGCTGGTGACGGTGGTCCTGCTGGTCGCGGTGGGTTGGTATGTGGGGGATCGGCTGAACCACTGGTGGCGCAAGCAATGGCATTTCGTGCCGTCGATGCAGGACCTGCCGCCGGTGGATCGGTCGGGCTGGCCGAAGACGCCCGTGGCGTGGTCGAACGAATCGGTCGAGGTGCAAGTGGCGACGCCCGATGGAATCAAGCGCACGAACATCACGTACCTCATCAACTCGATGGGGATGAAGCTGGTGCGGATCGAGCCGGGGACGTTTGTGATGGGATTGGACGAGGAGACGTCGAAGGAAGTCGGGCCGGACCATCCCGTTGGCGGTCCGATGTACGTGCGGCATCGGGTGACGTTGACCAAGCCGTACTACATGGCGGCGTTCGAGGTCACGAACAAGCAGTACGATCAGTACGACACGCAACACACGCATCATCGGCCGAAGTACCAGTTGGTTCCCGATGGCGACAATCATCCGGTCCAACCCATCACGTGGCAGGACGCGGAACTGTTTTGCCGGTGGTTGTCGGCGAAGGAAGGCCGGTTGTATCGATTGCCAACGGAAGCCGAGTGGGAGTATGCCTGCCGCGCGGGAACAACCAATCGGACGTACTGGGGCGGCAACGTGGAGGACCGCACCAAGGCCAACCTGGGCGGCTCGTGGGACAAGCGGACGCATGCCCACTATGCCGACGACGGGTTTGAATACACCGCGCCGGTCGGGTCGTTTCCGGCGAACCCGTGGGGCCTGTACGACATGATCGGCAACTCGTGGGAATGGGTGTCGGACTGGTATTCGGTGTTCGCGACCAACGATGTGGTTGACCCGCAAGGTCCGCCGATGGGCGCTGCCGGGCCGTGTCGCGGTGGCAGTTTGGGATGCCGCGCTGACAAGGGCGGCGGTTGGAACAGCGCATTGACTTACACGTCCAGCGCGTTGCGGGATGGCGACGACCCGGGCGATGTCAAGGACACGCGCGGCATCCGCATCCTCTGCGAAGTCGAATAGCTTCGGCTACGGCGCTTTTGTCACGAAGTATCCGCGCACGACAACGCCCAGGACGCGTTTGTCCGCGGCGGCGACGGGACGCGGCGCGGGTTCGCCCGACAGTTCTTTGCCATAGGCCCTGCGATAGGCTTCTTTGCCGGACCGATATGCGAGGCGGGTGACGACAAACCCACTGGCACTCCCGGCTTCGTTGTCAGGTTCGCGCAGGACACGTTCGAGGTTTTCGTCGAGGTCGGCGAGGCGGATGTGCCACTTCGATCCGCCGATTCGTCTGGTGGTCACTTCGTGACGGTGCTTGAGGCAAATGCGTGATAATCGCGCGACGCGGGCCCGCTCGATGGCCGCGGCTTGGCTGTCGATGTCAGCCGCATGGCGCGCCACATCGTTTCCATAGCCGTCATAGAAAGCCGCGGTCAGCGGGAAGCGCGAATGGAACACGGTGATGTGATGGATCCGTTGCTGCTCGTTGAGGGCGTCGTGGAACTGGGCTTTATCGATATCGATAAGACAGAATTTGATCTCGGAAGCCGAGTACAGAACGTTCTTCGGCGAAATATCCAAGTACACGATGCCCGCGTCGTGCATTTGGCGCAGGAATCGCCCCAAGGCACGCTGAACCTCCGTCGCCATGGACTCGGGCAGCGTCAGCAAAGGCGCGTAGCCGGGCAGCCCTTCGGTAATCAGCACGCTTTCGAGCAGTCCGTACCATCCCCAACGTTCTCCGTGAGCCAGGTGCGGCACCACGGGAATCCCCCGGGTCTGAAACTTTGGGGCAAATGTCCATTCACGCCGGCTCTTGTCGGATCGGATAAAATACGCGACGGGTGCCAACCCGCGCCGCTCGTGCAAGTAGCGCTTGATATAGAATTCGCGATTGGCCACATGGCGTCGGGTCACGGTAGTTGCGGAGGAGATCTTGACCGGTTCGGCGGGTTCTTGAAGCACTTCGGCCAGCAGTGACTCGAACTGCGGCGCGAATTCCCATCGAAATCCCTGGTGGCTTTTTCGGAGCACGTCGCCATCGTAAGGAAGTCCGGGCCGGTCGTCAACCAGCAGGTGCCCAACAGACATCGGAATCATCTACGCCGGTTTTTGGGCGACGAACGCCAGATAATCCGTAAGGTTGCGACGTTCCAACGTCTCGTGGAACCAGCGGGACACCGGCGACGGATTGATCTTGTACTTCAGTTTTGACCAGCAACGACAATACACAACCTCAAACCCGGCTTGTTCGAGCATGCGCCGCAGACTGCGTTCATCAAAATTAAAGACGTGATGGGGGATGCCGAAATGTTTGAACTGTTTGTGGGCCAGGCCGTGCCGATTCAGAAACGTCTTGTAGCGATTGGTCAAACCACGCCAGTTGGGCACCTGACCGAATAGATACCCGCCCGGCCGTAAGATGCGTAGAATCTCTGCCAGAATTTCCAGTGGATTGTGGACATGCTCCAGCACGTCCCAGAAAATCACCCCGTTGAACCTGTTGGCATCCAGATGCGCTTTTTCGACGGGTCCGCAATGCACGGTAACTCCCAGCTTCTCATGCGCCAGGGTCGCCAGCCGCTGTGAGATGTCGATTCCTTCCGCGTGAAACCCACGCCGGTTCGCCTCGTACACGGTCAGGCCGAATCCCGATCCCACGTCCAGCAGGCGCCCGCCCGGCGGAACATACTTCGCGACCAAGTCCAACAGCATGGCTTTGACTTTGTAACTGGACAGGGCGTTGACGACATAGCCGGCCTGCTGTTTCCATTGGTCATAATTGAAGTTGTCGAATACCGTGATATCGGCGAAGTCTTCGCTCTCGTAGATTTCGGCCAGCTTGCGCGGTGTCAGCCGCGGGGAAACAAACATCAAACCGCACCCATCGCAAAGACGGATTCCCAGGCCGTCGGTGCGCTGGAAGAGAAGACGATTCCGCGCGGCCGGGCCGCACGTGGGACACCCGACCTCTTCCAGATCGGCAGAATTGTACTTCGTCGTCGTCACCGCTGAATCGGCCACCTCCATGGGCAAAACCGTAGTCCAAACGCCGCGTTTGAGTAAACACAAATCGCGGGGTCGAGAATCGGCTGGATACGAGCCGGGGAGATGGTTTATAGGGTCTAGCCATGGCGTCAGTGCAAACGCAACCAGCCGCGGCGGTCGTCGGCCAACAGCCGCTGCCGATTTCCGTGGCGGTGATCACGCTGAACGAGGAACAGAACCTGGCCCGCTGTCTGGAAAGCGTGCGCGGCCTGGCGGCGGAGATCGCCGTGCTGGATTCCGGGTCGGTGGATCGCACTGCGCAAATCGCCAAGGACTTCGGCGCCATCTTCGAGACCCAGCCGTGGCAGGGCTATGTCGCACAAAAAAACGCGGGGCTAAGGCAGTGCACCCAACCGTGGGTGCTGTGCCTGGATGCCGACGAGGCGCTGTCGCCGGAACTGGCCCGGTCCATGCGCCAATTGTTCGCCACGGGCCAGCCGAATGAGAACGGGTTTTGGATGAACCGCCGAACGTTTTATCTTGGCGATTGGATCCATCACGCGTGGTCTCCGGAGTGGAAATTGCGGTTGGTTCGACGAGAGGGCGCCGAATGGCGTGGCGGCGACGTGCACGAACGGTTGGAGGTGCCCGGGGCGACCAGGCGAATTGCGGGCGACCTGTTGCATTACCCGCCGTTTCGCGATTTCCATGATCACGTCACCAAGGCGATCAAGTACGCCCGGATTGCGGCCGATTCGTACGTCGCAACGGGGCGCCGCGCTCATGTGTATGACTTGCTGCTGTCGCCGGCCGCGGTGTGTTTCAAACACCTTATCGTCAAGCAAAGCTGGCGAGACGGTTGGCGGGGTTGGCTGATTCTCATTGCCAAGCTGGTCAATGTTCTGGCCAAGTACGCCTTCCTTCTGGAGAAGCAACACGCTGCTGGCAATTCCGCGCGCCGCCCATGAACATCGTCGTCATCTGCTCGGACACATTTCGGCACGACCACCTCGGGTATCTCCGGAGGCACGAGGTGCAGACGCCAAATCTGGACCGACTGGCGGCGGAGAGCGCGGTGTTCAGCGACTTCTGGCTGTGCTCGTTCCCCACGCTGGTCAATCGCATCGAAGTGTTTTCCGGCCGCTACACGTTTCCGCTGCTGGATTGGGGGCCGCTGCCGTACGAATTCCCCGTGCTGTCCGAGGTATTCCAGCGTCATGGATTCACCACGGCGCTAATCGCGGACAACCTGCATTTGTTCGAGAACCACTTCGGTTTCGAGCGGGGCTTTGATTTTGTGAATCATGTTCCCGGCCAAACCTATGAGCATTTCCAGCCGCCTTCAGCCCCAATGATTGATCTGGTCTGTCCCGCGGAGAAACTTGAGCCGCCGCAACGCCGTCTCGACCGCTATCGCCGCAACACCTACTGGTATCAACAGCAGGGCACGAACACGACAGCCACGGTCTTTCGTTCAGCCATCGAATGGTTCGATAAACCACCGGAGAAGTTTTTCGTGTGGATCGACGCGTTTGACCCGCATGAGCCATGGGACGCGCCGTCCGAGTTTCTCAAGCCGTATCCCTGGGATGACAAAGGGGACGCCGTGTTCTGGCCGAAGTCGGGTTACGCGAACCGCTATCCGGAGGCCGACCGGATCAACATGCACAGCTTGTACAAGGCCGAAGCCACACAAACCGATTTCTGGGTTGGGAAACTGCTGGAGCGCTTGCGGGAGAACGGCCAGCTCAGTCAGACCATCGTCCTCTTTTGTTCCGACCACGGCTATTACTTCGGCGAACACAACCTGATCGGCAAGCCGATGCGCATCGACAAGCCGACACCCATCTACGAAGAACTGGGCCACTGCCCGCTCTTCATCCGACATCCCGACGGCCTTGCGGCCGGGCAGACGATTTCGGGGCTGTGCCAACCGCCCGATCTGTACGCCACGGCTCTTGAACTGGCGGGCATTCCCCCGGTTAGCTGGACGCAGGGCAACTCGCTCGTGCCGCGTCTGAGGGGCGCAAGCGGCGGCCAGCCGTTTGCCATTGCCGGTTGCCATCCGCATAGTGGCCGAGTGAGCAGTCTGAGCGTGCTCACGGACGAATGGTTCCTTCTCTACTCTCCCAAGAAGCAACTCGACGGTTCCGAGTTGTACCATGTTCCCACCGATCCCCGGCAAACGCGCGATGTGATCGCTCAGAATCGGGACGTTGCCCAGAAACTTTTTAAAACGCTGAACGACTGGTTGGGGGCACTCGACGTGCCTGACGCGCGCAAGAACCAGCTCCTGTACAATGCGCCGTTCACGCGCTGGAACAATCTTCAACACCGCGGACGCATCTGGTCGAAGCGCCGCACCTACTGGCGACAGTTCCGAAACTACGCTCGCGGCGGATAACCCCGACGCCCGGTGTCGGGGCAGCTCTCCTCCAGCCGAGCCTTAAACCCCGGCACCCATCCAAGTTAAATTTGGTGCCAGGGGGGAGAGTTGAACTCCCGACCAAGGGCTTATGAGTCCCCTGCTCTACCACTGAGCTACCCTGGCACACCGAGCCAAATCATTTTGCCGCCCTGAACCCATTCGGGGCTGGCACCACAGGCGGGGTAAGATTAGCGAAGCCGGGCGGAATTTCAATCTTCTGTTTTCAGCCACCCACGACCTGATGAGTGCGGCCAGGAGCGGAGCGGGCACGCCTTTGGTGGACCAGGCGTGAGCAGGGCAATTGTCGCAGTCGGACAAGTCAACGTATGCGTAGATTGCCTGCGGAAGGGCCGTATTGCCGCTCGTCTCCGAGCTCGAACCATGGAAAAACCACGAGCGTGCTCATTGCGGCGCTCTGTTCTGTGATCGAGACGTCATCTGTTGACGAACGATGTTCTCCCACTCGTGCGTGTCATAAAGGCGATTAATCTCCTTGTGAACACGAATAGTGATCTCGTGGAAATTTCCGTCGAGTTGCCGTTTTACCTCCTTGAAGTGGTCACACCAAAATATCGTCACGTCTCTTAAGCCATAGTAGGTAGAAGAATCAGGGCGGGCATCGCCTCTCAGGTCAACCTGGTAGAAACAAACGGGACAAAGTGGAACAATGGTGACGACATGCCCGGATAAATCATACCTCCAAACCCACTTCAGGCCCTCGTAAAGAAACTCCGTGAAACTGCGCCAATCAAGGGGTGCGGGCGAGGGAGGCAGCGGCTTGCGTCGGAGCAGTCTACTGGCTAGCGAAAAAAATACGCCACTGGAGAGGGCAATAGCCACGGCAAACCGTACCATAGGATAAGCGAACTGAAGACGGCGATGGCCACGCCGATGCTGATCTTTTTCATGGCGCTCTGTTTTTCAGCCACGGGCAGAGTGTAGCAAAGACAACGTGGCAAGAGTAGAAGCAAATGGGGAACCTCTGCTGAAGGCTGGGGCCGTCGAGGCCCACGAGGGCTCCAATAGGTGGTCTGTCCGGCAGTGTCGCGCATCCCGCATGTGTAGACGGCGAACAAGCCCGTACGGTTCCTCGCTCGACAAAGCGTGTGTGTTCGACTCGAGAAGTGTATAAAATGTCGTCAAGCCGATGATGCTTTTGCGACAACGTTACACGGGGCTGACCGGTGTGGCACAATGAAACACGCATGGATCTCACTGGCCGCAGTGTGCGCGCTGGTCATCGCGGTTTATGCGTACACAGCCCACTCCGGTGTTCTTGGATCGGGGAATTTGAGTGCGGCTGACAATTACTACAATTTATTGGTGCAGGGTTTTCGCGCCGGCCAACTCAGCCTGAAGATAGAGGTGCCGCTCGGGTTCGTGCAGCTCGCCGACCCCTACGATCCGGCTGAGAATGCGCTCTATCGGTTTGCGCCCTACGGGATGCACGACCTCAGCTATTACAAGGGGAAGTTATACCTGTATTACGGGGTGACGCCCGCCGTGGTGTTGTTCTGGCCCTCTGTGGCGCTGACCGGCCATTATCTGTCTCAAAAAGACGCCGCGGTGATTTTTTGCATGGTTGGTTTCTTGGTCAGTGTGGGTCTGTTGTACGCGCTCTGGCGGCGTTACTTTGCCGAAGTCAGCGTGGCGGTGGTGGGTGCCGGCACACTCGCACTCGGTTTGGCCACGTTCACGCCGTTGCTGTTAACGCGGTGTGATATGTACGAGGTGTCCATCAGTTGTGGGTATGCGCTGACGATGCTGGCCTTGGCGGCGATTTGGAGGGCGTCGCACAAGCCGGAGCGGAAGGGCTGGTGGCTGGCAGTTGCGAGCCTGGCCTACGGGCTGGCGGTGGGGGCGCGGCCTTCTTTGTTGTTCGGTGCGGTCATCCTGCTGGCGCCGGTGGCGCAGGCGTGGCGAGAGCGCCAGAAGGTCTGGGTTTCCTTGCTGGCGGCGACGGGCCCGATCATGCTTATCGGGCTGGGGTTGATGATATACAATTTCTTGCGGTTCGATAGTCCCTTCGAGTTCGGCTTTCGCTACCAGTTGAGCGGGGTTCGGCAGCTTGCGCAGCGATTCTTCAATCTGCGGTATCTGTGGTTCAACTTCCGGGTGTATTTTCTGGAGCCGGCGCGCTGGACCGGTCGGTTTCCATTTGTTCATAACATCAGCCTGCCGCCCGTGCCGGCCGGTAATATCGGGATTGACAGGCCCTTCGGCGTCCTGACCAACATTCCGCTGGTGTGGCTGGCGCTAGCGGTGCCGTTGGCGTGGCGAGGGCGGTCAACGGAATCTTGTTTCATCTTGCGCAGGTTCGTGACGGCGGTAGGAATACTTTTCTGGATTTGTGCGCTGACTCTGTGCCTCTTTCTTGCCGTCTGCGGCCGCTATGAGGTGGACTTCTTGCCTGCATTGATGCTGCTGGCTGTGACTGGCATCTTGAGTTTGGAGCGCGCACTGGCCCCGACCTCGGAGTCGGGGCTGGCTGTACGGCCGGTCTGGCGGCGTGCGGCGCGGTGGTGTTGGAGCCTCCTGTTGGGCTTCTCGGTGGCGTTCAACCTGCTGGCGAGCGTCGAGCCATGTGCTGAGGCGGACTTCAACTTGGGGGTGGCGTTAGAACGACTTGGCAAGATGCAGGAAGCCATTTGCTACTACGAGCAGGCCCTGCGGATCAGTCCCGATTTTTATACGGCGCAGAACAACTTGGGAAGTGCGTTGCTCCAAGCCGACAGAGGGCCAGAAGCGATCGGGCACTACGAACAGGCGGTGCGCATCAGGCCCGATTTTGCCGAGGCGCACTACAACCTGGGGATCGCCTTGACGGGACAGGGCAGGATGCCGGAAGCGATCGGGCACTACGAACAGGCGGTGCGCATCAGGCCCGATTTTGCCGAGGCGCACTACAACCTGGGAGTCGCCTTGGTTCAACAGGGCAGGCTGCAGGAGGCGATCAGTCATTGGGAGCAAGCGCTACGGATCCAACCCAATGATGCCGACGTACACTACAATCTGGGGTTTACGCTGTTGCAACTGGGGAGGGTTCAAGAGGCAAGCGAGCAGTATGAGCAAGCGCTGCAAATCAAGCCGGATCTTGCCGAGGCGCACCACGACTTGGCAGTCGCGTTGGAGCAAGCAGGCCGGGTACAGGAGGTGATTGGGCACTACGAGCAGGCCTTGCGGATCAAACCCGATGACGCCGAGGCGCACAACAACTTGGGGAACGCCCTGGACAAACTGGCCCGCCCACAGGAGGCGATCAAGCATTACGAACAGGCGGTGCGCATCAGGCCCGATTTTGCCGAGGCGCACTACAATTTGGGGGTCACGTTGGAAAAGCTGGGGCACAC
>Ga0116126_1000406_pt1 | contig 32864 bp, 31 predicted proteins | sample June2015DPH_16_5_FD_89730 | JGI IMG/M metagenome (GOLD analysis project Ga0116126, IMG submission 89730) | Peatland microbial communities from SPRUCE experiment site at the Marcell Experimental Forest, Minnesota, USA - June2015DPH_16_40 | ecosystem: Environmental > Terrestrial > Soil > Wetlands...
AGCTCTGTCCGCGTTATACCGCCCGCGTGATTCGCGGCGTGAAAATCGGTCCCAGCCCGGGGTGGCTCAAGCAGCTTTTGGAAAAGGTCGGGTTGCGCCCGGTCAACAACGTGGTCGACGTGACCAACTACGTGCTGCTCGAGTGTGGCCATCCATTGCATGCGTTCGATTACAATCGTCTAACGGAGCAGCGCGTCGTGGTGCGCCGCGCGACGAACGGCGAACAGTTCCTGGCCATCGACGGAAGCGCTCACGAGTTAACCAATGACATGCTGGTGATTGCCGATGCGACCCGCGCGGTGGCGCTGGCGGGCGTCATGGGCGGCAAGGAGAGCGAGATCAGCGACACCACGACGGACGTGCTGTTGGAGAGCGCGTGGTTTCTGCCCGCGAACGTGCGCAAGACCTCCAAGCAATGCGGGCTATCGAGCGATTCGAGTTATCGGTTCGAGCGCGGGGCGGACATCGACGGCGTGCTGTGGGCCAGTAATCGCGCGGCCCAGTTGATCCAGCGACTTGCCGGTGGACAGGTCGCGCGTGGAATCGTCGATATGCTGGCAAAACCGATTCAGAAGCGGCGGGTGCGTTGCCGCTATGCGCAGGTGAATCGATTGCTCGGCATCGAAGTGCCCCCCGAGACGGTCAAGAAGATTTTCAGCGGGCTGTCGCTGACCGTTGTTTCCGCAACCAGCGACGCCTGCCAGGTGGAAGTGCCGACGTTTCGTGTCGATTTGGAACGGGAAGCCGACCTGATCGAGGAAGTCTGCCGCATTTATGGCGTGGAAAGGATTCCCGCGAAGATGCAACCGTCAACGCCGGCGGTGTCGGAATTCGACGCGAAGTGGGATTCGCTGGCGCGCATGCGGCGGGTGTTGACGGCCCTCGGATTTCACGAGGCGCAGAACCAGACCCTGGTGGGCGCGGGCGAGTTGAAGCTGCAGAATCCGTTGAGTGCGGATCAACACGCGCTTCGAGCGAAGCTCGAGCCCGGGTTGTTGACAAACCTGCGCACCAACGTTTCCCGACATCAATACGACGTGAAGCTTTTTGAGATTGGCCGGGTGTTTGCCGCGGACGGGAAGGAATCGTTGCATCTCGCCCTGGCAGTGATCGGACGGCGGCAACCCGATTCCTGGGAGACAGGTCTACGGGAGGCGAGGCTGGATTATTACGATCTGAAGGGCGCGATGGAAGAGGTGGGGGACGCGCTGGGCGTGGCAGTCAGTCCCGCGATCCGGCAGATTCCGCCTCTTCAAGCAAAGAAACTCGATCTGCGTGATGCGGTGTACGTCGCGGAGCTGGATCTGGGCTCCGTGCTGGCGGCAAGAGGACGTGACAAGTCCTTCCGTGAACTTCCCAAGTTTCCCGCGGTGGTACGCGATGTCGCCCTGGTGGTGGATGACACGGTGTCGCACGCCGAGATCGTGGCGGCGATTGAAAATGCACGAAATAAACTCTTGGAACAAGTCGAGATCTTTGATATTTATAGAGGTACTTCGATACCGACGGGAAAGAAATCGATGGCGTACTCGTTGACGTTCCGCGCGGCGGACAGGACGCTGACGGATGCGGAGGTCAACGGGGCGCATGAACAGTTGAAACGTTCGTTGGTGCAGACGTTGAAGTGTGAGATTCGCGAAAGCTGACGCGCATGTGCAGGGTACTTGAGCGACGACCATAAAAGTGACTGGAATAAACTTGAATTCGATCGGGGCAAATGTTACAAGGGAATCAGGCGGGCGACCGTGGTCGCCGGTGTTCTTTGCCAAGGCAAGAGTTTCGAAATACCCTGCCATGTTCGTAACAAACGACACTTCTTTGAGCCAACACCGTCATTGACGGAGCTCGGTGTTCGGTTGCGGATTGCATGCCTTCACTGGAAGCATGAACCAGCCGGCAGAGCCCCCTAATCGTAAGGGGTTCAAAGATATCGTTTAGACGGCATTACGGCGGGGTATTTCGTTTTCTGCCCCGGCCGCGCGAAGCGTTCGGGCTCCCGTCGGTCAACGCCACGGATCACACGCAACTCAGAGTACGGGCCAGATTGGTGGTCATGACCGAGAATTTATTTTCCAACCAATCGCCGAAACCCGCCGTCACCGCGGAGGCTGGCGACCGCGCCACGGCTCCGTTGGCCACGCGAATGCGGCCGCGCACCCTGGAAGACGTCGTCGGGCAACGCCACATCCTCGGAGACGGCAAACTGCTATGGCGCGCGATCAAAGCCGACCGCATCAGTTCCGTCATTCTCTACGGCCCGCCGGGAACGGGGAAGACGTCGCTGGCCCTGGTCATCGCCAACGTTACCAAGAGCAAGTTTGAAAGCCTCAGCGGCGTGGAAGCGAATGTCGCCGACATCCGCCGTGTGATCGCCACCGCGGCCAATCGTCTCGCCAACACGAGACAACGCACGATCCTGTTTATTGACGAGATTCACCGGTTCAACAAGGCGCAGCAGGACGTGCTGTTGCCCGACGTGGAAAATGGGACGGTCCGCCTCATCGGCGCGACGACGCATAACCCGTTCTTCTACGTCAACTCACCCCTGGTGTCGCGCTCGCAGATTTTTCAACTCAAACCGCTCACGCCCGCCGATATCAAGGAGTTGCTGAAGCGGGCACTGGCTGACAAAGAACGCGGCCTTGGTGGCCAGAAGGTCAAGGTGGACGCCGCAGCGCTGGACTTTCTCGCCACCGCCTGCGACGGCGACGCGCGCAAGGCGCTCAACTCTCTGGAAATCGGCGTCCTGACCACTCCGTCGGGGCATATCACCAAAGAGATTGCCGAGGAATCCATCCAGAAGAAAGCGGTGGTCTACGATGCCGATGAGGACGAGCATTACGATACGATCTCGGCGTTCATCAAGTCGATGCGCGGCAGCGATCCGGACGCGGCACTGTACTGGCTGGCGAAAATGGTGGTCGCGGGGGAAGACCCCCGGTTCATCGCGCGGCGGATCGTGATTCTGGCCGCGGAAGACATCGGCCTGGCGGATCCACAGGCGCTGGTCCTGTCGGTGGCGGCGCATCACGCGGTGGAGTTCATCGGCTGGCCCGAAGGCGAGTTGCCTTTGGCAGAAGCGACGGTATATTGCGCGACCGCGCCAAAGTCGAACGCGAGCGCGAAAGGGATCTGGAGCGCCAAAGCTGACGTAGAGCAGGGACGAACGCTGGAAGTTCCCCAGCACCTCAAGGACACGCATTACAAGGGCGCGGCCCGACTCGGCCACGGGGAAGGCTACAAGTACGCCCACGATTTCAAAGGACACGTCGTCGACCAGGATCATCTGCCCGAGCATCGCAAGTATTACGAACCGGGCGATCAGGGTTTCGAAGTCAAAGTTCGCGAACGAATGGAAAAATGGAAGCAACTGCTCCAAAAAAAATAGCGCTACGGGAACAGATGCGCGCGCGCCTTGCCGAACAGGGCGCGGCGGATACCCGCGCGAAAAGCGCGGCCATCTGGGAGCGGTTATCGGTGCTGAGGGAATTCAGCGCAGCCACGCGGTTGCTGGTCTACGTGTCCACAGTACACGAAGTGGACACGCACGGCCTGATCCGTCAGTTGCTGGCCATGGGCCGGCAGGTGTGCGTGCCAAGATTTAAAACGGCGACGCAAGGCTACGCCGCTTCCGAGTTGCACGATTTTGATACCGAGTTAACCACAGGCAAGTTTGGAATTTTGGAACCCAAGCCCGAGGCCGTACGACCGGCGGCGTTCGATCAGATCGGCGCTGTACTGGTGCCCGGGTTGGCGTTCGACGAGACGGGAAATCGATTGGGCCGTGGATTGGGTCATTTCGACCGGCTGCTGGGGCCAACCAGCGGCGTGAAGATCGCCCTGGCCTTCGATTTCCAGGTATTGGGCGAGGTCCCGGCGGAAGCGCATGATACCCGCATGGACTTCATTGTGACGGAAACACGAGTGGTCAACCCCAAGGGTAACCGACAATGACCTATATCATAATCGGTCTCATCATCACCCTGGTAATCGGCGTTGCATTTGGCTGGTTACTTTGCCAGGCCAAGGCGAAAGCCGACACCAAAGCGGCTGGTGGGATTCTTGAGACCGCGCGGAAGGAAGCGGAAGAAACGCTTCGCGAAGCGCGGGTAAAAGCGCAAGAAGAAACATTCAACATACGCGAGCAGTCCGACAGGGAAAGCAAGGAACGGCGGCAGGAGCTGCTGGAAATGGAAAAGCGGGTCATGCAGCGCGAGTCCAATCTGGATCGCAAGGCTGATTTGCTCGACCGAAAAACAGAGGAGGTTTCCAAGAAGGAAGTGACGATTGTCGAGCGGGAGAAGGACCTGCACAAGATTCAGACCGAGATCGACGAGCTGAAAAAGCTGACGCAACGCGAACTCGAACGAATCGCCGGTCTTAGTGCGGAGGAAGCCAGGAAACGGCTGTTGCTGCAACTGCAGGAAGACGTTCGGGCCGAAGCCGCGGCGATGACCCGACGGATTGTCGAAGAAGCCAAGCAACAAGGGGATCGCGAGGCCAAGCGGACCATCACCATCGCCATCGAGCGGTGCGCGTCGAGCTACATGCAGACGGCAACAAGCTGTACGATTGCGCTGCCGAGCGAGGAGATGAAGGGCCGCATCATCGGCCGCGAGGGCCGGAACATCCGCGCCTTCGAAGCCGCCACGGGAATCAACGTGCTCATTGACGACACGCCGCAGGCCGTGGTGCTCAGCGGGTTCGACCCAGTCCGCCGCGAGTTGGCGCGGCAGACGTTGGAGCGCCTCATCGCCGACGGCCGAATCAACCCGGCCCGCATCGAGGAGGAGGTCACCAAGGTCCGCGAAGAACTGGAGGGACTCATTCACAAAGCCGGCGAGGAAGCCGTGGTTCGCATTGGGCTGCAGAAGGTGCACCCCGAAGTGACGCGGTTGCTCGGGCGACTCCGGTTCCGACACAGTTTTGCCCAGAATGTGCTCGATCATTCGATCGAAGTTGCGGAAATCGAGGGGATGATGGCGGCGGAACTCGGACTCAACCAGCAGATCGCCAAGCGTGTGGGCCTGTTTCATGATATCGGCAAGGCGGTGGACCACGAAGTCGAAGGCTCTCACGCCAAGATCGGCGCGGAGATCCTGAAGAAGTACGGCGAACCGGAAGAAGTCTGGCAGGGAGTCGCCTGTCATCACCACGAAGTCGAGCCGCTCACCACCTACGGCGTCCTGGCCAGCGCGGCGGACGCCATTAGCGCGTCGCGACCCGGCGCCCGCAGTGAAAGCATGGAGTTGTACCTCCAGCGCCTCGAGAAACTTGAGACCGTCGCCAATGCCTTCCCCGGTGTCGAGAAAAGCTACGCGCTGCAAGCGGGGCGTGAGATTCGCGTTTTTGTGCAACCGAATACGATTACGGATGATGAGGTCGTTCAGATGGCACGGAACATCAGCAAGAAGATCGAACAGGAGTTGCAGTACCCCGGCCAGATCAAGGTCATCGTGGTTCGTGAAACGCGCGCCGTGGAGTACGCAAAATGAGGATCCTGTTCATCGGTGACGTGGTGGGCAAGCCTGGGCGGCGTGCGGTCGCCACGCTGGTGCCGCGGCTGCGGGAGGAACGAGACATTGACTTCGTGATTGCCAATGGCGAAAACAGCGCGCACGGAGCGGGGTTGACAGCGTCGACCGTGGACGCGCTGCTCACCAGCGGGGTGGACATAATCACCTCCGGGGACCACGTGTGGGACCAGAAGGAAGTGTATGAGGTCATCGAACGCGAGCCGCGACTGTTGCGTCCGCTGAACTTTCCGCCATCGGCCCCGGGCAGGGGATCGACCGTGGTGCGATTGGACGGTTTGCCGGCCGTGGGGGTGCTGAACCTGATTGGCCGGGTGTTCATGCCGAACACCGATTGCCCGTTTCGGGCCGCGGAGGCCGAGGTGGCGCGACTGCTCACGCAGACGAAAATCATCATTGTGGACTTGCATGCCGAAGCCACGAGCGAAAAGATTGCCATGGGTCGGTTCCTGGATGGAAAAGTCAGTGCGGTCATCGGAACACATACACATGTGGCAACCGCCGACGAACGCATCCTGCCCAATGGCACAGCCTACCTTTCGGACGCTGGCATGTGCGGGCCGCATGATTCGGTGCTGGGCCGGGAGATTGGCGCGGTGCTGCAACGGTTCCTCACCCAGATGCCACAGAAGATGGAGGTCGCGGAAGGTGATGTCGCGCTGAGCGGTGCGATCGTCGACGTGGACGAAACCACGGGTCGCGCCCGTTCCATCGAACGAATCCGAGTCGCCTGTGACGAAAGCGAATGACCCCATGATCTTGCGGGCGAAGTATGTGCTGCCGATGAACCAGCCACCGATCGAAGATGGCGCGGTGGCCATCGAAGGCGACACGATCGTAGCGGTAGGCAAGACCGCCGAAGTGCGGGCGGCACACGCGGGCGAGATTCGCGACCTGGGCGAGCGGGTGCTGGCCCCGGGCTTAATCAATGCCCACTGCCACCTCGATTATACCCGGCTGCGCGGTGAGGTCGAGTGGCGTGGCAGTTTCACCGAATGGCTCGTGCAATTGGTCGCCGCCAAGCAACTCCACCCCGAAAAGGAGTATCTGGGGGGGATTCAAATGGGGTTGGACATGCTCATGCGGACCGGGACAACCACGGTGGTGAACATCGAGTCGTTCCCGAAGTTTATCGACCAGATTCCGCCGCCGCGGCTGCGGGTGTGGTGGTGCCTGGAAATGATCGATTTCAATCGTCCTGAAGGCGCGCGCGAAGTGGCGGCGCAGACATTGGAGTTTATCGCGGCCCATTCAAACCCGCGTGGGGGGTTCGGGTTTTCCCCGCACGCGCCGTACACTGTGACGACGGAATTGTACCGGCTGTGCGGCCAATACGCGCGCGGGCGCAACATTCCGTTGACGACCCATCTGGCCGAGTCGGAGGAGGAAGACGACATGTTTCGTCGCGGCACCGGCCAGATGTACGACTCCTTTCTGCGTTTGGGCCGCGACATGTCCGACTGCAAACACGTGAGCCCGACCCAATTGCTGTCCGAGTGCGGGGTACTGGGGCCCAACTGCCTCGCGGTGCACGCGAATTACCTCACACCGTTGGACGTCACACTGCTCAAGCAGACGGGCACGCACGTGGTGCACTGCCCGAAAACGCATCGATTCTTCGGTCGCGGTTCGCCCCTGCTGGACACCTGGAAAGAGAACCGGATCAATGCCTGCCTCGGCACCGACAGCATGGCCAGCAACGATACATTGAACATGCTCGACGAAATGCAAGCGCTTAGCCATATGTTCCCGCGGAAGTCGGCCCAGGAATTGTTGACCCTGGCCACGATCAACGGCGCCAAGGCGTTGAACCTCCGCGAAAAGCTGGGATACATCGGTGTCGGCGCCTGGGCCGACCTGATTGCCGCGCCGATGGACGGCGCCGGCGGCGACCCCTACGAGGCGATTGTGTATGCGGACAAGCAGGTGAGTTTCTCGATGGTGGCGGGGGAAGTTGTCTTCGATGAAACGCAGTAACTCCACGACCGTATGCGTGGGTCTTGTGACGCTGACGAACCTGCTGTTCTCCGCGCAAGTCTCGATCGCCGGGATGGACACCGCGTCCACCAATATGCTTCCGCGCACTGATGAACAAGCCGTGATCCTTCTCGAACGGATGGGCCGATATGAGGAAGCCGAGGCGCAGTGCAACCAGTTGTTGCAGCAGAATCCGAATGATCCCGTTGCCAGGCGCTTGCTCGCGGAGATTGAGGATGCGAAACACAGGCGCCACCCAGTCACAACGCTGAGAGATGCGTTGGATACCATCATCATCCCCGAGGTAAATGTCCGTGGGGCCGGAGTGACGGAGGTCATTGAGTTTTTGCAGACCGAGAGTCGAAAGGTTTCGGGTGCCGAGAATCCGATCAATTTCGTCTGGCAGGCGCCGGACAACCTCAAGACCGCCAAGGTCACTTTGAATCTTCGCCGTGTCCCACTGGCGGATGTATTGAAGTATGTCACCGAAAGCGTCGGGCTGCGTTATCGCGTCGATGCGCATGCCGTGGTGATCTATCAACCGCCGCCCGCAATGCCGACCGAATCTTCTCCATCGAATGTCAAATCTCCATGATCAACTCGGTGCCGAGCTGCACAAGACGCGCGCGGAAGGATTGTACCGCATCCTGCGGACCGTATCGTCCGCGCAAGGCCCGCGCCTACAGATCGACGGTCGCGAGTTGTTGAACTTCTCCAACAACGATTATCTCGGCCTGGCCAACGATCCGGTATTGAAGCAGGCGGCAGTGGAGGCGATCGAGAAGTACGGGGTGGGCGCCGGCGCGTCGCGTCTGGTGTCCGGGAACCTGCAACCGTACGAGGAGTTGGAGCGCAAGCTCGCGGCATTTAAGGCGAAGGATGCCGCCCTGGTCTTCAGCAGCGGTTATGCGGCCAATGTCGGCACCATCACCGCGCTGATCGGCGAAGGCGACGTGGTGATCCTCGACAAACTGGACCACGCGAGCATCATCGATGGCGCCCGACAAAGCGGCGCGACGATTCGCGTGTATCCACACAAAAACCTCAAGAAACTGGAAACCATACTGGACCAGTGCAGCGCGTTTCGACGGAAACTGATTGTGACCGAAACCGTGTTCTCCATGGATGGCGACCTCGCGCCGCTGGCGGAAATCGTTGCGCTGAAGGAACGGCACGGCGCGTGGCTGATGATCGATGAAGCGCACGCGACGGGCTTGTACGCCAGGAATCGCCGCGGCCTTGCCGAAGCCGCCGGGGTGGAGGACAAAATCGAAATCACACTCGGCACGCTGAGCAAGGCGCTGGGGTGCCTGGGCGGTTTCGTGGTCGGCTCGCAGCCGCTGATCGATTTTCTCCGAAACCGCGCGCGGAGCTTCATTTACTCGACCGCGTTGCCGCCCGCCGTATGCGCGGCGGCGGGAGCAGCGGTGGATTTTGTGATGAGCGACGCCGGCCACGAGCGCCGCGACCGGCTCTGGCGCAATGTCAGTGAGCTGAAACAGGGCTTGTCGGCGCTCGGTATACAAAACGAATCACGCAGCCCGATCATTCCCATCATTATCGGCGATGAGAAGGCGGCGGTCGAAATCTCCGGCAAATTGTGCGAGCGCGGAGTATTGGTTCCCGCCATCCGCTTTCCGACCGTTCCGAAAGGCAAAGCCCGCCTGCGCGTCACGGTGACCGCAGCGCACGAGCCGCCAGATATCAAACGGTTCCTTATGGAGTTCGGTGGACTCGCTCGCTGACAAGGATCATCGCTACCTCTGGCATCCGTTCACGCCGATGCGCGATTGGGTGTCCGAAGAGCCCGTGATTATTGAGTCGGGCGAGGGAGCCGTCTTGCGGGACACGCGCGGGCGCGAATACATTGATGCCAACTCCTCGATCTGGACGAATCTGCACGGCCATCGCCACCCGGCGATCACCCAGGCCATCAAAGACCAATTGGACCGCATCGCCCACTCGTCTTTTCTTGGTCTCTCGAATGAACCCGCGATCCGGCTGGCGGAACAATTGATCCAGATCGCCCCGCCGGGGTTGACGCGCGTGTTTTATTCCGACGACGGTTCGACCGCGATGGAGGTGGCCGTCAAAATGGCGCTGCAATACTGGCAGCACCGGAACCAGCCGCAGCGCGCGAAGTTTGTGGCGTTTGCTGACGCCTATCACGGGGACACGCTCGGCGCCGTCAGCATCGGCGGCATCGATCTGTTTCATTCGGCGTTTCGACCGCTGCTGTTTGAGGTAATCCGTGTCAATGACCTGTCTCGACTGGCGAACATCATGCGCGAGCACCGCGACGTGGTCGCCGGTGTCGTCATCGAACCGCTGGTGCAAGGCGCCGCGGGAATGAAACTGTGGAGACGCGGGCTGCTGGCCGAATTGAGGTCTCTGTGCACGGAGTGGGGGGCGTTACTGATTGCGGATGAAGTATTGACCGGTTTTGGGCACACAGGAACGATGTTCGCCTGCGAGCAGGAAGGCGTGACGCCCGACCTAATGGCCGTGGCGAAGGGTCTCACGGGAGGCTATCTCCCACTGGCGGCAACGCTGACGACGGAGGAAATCTTTCGAGCGTTCCTCGGCGACTACAGCGAATTCAAGACGTTCTTTCACGGACACAGTTACACGGGAAACCAACTGGGCTGCGCGGCGGCGCTGGCAAATCTGCGGGTCTTCAAGGAAGAACAGACCCTCGTGAAGATCCAGCCGAAATGTGAGCGGCTGCGGGCCGGTCTGGAACGATTGCGCGCGGTTCCACACGTCGGCGACGTGCGACATATCGGGATGATTGGCGCGGTCGAGTTGTTCCAGGACGTGGCCACAAAGGTACCGTTTCCCCTGGCCGACAAGGTGGGAATCAGGGTATGCGCGGAAATGCGTGAGCGCGGCGCACTCACACGTCCCATCGGTAACACCATCATTCTCCTGCCGCCATACTGTGTCAGCGACCAGCAGATGGACCGGGTGTTGAGCGTCCTTGCAGAATCGGTCCGCGCGGTGGTATTATAGAATTGTCGGGTTTGGCAAACGGTCGTTTCGAGGGAAAATGCGATTGTGGTGGCCCGAAAGGCAGGCCATGGTTCGTCCGCCGGCAGTGGCAGGTCAGTTTTATCCGCGAGCGGCGTCCGAGGTGAACGCGGCGCTGGACAAGTTGGTTCACCCCACGGTTCCTGGGCGGAAAGCCATTGCAGTGGTTTGTCCGCACGCGGGCTGGATGTATTCGGGCCACACCGCTGGTCTGGTGTATTCAGCCGTGCAAGTCCCGGATCGCGTGATTTTGGTTGGACCGAATCATCAGGGCATCGGTAGCCGCTATGCCGTGTACAGTTCGGGCGCCTGGCACACACCGATTGGCGACGTGCCCGTGGCCGAGCCGTTGGCGTTGGCGCTTCTCGACCATTGCGAATTACTTGCCGAAGACACCAAGGCTCACGTGGAAGAACATTCGCTGGAGGTCCAGGTGCCCATGCTGCTGCGCGCGAACCCCAACCTCCACATCGTGCCGCTGCTGATTGGTGGACGCTGGCCGGAGGGCGGAGGGCGGCACGAACTCAAGGAAATCGGCGCAGCGATTGCGCAATCGGTTCAAGAACATGGCAAACCAGTGTTGCTCATCGCCTCGACTGATCTGAATCACTACGAAGACCAGGAGACATCGAACGTTAAAGACAAGCTGGTGCTCGACGCCGTGGTGAATTTGGATCCCGATGCGCTTATGGATCGCGTGATCGGGGAGGAAGTCTCCATGTGCGGGGTGGCCCCGACCTACATCGTGCTGTGCGCTGCAAAGGGGCTCGGCGCCAAGCATGCCGAACTGCTGGACTACCGCACCAGCGGCGACGTCAGCGGCGATTTCTCGCGCGTGGTCGGTTATGGTGGGGTCGTGATTGAGTAGGCGGGGCGGTGTCTTAATATGATATTTTCAGAGGTATATGTGGGAGGCCGGAAGGCCGGCGGCCTTGAACTCTGCCGCCTGGACGTAGGAGCGCATCGAAGAATCAGAGCATAAACAGGAAAAGTGATTCACGAATAATGAAAATACGGCCATCCATGCGGACAAAATTCCCACGCGGCATAGTATCGAATCAGACAACCGGCAACATTGGTCTGTTCTTCGTCTGCTACAAACTATCGCAATACGGATGGAACGTCATGCCGACCGCTCGAAACGCGAAGGGAGTTGACATTGTCGCGTACAGCCAAAACGGAGCACGTGTTAGACTAATTCAAGTAAAAACACTCTCAAACCGTGACCCTGTTGGTCTTGGCAAAAGATTAGATGACCTCATTGCGGAATGGATGATCATTTACGTCAAATTTTGTCGAAAAGAGCAGAGGTGCTTTGTGCTTAGAACCAGCGAGGTGAAAAAACTCGCCGTAAACCTAGGTGAAAACGAAAGGGCCAGTTGGTGGCTTTCACCTAAACGCTACGACACCGATGCGTATGAAGGTGATAAAGGAGGATGGGGGCGCATCGGCCAAGGGGTTCCATGAGAAGAAATCCAAATTAAGACACCGCCAGTAGGCGGGGCGAGTTTGACAGCGGGTCGCAGGCTTGGTACAGTTTGTGTGCAGTTTGGTGGTGACGAGTATGATTACACTTACGGAAAACGCGGCGAAACATATCAAGACATTGCTGGCCGAGCAGGGCGCGCAGGGCAAGGCGTTGCGCGTGTATATCGAGACGGGCGGCTGCTCGGGCATGGAATATGGCATGGCGTTCGATGACCGGCAGACCGATGACGCCGTGGTGCAGCAGGACGGCGTCGAGGTTGTTATTGATCCGATGAGCATGAACTTTCTGCAGGGCAGCGAGATCGATTACGTGGACAGCCTGCAGGGGTCGGGATTCAAGATCAAGAATCCCAATGCGCACTCGAGTTGCGGGTGCGGCCGGTCGTTTAATTAGATTGTTCTTTCATCCGCCTTCGCCCCGGAAGCGTTCGGGGCAACGGCGGACAAGCAGGCAGATTCGTTTGGGGAGCCTTTCGGGGCTGAGATTCCGCACGAGGCGGGAGACCCATGGAACCTGACCCAGGTAATGCTGGCGTAGGGAAACACTTGGCGAAGCCGACTCCTGGATTTCAGGGTCGGCTTTTTGTTCTAGGGAGGAAGCTATGATCGCACCGAAGACGGGCAATGGCGAAGCACACAGCCGCGCGGCGCTGCCGAAATCGAAGAAGGTCCACGTGGGGGGCAAGCAGCACAAGGACGTTCGCGTGCCGTTCCGCGAGATCGAATTGTCGCCAACGGTGAGCCACACGGGCCGCGTTGAATCGAATGAACCGGTTCGTGTCTACGACACCAGCGGTCCGTGGAGCGATCCGGCGTTTCACGGCGATGTGGAGCGTGGTTTGCCGGCGTTGCGGCAGGGCTGGATACGCGGTCGTGGTGATGTGGTGGAGACGGCCTCGTCCTACAGGCCGATTGCGGGGCGAAGTGACCGTGAGATTCCCGTGACGTTGCGCCGCAAGCCTCTGTGCGCGAAGCCGGGCAAAGTTGTCACCCAGCTTCATTACGCCCGGCAGGGAATCGTCACGCCCGAGATGGAGTTCATCGCGATCCGCGAGGGGCTCGAGCCAGAGTTTGTGCGCAGTGAGGTTGCCCGGGGTCGCGCCATTATTCCGGCCAACATCAATCATCCCGAAAGCTAGCCGATGATCATTGGGCGGAACTTTCTGGTGAAGATCAACGCCAACATCGGCAATAGCGCCGTGGCGTCGAGTATTGAGGAAGAAGTCGAGAAGATGCGGTGGGCGACGAAATGGGGCGCCGACACGGTGATGGACTTGTCCACGGGCAAGAACATTCACGAGACGCGGGAATGGATTTTGCGAAACTCGCCCGTGCCGATTGGCACCGTGCCGATTTACCAAGCACTGGAGAAAGTCGATGGCAAGGCCGAGGAGCTGACGTGGGAAGTCTATCGCGACACGCTGATTGAGCAATGCGAGCAGGGGGTCGATTATTTTACGGTCCACGCGGGCGTGTTGCTGCGGTACATTCCGCTCACGGCGAACCGGGTGACGGGAATCGTCAGCCGCGGCGGATCGATCATGGCCAAGTGGTGTCTCGCGCACCATCAGGAGAGTTTCCTCTATACGCGGTTCCGCGACATTTGCGAGATCATGGCGGCGTATGACGTAAGTTTCTCGCTCGGCGACGGGTTGCGGCCCGGTTCGATTGCCGACGCCAACGACGAAGCGCAGTTCGCCGAACTCAAGACGCAGGGCGAACTCACGAGGATCGCTTGGGAACACGGCGTGCAGGTCATGAACAAAGGCCCCGGCCATATCCCGATGCATCTGATCAAGGAGAACATGGACAAGCAATTGGAATGGTGTGAGGAAGCGCCGTTCTACACGCTTGGGCCGCTCACCACCGACATCGCGCCCGGCTACGATCATGTTACGAGCGCCATCGGCGCGGCGATGATCGGCTGGTACGGCTGCGCGATGCTGTGCTATGTCACCCCGAAGGAACACCTCGGACTTCCCAACAAGAAGGACGTCAAAGATGGCGTCATTGCCTACAAGATTGCCGCGCACGCAGCCGATTTGGCGAAAGGCCACCCCGGCGCGAAGCTGCGCGACGATGCGTTGAGCAAGGCCCGGTTTGAATTCCGCTGGGAAGACCAGTTCAATCTCAGTCTCGACCCCGACACCGCCCGCGAGTTCCATGATGAAACATTACCAGCCGAAGGCGCCAAGCTCGCCCATTTTTGCAGCATGTGCGGCCCGCATTTCTGTTCCATGAAGATCACCGAAGACGTGCGGAAATATGCCGAGGAGCTGGGGATTGCCGAATCCGAGGCCCTGAAGAAGGGGATGGAAGCCAAGTCAAAGGAGTTTGTCGAAAAGGGGGCGGAGGTTTACACGAAAGCGTGACCGCTCTAGTTGGCCATGGCGGACGACAATCCAAACTCTCTTGGATCTGTTCGATGATGAGCCAGAGGAGGGAGACGAAGAGGCCGTTGGAAATCCACGCCGACTGAGCGGCGGGGCGGGTGGCGCGTTCGGCGCCATTGGACACGTCTCGCCGCGTGAGGGCGCGCGGCCTACAACCAGCTTCGCCGCGTGGGGGCACGCGGCTACAACCAAGCCCTGGGTTGTTGTCGGCCACGATACCAGTTTGCGATGTTGGTGCGCAACAGGTCGCCGATGTGGTCGATGTGGATATCGGCGGGAGGGTAGGTGGCGAGGATTTCCCGTTCGACGGCGTAGTGGCCCTGGCGGACGAAGACGGTGGTGACGCGTTTGGTCCAGGCTTTTTTGACGGCGGCGAGGATGCGCAGTTTGTCATCGACGAGCACGTAATGGCGGGCGGGGAAGCGCTTCTTGACGTCGTCGAGTTCGTTCTCCTTGTGCACGTAAATCAGGACGCGGCCATCGACGGCATCGAACAGGCCCGAGCACTGGATCTTATGGGGCTGAAACACCACGTCGCCATCGGACAAGATGACCGGGAGGCCCCATTGTTTGACGTGGTCGATGACGTCCAGAGAATTGGGAAAGAGGCGATTGGCAAACGGGTAGTCGATCAGGAAGCGCGACACGGTCAGGAGTCGCAGGTCGCGCGGATACTCGGCGCGGTAGCGTTGCAGCGCGCCGAGATAGTCGGCATACCCGCGTTTGGAGCAGCAATGGTCGAAGATTGACCAGTAGCGGTGGGCCCGTTGCGGTCCGACCTCGCGATGCAGATATTTCCGGAGATCGTCGATCACCCGGTCGTTGTCGAGGAGTGTGTTGTCGACATCGAATAGAAAGACGACGTCATTGGATGCCGTTGTCCGAGCGCGTGGTCGTTTCATGGCGATTGGGGCGCAACCGGCGCGAGAATAGCCTGATGTTGCGGCCTGCGCAAGGGGTGACAAAGGGTTGTTGAGAAAGAGGAGCGGAGCGTGTTATAGTGGCGTTGCGGATGACACAGGCGTCGTCCAGTCGAAGTCGACACAATCATGAACAAAACATCGCTCACGCAGCGTGCGGCCTGGAAGGCGCTGGAAGCGCATTACCGGAGCATCAAGGACGCGCATCTGCGGAAGCTGTTTGCGGATGATCCCAAGCGTGGCGAGCGATTTGCCGCGGAGGGCGCCGGGCTATACCTGGATTACTCGAAGAACCGTGTCACCGACGAGACGATCGAACTGCTGCTCAAGCTGGCCGAGGAGTGCGACCTGCGCTGGCGGATCGACGCGATGTTTCGCGGGGACAAGATCAACATTACCGAAGATCGGGCGGTCGCGCACGTGGCGTTGCGGGCGGCGCGCGGCCAGTCGATCATTGTGGATGGCGAGAACGTCGTGCCCAAAGTGCATTTCGTGCTGGATAAGATGGAGGAGTTTGCCGATCGCGTGCGCAACGGGTCATGGAAGGGTTACACCGGCAAACGGATCCGCAATGTCATCAACATCGGCATCGGCGGCTCGGACCTGGGTCCGGTGATGGCGTATGAGGCGCTGCGCTATTACAGCACGGGCGAGTTGACGTTCCGGTTTGTGTCGAACGTGGACGGGACCGATTTTGTGGAGGCGACGCGCGACCTCAACCCCGAAGAGACGCTGTTCATTGTGTCGTCCAAGACGTTCACGACGCAGGAGACGATGACCAATGCGCACAGCGCCAAACGATGGGTGGTAGACCGGTTGTTGAACAAGCGGGCGGTTGCCAAACATTTTGTCGCGGTATCGACCAACGCGCCGGAAGTGGCGAAGTTCGGGATCGATACGGTAAACGTGTTCGGTTTCTGGGATTGGGTGGGCGGCCGCTACTCGATGGATTCGGCGATTGGGCTGGCGACGATGATGGCCATTGGCCCGAAGGAATTTCGGGCCATGCTCGCCGGGTTCCACGCGATGGACGAGCATTTTCGCACCGCGCCATTCGACAAGAACCTGCCCGTGCTGATGGGTTTGCTCGGGGTTTGGTACAACAATTTCTTCGGGGCGCAAACGGTCGCCGTTCTGCCATACGACCAGTACCTCAAGCGGTTCCCGGCGTACCTGCAGCAGTTGACGATGGAGAGCAATGGCAAGTCCATCACGCTGGACGGAGCGAGGGTGGATTACCAGACGGGACCGGTTTTCTGGGGCGAGCCCGGCACGAACGGCCAGCATTCGTTCTACCAACTGATTCATCAGGGGACGAAGTTGATACCGTGTGATTTCATCGGGTTCAGCCATCCGCTGAATTCGCTCGGGGATCACCACGATTTGTTGATGTCGAACCTGTTTGCCCAGAGCGAAGCGCTGGCGTTTGGCAAGACGGCGGAAGAAGTGAAGGCGGAAGGCACGGCGGAATGGCTGGTGCCGCACCGCGTGTTTGAGGGCAACCGGCCGTCGAACACGATTTTGGCGGCGCAACTGACGCCCGAAGCGCTCGGCAAGCTGGTGGCGCTGTACGAGCATGTGGTGTTCACGCAGGGCGCCATTTGGAACATCAATTCGTTTGACCAATGGGGAGTCGAGTTGGGGAAGGCGTTGGCGAAACGGATCACGCTGGAACTCCAGAGTGTCGGCGACCCGCCGCTCCAGCATGATAGTTCGACGAACACACTGATCCGCCGTTATCGCCATACCAAGACCAAGGGACACGAATGGTCGGGCTGATGATGCGGAGGCGCCAATGAAAACCTCGGAATTGCACGTCGGGATGAAAGTGAGACATCCGCAGCACGGGATGGGGGTCGTCAAATCCATCACGGAGAACACGGCGGACATTCGGTTCAATGACGCGACGCGGACCATTGCGCCCGAGACGAGCGATTTGGTGGCAGAGGAGGCACGGGTAACGGTGGGCGGTCGGGACATGCCGCTGGCGCAGTTTATCGAGAAGACCGCGCGCGCGGTATTGACCGAACTGGGAGTGGGAACGCCGGGGGAGACGGTGGATCAACTGGGGAGTCGCTGGCACGGCGGACGGCTGATGATTCATCCGGCGGATGCGAGCTTACAGGGGAAGGAGATCCCGCTGGACGTGTTTTTCCACAAGGTGGTGATGGTGCGCAACAACCTGCGCGTGCTCGAGCAGAAGATCAACAGCCACGAGAAACTCAGCGACGCCGAGAAAGTGGAGTTCCAGCAATACGTTACGCGGTCGTACGGTTCGCTGACGACGTTCAACGTCCTGTTCAAGAACAAAGCGGATCAGTTCAAGGGCGCGGAGTGAGAGGGGAACGAGGGGCAGAATTCAGGAGTCAGAATTCAGGAGCCAGAAGGCGGAGGGGAAGCGGAGAGGGGAAAGCCGAGGGGCGGGGTACCCTTCGACTTCGCTCAGGGCAGGAGGCAGATTCACACGGATGGGCTGTTCGACGGCAGATTTTGCCTTGCTGAGTCACAGGGTCGATAGTATTAAGTGGCCACGTTAGCGCCGGGATCGCGCTTGGGTGAGAGAAGAGAGGCCAGATGTGCGGAGCTGATGAACCACGTCTGAATTTGAAATTGGCAAGTTTCAGCTAAGACCCATGGATACGGGCATCCCACAAGAATCCAAACCTGAAGAGGCAACGAATTTGCGCGAGCGCCTACAAATGGCTGTTCAAACACTTCGACGAAAACTGCGTGTCGTACCCATCGCGTTGGTTGCGCTTTTCCTTTCTAGGCTCGATGTACGGTTGGAACATACGGAAGTTGGCGGGGAACTGAATCGGATGATGTACCGGCTCGTACAAGGGGAGTTTGAAGGGGTGGGTCAAGAGGACCGGACATCGGTCGTAATCTTGGACATCAGCGACATCCGACCGGAGCCGTGGAGTAACGGACATCACCGGTTTTACGTGACGCCGCGACCGGTGCTGCGGGACTTGGTCGAGAAAGCCGCCGGGGCAGGGGCTGTGGGAATTGGGGTGGACGTCGATCTTTCCCCGCACAACGGTCGTCCCCATCCAGACGACATGAGTTTCTTCACGTTCTGCAAAGATCTCTCGCGCTCGAATAATATTCCCATCTGCCTCGGCGTGTATCGTACGCAAGCGTACGGGCCAAACAATTGGCTAGGCACGAACACGTTTTCTGAACTTGCCGCGAGCATCGCGATCCCGGACCTGGAGCCGATCCCTCGACGACTGCCGCGATGGGTACAATCCCCGGATTCCGATCAACCGTTGCCGGGGTTGAGCGCGGCGCTCGTCCTGAAACGGGAACAACTTGTCCAAGACGAATCCTTGCCGGTGGGGACTCTGGAGGAGACAAAGCTCAAGAAACTCGATGGTGAGACCAAGGCGGCCGAGTTCTTGCTAAACGTAAATTGGCTTCAGAAACAGAAATTCAAATCAATCAAGTCCAAGGAGTTCCTAGAAGACGAACTCGACACACGTCGCGCGCTTTGTTATAAGCACATTGTGCTGCTGGGCGATGCGTCTCGAGGTGTCGCCAGTGACATGTTTGTGATTCCCGGAATTGAAGAGCCAATTCCTGGTGTGTTTCTCCACGCCTGCGGCGTCGCCACACTCAAGGGCAGCCGCGTGCGCGAGTTTACCGAAGGAGCGCAAAACAAGTTGGATTTGGTTCTCTTCTTCGTAACTATTGTTCTGGTTCTGGCCTTGCAGTGTGGGTATGTGCTTTTCAAGGGGCGTCGACTGAACGACGATGCTTTGGAGAAGTATATGACCCGGGTTACCGCTCTCGTAGTCCTCATCGGAGGGTTTGTTATCGTGGTCCACGAGCAAGTGATCTGGAACGGCTTCCTCATCTATGCAGGGGCGCTCCTCGTTCATCCATATGTGGCCGGATATGTGGCCGAATTATTGGCATTCCTCTGGAACAAGATTCGGAAGAATCTCACAGAAACCCCCTCCGCGCCAGAAGGCAAGTGAGGACCCGCGAACAGACAACGGCGACCATGGTCAAACCGGGTTGCCCAACCAGCAGTGTCCGTCGGCTCGAGAGGTGATTACGTGGGCGCGACCAGCTTTATCCCGACCGTCCACCGCGCTTGAACTCGCCCGAATTCTCATCCGCGTCAGTCACTCCCTCGTCAACGTTGGCGCGGAATTCATTGTCGTAGTTCTGGAGTTGCTTTACCGACAGTTGGATCAAGGTGCCGGCGGTGACTTCACCGTCCTCGCCCTTGGAAGCGATCACGCGCATGGTCAGTAGGGTCGCTTCGGTCAGGTCATTCACGACAATCGCCTGGCTGATATCGAGTTTCAACACATCGCCCTCGCTCAAGGTGCCCGCGGGTGTCGAATCCTTCGCGGAGGTGACGCTGACGTCAGCGGAGACGAGATAGACGTGTTGGGGATCGGCCAGCGATTTGGACACATCGGGCAAGGGTGGGTTCTGTCCTTTGGCGACTTGATCAGCGTATTGTTTGTTCTCGGCAACCGTGGCTTCGATTTGGGCTTTCACGGCGTCCTTTGTGGCATTATCAATCGGCGTCGCATTTGGATTGGGCTGGGCGGGTTTTCCATTGCCGCTGGCGGCTGCACTTTGGAGCTGGGCCAGCTTGTCTTCCGCGCTCTTGGCGCGCAGTTCGGCTGCCGCTTCAGCGGCCTTTGCCTCGGCGATCTCGGCGGCGTCTTGGGATTGTTGAGCCAGCTGCTGGGCCTGTATAGCCTCCGCCCGGGCCTGTTGGGCTTCTTGGCGGGCCTGATCGACGGTCACCTGGTCCTCATAATGGTCGGCCAGATAATCGGCGATCACGCGGTCGGTGACCCAGTATGAGGGTGTCGGATACACACCATACGTGGTCCAGTACGACCCATGGTAACGCAGATACCAGCCGTCGTTGTTCCACCCCCAGTTCCACGCGAACGGATGGTAAATCGGCGTCCCATCGGGTGCGTACCAGAAAGGGTCATACCACGTGACGAAGACCTGCGGACGAGCGTAGGAAGGGCGATAGGCGAGCCCAAACCGTCCGGCCTCATAATGATTCACAATCATCGTTCTCCTGCCAGTCTTGCCAATGATGATTGTCTTTTCGACGGTTTTGGACACCGCCCGTCTATGGCTGTCGTACTGGATGGTTTCCGTGACGCGCACGCTGCCGTTGCGGCCCCGCCGTAGATTGCTGACTTCCCGACTGCCGTCGGTATGGTCGATTTCCTCGCGGCATATTTTGCCGCTGGGATTGTAGTAAGTCTTTTGCACGGCGCCGTCGGGCTTGACGACCGCATCCGATTCCATCCTCCCGGTGGGAGTGAAATGCTGGGCATGCTGCTGGCCATCCGGGCCCTTTTCGACCTTGTCTCGCACCACGCCCGAGGATGTTGCCATTTCGAAACCGTGTGGCGTGGAGCGGTTTTTTAACTGCAGCTGTGAGCCCGGAGGGGGCTTCGAACGGTCGTCTGGCGGCGGTCGAACCAAATTGCGCGGACCAGCCTGCCCGGGTTCGTTCTTGCCCGGAACTGCGCCCGGCACACCACTAGGGTTAACGGGTGGATTCGGAGCGGGATTGGGTTTGGTTTGTACCGGTTTATTACTCGCGGGGTTATTGGTCGGTGGCTGGCTGGTCTTATTGTTGTCGGCGGGTTTCGTTTTTGTTGTATCATCGGCATGGCCGGGCGTGGAAGCCGTAAACGCCATAACCGTTACAAGGACGACAACGAAGACTGCCAGCTTTATGGGCGTCAGTTTCATGTTTGTCTCCGGTTGGTGTGATAGAGTTCCCATCTGGTCAAAATGCCCGTCCGTTTGAATCGGAGGTTTCAAGTCGACAGCATCGCCTATCCGGTCCCCGAGGGCAAGGTCTGGGCCGCCGGACGATGGTTGTCAACGCCGGACAGATGGCCGGCGTCGGGCGTGCGGCGATGAAAAATGAAATCGTTAAGCCTCTTGATTGGGTGGCCAACAGTGAATGCCGCGAGCGATGCGGTATTCGCGAAAGTTCAGTGTACTCCTGTTTCAGGATAGCCTTCACGCTGCACTCGCAACCGGATTTAGAATGTCCGAGCCTCGCGCAGACAGGACGCGCTTGGGGTCGAGGAGCGGCCCCGTAAACGGGGCGACGATCGGCTTATACGCCTGATACGGCATGTCGTTCAAGCTAAATCAAGCCATGGTCAAAAGGTCTCCTCCGTCGCCCATATCAAGTCGCATGGTATCTCAGATCGTCTCCGCTTGAAATTGCCGGGCTGGCAAGTAACAGTGTTGGCAAGTGTGGCGGCTGCCGGGGGCAGGGGAAAGCGACGTGAGGAAGCCGAGTTATCGGGCAGCGATAATTTTACTGGACGCTGGCTGGAAGTCGTGCTAGAGTCGCAAGGTTCGGTTCTTTGATATAGCGGAGTGGTTTTGCATTGCGACCGGGACACGACGTGGTCGCGTTTGCGCCACCGGCAAGTCTGTGGCGCGTCTCAGCGGCTAGTGCCGCTTTCGGCTCCTGTCAGACTCGGCTCCCCCTGACGAGCCGCCCCGACCTCGGAGTCCGGGTAAACCTACGGCGTTGCGTTTGCGACGCGGGATACAACGTGGTCGCGTCTTCGCTTCGCTAAGGCTCCGCCGCTCCCAGCGGCTTGGCTTTGACATAGGGAGAAGGGGACAGGGGACGGATTAACGCTAAACGGTCAGAACGGCGGCGCACCGCCGGGGCAGAACCAACCCCAACCGGTTGTGGGTAGAGAGGGTCGATAAAAAAGGAAAAATTGCAAAACGAACCCAAGTCTGCGCAGGCCGGCGTGGAATATTCGTTTTGGGAAAGCCAAAAACGAACCCAAGTTTAGGCCACAAGAGGGGAAGCCTGAGGACAGAAGACAGAAGGCCGAAGTCCGACTGATTGTTCAGAATTCGAAGGCGAGTTGGAGGCCGACGACGTCGGTAAGCCAGTGGGCGTCGGCCTCGGTGCGTTGGAAGGCCACGGTGGCGGCGGCGAGGGCGGATCACCACGGTGCCATGCGGCTGTCCGCTTGGGCCGCTGGTGGCGAAAGTGTTGCAGGAACCGTGGATGCAGCCCAGTACAAATCAGGCGTTGCGGCGAGCTGTCCCGGCGAATCTCGCGTCGCAGATTTATGAAACAATCTTGGGAGTCGCCGCGTCTTACTTGATAGAGAAAGAAGGTGAAGAGGTATGAGACGAGCGTATCTTGGATTGGTGCTCGCGACGGTCTTGCCTGCGATCTCGGTATTTGCGCAGGGGAGAGGTGGAGAAGGCTCGCCGGGCGTTGCAGGAGGCGGTGGGCACGGAGGTTCTCACGGCTCGTTTGGGCATGGAGGCAGCGGTTTTCACGGAGGTTTTGGCGGACGTGGCGGATTTGATCGTGGGGGCGGTTTCCGCGGTGGGCATGGTTACTACCACGGGAGAGGCTTTGGGCGGGGCTATTACGGGCGCGGATATGGATATGGGTACGGATATGGCGGTGTGGTGATCGTCGGGGGCTACGGAGTCCCGTACTGTTATCCGTGTTATGATTCCCCATATTACGGTTCCCCGTCCTACGATTATTCCGATTACGGGCCGTACGGCTATTATGGTCTGCCGCCGGACGACACGTACGACTCGCCGCCTGATTCATCGGCTGACGACAGCTCGCAGGCCAGCACATACACGACGCAGAATGCCCAGGGGTATTATCAGGTTGGCGACCAGTGGGGCGTTGGAATGAAGCAATACAAGCTGACCGTGGACCAACTGGTGACGTACCTGAAGGCGTATATTGTGAATGCGACACCGGTCCAGCAGGACGCGTTCCGCAGCGGGTTCATCGCCAGCGCGATTCCGAATGGCGCGGCGACGTACGATCAGGCGATGCAGCAGGCGGCACGGCAGAGTTGATGATGCCGCACGGAGAGATGTCGGTCGTGGAACAGGAGTTGCGTGACGCGCTGGCGAAATTCATGCGGGCGGCCGCAGACAAGGACCGGAAAGCCGTCGCGACAGCGCTGGCACGCGTGACGGAATTGCAACAGCAACTTGGTTCGGAGGCGCCGGAGATGTTGCGGCATTACCTGGAGCGGCGCAGTTATCAAAAGGCGCTAGAGTTTCTCAACTCCGGCCGGCCCGAGACCGAGAAGCCGCAGTGCGGACACTAATTTTGTTCCAGGCCTGCACGCAGAGATAGCACCGGGCAATACGGTCCCAACAGTGTCCGACGCCACCACGCTCCCGTTTCGCGACGGGCGGCGAAGTCGGTGAAATGATAGTCATAGACCGTCGCGCGGAGGTAGCGCGGTGGCGCGTCGGGAAACGGATTCGTTTTGAGGAGGGCGAGGACCTCGGGTTGGCCTTGAAGCAGCTTCTCGCAGAAGCTGAGGAACCATCGGCTGGGCTCGGCCCGTGGACGCACGACGCGCAGGGCTTCGAACCACATCTGCCAGTCGAGCCGTGGTTGGAAGGGTTCCACGAATGCGGGGCGGCGTATCGGGTCGCCAGGTTTGTATTTGAATTCGTATGGCAACCACGTCAGGCCGTCGTCACTTCCTTCGATGATGATCTCCGGGCGCGCGGTGGTCATGGACGCGAACAAGCCGTAGTGGTTGAAGCTTCGGGTTGCCGACAACAGGGAGCGCAGTTTCACCAGCGGGTCGGGCCACGAGATTTCTTCGGGGAAGGCACCCGCCAGCGTCATCGTGGTAACGGCAATCACAACCGCGGCCAGCGGCCCCGTAATCCAACTCGGCCAGCGCAGTCGGTCGGTATTGGATCGCAGTTCCCGCCATTGCCGAGGAACGAATCGTCGCAGCGCCGCGTCGTCGAGCAGGAGGACGCAGAGGGCGACCGTGAGGAGATTGAAGAAGCAGTAGTTGCCGGTGGCGGCGATCAGAATCATCAGTATCGTAATCGCGCCGGCGGCGACGAAACGCGGACGGCGCGGCGTGAAAATCAGGAATGGCGCGCCCAATTCGATAGCGAACAGGACGCCGCAGGAGAATTTTTGGAACCACACGGGGAGTTGGTGGGCGTACCAGCCGACCCACGTTGGTAGCGGCTGGGTTTCGTAGTGGAACGTCAGGGCCGTGAGGCCGCGCCAGGTCGGGTCGTGCGTGGCCAGCTTGACCACGCCCGAGGCGAACATCAATCGGAACAGGAGCCAACGCAGCAGCCACAGCATCGTGCGGGATGGCGGCGCTTCGCGTGTGGGGCCGGGCCACGGTTGCAAGGGCGCAAAGAAAACGGCAAGAAGCCCGGTTTCCAGCAAGAGCGCATCCCACTGGAAGCTGAGAAAGACGTCGCCGACGACCGAGAGGGACAAATAGAAGAGCCAGAGCAAAGCCAACGCGGGCGCGGAGGCAATACCACAAATCACGAGGAGCGAAAGAATCGTGCCGCCCGCGCAGAGAAGGTGCAGGAAGGCGTCGCTGGCGCTGAACCAACAAAGCGTCGGCGCGATCAGGTGGACGTCCAAATTGTCGTGCGTGCGCGCCCAGTTACGCACGAGTTCCATAAATTGGGCGGCTGGCGTAATGCCGTGGCTACCGATAAGACCGTTGACCTGTGTCCAGAGCGATACGAACGCAAACAGGTAGGCAAAACCAAGAAGGCGGAGAAAAATCCAGCGGGTGAGAAAGTGTGTGGGTTGTTCGACGTGCTGCCCCCACAAAAGGCGCGTGAACCATGAAAACCCGGTGCGGTGTTTGGCGACGGAGCGGTAAAAGAATTCCGTGAGGGGCGCGACGCCGGGGAGGTGTTGATAAAGCCACAGCGGCCAGCGGTGGCGCGGCGCGAATGCCAGTGCGCGGAACACTGCTTCGGCAGCCGAGTGAACCGACCCGTCCGTGTCGATCAGTTGAACTGCCTGTTCGCATTGGTCATGGGCCAACTCCGGAAATCGTTCGGCGACGCCCGGGTTCTGGAAGGGGATGTACTCGACGCGGTCACCCGTGACCTCGCGCCAACGTGAGACCCACCGGCGACAGAAATTGCAGTCGCCGTCAAAAATCAGGACGGGTTTGGGTGGGGGTGCAGCAACGCGAATCACACCAAAGTCTTAACCGAGCCGCGGCAGTGGGTCAACTGAAGCCGCGTTTTCCTGTCAGGTGATGGCGATGGCGCGGCCACAAGCGGTGCAGGTGATGTGGGGAGCGTCGAACGAAGGGCTGAGTTGAATGGTGCGACCGCAAGCGCAGCGGAACGATTCCCAACTGTTGCGGTTTGTGCGGTGGAATTGAAGCGCGCTGCCGGCTGACAACACGGGCGGTGCGATGCCCGGGATGACGGGGGGAATGACGGCTTTTGGCGGCACGGGTGATGCGGGTGCCGCGGCGGGGATGGTCAGGACGCTGCCGCAACGGAAGCAACGAATCGTGTCCTGTTCGTAGCCTTCGGGAACGGAGATATCGAGGCCGCAATTGCAATGGAGGCGCATATAGCCATGGTAGCGACGGGTTACCGCGTGGGTCTCGCGGCGAGTTTGGATCGGGCCTTCGTTCGATGGCGCGCGAATGGTTTGTTGCGTGGCGGATTTCAGCGTTTGCGAGCCGATGAGCGAACCGCTTTTGGTGCGGCGATAGGCGGCTTCGTAGTCGGCGAATGACGCGCCGGTCATTGCGCGCAGCACACGGATGCGGTCCGTGGTTGGCGGATGCGAGGAGAAAACGCTGTCGGCTTCACCCGTGGCGGCCGTTAACGGATTGACGATAAACATCGGGGCGTTGGCCTGATTGGCAGAGCTGAGCGACTCATGGGCCTGGGAGATTTTTTCCAGGGCCGATGCCAGGCCTTCGGGGTAGCGGGTGAACTGCGCGCTGGACGCGTCGGCGAGATACTCGCGTTTGCGGGAGCAGGCGAAGTAGAGGAGCTGGGCCATGATGGGGCCGAGGATGGCGAACAACAGGCCGACGACGAGGATGACGATTTGAAGTTGGCCCCCGCCATCGCGAGAACTGGATCGGCTGCGAACCCGTCCGCCAAACCAGAAGTATTGGCGGACGATCACGGAGAGAATGACGATGGTGCCGAGCATGACGGCAGCGAGGGTCATGAATTGCACATCGCGGTTTTTCAGGTGACCGACTTCATGGCCGATGACTCCCTGGAGTTCGTCGCGGTTGAGCCGATACAGCAAGCCGGTGGTGACGCAGATGGCGCTGGTCTCGGGTTTGCGACCGACGGCGAACGCGTTGGGGGCGGGATCGTCGATGAGATAAATGCGCGGCATGAATTCGAGGCCGGACGCCAGGCGCATCTCGTCCACGACGTTGAACAATTGCGGGCTATCCTCGCGTTTCAGTTCGCGGGCGCAGGTTCCATGCATGAGAACCGACTCGGCGCTGGTGAAATAGACGAGCAGCATCACCGTCATAATGCCCAGCGCCACGAACACGCCGAAACCGCCGGCATCGGGGCCACCGATCAACGCGCCGGCGCTATAGCCGATCAGCACGAGAATCACCGCCATGACGGTGATGAGGAGCGCCGAACGGCGGCGATTGGCTGCGATGACTTCCCACATGGTGGAAGAGGAGGATGAGTTCGATTATTGGAGTGCTGGAGTAATGGAGTTTTCAGCGGCGGGCAACCTGCGGGGCTGCCCGCCCTACAATTCGTTAGGAAAAACTCACCTTGGGCGCCTCGCGTTCCTCCTCGGCCTTGACCTCGAAGAAATCGTGGGGAGCGAAATGGAACATGTTCGCGATGAAGTTGGTGGGGAAGACCTGGATGCGCGTGTTGAAAGTCATGACGGTGTCGTTGTAGAACTGGCGCGAGAAGGAGATCTTGTTCTCCGTGGAGGTCAGTTCTTCCTGGAGGGCCAGGAAGTTTTGGTTGGCTTTGAGTTCGGGATAGGCCTCGGCGACGGCGAACAGCGATTTCAATGCGCCGGTGAGAACGTTCTCGGCCTGGGCGCGTTCGCCGACAGTCTTGGCGCTGACGGCCATGTTGCGGGCCTGTGTGACTTTTTCGAAGGTTTCGCGCTCGTGCTTGGCGTAGCCTTTGACGGTCTCGACCAGATTGGGGATCAGGTCATGGCGGCGTTTGAGCTGGACGTCGATTTGCGCCCAGGCGTTTTGCAGTTGGTTGCGCAGACGGACGAGGCTGTTGTAGGCACCGGCGACCCACGCCAACAGCACGACGACAAGCCCGACCAGAACCAGTAGCAGGATGATTACAATCGGCATGATTTATCTCCTCATTCGTTTACGGTTTTGATTGCACACCGAAGAGTTCGTTCAATTGATCGATGGTTTTTCCCGCACCGCTTTCGGGCGGGAACATGGCGAGAAGCTGCTGCAACTCGTGGTCGTCGAACCACAAGCCGTGGCTGCGGGGACATTTGTCGAGGGTCAGGGCAGAGGAGCCGGCGTGCTCGACCTGAATCTCGTGCAGGGCGGTATCGCAGCGCGGGCAAAGATGGGGGCGGCCTTTCGGTTCCGTGCCCGGTTGGTTCTGGAATTTCAACAGCGGATCGGTGGTCTGCGCGCCGGTGCGTTTCATGATGGCTTCCAATTCGCCGGAGTCGAGCCAAAGTCCGCGGCACCGATGACAGAAATCGACGTCGAGATCCCGAAAATGCAGGATGAACAGGGGCACATCACATTTTGGACAGACGCGTTTCATGCAAAGCCTCGCGCCGGAAATGATGGGGCGAGCGGGGCTGAGGCGTCAAGCACTTCCCGAATTGCTCGCAGCGTTGTCACAAGACTGTTCATTGGCGGTAATCAAGCAGAAGACGGACACGGCGTCATTTATAAATGAGCGGTTTGTTTGTAATCGGGTGTGCATCACCACGAAGAACACGAAGGAGTCGCGAGCTGCACGAAGACGGCGGGGCTTCCCCTGGCAGCCGTTGCCAGTGACCGTCACGGGTGTGGTGAGGGAAGAGGAAATGCCTTCTGGAAATCCTGCAGTTGCCGTTGCATCATTTCTTGCATCTGCCGTTGAGAAGCGCCGGTCATCCCCTCTGCGATTGAAACCGCTATCCAGCAGGACATGCTTACGATCAGCGCCAAGCCTGCGAGGACCAGCAATCCGTGTCGGACGTGCCCGATGCACATGCCGTAGACAGCGCACAAGAACGCCGCAAGGCCGAAAATTTCGCAGGGGACCAGAACACTCCATATCAGAAGGAAGTTTTGCCGGATCACGAAAAACCCAACGAACTCGATTGCGACAAGAATGCCCAGGCAATGGACGCCGGCCGCGATGGAAGGATGCACGGCGGATTTCGGAGTGGCTGAATAAGATGGAACGAGCGGATTGTTGCGTGGTCGAGCGGCGGACACGGGTGCCGGGGCGGGCGAAGGTACGCGATTCAACGGCTTCGGTTCCACCCGCGCCGGCGGTTCTTTCGGTTTCGATGCTGGCGCGACGCTCGGGACGTAAACTGCCTTTCCGCATTCAGGACAGTCAATCGTGATCCCGGCTGCTGCGTCGTCGATTACGAGGTTCTTCCCGCACTTGTCGCACGTGAACGAGATGTCCATGGCTGATCTTCTCCTGCGTGCGGCATCCTACCGCCAAGCGGGACGCGCTGACAATGATAAGTCGACACTCGTGACCGGAAACGACAGAGACGCTTCGCAAGCTCAGGGTGACAGCTTTGGTAATCGGGCGGCATGACAGGTGCCACGCGGACGGCCGGGCCAGCCGTCCCTACCCACGGCCAGGCAGACAGACGGAACGGGCAAGATGCCCGTTCCACTTTGCGGACACAGGCGGGACGCCCGTGCTACTCGGCCTTGCAACGATAGCAGCGTCATTTACAAATGAGCGGTTTGTTTGTAATCATGGGCGGCGGCATGAAATCGCACGAATTGCTGCGCGAGGTTTTCCAGACGCATAACCCGAAACACATTGCCGACCAGATGGGGCTGTCGGTGTCGATGGTCTACAAGTGGGCCGAGCCGCCCGAGCAGGGCAGCGGCGTGGTGAATCCGCTGGATCGGGTGGCGTCGCTGGTGGACGCGACGGAAGATGCGCGGGTGGTGGAGTGGATTTGCGCGCATGCGAACGGTTTTTTCATTGAGAATCCGAAGGTCACGCGGCACCGGACGTATTCACTGATACCGGCGACGCATCGGGTCGTGCAAGATTTTGCGGAGATGCTTTCGGTGATCGCCAACGGCGCGGTGGATGACAATATCAGCAGCCACGAGGCGGACAGCATCCGGTCACGTTGGGAGGATTTGAAATCGGTTACTGAAAGCTTCGTTCGGGCGTGCGAAGAAGGAAGTTTCCACACCATCAGGAACCATGAGCGGCGCTGAACTTCACGTTGATCGGATTGATTGGTCGACTTGGAAGCCGACCGAGTATGCCAACCTGTGTTTCGTGATGCGGGACGGGCAGATCCTGTTGATACACAAGAAGCGCGGGCTTGGCGCGGGCAAGATCAACGGCCCGGGCGGGCGACTGGAAAAGGGGGAGACGGCGGTGGCGGCGGCGATTCGCGAGACGCAGGAGGAAATCGGGGTCACGCCGACTGATCTGGAAGATGTTGGCGAGTTGTTTTTCCAGTTTCTCGATGGGTACAAGTTGCATGTCGCTGTTTTTGCGGCACGTGGATGCGAAGGCGAACTACGCGAAACGGACGAGGCGACTCCGATTTGGACGGATATCGACAAGATTCCGTATGACGACATGTGGGAGGACGATGCCATCTGGCTGCCGTTGTTACTGAGACGGAAGAAGTTTCGCGGATTTTTCGTATTCGACGGCGACAAGCTACTCAGCCATCGGTTTGATTCGTAGCTGTCGTTTTTTGCGCATGGTAACCGACCCGTGCTTTGGGTTACCACTGCGTTACAAATTGCATGCGGTGTGTAACCGTCTTTCCTTCAACGCGTTACGGCATTATCTGTCGAAAACAGCCCGAAAATAGCTTGTTTTCGATTGAACAACTGATATAAACACAGTGTCAGATTGAACACAAAATGATGAAAGCTCGACAGAAAACTATGAAAAAGACCCGACGCTCGTCACCATTGAGACGTTTAGCGCGGGTGGTGCGTCCCGTGAAGGAACCCACTTTGCTGGAGAAGATTGCGCAAGTGACTGATGAATTGCAGCTTTTGCGCAGCCGATTGGCCAATGCTGGGGATGATCTGCCGACGGTCGGCACGCACCGAATTGCTTCCTTGGAGGCGGAACTGGAACGCCTGTGGGAGTTGCGGCGGAAAGAGCGGGCTGCGCCGCTTCGCAGTACAGCGTTGACCGAGGAAGAAGAGAAAGTTCTCGCCTTCCCGAGTGGAAGCCGGTCGCGCTCGTAAAACTCTCGAAAGATTGCGCTAATTCCAACGAGCAGGGTGAACAATCGCCCTGCTCGTTTTGCTTTTGCGATTGATGGGCGCGGCAACCAGTACGAATCTAGGCAAGTCCGATGATCGCATCCACCAGTTTCTCGATTCCTTCCGCAGCTTCCTGGATGCTGTTGGCCAGCATGTAGGCCGGGGTGCTGACGATCTTTCGTTCCCTGTCGATGACAAACTCTTGCACGGGACAGGGCACATGCCTGGCCCCCATGCTCTCAAGGTCCTTCGCCGTGTTCTTGTCAGTTCCGATTGTAAGCTGAGGATGCTCGGCGCCAAAAAGCTTTGCCGCAATCACCGGAGCAATGCAAACAACACCGATCGGTTTCTGCTTCGCATGCAGTTCCGTTGCCAGACGCGCGACATCCGGGTTCACGGAGCAGTCGGGCCCCTTCAAGGTGTAATCGCTGAGGTTCTTCGCCGCCCCAAACCCGCCGGGAAAAATCAACGCATCGATTTCGCTCGCCTTGACCGTGGCGATGTCACGAATCTTGCCGCGGGCAATCCGGGCGGACTCAACGAGGACATTGCGGATTTCACCTTTGGATTCCTCACCCGTAAGATGGTTGATGACGTGGCGCTGGCGAACGTTCGGCGCCATGCAGACGGCTTCGGCCCCGGCCCGCGCGATCGCCAGAAGCACCAACACGCTCTCATGGATTTCCGCGCCGTCCATGACCCCGCACCCGGACAGGACGACGCCAATTTTCTTTGCCATACTTGCCTCCTACACGTATTCTAACCCGCTCGGCATGGCGACTCAAACCAAGAACATGGCGCGGTTGCTGAAGATCATGGCGCAGCTGCGCGGCCCCGGCGGTTGCCCGTGGGACCGCGAGCAGACCCACCAATCCATCCGCCACAACCTGATCGAGGAATGTTACGAGGCGCTCGACGCCCTCGATCACGGCAAGATGGCCGCCTTCCGGGATGAACTGGGCGACATCCTCCTGCAGATCGTCTTTCACGCCCAAATGGCGAGCGAGGAAGGGAAGTTTGATTTCGACGCGGTGGCCAAATCGATCAGCGACAAGCTGGTGCATCGTCACCCGCATGTCTTCGGCAACGCCAAGGCCCGCAACAGCGCCGAGGTGCTTCAACAATGGGAGGCCATCAAGAAATCCGAGAAGGGTACGACCAGCATCGTGCATCTCGACGATCTGCCGAAGCATCTGCCCGCGCTGTTGAAGGCCGACAAGGTGCAGCGCAAAGTCGCCCGTGTCGGATTCGACTGGAAACACGTCGATGACGTCGTCGCGAAGGTGGAAGAGGAAGTCCGCGAACTCCAGGGCGCGCTCGCATCGAAAAGCCGCAAGCAATTCGAAGAGGAGGTCGGTGACCTGCTGTTTGCGGTCGTGAATCTGGCCCGGTTTGAGAACCTGCAGGCCGAGGAACTGCTCAACCGCAGTATCGCCAAATTCGTGACCCGGTTCCAGCAGATCGAAAACGCCGTCCACGCCAGCGGCCGCCGCTTGGAAGATTGCACCCTCGAAGAACTCGATGCGCTCTGGGAATCGGCGAAACACAAGCTCACCCGGCCGCGCCGACACACGCGGTCAAGAAAAAACGGATAAGGCCTCTGAAACTGTGATGGATCCACTGGTTGTAACGAAGTCCTCACGGGAACGATTCCGAAGCGCGGTTTTCATCTCGGCGACCGCGGCGCTGTTGATTGTGACTTCGATTCTTCATTTCTGGAGGATCGGCTCAGCCCCTCCCGGCTTCTACGGTGACGAGGCTGCCCACGCTTACAATGCCTACTGCATCGCTCTGACAGGTGCAGATGAGCATGGGATTCCGTATCCGGTGTTTTTTCGTAGTTTTGGTAATTATGAGTGTGATTTCATGATGGTTTATCCCAAAACTCCGTTGGTTGCAGCTTTCGGGCTACAAAAATGGGCTGCCCGCACTCCCGATGCTCTTATGGACATCCTTGCTTCGATCGTGTTTGCGTTGCTGGTGCTCGAGTATTGCCCGAACAGGTGGCTTTCGGTTGCGTCTGGCTTTTGCTTTTCAGTGGTTCCTTGGCTGTTTGCCATGAGCCGGACCGCCACGGGCGGGTACACTGCTTTGATCCTCGGGCTAACATCGGGCTGGCTTCTGACCCTTATTGCATTCAGGAAACAGTCCTACGGTTGTGCCATCTTGTCCGGAGTTGCTTGGGCGTTTGCCATGTACTCCTACAGTGTCGGTCGCCCGATGACCGTCCTGCTTCTGATCTGCTTTGGAGTTTCA
>Ga0116126_1000414_pt1 | contig 32518 bp, 27 predicted proteins | sample June2015DPH_16_5_FD_89730 | JGI IMG/M metagenome (GOLD analysis project Ga0116126, IMG submission 89730) | Peatland microbial communities from SPRUCE experiment site at the Marcell Experimental Forest, Minnesota, USA - June2015DPH_16_40 | ecosystem: Environmental > Terrestrial > Soil > Wetlands...
AAATTTCAACTCAACACCCTGCGTGAAAAATGGCTTCTTTCCTTATCTTCTCGCCCCTACTGGGGAGAGAGCGAGTGAGGGGAAGCAGGCTGTGAAAAGCCTTTTTCAACAGCCTGCTAGGCGAACTCCGCGCAAGTCGGGTCGTCATTCTGAGCCTGCGAAGAGTCTCGGCTCTTTATGATTGAGCACGCACCGCACGACTTGGCCGCCCACCCGAGCATCGCGAGCATCAGTCGCTGAAAAACGCTTACGCATTCGCGAAAGGTTTCATCGACGCGATCCGCAAGACCGACCTGGGTCTATCACTGTGGGAAGTGTGAAACCTTTCAAAGGTTTCACGAAATTCTTTCCGCCCTCAAGAAACTTCAGCCTCGCGGGACCCTGGCTTCGAGGAATTTCTCGATTTCGGAGGACTTGGCCGGGACCCGATGAACTAAAGGTTTTGCGCTCCTCAACCACCTCGGTGTGACGGTGACGGCGCGGGACATCGTCCGGATGCGGACGACGCCCCGCGTCCAAATCAGCGAAAAAAATCAGGTCGCGCGCCTAGGCCATCGTCCGGAGCTTCTTGTTCGCTTCGCGCCCGAGACATTTCTGCAGCCAGGCCTGTACCGTCGGCGTGGCCGAGTGATCGAACTTCACGTACGTCCCAAACGTGAGCACCGACGCGACGTTCAGATCGGCGATCGTGAAGTGGCTGCCGAGCAGATATTCACGCCCCTTGAGCGCCGCTTCGAGCACGTTCAACGGCGCCTTCAACGCATTGGTCGCATCGTTGGCCTTCTTCTCGTCGCGTTGATCGGCCGGCAAGAACATCTTGTGGCTGAGCAGTGTCAGCAGATGCCCCTCCAGCTCCGTAATCGCCCAAAAACTCCATTTATAAGTTTGCCCGTGATCCTCGACCGAGGCGGGCCACAGTGAGTTCTTGCCGTATTTCTCGGCCAGGTAAAGGTTGATCGCCATCGTCTCCCACAAGATCACGCCGTCGTCGTCGAGCGCCGGCACATGGCCGTTCGGATTGATCTTGAGGTGTTCGGGACTTTTGGCCTTGGCGACTTCCGTCGGGATGTGCTCGTACTTCACACCGAGCTCTTCGAGCGCCCACAAACAACGCGCGGATCGCGACTTTGAGGTACCGTATAACTTCAGCATCTGTGCTGCCTCCGATTTACTGCGAGATATATCCCTCCTTAATAGCGCGGCCTCGGTCTCTCTTACAAACCTTGGGGGAACACACAAGCTATGGTTCGGCGATTCAATCGCGCGGCCTAACCGAAACGTGGGGGTTTGCGCGCTCATAAAAGCGCCATGGATGACCCGCCCACTCCCCGGCGTATGCGATATTGATTCGCGCCGAACGGCCCACCTTAGCTGACCGTCGATCGCCTTCGGTCAGATAAAGCTCATCGCCGCACAGATCGCACCCATAGTCGGCGCCGGTAATCGCCAGCGCCTCGGTCAATTTCCCGGGACCGTTGGTCAAATCGCGCGAAGTGCCAACTCTGCTACGCCGCGCCGCCATCAGATCGATTCCGCGCAGCGGCTCCAGCGCGCGAATCAGCACCGCATGCGGCTGCCCGGCCTCGGCCACGACCAGATTCATCGCCCAACAGGTTCCGTACAAACGGTACACATAGGCATAGCCGGGCGGCCCGAACATCGCGGCCGTGCGCTTGGTCAAGCCGCGCGCGCTATGGGCCGCGAGATCCTGCGGACCGCGATAGGCTTCGGTCTCCACGATACGCCCGGCGGCTTCACCCTCGGCGGTTCGATGAACCAGGATCTTCCCGATACACTGGCGGGCGACGGTCAGTACCGGACGGGCGTAAAAGTCGCGCGGCAGTTTTGGTGCATCGCTCATGGTTCGTTCTTGTGGATCACTCATGGTTCAACCGGCGAGGGACTCGCGCGAGACTTTGATTCAAACGCCCGCCGCACCGCAAGCCACAATCTGAATTATAGACGGGCGAGACACGGAGGCTAAATTTGGATCCAAAAGGCAAGGTGGCGTTAATCACCGGCGGCGCGCGCATCGGACAGGCCGTCGCGCAGGCGCTGGCGGCGCGCGGATGCGCTTTGGCGCTGACTTATCGCACTTCGCGCGAGGCTGCCGAGGCTGCGGCTAAATCCGCGGTCGACGCCGGCGTGCGCGCTCTGGTGCTTCACGCCGACGCCACCGATGAAGCCCAGATTCGTGCGGCCGTGAACGAGACCGCGAGCAAACTCGGCCGCCTCGATATCCTCATCAACCTGGCTTCGACCTACGTGCAAACCCCTCAGCCGTCGGCCGCCGACTGGAATGCGGCCCTCGATAGCAACGCGCGCAGCGCCTTTCTCTTTTCGATTCATGCGGCCCCCATCATGAAGGCCGGCGGCGGCGGCCGCATCGTCAACGTCAGCGACTGGCTCGCGATCAGTGGCCGCCCGCATTACAAGGGCTATACGCCGTATTACGCATCCAAGGCGGCAGTGGCCGCGCTCACCGAGAGCATGGCGCTCGATCTCGCGCCGGAAATTCTGGTCAACGCGATCGCGCCGGGTCCGGTTCTGGCACCGCCCGATTTGAACGCCGAGGAACTGAGCGAGGTTCTTGCCGCCACGCCGCTCGCGCGTTGGGGCGGCGCTCAGGAGATCGCCAAGACAGCACTGTTCTTGATCGAAACCGACTTCGTCACCGGAGAATCGATCCGGGTGGACGGCGGACGCCACCTGGCGTGATCGTCACGCACAGGCGCGCTGTCGGCACTCGCATAATCCGTTCGTTGCACCACCGCGGCAAGTGATAAACTCGGCCTGATAAATATATGACCAGCATGACCGACAACCAAACCGTTGCTTTGACCATCTTCCTTACGATCACCGCGGTCGGCGTGCTCACCATGATCGCCGTCTATCTGATCGTCGGGATGGCATGGCAGGATTACGACACGAGCGCCGAATCCGCGAGCGCGCGCACGCTTGCGGCGCGGCCGGGGCCAGGCACTTTGCTCTACCGCGCACTTGCCGGAAAGTGCCCGAATTGCGGTATCGGCAAGGTCCTCAAGTCGTACTTTCACATGAACTCCGAATGCTCCTCGTGCGGGTCGGTCTTCTGGAAGAACGAGGGCGAATGGACCGGGCCGATGCTGATCGATTTCATCTTCGCGCTCGGCGCCTCGCTCTATACCTGGGCGGCCCTGGTCTATTTCGATTGTTCGCTGACCTCGCAGCTCGCCGTCACCTGCGCAATCGCCGCCTTGGGCGGCATCCTCGTGATGCCGTGGTCGCGCAGCCTCTGGACCATGTTCCTCTTCGTCACCGGCGAGATGGGTCAAGCGACCAACAAGCCTGCCAACAAACCTGCCAACAAACCTGATTGACGGCCGCTCAGAATTCACTCAGCGAAGGCGGCCGCATCTGCCCTACCACTTCAGCTTTGGCATCCGCAGTGCTCTTCAGCATCCTCAACTCAGATAGGAGCGTACATGGCCGTCGAGCGTGACGCCGCGACCTCAGCGTCGATTTTGCCTGACCGTGCGCCTCCCGCCGTTTCCTCGCGTGGCCTCGCGATTGGAATCCTCGTAATCGCGCTGCTGCTCGGCGCTGGACTGCGTTTCGATCGCCTGGGCAGCGACGAAATGACCCGCGGCGAAGCCGCCGCGTGGACCGCCGCTTCCACTCCCACGATCGCAAAGGTATTCGCGTCAGGCCGCCGCATCGATCCGGGAAAGCTGGGGCTTTATGACGTTTCGTTGCATGGCTGGATCGCGATATTTGGCGACCGCGTCGGCCCCATGCGCGCGCTCTCGGCAATCCTCGGCACCTTGTCCATCGTGCTCGTCTTTGCGTCTGTTCGGGAAATTATTCGTTCCTTTGACGCTGACGCCGATCCGCTAACCGCGGAAATTGCGGGCGCATTCGCAGCCTTGCTGTTCGCCTGCAATCTTCAATTTATAACCTGGGACCGCACCGCGCGGATGTACGGGCCGATGCTCACCGCGATGCTCGCGCAGTTGTGCTTTTTCATTCGGGCCCACCGGCAGCCGGGCATTCTCAATTGCGCTGCCGCCGCGATCTTCACGATCCTCGCGATCGCGATCAACTACACGGCGCTGTTTTTTTTCGCCGCCGAAGGCGTGTGGCTGGCCGGTCTCCTGACCTTCGCAAGCGCGCGCGCCGCGACCGACAAGCTTTCATTCGCAAGGCCGGCGCTCGCGCTGGTGGCGGCGGCGATGATTGTGGTGCCGCTTGCGGCAGCGACCAGCGGGGTCGAAGTCGGAGCGCTTCATGGTGGCGCTCTGGAATGGATCCAGCGTCAGCCGCCATGGTGGCCATTGCGGGCGCTCAACGTGCTCACCGGCAATGCGGCCTTCTGGCCGATGCTTGCCCTGGCGATCTACGGAATCGCGCGTCAACGAAGCCACCGCCGCCTGGCGATCGGATTTATTCTGTGCTGGCTGGTGACGCCGTTTGCAATCGACCTGCTGGTCTCGTACGCCGTCACGCCCTTCATGATCGAACGCTACGTGCTCGCGAGCCTGGTCGCCTTCCTCGTCCTGGCTGCGGTCGGACTCGCGTCGATCCGGTGGAACCTCGCGCGCTGGGCGCTTGCGATCCTCGTGGTCGCGCAGTCGCTCGCTCACATCCATCACCATTGGCGCGCGCCGGCAGATATCCAATGGCGGGAAGCGGTCCAGTTCGCTGCCGCGGCGGTGCCGGTCGGACAAAAAATCGCCGTGATGCCGCCCGGGGAGCCGCTCTACGTCATTGACTATTATCTGCCGCCGCAGCAGCGTGACCTCGTCGTCAGCAGCGATGCGACCTTTGATAGTGCGGACAGAACCTGGACATTCCGCTGCGGGCGCGAGCCTGTAGCGATCGTCCAGTTAGAGTTGCAGCGCGATTTTCTCAATTCAATTGCATCGTGTTATCCGCGCACCCTGAGAAAATTTCGCCAGATCGAAGTGCTCGCACGCTGATCTCGGAACGGCGGCTCAGTCCTGCGGCAACCGACTAACGCATTAGCTTGAGGGATTAGGAGACGGGCGAGTCGTCGAGGAACGCAAAACCTTTACTTCATTGAAACCTCACGAGGTTTCAAACTTCCCATCTGTAAAGATGCGGGCTTCGCCCTCAAGGAACCCTCATTGGGATCGACGCTCGAATTGGTAGTGCATGAGACCTAATCGGACGCGCGTTAATTAAACGAGCGCCGCCGAAACACTTCAGCGAAGCCGTAGGGTTTGAGAGAATCTCGCACCTTATGCCGCGCGCGTCGCCCTCAGAAGACCTCATGATGGATGGGCTCTCGCGATGCTCATGTAGCGAATGATTTTTTTCGGGATTCTTCGCTTCGCTCAGGATGACCAACACTGGCCTGGGCTTGCAAGGAATCTCGCGCGTCATTATGTGGCTTTACTGAAGTGTTTCGGCGGCGCTCGTTGGATCAACCTGCGCCCGACAAGGTCACTGGCATGACCAGTTCGAGCGGCGATCCCGAAGAAGGTTCCCACAGGGCGAAGCCCGCATCTTCCTAACGGGAAGTCTGAAACCTTAATAAGGTTTCAGTTTCCTAAAAATTACAGTTTTGCGCTCCTCAACCATTTTGTGCCGTAACCGCCGCAACGCGGCGCTCTCCGGGCCGCCCCCGCATCACCACGTGTCGATGCACGAGCGTTTCTTGCCTGTGCGCGTCGCCGGCGCCGGCGACGAATCCAGCGCCGCCAGGATCCAGCGCCGCGACTCCATCGGATCGATCACGTCGTCGATCTCGAACGCCGACGCGATATTCACCGCCTTGCCATGCTCATACATCCGCGCGACCATCTCGTCGAAGTATGCCTTGCGCTTTTGCGGATCCTCGACCGCTGCGATCTCGTTGCGATAACCGAGCTTCACCGCGCCTTCGAGCCCCATGCCGCCGAACTCCCCGGTGGGCCATGCGACCGTGAACAGCGGAGTCTTGAAGCTGCCGCCCGCCATCGCCTGCGCGCCCAGCCCGTAGCCTTTGCGCAGGATGATCGTGAAGCACGGCACCGTGATACTCGCCCCGGTCACGAACATGCGCGCGGCGTGGCGCACCAGCCCGGTCTTTTCGACCTCCGGGCCGACCATGATTCCTGGCGTATCGCACAGAAACAACAGCGGGATGTCGTAGGCGTCGCACAACTGCATGAAGCGCGCGGCCTTGTCCGCCCCGTCGCTGTCGATCGCGCCCGCCAGATGTACCGGGTTGTTCGCGATCACGCCGATCGGCCGCCCCTCGACCCGTATGAATGACGTCACCATCCCTAAGCCAAAATTGCGCCGGATCTCGAGCGCCGAGCCGTCATCCGCTAGCGTCTCGACCACCGCGCGCACATCGTAAATGCGCAGCCGATTCTCCGGGATGATGCCGCGCAGCAGCCGCTGGTCGGCGCATTTCCAGTCGCTCACCGCCCCCTGAAAATACGACAGGTACTGCTTGGCGGCGCGCACCGCTGCGGCCTCGCCGGCGACCGCAATATCGACCACGCCGTTGGGCACCTGCACCTCCATCGGGCCGACTTCTTCCGGCCGGAAGATGCCGAGACCGCCGCCTTCGATCATCGCGGGCCCGCCCATCCCGATATTCGATCCTTTGGTCGCGATCACCACGTCGCAGCATCCGAGTAACGCGGCGTTGCCGGCGAAGCAGCGGCCCGAAGTGATTCCCACCAGCGGCACCAGCCCGCTCAGGCGTCCGAACAGGTTGAACGCCGGGCAGTCGAGTCCGGTCGGGCTTACCCCGTCGGTATCGCCCGGGCGTCCGCCGCCGCCCTCCGCGAACAGCACGATCGGCAATCGCTGGCGCGCCGCCAGCTCGAACATGCGGTCCTTCTTGCGATGGTTCTGGGTGCCCTGCGTGCCCGCCAGCACGGTGTAGTCGTAGGACATCGCGATACATTGGGCGCGCGAATCTTCGAACAAATTCCCGTTGACGCGACCGATACCGGCCACCATCCCGTCGGCCGGCGTGCGCTTGATCAACTCCTCGACCGACCGCCGGCGGCGCTGCGCCGCGATCATCAGCGGCGCGTATTCGACGAACGATCCGGGGTCGCAAAGGTCATCGACATTCTCGCGCGCGGTGCGCTGGCCGGTCTTGCGGCGGCGCTCGACCGCGTCGGGCCGCGCGGCGTCGAGTCCGATCGCATGGCGCTCGCGCACTTCGGCCAAGTCGGCGCGGATATGATCGAGATCAACCGCCTCGGCCACCGCGGTCTCGTCGATCTGCACCTCCGACTCCTCGATAAACACGAGCGGTGCGCCCTCGAACACCGCGTCGCCCGCCGCCACCGCAATCTGCCGCACGACCCCGCCGAAGACCGCCTTGATCACGTGCTCCATCTTCATCGCTTCCATCACGAAGAGCTGTCGCCCCCGATGAACCGCCTCACCTTCGCTCACATCGATCGAGATAATCGTCCCCTGCATCGGCGCGGCGATCGCGCTCGTGCCGGCCGGGCCGTCGATCGCATTCGCGTGTGCGATGACCTCAGGCGTATGCGCCGCGACCGGCATGCCGCCGCCGCCCTTGCCATGATGGAGTACGGCGAGCGGATCGCTCGTGTCGATTTTCGCACCCGCCGTCGCCCCCGGCCTGCTAACCACGGCTTTCGCTCCGCCCGATACGGCCGCACCGTTCTGAGCGCCGGGCGTCTGCTCGAAGAACAGCCGCCGATGTTCGCCGCTCGCCGGCGCCACCAGTTCGCCGATGTGGTCGTCGATAAAGCGCGTATAAATTTCGTTGGCGATAACCTCCGGATGTTTCAAGAGACTCTGCAGAAAGCCGATATTCGTCGCCACGCCTTCGATGCGGAATTCGCAGAGCGCGCGGTACGCCTTGCTCACCACCTCCGCGAAATCCATCGACGGCGAATGTGCGATGAGCTTCGCCAGCAGCGAATCGAAGCGCGGACTGGTCGTATAGCCGGCGTAGCCGAAGGTGTCGGTTCTGAGGCCCGGCCCCGACGGCATCTCGAACGCCGCAATCGTGCCGCCCGCGGGCTTGGCGACGCCGTCGGCGCCCATCGATTCCATGTTGATGCGCAACTCAATCGCATAGCCGCGCGGAGGCGGCACGTCGGCCTGCCGCAGCCCCAGTTCCGCCAGCGAATATCCTGCAGCCAGCTTGAGTTGCAGCTTCACCAGATCGAGGCCGGTGACCTCCTCGGTAACCGTATGCTCAACCTGCAGTCGCGGATTGGCCTCGATAAACGCAAACAGCGCCTCGCCCCGGCCGTGGGCCGCATCGACCAGAAACTCGAACGTGCCGAGGTTGTCGTAATGCACCTCCTCCGCCAGCCTCACGGCCGCCGCCGTCAGCCGATCGCGCAGCGCGGGCGGCAGTCCCGGACTCGGCGCAACCTCGATCAGCTTCTGGTTGCGCCGCTGAATCGTGCATTCGCGCTCCCACAGATGGCTCACGCCGCCGGCGCTGTCGCCGACGATCTGCACCTCGATATGGCGTGCCCGCGCAATCAACTGCTCGACGAAAACGTCGCCATTGCCGAACGCGCTGCGCGCCTCCGACTGGCAGCGCGCAAACGCCTCCTCGACTTCCTCGACGCGCGACACCGCGCGCATCCCGCGCCCGCCGCCTCCCGCCACCGCCTTGATCATGATCGCGCCATTCGGTCCCAGCGCCGCGAGGAATTTCTTCGCCTCGTCGAGGCTGGTCGGACCCGCCGTTCCCGGCAAAACCGGCACGCCCGCGCGCTCCGCCAGCAGGCGCGCCTGCACCTTGTCACCGAACAGCTTCAGGATTTCCGCCCGCGGCCCGACGAAGCGCACCCCTTCCTCGGCGCATCGATGGGCGAATTTCGCGTTCTCGCTGAGAAAGCCGTAGCCCGGATGTATCGCGTCGCACCCGGCGGCTTTCGCGACGGCAATGATCTGTTCGAGGTCGAGATACGCGGCAGCACCGGCCCCGCGCAGCGCCCGCGCCTCGTCGGCCTTGCGCGTGTGCAGCGAATTCGCGTCGTCCTCGGAATAGATCGCAACGGTGCGGATCCCGAGTTCGGCGGCGGCACGCATTATCCGAATCGCGATTTCACCGCGGTTGGCGACCAGCAGGCTCGTCGGCATCATCAGTACAAATCACACTCCCTTGGTTTTTTGAAAGTTCTTCGCTCCTCTCAGAATGCTTTTCCGTCATCCTGAGCGAAGCGAAGAATCCCGAAAAAAATCATTCGCTACATGAGCATCGCGAGAGCCCATCCATCATGAGGTCTTCTGAGGGCGACGCGGCGGCATAAGGTGCGAGATTTTCTCAAACCCTACGGCTTCACTGAAGTGTTTCGGCGGCGCTCGTTTAATTAACGCGCGTCCGATTAGGTCTCATGCACTACTAATTCGAGCGTCGATCCCAATGAGGGTTCCTTGAGGGCGAAGCCCGCATCTTAACCAAAGGGAAGTCTGAAACCTCTGCGAGGTTTCAGAAGAAGCTAAAGTTTTGAGTTCGTCAACAACTTCCCTGACAAGCTCTGCGCGGGTCGCGGGCAAGAGCGGCGACCGGCTTATTTCAGAAGCTCGCGCAGGCGGTCGCGGTCGAAACCTGCAACCATTTTGCGCCCCGCAATCACCAACGGCCGCTTGAGCAGATTCGGCTCCTCGGCCATCAGCTTGAGCGCGTCTGCGGGCGTGAGCGTCTTGCCGCGCAGCCCCATCGCCTTGAAGGCGGGGCTCTTCGGGTTGAGGTAATCGCGCGGGTCGGCACCCGCAAAGAGCGCCTTCAATTGGTCGAGCGACAGTCGCTGTTTGGCGTAGTCGCGCTCGTCGAGTTCCACACCGAGTTCGTCGCGCAGGAAACTCCTGGCGTTGCGGCAGGTGCTTCAGGTCGACTTCCAGATGAAGCGGGCCTTCTTCATTTTTCCCTTTTTTCAGTGCTTGACGAGCAGCCCAACAGTCTTGACCAGACTTTTCGGACTGCTCGCGTCGCTCGATCCAGCTATCATCGTCCCGCTGTCGCGCACCTATCGCAGAACAATCCCTCCCCTCACTTCGCTCCCGCGCGACCCGAATTACTCGATACTGGTGCTCGGCAGCGGCCCGGACATCCGCGACGAATGCGACGCCCCGCTGCCACCAACCGGACCCGCACCGTTGTCTATAGGATGAGTGCCGCCGCTGACCGAACCGATGGTCGAGGGCGAAGTGCTCATACTCGCCGGACCTCGGCTGGTCGTGGAATTGCTGAACGCCGCCGAAGATTGCGGCGCCGGTGGCAGCGATTGTCCTGGTTGCTGCGCGGTATCGGTCGGGCCGCTGAAATGGACCGGGTCCTGACCCGCCACCATGTTCGGCGTCAGCACGTAATCGCCGCCGAGAGAGCTGCGCCAGATGGTATTGGCGACCTGCGTATTGCCGCCGGTCAGGGCCCATCCGGCACCGCCGGCGACTCCACCGAGGATGCCGTAAACGAGCTTGGCCGGAATGTACAAGACGTTGCCGACGACCGTGCCCGCACCGACACCGACGCCCTTCCAATTGACGCCGGGATCGTTCTGCGGTTGCGGGACCTGCGCCTGGGGCGACGAAGCCGTGCCCGGCAATTGCAAGGGCGACACCACCGCCGGGCCGCTGCCGCTGTGGTCCTGAGCGAGCGCACCCGCGGGAATCGCGAGCGCCAGGGCGATCGCCGTCGCGATCATCGTTGCGTTTTTCTTCACCATCTTCCTTCCTCCTCCCCCCACTAAAACCGCTAATTCATGATACCTACTCGGTCTTCACCACCACATCCGCTGGAAGCAATCCGATTAGACAATCGAAGGCAAGTTTCAGGTAGTCACTATCCTTCGATTCGAGCGTGAGTTTGACCCGATACTCCGAGTTGCCGATGCGCGGGTAGGATCCGAGCAGCAGTTTCGGATAAAGCTTGAGACAACTGTTGAGGTGCTCGGCGATCAGCCCCTCGCTGGCGTTTAAATAAATCGCGCGGATGAAATACGGATCGGTCGCGAAACGCCCGGCGAGCGCCGTCAGCTTGGTTTCGAAGATTTGCGGAATCCCGGGCAGAATATAGACGTTCTCAAGCTGCAGGGTCGGAAAGCGCACGTCGCCGGCCGCGATCAGCACGGCGCCTTCCGGGACCTCGGCCATCTTGAGGCCGGCGGCGTTGAGTCCGCCGGTAAAATACTGCTCGGAGATGCGCCTCAGCTCCGGATGAATCACGACCTTGCGGCCAAACGCAACCGCGACCGCCTCGATCGTGATGTCATCATGGGTGGGGCCGACGCCGCCCGAAGTCAGGACGAAGTCGAAGGTCTTCGCGCAGTGGGCGACCTCGTCGGCAATCGATGGGATTTCGTCGGGCACGACCGCGATTCGTTGTAATGCGACTCCCAGCTTGCGCAGTTCACGCGCGGCAAAGTAGGCATTGCTGTCCTGCACCTTGCCGGACAGGATCTCATTGCCCACGACTACCATCGCGCAGGTTCGCTCGGCCATCAGGTACGTCTCTCTAGACAGTTATTATGTCCGCAGGCGGCGCCGCGCGGCAAGGTGGGGTCCGGGCGGGCTAAATCGGGTGGAATCCGGGCCGCCGATTGCGCGTAATTGACGAGATTTCGTAGATTCGCGATGACGCTCGGTCGAATGTGATATTTCGGACGCGGGCGAAATGAAACTGTAAGCGATGGAACGGCAGCAAATCGGAGTGGTCGGAGCGCTGTGGCGCTACCCGGTCAAATCGATGCGAGGGGAGCAACTTTCCGCCGCCGCCGTGACCCCGCACGGACTGGCCGGCGACCGAGTGTGGGCGCTGCGCGAAACCGAATACGGCGGTATCGTCAGCGCGCGGACGTGGCCCGCGATGCTCGAGTTGCGCGCCGCATGGACGCCGGACCCAGCAGGCGATCCACTGATCGACGCCGGCGCCGGCGCACGCATCGAGATGCCCGACGGGACGTTCATTCATACTGACGAATCGGCGGCGTCGCGCACGCTCTCCGATTTCCTGCGGCGCGAAGTCCGCCTCGAGCGCGTGCGCCGCGAGCCGATCGCGCCGGAAGAACGTGAAGCGATCATGCGGGGCGAGGCGATGCCGCCCGCGCGCGACTTTTTCGACGAAGAGGTCATGCACCTGATCGCGACCGGCACGCTGGCGCATCTGCGCGCGCTGACCGACGGCACTTCCGACTTCGACCCGCGGCGCTTTCGCGCCAATATCATCGTCGATACAGGCGCCGCTGCGCACGGATTCGTTGAGGACGGATGGCTCGAGGGCGTGCTGGAAATCTGGACGGAGGTGCGGATCGCCGGTATGCGCCCGGCGTTGCGATGTGCGATAACCACGCATCCCCAAGACGAACTGCCGCATGACCCCGCCGTCCTGCGCACCGCGTGGCGGTTCCATCAGGCCTACGCGGGCATCTTCGCGGCGGTCGGCGCGGAAGGCACGATTCGGGTTGGCGACCCGATTTATTTGAGGGCATTGAGCAGAGGAGGCGATTAAGTGGAAAGGCGGCAGATCGGCATCGTCAAGGAACTTTTTCGCTACCCGGTCAAATCGATGCTCGGCGAGCGCCTCGAGCGGCTGGAGATCGGCGAGCGCGGCGTGATCGGCGATCGCGCGTGGGCGTTGCGCGAGTGCATCAACGGAAAGATCGTCAGCGCGAAGAAATTTGCGCAGATGCTGGATTGCCGGGCGACCTACGAAACGCCGCCGATTGACGGCGAGTCGGCGCCGATCAAAATCCAGTTACCCGACGGGCGCGTGCTGCACGCCGCCGATGCCGACGCCTCGGCGCAGCTCTCCGCGGTACTCGGCCGCGAGATCGCGATCGAGCGCGCGCAGGCGAGCCAGCATACCCGCGCGGGAATCGATCCCGGAACGATCTTCGGTGACGTGCCGATCGAAAACGTGATGCCGCAACTGACTCGCGCGACGATGCCCGACAGCTTTTCGCTGGTGAACGGCACCCTCTTCGATTCCGCTACGATGCACGTATTGGCGACCGGTACGCTGGCCCACATGCGAACACTGGTGGGAGAAGGCGCGCAACTCGACGCGCGCCGCTTTCGTCCGAACATCGTGGTCGATACCGGCACCAGCGCCGGCGGCTTCGCCGAGGATGAATGGATCGAGCGCACGCTCGAAGTCGGCGACGGCGTCCGGATCGTCGCGATTGAACCGGCGCTGCGCTGCGTGATGACGACGCATCGGCAGGAAGACCTTGGGCGCGACCTGCGGATCATCCGGGCCGCCGCGCAGTTCCATAAGGCCACGGTTGGCGTGTTCGCCTCGATCGGTGCGACCGGCGCCGTGCGCGTCGGCGATCCGGTGTTCCTCTCCGCCTGACCGCGGCCACGTTCGCGCGCCACGTTCGTCGCCGGGCGGCGCCGATTCGGGCGTTACATTTCACCCAGGAAGTTTCGCCGAATCGTCGCACGTTGCGGTTAGCGTTGTGCACAAGAATCTTGCGGCGCGGCAAGATTGTTGTGGATTGAGCGCATCGCCCCACTTGCGGCAGTGCGTTCCGCGACAGACGATTAGAGGGATTCACCCGCGCGCTGTTACCTGACGCCTGCTGCGATGCCACCTGACGAAAACCACAGGATTATTCGTGCGGCCCGATCGGCCGAACGGATTGCGGCGGCGCGCGACTTTCTCGCCGCCGTTGCGCCAGGCGCCGAGGCGCTGATCGTCGCGAATAATCCCGCGGCGGGCGACGACTTGGTGCGCGATCTCACGCGCGAACGCGGCGCGACCCTCGGTCTTCATCGGCTGACGCTCGATCAACTGATCTTCGCGCTGGCGGTCGAGCGGATGGCGGCGGCGGGCGTGTTGCCGCTGACGAATTCAAGCGCGGTCGCGATCGCGGCGCGCGCGGTTTTCAGCCTGAAGGCGCGCGACGAAAGATCGTATTTCGACAGCGTAATGAGTTACCCGGGCTTTGCCGAAGCGCTGGCCGCGACGCGCCGGGAGGTGAGCCTCAACCGGCTGGGGCCCGAGGAACTGGAAGGGCTCGACGGGGCGGGAGCATCGCTCGGCGCAATTCTGCGGCAGTGCGAGCGCGAACTGGCCGAGGCGCATCTGATCGATCGCGCGACCATGATCGATCACGCGATCGCCGCGGTCGGCGGAGCGTCCGCGCCACAGCTCGCCGGAATCCCGACGCTGCTGCTCGACGTGCCGCTGGAAAATCTGTGCGAGCGTGATTTCGTCGCGGCGCTCGCCGCGCGCGCCCCGCGCTTTCTCGCGACGGTAGCGGCCGGCGACGAACGTTCGCTCGACCTGCTCGCGCAGGCACTCGGCGCCGATGGCCGATCGTTGAGCACCGCGCCCGCGGTGGCGCCGCAAGCGTCATCGCTCGCCCGTCTGCAGGAATATCTGTTCGCCGAAGCGGCACCGACCGAGCATCCACTCGACGACACGGTCGCGGTTTTCTCGGCGGCGGGCGAGATGCAGGAATGCGTGGAGATCGCGCGGCGGATCCAGGCCGAGGCGAGCGCGGGTGTCGCGTTCGATCGGATCGCGATCGTCCTGCACGGGCCGTCGCGCTATACGGCGTACCTGGAAGAAGCGCTCGATCGCGCCGGCGTGCCGGCGTATTTCGCGCGCGGCGCGGCGCGGCCCGAGCCGGGCGGACGCGCGCTGCTGGCACTGCTCGCATGCGCCGCCGAGAATCTGTCGGCGCGCCGCTTCGCCGAATACCTGTCGCTCGGGCAGATGCCCGAGACGGCCGCGGCAGGCGCCGCGCGCGATGGCGACTTCATCGCGCCGGCCAGCGAATTTGGCGGCGGCAGTCTGCGCGACGACACCGAGGCGGTGGCCGCATCGCGCAATCGCGATGGCACTCTCGACGAGGTTGACGCCGAGGTTGAGCACGCCGCCCGCGCGCCGTGGCGATGGGAAAAATTACTGGTGGATGCCGCCGTGATCGGCAGCCGCGATCGCTGGGATCGGCGGCTCGCCGGTCTCGAGGCCGAGATGCGCCTGCGGCGCATCGCGATCGATCGCGACGACGACGCGCAGGCGGCAGCGCTCGATCGCCAGCTCGCCGATCTCGCTCATCTGCGCGAGATCGCGATCCCGCTAATCGATGCGCTCGCGGCGCTGCCCAAAAGTGCGACCTGGGCGCAATGGCTGACGCATCTGCGGGCGCTGACGACGCTGGCGATTCGCGAAGACCACGCGATCATGGGCGAGCTCGCCGATCTCGATCTGCTCGGCCCGATCGGCCCGGTCACGCTGGACGAAGTTCGGATCGCACTGGGCGAACGGCTCGGGCGGCTCGCGGCGCGACCCCGGCGGCGGCGCTATGGCGCGGTTTACGTCGCGCCAGCCGAGTACGTGCGCGGTATGGACTTCGACGTCACGATCGTGCCCGGCCTGGTCGAGCGGGTTTTTCCGCGCAAGCTGGTGGAGGATCCGATTTTGCGCGACGTTGCGCGACGCCGCCTTTCACCGATGCTCCCACTGCGGGCTGAGCGGTTCGCAGGCGAGCGCCTGGCGCTGCGGCTCGCGGTCGGAGCCGCGGGCCGCCGCACCATCATCTCGTACCCGCGCGTTTATCTCGATCAGGGCCGTCCCTGCGTGCCCTCCTTCTATGCGCTAGAAATTCTGCGTGCTGCCGAAGGCCGTCTGCCGGGTTTCGACGAACTTGCGCGGCGGGCCGGCAGCGATAGCCGCGCGCGCGTCGGCTGGCCCGCGCCGGAGGGGCCCGCCGACGCAATCGACAACGCCGAGTTCGATCTCGCGGTACTGAATAAGCTGGTGGACGCCGATCCGGCGACGACCATTGGCGCGGCGCATTACCTGCTCTCCGCCAATCCTCATCTGGGACGGGCGCTGCGCGCACGCGCGCGGCGCTGGCTGCGGCGCTGGACCCCCAACGACGGCCTGGTCGATCCGGATGCGGCCGAGCGCGAGGCGCTCGCGCGCCATCAGCTAGCCGCGCGATCCTATTCGCCGACCGCGTTGCAGAATTTCGCCGCATGCCCGTACCGCTTTTTCCTGCAGGCGATCCATCGGCTGGCGCCGCGCGAGGAAATCGAGAGCCTCGAGGTGATCGACCCGCTCACCCGCGGCGCGCTATTTCACGAAGTCCAGTTCGAATTTTTGACGGCGCTGCGCGACACCGGAGGCCTGCCGGTTACGCCCGCAGCGTTGGAAGCAGCGCACGCGACGCTCGAAACGACGCTGATCGCGGTGGCCGCGCACTACCACGACGAACTGGCGCCGGCAATCGAGCGCGTCTGGCTCGACGGTATCGACGCGATTCGCGCCGACTTGCGCGAATGGCTGCGGCGCAGCGCCGCGGACTCAGCGCGCTGGCGCCCAGAGCGCTTTGAACTTGGCTTCGGTCTGACCGATCAATCGCAGGCCGATCCCGCCAGCGTCGCCCAACCGGTGGAACTCGAGATTGGACTAAAGTTGCGCGGCTCGATCGATCTGGTCGAACGCGGCGCCGACCATTCGTTGCGGGTGACCGATCACAAGACCGGCCGCGTCCGCGCCGAACGCGACTTGATTATCGGGGGCGGCAAGACGCTGCAGCCGGTGCTCTACGCGCTCGCGGCCGAGTGCGTGCTGGGCGAACCGGTCGAGGCTGGGCGTCTGTACTACTGCACGGCGGCCGGCGGCTACGAGGAACGGGTGGTGACGATCGATGCGGCGGCGCGGGCGGCGGCCGCCGCCATGACCGCGATCGTGGGGCAGGCGCTAGCAGAGGGTTTTCTGCCTGCGGCACCCGGCGAACGCGAATGCGACTACTGCGATTATCGCCGGGTCTGCGGCCCGTATGAACATATCCGGGTGGAGCATAAGACCGCGGCGAAGAGCGAAGCGTATCGCCGGCTCGATAACCTGAGGCGCCTGCGGGAGATGCGATGAGCGCGAACGCCTGGTCAAACCCGACGCCTGCGACCGCGGATCAGCCCGTGCGCGATCGCATCCGGGGCGATCTCGAGACCACGCTGATAATCGAGGCGGCGGCCGGCACCGGCAAAACCACAGCCCTTGTCAGCCGCGTCGTCGCAGTGATCGCGAGCGGCCGCAGCGCACTCGATCAGATGGTCGCGGTGACCTTCACCGATAAGGCGGCGGGCGAACTCAAGCTGCGGCTGCGAGCCGAAATCGAAGATCATCTTAACGATCCCGATCCAGCGATCGCGGCGCGGATGAAGAACTCGCTGGAAAAATTCGAAGAAGCGCGCATCGGCACGATTCACGCGCTGTGCGGCGATCTGCTGCGAGAGCACCCGGTCGAGGCGGGGGTTGATCCGAGGTTCGAAGTCGCGGCCGAAGACGCCTCGGCCGCAATCTTCAACGCCGCCTTCGACCGCTGGTTCGAGCAGGCGCTGGCGGGCCCGGGTGAAGGGCTACGGCGAATCCTGCGACGGCCAAACGCGACCGACCGCCAAGGCCCGCGGCGCCTGCTGCGCGCCGCCGCTTGGGAACTTAAGGAATGGCGCGATTTCGACACGCCCTGGCGTCATCAGGAATTCGCGCGCGACCGCGAAATCGACGCGCTGGTGACCGAGATCGAGGCGCTCGGGGAGCTTGCGACAGAAGGCGATGCCGAGGACTGGCTGCGCAAAGCACTGGAACTGCTGCGCCGTCCGATTAGCGAGGCGACGCGGCTGGAAGCGGTGCGCGATCGCGATTACGACGCGCTGGAGGCGGCATTGCTGCGGCTGGTTCGCGGCGACGATCGCCATTGGCGGTGGCGCGGCTCGGGCGCGCGCTTCGGCGAATGGCCGCGCGCCGAGATCTTCGCACGACGGGACGCGTTGCATAACAAGTTGAAGGAATTCAGCGATCAGGCCGGCGCCAGCCTGGCGCCGCGGCTGCGCGACGAGCTGTGGCCGGTGGTCGAAATCTACCGCGAATTGAAGGCGCGTGCCGGCCGCCTGGATTTTCTCGACCTGCTGCTGACGACGCGCAACCTGGTGCGCGACAACGCGGCCGTGCGCTGCGAACTGCAGGAGAGCATCACCTATATTTTCGTCGATGAGTTTCAGGATACCGATCCACTGCAGGCGGAAATCCTGCTGCTGCTCGCGGCCGACGACCCCACTGAGACCAACTGGCTGGAAGTGCGCCCGCGCGCCGGCAAGCTCTTTATCGTCGGCGATCCCAAACAGTCGATCTATCGCTTCCGGCGCGCCGATGTCGCGCTCTACCAGGAAATCAAGCGCCGTCTGCTCGAACGGGGCGCCGCGCTGGAGCATCTCTCGGTGAGCTTTCGCGCGACACCCGAGATCCAGTCGCTCGTCAATGCGGCGTTCGCACCGATTATGGCTGCCGAATCGATGACGCAGCCCAGGTACGTGGCGCTGGAGGCCTTTCGCGAAAGCGTCGCCGGGCAGCCGGCGGTCGTCGCGCTGCCGGTGCCCAATCCCTACAGCCAGTATGGTCGTATTACAAAATGGAGTATCGAGGATTCGCTGCCGGACGCGATCGCCGCGTTCGTCAAGTGGCTGGTGGAGGAGAGCGGATGGAGCGTGACTGAACGCACTGAACGCGAAGCGCCCGAACGGCGCGTGCCGATTCGTCCGCACCACGTCTGCATTCTATTTCGCCGGATGAATTCGTACGGCCGCGACGTCACCCGTCCCTATATCCGCGCGCTGGAGAGCCGCCACGTGCCGCACGTGCTGGTGCGCGGTGGATCGTTCCACATGCGCGAGGAGGTCGAGACGATTCGCAACGCGCTCGCGGCGATCGAGCGCCCCGACGACGAACTGGCGATGTTCGCGACGCTGCACGGTGCGCTGTTTGCGATTGCCGACGGCACGCTGCTGCGCTTCTGCGAAACCTACCGGAGCTTGAATCCGTTCCGGCGGCTGCCGGAGGAGCTGCCCGCTATACTCAAAGAGGTCGCCGACGCGCTCGCGATAATCGGCGGACTGCATCGCGGGCGCAACCGCCGACCGATCGCCGAGACGATCGCGCGCCTGCTCGCTGCAACCCGCGCGCACGCCGGCTTCGCGATCTGGCCGACGGGAGACCAGGCGCTGGCCAACGTGATGCGCCTGATGGACATGGCGCGGCGCTACGAGCTGAACCGAGGAGCCACCTCGATGCGTGCTTTCGTCGAGGACCTGGAGGAGCGCGCCGAGCGCGAGGAGGTCGGCGAAGTGCCGGTGGTCGAGGAAGGCGCCGAGGACGTGCGAATCATGACCGTCCATCGCGCCAAAGGCCTTGAGTTTCCAGTGGTGATCCTGGCCGACATCACCTGCAATGAGAGCGCGGAGGAGGCGCATCGCTTCGTCGATCCGACGCGCCGGCTGTGTGCGCAACGGCTCGCCGGCCAAGCCCCCGCTGAATTGCTGGATCATGCCGAAGAGGAGCTGCGCCGCGACGAAGAGGAGGCGGTGCGGCTGCTCTATGTTGCGGTGACGCGCGCACGCGATCTGATCGTCGCGCCGGTGGTTGGGGATGAGGAACCCTACGTTGGCTGGATTCGACGTCTGCGGCCCGCGCTCTATCCCGAGGCGCGAGACTCGCGCGCACCGCTCGAACGCCGTCCGGCCGGGTGTCCCGAGTTTCGCGCGGAGCTGGCGGGTACGCGCCCCGAAAATGCGTTCACGCGATCGCCCGGAGTGACGCCCGGGCTGCATCGGCCGGCGGCAGGCGCGCATCGCGTGGTGTGGTGGGATTCGTCGATGCTGACGCTCGACGCGCGTGAGACGATGGGCCTGCGGCAATCGAAGCTGCTGGAGATCGACGAGCGCAAGGAGCGCTCCGAGCGCGGGACTCGCGAGTACGAGGCATGGCGAAATCGCCGCGATGAGATTATCGCGGCGGGTTCCACGCCGGCGCTGCGCGTCGCGAGCGCGACGGAGCTGGCGGCCGGCACGGACTCGGCCCACGCGGCGCTGGCCGCGCTGGCGGAGTCCGCACAGATCGAAATCGAGCGGGTGCCGCGCGCGGCCACGCGTCCGCGTGGGCAGCGCTTCGGCACGCTGGTGCACGCGATCCTCGCGCAGGTCGCGCTGGACGCGTCGGACGACGCGGTCAGCGCGACGGCGCGATTCTTCGGGCGCATCTTCAATGCGACCGAAGACGAGATCGCGGGGGCGGGCGCGACCGCCGGCGCGGCGCTGGCGTCGCCGCTGATGCGGCGCGCCGCGGCCGCGACGGTCGTGCGTCGCGAGGCTCCGCTGCTGGCGGAGCTAGCGGGGGCGGCCGGCGCGGACGGGGACGCGAGGTCGGCGATACCCTCGACCATGGTCGAGGGTATCGCCGACCTCGCGTTCGTGGAGCAGCGCGACGGCGTCGCGCGGTGGATCGTGGTTGACTTCAAGACCGACTTCGACCTCTATAGCCGCGCCGCCGAGTATCGCATCCAGATCGCCCTCTATCTGCGTGCGATCAGTCTGGCGACCGCAATGCCGGCGCAGGGATATCTGCTTCTGATCTGATCCGTTACTATCCTTATGCGAGGTTATGCGTTCACTCCGTTACCCCGCGAAAGAGGAGGTGCGCGCTTGTCGGCGGCTGTCAATGACACCCTGCTCGTAATCGGTTACGGCTCTCTGTTAAGCGGCTACGGCATGCTCGCGGAACGGCGCGGCGGCAAGAGCCGGCTGGTCGCTCGCGACGCTTTTCCGGTGCGCCTGCTGAACGCCCGCCGCGGCCTGGCGAAGCCCTCCAGCCACGGCCATTACCTGGCGATGGACCTCGAGCCGATCGACGCTACGAAGCCGATCGCGGCGCTCGCTGCCAACGGTTCGAACGCGGGTATCGGCGCGCTCGGCCTGGTGTTCGATCGCAGGTGGGCCCCACTCATCGCACGCCGCGAGGAATACGATGAGCACAAATTCGTCGAACTGATCGGACTCGCCGATCGCGCGGGTCAAGCGCTCGGGGATTTCCTGCACGACATCGCGCGCCGCACCCGCTGGAACCTGCTCGACTACCGTCGCGCGCTCAACGACCTGCTTAGCTATACATCGGAGGGTTACATCTTCCATCCGATTCCGCTGAGCGACGGGCGCGTCGCGGTAGCCGCCATCGGATCGGGCTTCGAGGGTAGCGGCGACACCGCCGTGCGTTCCAAGCGCAACGAATACGGGATGGACCGTCTGCTGACGCTGGCCGAAGCGCTGCGCGTCGAGACCTTCGAGCTCGACCGGGAGGGGCAGGTCGGTTACTACGTCGAATGTCTGCTGGGCGGTCTTCACGGACTCGAAATCGCCGATCTTTTCCGCGATCTCGACAACGACCTTGCGCAGGCGCTGCACCCTCGCTTTCATCATGTCGTCGCCGGCGAGCGCGAACGCTTCATGACGGCGACTTCGCTCGACGAACCGCGCTATCGCGGAGCCTTCGGCGACGTTCCGCACGCGGCGCTCCGCTCGTTGCTCGGGGCGACCGGCAAGCCGTGAGGAGCCGTCAGTGAAGTCTGGATTTTCGATTCACGTCACCAAGGAGAACCTCAAGTTTTCAGCCGCACATTTCATTGCCTATCCTGGCTTTCGCGAACCTTTACATGGCCATAATTACCAGGTTGGCGTTCGCGTTGAAGGACGACTCGCCGAGATCGGCTATGTGCTCGACTTCGGCCTGATAAAAAAAGCCACCAAGGAGATTGCCGACCGCCTCGACGAGCGCACGATCATTCCGGCCAACAGCGACTGTCTCAAGATCGAGCGCATCGGCGAGGAGGTTTCGGTACTTTACGGCCAGGATCGCTTCGTCTTTCCGGTCGGCGATGTCGCAATTTTGCCGATCGCGCACAGTTCGGCCGAGGAACTTGCACGCTACATCTGGAATGAGCTTCGTGACGCATTGCACGCGCAAAATGCGCTCTCGGAAGTCATCTCGATCGAGATTTCGGTGGCAGAAGGACCCGGTCAGGCGGCAATCTACCACGAAGATATCGCGAAAGTTTGAAATTGCCCTATTCCGTTTCCAGACCCCATTTTCCGAACTTTTTTGTTCCCTAAGATACTAAATTGTTTGCTTCCGTTCGTCGGTCTCCTCTCGGCATGAAGCTCTTCGCTTGTTTCCTACAGTAGGAATGTGACAAGATTATGTCTCTACCCGTAAAACGTCTGAGCGAACTCAGCGGGGGATATTTTGACGGTAGAATCCGAGCCTTATCGCGTGGACGCAGCTTTGCGGTCGCCGGGTGAACGCACCCTTATCGGCGACCATCCAACTATCGTAAAGCTGCGGGCGCTGGTGGATAGAGTTGCGGCTACCGACGTGACTGTGCTCATCACGGGCGAGAGCGGCAGTGGAAAGGAAGTCGTAGCCCATGCGATCCACGCGCTGTCGGCGCGCACTCGACGTAACTTTGTGCCGGTGAATTGCGCGGCCATCCCTCACGAACTGCTCGAATCGGAAATGTTCGGCCATGAACGGGGTGCCTTTACCGGGGCCGCAGGGCCTCGTCATGGACTGTTCGCCACGGCCGACGGCGGCACCATTTTTCTCGATGAAATCGGCGAGATGCCGTTGCAGCTTCAGGCCAAGCTTCTACGGGTGCTCGAGGACGGAATTGTGCGGCCGGTCGGTTCCGACCGCTCCGCCAAAATTGACGCGCGTGTAATCGCGGCGAGCAACAACGACCTGGTGGCGGCGGTCAAGCGCCATGCGTTTCGCGAAGATCTGTTCTATCGGCTGCAGGTGGTTCCGATCGTAATTCCGCCGCTACGCGAACGGCGGTCGGACATCCCGCTGCTAATCGAATATTTCCTTGAGCGCATGCGGCGGCGGCTGCCCGGCCGCGACTGGACGGTCACGCGCGAGGCGATGGTCAATCTGTGGTCCTACGATTGGCCGGGGAACGTTCGCGAGCTGGTAAACATGGTGGAGCGCCTGGTGATCATGTGCGAGGATTCGATTATCGACCTCGCGCTGCTGCCGCCGAATCTGGTCAACGGGGGCCGGATGGCCGAGGCGCGGATTCCGGCGACGCTGGGCGAGGACGGTGTCAATCTGAACTTACTGGTGCACGAACTCGAAGGGCGCATGATCAATCAGGCGCTCACGCAGACCGGCGGAAACAAACAGGCCGCGGCCAAATTGCTGGGGCTCAAACGAACCACGTTTGCCGCGAAACTGCGTCGCTGCGGCGTGATCGCACCGTCAAGCTCGAATGAAGCGGACGACTCCTGAGGACAATATGGAACTAGCCGAGAGGGTGCCGCAAATAATGGTGGTGGACGATGATCCGGACACGGTTTCGATCCTGGCGCGTCACCTACAGCGCGAGGGCTTCGACGCAATCGAAGCGATTTCGGGGGTCGAATGTCTCCGTCTGGTGCAAGCGCATCGCGTCGATGTGATCCTGCTCGATTTGATGATGCCCGAGATGGACGGCTTTCAGGTTTGCCGCATGCTCAAAGAGAATCCCAAGACCGCCGAGATTCCGATCATCATGATTACCGCACGCGACGATCTGGACGCGCGCGCCCAGGGAATGCGCCTGGGGGTCAGCGATTTTCTGGCGAAGCCGGTGTTCCGCCGACAGCTCGCCAACCGCATCCGGGCGCAGCTCGAGGCGATCGCCGCCGGCCGCGCTATGGAAGCGGCACTGAGCAACCTCGAACAGACTTCTCACGAGGAAGAAAAATAGCGTCGTGGCTCGGGCGACGGGACGCTCGCGTCGAGAGCCGTGCTACTCCTGAAGCCTGAGCGCCTTCGACGGGCAGGCCGCGACCGCGGCGCGCACCAGACTGTCGTCTGCCGCGCTCGGATCGATCACGAACTTGCCCTGCTCAACCTTGAACACCTGCGGGAGCGTCTTTACGCAGTTCGCCGAATGGATGCAAACGTCCTTATCCCAGGTCACCTTTAGCGCCATCGTCGTTTCTCCTGCCTGATGGTTCAGCCTTGCGGCAGCATTCGGGGGCTTCTTATCGGGGTGCTCCCTTACGGACGCGGCGTCAGAGCGGCGGGCGTTCATGGGAGCGATCTCCTATGCTGGCTCAGCACCGATGTTCCCGAAGCTCAGAAACATCAGTTGCGATGGACGATACTAAACATGGATTGGCGCGGCAAACTTATTTGCAAACTCATCTGATCGATCGGCCATCCGCGCGTGCACCGTTGCCGTAATGCTCGCCTTCTGATTCATTGGTTAAAGAGCATGCGCGTGAGACCGGCTGGACCCGCAAGGAGGACTGCGTGATGGACGGAGAGGCCACTGGGCCACAGAGCAAACCGATCGCGGCTCTGACCTATCTGCTGGGCTTCGTTACAGGGGTGATCTTCCTGTACCTAGAACCCTACGACAAGGACGAGTTCGTGCGCTTCCATGCGCGGCAGTCGATCGTCTATTCGATCGCGTGGTTCGCCGTGAACATCATCCTGAGCGTCTTCGTCGCGGTGCTGCCCGGCGCGCTCGGCGGAGTCATCCGTTTCCTGCAGAGTCTGATTAATCTCGGCCTGGCAATCTTCTGGGTCTTCCTGATGTACAAGGCGTACAAGGGCGAAAAGTATCGCATTCCGGAGTTGGCCGACTGGGCCGACAGCATGGGTTTTTAAGTGCTGACGCTTGTTTCAGTGATTGACGCTCGCGAAGGCCGCGGCTGCATCGCAGCCGCGGCCGTGCGGATATTCCCGTTCCCAACAAAAGGGGAAGTCTGAAACCTTCACAAGGTTTCAGTTTCCTAAAGCCAAAAGTTCTTCATTCCTCGACCACCATCCCCATCTCTTCTCCTCATCCAATTTCGAGGCTTTCGAGGCGCACGCCGGCGGGCTCGAAGCGAATCACCAACTCGCACTGCGCGGTCTTGAGCGTGAGCGCGTAAGCACCCGGCGCCCGCGCGATTGCGTTGAGACTTTCGATCGTCTGACCCTCGAGCGGTTTGAGCGCCGCGTTGAGCGCCGCGACCGAGGCCGCAATCTCGCGCCCGCGCGGAGTCTTCTGGTAAAGCGCCCACAGCGCGAGTTCAGCACCGGGACCGTAGGCGCTGCGCACGCGTCCGCTGGTAATCGCAAGCTCCGCGATCGCGCCCAGCCGGGCCGCCAATTCGGCGGGAACTTCGAGCGTGTCGAGCGCGGCGCGCAGAACTTCGTAGGGCGCGCGGGCGGCGTCGTCGGGAGCGGCGGCGATAAACGCGTCGAGTTGCGGCGCCAGGATCTCGCGATGCAAGCGATCGAGCCGCAGCGGCTCGTCGGTCTTGCCCGCGTCATCTCGCATGATCATCTTGAAGGTTGTCCGGTCATCGTTTCGCTGTTGCGATCGCCACTGATTGCGCCGTCACCGCCCGAGCCATGGCTCGCGCCTGTGTGCGATCAATCGGCACCCGCGCCGGTTCAGCCCTTATCGCCGTGATGCGACCCGTTGTTGCCGAGCAGCGCCGCCAGTTCATGCTCGAAGCCGCCGGTCTCGATCGAGCAATGCATGCCGCATTCTTTGGGCGCACCGGTCTCCCACCACCAACGTCCGGCGCGCGGGTCCTCGCCCTCTTTCACCGGCCGCGTGCACGGCCCGCATCCGATCGACGGATAGCCCTTGTCGTAGAGCTCATTGTAGGGGATGTCGTTGGCGCGAATGTAGTCCCAGACTTCGTCCTCGGTCCAGTCGGCGAGTGGGGCGATTTTTACGACACCGCCGTGGTCGTGGTCGATTTCAATTTTGCGGATATTCGAGCGCGTCGCCCACTGGTCGCGGCGCAGGCCCGCTACCCAGCCGTCGAAATGCATCAGGGCGCGCCGCAGCGGCAGCACCTTGCGCACCTGGCAGCAGAGCAGTCGCAGGTTGACGTCGCGGTAGAAAAGATTGTTGCCGTGCCGGATGACCATCTGCTCGACGATCTTGGTGTCGGGCAAAAACATCTCGGTGCGGATGCCGTACTTGTCGCGAATCTTGTCGATCAGCCGATAGGTCTCTTCGGGCTGGCGGCCGGTGTCGATGGTGAAGACGCGAATACCCGGATCGATGCGCCACGCCATGTCGATCAGCGCGCAACCCTCGGCCTGGAAGCTTGAGCAGATACCGAGCCGGCGGCCGAATTTCTCGATCGCCCAGGCCAGTACCTCCTGCGGTTCCTTGTCGTCGAGTTCGACCGCGGCTTCGCCAGCTTCGAGTTCGTCCATCAGGAGACGTTCGGTTTGCACTTCCATCGCTTTTTTCCGATTGACTTTTTTCAGTGATCGACGTTCGGGTCGCTTTTTTCACCGACTGACGCTCGCGCTGCTTTTTTCACCGATTGACGCTCGCGTTGCTCGATCCCACTATCATCGCCGCTATATCGTGCACCCCTCGTTAAGCGGTCTCGCTATCTGTTCGTCCCTTTTCACAGGGCGCAGCCCGCATCTTAACCAAAGGGAAGTCTGAAACCTCGTGAGGTTTCAGCGTCCTGAAAAAACCAAAAGTTTCGCGCTCTTTAACTACCTCTACGCCGCTTTCGCGCCGGCGCCGTTGCCGAGCGCGATCAGCGCGTCATCGGGAGTGCGCACGCAGAACTTCGCGAAGCTCTCGCCCGCCTGGCGCAGCTCCAGGTATCCGGCGAACAGCCGCGCGACGGTATCCTCGATTCGCGCCGAAGGCACGCGCCGCAGCAGCGGCTTGCCGATCGCCGCATCGCGCCCGAGGCCGCCGCGCAGAATCACGTCGAAGGCCTCGAGCGGCTCGCCGTTTGGTCCGCGTCCGGTCGTGCCCTGCAAGCCGATATCGCCCGTCCAATGTTGGGCGCACGCATGTGGGCAGCCGTCGAGGTTGACCTTGAGGTCGGCCACCGCGTCGCCGAATTGCATCACCAGCCGATCGATAACGGTCGCGAGCTTTTCCTTGGTTGGCGTCACCGCGTAGTTGCAATGCGGGTCGCCGATACATCCGATCGACGACGCGAACAGCCCGTTAACGTTGAGCGGAAAGCCCAGCTCGCCGATCCGCTCGATAGTCTCGTCGAGCCGTTCCTGCGGAATTCCCGCAATGATAAAATTCTGCCGGCGCGTCAGCCGGATATCGCCGCCGATAGCGGCCGCAATCGCCGCCACCGCGCGCATCTGCCGCCCGTTCATCAGGCCGAGCCGCACCGGAAAGCCCACGTAATAGCGGCCGGGCTGCTTCTGCTCGTGGATGCCCATGTGATCGCTTTCCGCGTCGGGCAATGGCATCTCGTCGAGGCTCTCCAGCGGATGACCGAGGCGCGCCTCGACCAATGCGCGAAAGGCTTCGACGCCGTAATCGTCGATCATGAACTTCAGGCGCGCCTTGACCCGCGAGATGCGATACTCGGTGGTCGAGCGCCACACGTCGATAATCGCGCGCAGCGTTTCGATCGCATTTTCGCGCGTGATGAAAACGCCCAGATGGCGCGACAGGCGCGGAGTCGAGGACTGGCCGCCGCCGACGCGCACCGCGTAGCCTTCGCGGCCGTCGCGAATCATGCCGACCAGCGCGATACAGTTGATCTCGGGCGCGTTACATTGGTAGCGGCACGCCGCGATGGTGATTTTGTGCTTGCGCGGCAGATCGGAATACTCGCGATTGCCGTAAAAATAGTTCGCCGTCTCTGCGACCAAACCGGTCGTGTCGAACAGCTCATCATGGTCGGCGCCTGCCACCGGGCATCCGGTGATATTGCGCACGACGTCGCCGCAGCCGCCCATCGTGGTCAGCCCGGCGGCTTTGAGCCGCTCGAAAATCTCCGGGCAGCGGTCGAGCGTGATGTAGTGAAGCTGGATATTCTGGCGCGTCGTCAACTCGCCCTGGTCGCGTCCGTGAAGCTCAGAAATCTCGCCGATCGCGGCCAGACCCGCCGGGCTCAGGATTCCGCTGGGAATCTTCACCCGCATCATAAAGGTGCCGATCTTCGGCTTGTCGTGGTACATCCCGAACCACTGCAGCCGCACGATGTCCTCTTCGGGCAATTTCTCGTACGGCGTTTCGACCAGCCGGTCCCATTGGTTGGTCAGTTCGGTGGGGAAAAGATCGTGCTTGAGGCGCTCGACGAGGTTGCGCTTCAGAACCATTTCCCACGATGGCGCTTCCCGTTTTGGCACTGTCTGGTCGGTACTCCTGATCGGCGAATCGGGTTCAAACGTAACTTAGGAGACTAACTTAGTCAACTAAATAAATGAGTAAGTGAGTCAGCTATTCCAGTATCGAACCCATTATGCTATAAAGATGCCGTTAACCCTATGAAATTCGGCGTCGGCGTAGACTACTGCCTCAAGGCTTTGATCCTGCTCGCGGAGCGTTATCCCAACGTGCAACCTCAGCGAGTCGAGGAAATCGCGGCCGCCCAGGGCATCCCGGAGAACTACCTGCGGCGTCTCCTGATCGAGCTAAAGCGTGGTGGTTTGGTGGCCAGCCAGAAGGGACCAAGCGGCGGCTATCTGCTGGCGCGCAATCCGGCAAAAATCACGATGGCCGACGTCGTGCAGATCATCGAGGGTGACTTCGCACCAGTCGAATGTCTCGAGGAGAGTGGCAACTCGTCGTGCCAGCGCGGCGACGCCTGTGCGATGCGCAACGTGTGGTGCGAGGTGCGCGATAGCGTCAACGCGATCCTGCGGCGCACGACATTGCAGGCGCTCGCGGAGCGTCGCAAGAGCGCGATCCACTTCCAGATCTGACCCGCCCCGCCCCACCGAAGCAACCAGGAAGTTGTCAAGGAACTCAAAACTATAGCTTTCTGAAACCTCATTGAGGTTTCAGACTTCCCTTTGTAAGGGGTCATTGATCGGGCCGGCGACCTCGGTATGGCCGCGGCTGCGATGCAGCCGAGGGCACCTGTCCCTCGCGGCGGTCAGGTTTCCCCGAATGACTTAGCTGCCACCCCATCGAGCATCGCGAGCAGTCCTGAAAATCAAATCAAGACTGTTGGGCTGCTCGGCAGTCGATGAAACGCGAGCGTAATTCCTTCAGAAGGTTTTCTGAGGGCGCAGCCCGCATCTTACTAACGGGAAGTCTGAAACCTGCGTGAGGTTTCAGTCTCCAGAAACTATAAGTTCTTGATTCCTTGACAACTCTCTTTTTCTCTTCTCGCGCGGCCCCGGCGAGACAGTGGAGCACTTACGCCCGGCCATAAACCGGGACCACGGCGCCCGACGTGACCTGGTTCTGATCCGAGCACAGGAAGGCGAGCGTCCGCGCGATGTCCTCCGGTTTGACCCAGTTCTCGTGCTTGGCCTTGGGCATCGCCTTGCGATTCGCCTCGGTGTCGATGGTGCTGGGCGCGATCGCATTCACCAGGACATTGTCGTTGAGCACTTCTTCGGCGAGCGATGCGGTGAAGGTCTTGATCGCGCCCTTGGTGATCGCATAGGCGGCGAACTCGCCGGCGCCGGTCAGTCCGGTGCGCGAACTGACCGAAACGATGCGCCCGTACTTGTTCTTTTGCATCACTGGCACCACCGCGCGGCAGCACAGGAAGGTCGGCTTCAAATTGATATCGAACATCGCCTGCCATTCGGCCTGACTGGTTTCCGCAACGGTCTTGAAACCCCAGAAGCCGCCGACCAGGTTGATGAGGATATCGACGCGGCCCCATTTCTTCTCGACTTCGCCGACGAACGCCGCGATCTGCCCTTCATCGCCGACATCGACTTTGCCCAAGTGGGTGTTCGCGGCGGCGAAGCGTCCCCCCATCTTTTGGTGGAACAGCGGCACCTCGGCATCGATAATGTAGGGCACCGCGACCTTGGCCCCGTGGGCGAGAAAATGTTCGCTGACGGCGCGTCCGAGCGCGCCGGTTCCGCCGGTGATTATCGCGATTCGATCCTTGAGCAGTTCCATCGGGCCAGCCTCCGCTATCGGTTTGGGTGCGCGGGGTGATGTCCTCGCGCGGCAAAAGGGGAACTTACAACGCCCGAGGCTCGCCGCGCCAGCGCCGCAACGGCCAGCGAGATCGCATTACAGGAATTTGACGAGGTGCGCACTCAATCGGCGCGGCTGACGGCCGGGTGATGGACGGCGGCGGCGAGGAACGCCGCGAGGTCATCGAGATGCCCGTCGAGCCAAGGCAGCGCACGCATCGTGTGGGTTTTGCGCTGCGGCGTATAGCCGGGTGGATATGTTCCATGGAGAACACGCGCGTCGAGGAGCGCTCGCGGCACACCCGCGATGGCGGGGCCGATTGGACCGGGCAGATTGGGATCGGCGTTATGGCACGAGCTGCAGTTGGTGCGATAGATCACGGCGCCGCGATCGGCGGCGCTCAACTCGCGCGGCTTGGTGCAGGCCGCGGCGAACGCAACGCCTATCATCGCCGCGATCGCGACGCTGAGAATGCTCGCGAGTGACCGGGACGCGCGTATGATCGCGATACACACGTCCCGGCCCAAGCAGTTGACTTGCTTGACGGCGCCGGCGGCTACTTCAGGTTGGCCGCAGCGAAATCCCAGTTGGCGATATTCCAGAAGGCCTCGACGTATTTCGCGCGCGCGTTGCGATAGTCGATATAGTACGCATGCTCCCAGACGTCGCAGGTGATGAGCGGGGTCTTGCCGTGAACGATCGGGCTGTCGGCGTCATGCGTGCCGACCACCTCGAGCGAGCCGTCGGCATTCTTCACCAGCCACGCCCAGCCGGATCCAAAATGGGTGACCGCGGTCTCGGTGAACTTCTTCTTGAAGGCTTCGAAATCGCCATAGGCCTTCTTGATGCCGTCGGCGACCGCGCCGTGGGGCGCGCCGCCGCCCTTGGGCTTGAGCGACTTCCAGTAGAAGCTGTGGTTGTAATGCTGCGCGGAGTTGTTGAAGAGTCCGCCCGGGCCGGCGGTCTTCATGATCTCTTCGACCGACTTGCCCTCGTTGGGAGTGCCCTTGGTCAGGTTGTTGAGGTTGGTGACGTAGGTCGCGTGATGTTTGCCGTGATGGAATTCAAGCGTTTCCTTGGAGATGTGGGGCGCGAGGGCGTCGAGTGAGTAAGGGAGATTGGGCAGTTCGAAAGCCATTGCGAGTCACCGTCCTTTTCAATTGCGAGAAAATTAAGCGGTCGTCACGCGCTTCCCGGATCGCGAGAGCATGATTGCGGACCCTATTCCCGCGAGACCGATCGCGCGTGCCGTCGAGAGTATTCGACAAATTCTAACGCCCGCCGCGCGCGGCTTGCAAGTTTCGCTCACGCCGCAACGGTCACCGCAGGAACCCCCAGGCGCCCGCAATCCGCGCAAACGCCGCGAACGCGGGAACTGCTCGTCGGCCGCTATCGGCGCTAAGGCAGCGCAGGACCGAACGTAATATGGTGAGGAACACCCAGATTGGTATTCAAGTGGTTCGCCAGGATCGCCCGCACGGGCACCGGACTTCCGCTCGTGCTCAGTTCCGACGCTGAGAACTCAACCAGACTCCCACCGCCGAGTCCGGCCGCCGGCTGCAAGGTATTGGCGATCCACAGATTTCCCACGCTGTCGAAGGCGAGTCCGTCGGGGCTGTCGAGACTGCGTAGGACGGTGTGCCTGCCCAACAGGACGGCGTCAAACAGGGCGGCGTTGATCGTTGTCGCAGGCGTGGGAGTATCGGTTCCCGACCCGTTCAAATCCGCGGCCCCGAACATCTCGAGTCCGCCGGTGTTTCCCAGCGTCCCGCCGCTGTCGAACGTCACCCAAAGGTTACCGAGGGTATCGAACGTTATCGACGACGGGGAATTCAACGCTGGGCCGGCGTCCCCCACGATGAGCGTCTGAGTTGGATCGGTCTGGACACCGGCCGCGAGCTGCGCTGCCGTGAACTCGAGGATAGTGCCCCGCGATTGCCATAGATTGCCTGCCGGATCCAACGCCAGCGCGACCGGTCCGTAAGTGAGCGGTACGGTCGGGGTCTGAATCACCGCAGGCACGGGATTTCCGCTCGCGCTCAACTGGGCGCTGGTGTATTCCAGCAGCGCCGGCACCGGGCCAAACAAAGTCTGATCGACTTCAACCCACAAATTGCCGGCGCGGTCGAACTGCATAGCGCGCGGACAACTGAGATATTCCGGACTGAGCGGCACTGGATCCTGAATAACCGTGCTGAAGTTCACCGATCCATAAAGAACCATATGCAGCAATGCGGATCGCGTCAGCTCGACCAGATAGCCGCTGTTGGTGTTACAGAGACCGAACCAAAGATCGTTGTTACTGTCGAAGGTCAGCCCTCCCGCCGCCGGTACGCCGGAGGTAATCCCCAACGAGCCAACCAAGCCGGTCTTTCGTTTCAGTCGCGCTGCCGGGAAGATCGAGATGCTGGGACCGACGGTTTCGTTGAGCACCCATAAGGATGGTGGTGGCGGCTTTGTGAGGACCTTCGGCAAAGGCTGTGCGTAGGAACTACCCGTGACGGACGCGGACGCGATCAATACCGCCGCACCCAGCAACGCGATGACCAGATAAAATCGATTCGTTTTCATTGAATGCTGACGACTCGGCCTTAGTGCAAACTAGCTCGTCATCGCATCAAATCGCAACAACTTGAGGGTTACTGAGTATTGACGAATCCCATTCGCGGGCTAACTCAAGGCGGCGCGGTCGCGGTCGTGGGTGTGCGCGTCAACGACGCTGTGGAAGCGCCCGTAGCTGAAATAAATTACCAGCCCGATGCCCAGCCAGATGAAGAAGCGTAGCCAGGTGGTTTGGTCGAGACCGAGCATCATCAGAAAACACGAACCCGCACCGAGAATCG
>Ga0116126_1000422_pt1 | contig 32216 bp, 33 predicted proteins | sample June2015DPH_16_5_FD_89730 | JGI IMG/M metagenome (GOLD analysis project Ga0116126, IMG submission 89730) | Peatland microbial communities from SPRUCE experiment site at the Marcell Experimental Forest, Minnesota, USA - June2015DPH_16_40 | ecosystem: Environmental > Terrestrial > Soil > Wetlands...
AACACGCCCACCCGGTACCGCTCGGCAATCACCGATCCCCCGGCCCGCCGCTTCAGCTCGCCGTCGATGCTTGCTGCGGCCCCCTCGGCCGCTCGCAGCGCACGCTCCGACGCCCAGAACGATTCCAGCACCCCGACGCCGTGCGTTTCGTCGGCTAGCAGTGACAGTCCCAGGCTGCCATGCTGGCTCTCCAGCGCCGGGCGGACTTCGCTCTCGATGTACTTCAGGCACCCGGCCAGCGCAGGCGGACCGGCGGTGATCAGATCCAGGCGGACATGCAGCATGACACCTCCCGGGCAGGTCGGCGATTGCGGGAGCATGCTCGGCAGGCTCCGTCGCCCGCACCACCAGATGCGCTCCTCAGCGTTTCCTCCGGCCGCGGACATGTCAAGCGATCGCTGCGGCTGCGCGGCAAGATCGTCTCTGCCTCGACCTCGGGCCTCCGGGCCCGCCCGGCAGGACGGTCCGTTGTAATCCCGGGTGACCGACGAGCCGGGGCAGGCATCCAGGCACGTCCGCCGCAGGCGGCCGTGCCCTTCCGGGGGACTGTAAACTCAGGTCGTCTTTCACCAACGCAGGTAGCCTGTGGAGGCGCCCACCAGGCTCCTGGCGAGATGCTGTCGGAGCCAGCCGGGCAAGCTAGCATGAAAGGCCGCTGAAGTGCGGTTTCCTGGGGCTATAGCTCAGCTGGAAGAGCACCTGCTTTGCAAGCAGGGGGTCAGGGGTTCGAGTCCCCTTAGCTCCACCAGGTCAAACCCACATTGCGATCTTGAACGCGCCCTGGTCTGGGTCCGTACAGCACGGTAGTACAGCAGTAGGTGCTCATCTGAGGCTCCCCGAGCCGCCCGAGCTCGCCGCGCTGGCCGACTTCCGCTACCTCGGTGGGTGTTGAACGCATCGACAGGCCGACCGTGCCATGTCGCAGTCCTGCGCAGTGACGCTCGCGGTGCGCATCGGGTCTGCCATCAACCAGCTAACGATCCAGCGACTACCATGTCGTCGACGGCCTGTTCGGTCGCGCTATCAGGCTCTACCGTCAACCATCCCTGAGTACCAAGGTTAACGACGGCGCGGAGAATGTCATCGCGCGTGAGTTGCGGCTGGCGCTGGCTCTTCCATTTCTCGACCGCAGAGATTACTTCGGTGATAGTGGGAGTGCGGTCCAGCTGAGTCTGAAGATTCTCAGCTGTGAAGTGAACAGTGGCAGCTATCTCTGCCCCCTTAGTATCAAATCTAGCAGCTAGGTCGACAACGCGATCGATTAGGTCACTCCACCGCTCAAGCCGATCCTTATAGCTCGCGCGCGCATCGTCGAGGGCCGGACCGCTTAGTACCTCTAGCATCCGACCACGCTGTCGCTCGATGATAAGGCCGTTATTCTGCATCCGCGCTACAGCGGCCTTAAGATCCGGAGTGAATGGCCCAAAGCTCGCTGCCTCGAACTGCAGGTCGGTGGGCAGCCCAGCTTCAGTGGCGAAGTAGACGATCTTCTGAAGCATAACTCGCCCAACAGGCCAGTGATAGCGCTGTGACTCCAGGCGATGCACGATCTCCGCTATAGCCACCAGCCATGGCGCCAAGTGCCATTCAGGCTCAGCCTGCTCGTTTCTCTCGCCGAGCAGTTCAAGCTGGGTTTCCGAGAGGAGCGAGCTACCACGCGGCGCGTACAACTCGACCGGAACGTCCAGGCGCCGCAAATGCCGGAGAAGCACTGGGCCAACCACACGCCACTCGAGCTGCCCATTACCGCATCCAAGCGGCGGAACAGCCAATGACCTGATTTTCCAGTCTCTGTAGTGATCCTCCAGGTACTCCAGGCCAGCAACGATGTCGCTGAGCCGGCTCACAGATCGCCAGTGCCGTTTCGTTGGAAAGTTGATGATCAGATGATCACCGGCGTCGTACGGGTACGGCTGGCCGAGCTTGACCTCATGCCTGTCGCAACGGCGAACGTAATCAAGGAACATGGCGGGGTATTGCTTCTTGAACGCAAGCGCTACACCCTTGCCCATGATACCAACGGTATTAACCGTATTCACCAACGCATGCATGTTGGACTTAAGTAGATCGCCTTCTCGAACTCGCACGTTACTCATCGAAAGAAGATCTCCTTACGTATGCGCACAGCAGGCAGGTCATCGAACGCCTGACACCGCGTTCGCTTGTCAAGCGTATCAACGTAGCAGCCGCTGATATACCTCGATGGTACCAGAGATGGCACTAGGACTTCAGCATTTCTCGCACGCTTCTTTTCCCTGATTGGCCAGTAGTTGGTGTCAGTCCAGTATCTGGCAAACACCAGTTCCGAGTTCAGCATTGCCAGCCCTTCAGGTGACGGATAGAATCGCGTTCCTTCCGATGCGCAATTGCCGTCTGTCAGCACCGTGTCAGGCAGGTCGAGCACGGCCGGCGATACACGGACGACGATAAGATCGTCGTGCCCATTACTGACCAGGTAGTACATCATCGGATTCCGTGCGTGGAAATAGAGATTCGCGTAGCTGTGTAGTAGGTCACCGTTCGGAACTCGCTTTCCACGGCGCCTGTCCTGAACGTCTTCTAACGCCACCGACTTATGATTGATCTTCGATGCCTTATCGTGGCTCAGGATCCCCCTGCGAAGGATCGACTCAAGGTTCTCTATAGACGAGATGAAGTGGAGTTCCTTGATCTCATCGCGCTCCATGGCTGCTCCCTGCCTCACAGCCGCCGACTCATACCCATGCGGCCAGACGCACTGAAGCGTATGGCCGAGCGCAGGTGCTACGGATGCCAGTCGGACGAAGGAGTCGGCGCTGGCCGGGCTCTGACACTATTCGATTAAGAGTTCGAGCCATCCCCGATTCGAACAGTAGCAGCTCGAACAGCGACGATCCAGTCGTTAACCACGGCAGGTCATACGGTGGCTACTCAGCCCAGGGATTCGCCGAGCTTCCGCAGCGCATCACGAGTGCTGGCTTCCGGTACTTCGGTGTAGATCTCCATCGTGATGCTGATCTTGCTGTGGCGGAGGATCTGCATGGCGACTCTGGGGTGCACGTCGAGTGCGGCCAGGAAGCGACCCGCAGGTGTGGCGGGTGTCGTGGACGCGGATGCGGCGGACACCTGCGCTGGCGCACCGGGCATGGAAGCTGCGGTTGAAATTGCGCGGCTCGATCGGCGTTCCCCAGCGGGTCGTGAACACGAAGCCGAAATCCTGCCAGACCGCTCCGGCTACTTCCCTGGCCTGGTCCTGTTCCTCGTGGCGGAGGTTGAGCGCGGTCAGGCAGATATCCGGCAACGGCAAAATGGCGGCCGATCCCTCGGTCTTGGTCTCTGAGTGCAGGAGTTCGGCCGCTGACCCGCTGCAGCTGCCTGGTGAGGTGCAGCTCGGTGGCGGCCGTTCGCACGTCGTCCCATGTCAGGCCCAGCACTTCGCCGCGGCGCAGGCCGAGCACTAGGACCAGGACGTAGGCGGCGTAAAGCGGGTCACGTGCGCGTCGCGCATCCTCAAGGAATTGCCGGGCCTCTTCGACGCTCCAGGGTTCAGGACTCCTGATATAGGGAGAAGGATCATGCAGGGCCGGGGTGGTTTTTGACCTCGTAGCGCAGGACCAGGTCGGTGCCGGGGTAGCTGGCCCGGGCCTGGCTGATCTGGTGGCAGAGGGCGGCGAGGGCCTGGGTTCGCCTGGGCGCGGTGAGCGGGTCGAGGCGGATGAGCAGTTCGCCGTGGCCGGGGATGATGTCGCCGGAGATGACCAGGGCTTCGCGGATGAGGGCGCAGGCCTCGTCTTCGGCGCGGGCGTAGCAGCCGTTCAGGGCGCGGGCCAGGGTGGTCTGGGCGTTGTATGCGGCCATCCGGATGGCGTGGGTGATCTGCCTGATCTCGGTCTCAGGCCGCGCAATGTCGGGGGTGATGTCGCCGAGCCGGGTCCGGGCCGGGACGGCCGCCGCGGCGTCCTCGGCGGCGGCAAGTTCGCATACGCGGCCTCGACCGGGGCGTTGAGAGCGTTGGCGATCTGGTTGGTCAGGCAGGACACCTGGCCGGGGGCGGGGCTGCGCAGCTCGAGCAGCCGGGCGTCGCGGGCGGCTTCGGCGGTTCCGGCGAGGGCTTCAGCGCGCCGGACCTGGGCGGCGGCGGCCTTCTTCGCCGGGTTCGGGACCATCCGTTCCCGGTCATCAGGGGAGGCGGCGTGGGAGTCCAGGACGTCGAGGGCGAAGCGGGTGCGGGCGTAGCGGAAGTAGTTCTCCTCCCGCCAGCGCGATGACATCCGCCAGCACACCTCCCCGGCCGGCAGGCCGGTCCGGGAGGTCAGTACGTGGATCTGGCGGGTGCCTCCGCCGCGGGCGGGGACCCGGCGGGTGACCTGCCGCAGGCTCACGGTCTGGCCCTTGCGCGGCCCCTCGCTGATCAGCAGGTCCGCGGTGGTGTCGGCCAGGTCGTAATCGTGCTCCCGGCCCCGGTCATCTGTGCATCGCCATGACCAGCTCATGTGCCTGGCGGCCCCGGCCAGCTCGCCTAGCTTGCGGCGGATCGTCTTGACCTCCGGCGCCCGGCCCGGGCCCAGCACCCGGCCCAGCGCGCCCGGCGGCACCCGGGTGGCGCCCTCGGCCCGGGGCTCCCCGGCCTTGGCCAGGAACACCAGGGTCAGCAGCGTCGCGGCCAGCCCGTAGTAGCCGTTGCGCAGCTTCCCGTAGACCTCGCGGGCGCAATCGAGCAGGCCGGTGTCCTCCAGCGGCGGCAGGGCCAGCAGCAGCCCGGCCAGCGGATACCGGGCACCGGGCGTGAACACCGGCCCGGCGCCCTCGCCCAGCAGCCCCCACCGGGCCAGCGCCCGCTCCCCGTCGCGGGGCAGCCCGGCAATCCCCCCGGGACGCAGGCCGCTATGTCAGGAGTCCTGGGCACGGGCGCGCCCTGCCGGGCAGCCTTCACAGATCAGCGAGCCTCATTCGAAAGCCGACGGTGCTGGACGGCACCTATCTTCCTCGGCTTCTATTGTCCAGCTTGCAATCACCGCGTCTAGGCCGCCCACGGGCGTCGCTCTGCGATGGCTTCGCCAGCCTAGACCCGGCGCCCACTCGCACGGATTCGGCGCCTGCGAGGAAGAAAGGGCAAGAACCGGCCCCGCTCATTTTGGCTCGGCTGCTCGCCGCCGGTTGTAGAGGCGGATGGCCCAGAGGTAGGCCACGATGGCGATGCCGATGCTCCAGGCGATGGCGGCGGTGGCGTGGTCGCCAATGGCCGCGCCGGTGAGCAGCCCGCGCACGGTGTCGGCGACTGGGGTGAAGGGCTGGTACTCGGCGAACTGACGTAGCCCGCCGGGCATCGTCTGGGTCCGCACGAACCCACTGCTGAGGAAGAGCAGCAGCAAGAGGATCATCGGGGTGTTGCTGGCGGTCTCGACGCTCTTGGCGGCCAAGCCGAGGGCGACGGCCAGCCAGATCAGTGCGAAGGCGAACAGTGCCAGTATTCCGATCGCGGCGAACCAGTGGAGCGGTCCGGCGGTGGAGTGGAACCCGAGGCCGAAGGCGACCCCGATGAGGATGCCGATGCCGACCAGGATTTGCATCAGGCTGCCGAGCACGTGACCCGTAAGGACTGAGGCGCGGGCGATGGCCATGGTGCGGAACCGGTCGATGATGCCGCCGGTCATGTCCATCGCGACCATGATCGAGGTGCCCTGGACGGCTGAGGCCAGCGTGATGAGCAGCAGTCCTGGCACCACGTAGTCGAGGTAGGCACTGCGACCCTCGTGGGCGCCCAGGCCAGCGCCGAGCTGGCCGCCGAAGACGTAGACGAACAGCAGCAGGAGCACGATGGGCATGCCGACGAGCATCACGGTCATGGAGGGGTAGCGGAGCTGGTGCTTGAGGTTGCGGCGCAGCATGACCCGCGAGTCGCTGAGCGTGTAGGCGAGCGTGGTCATCGTTTCGCTGCTCCTTGCGGTGTGAGGTCCTTGTCGGGCCGGCCGGTGACATGACTGCCGGTGACGGCGAGGAACACGTCATCGAGGTCCGTGGTATGGATCGACAGCCTCTCGACTTCGACACGGGCGCGGTGTAGCTCGTCAAGCAGCTCACGGAGCGAGTCCACGGTGCTGTCTGCGGGGACCTGCAGGACCAACTGGTCCTGGTCAGGAGCAGCCGCCGGAAGTAGCCCGGCCGCCGAGCGCAGCATGTCAGGACCAGCGAAGTGGAGCCGGACGTGGCCGCCGGGGATGCGGCTCTTCAGCTCGGCCGGAGTTCCTTCGGCGACGATCCGCCCCCGGTCGAGCACCGCGATCCGGTCGGCCAGCTGGTCCGCCTCGTCGAGGTTCTGGGTGGTGAGCAGAATGGTGACTCCGGTTGAGACGAGTTCGCGGACGATCTCCCACATGGTGAGGCGACTGCGCGGGTCCAAGCCGGTGGTGGGCTCGTCCAGGAAGATCACCCGAGGCTCACCGACGAGGGTCATGGCCAGGTCGAGCCGTCGTCGCATCCCGCCTGAGTAAGTCGACAGCAGCTTGTCCGCGGCGTCGGTGAGGTCGAACTGCTCCAGCAGCTCGGCCGCCCGTCGCCGCCCAGCGTCGCGGCCGAGGTGGCGAAGATCGGCCATCAGCCGCAGGTTCTCGGCGCCGGTGAGCAGGTTGTCCACGGCCGAGAACTGGCCGGTGACCCCGATGAGCGCCCGCACCCCGTCGGGGTCGGTGACCACGTCGTGACCGGCGATGCGCATGAAGCCGGAATCGGCCGGGATCAGGGTGGACAGGATGCGGACCATCGTGGTCTTGCCGGCCCCGTTGGGGCCGAGAAGCGCCAGGATCGTGCCCTCCTCCACGGCCAGGCTCACCTTGTCGAGCACCAAGTGGTCGCCGAACGACTTGCACACGTCCTGCGCGACGATCCCCGTCGCAGCAGACACGCTTGTCATGGCCTTCTCCCTCATTGCCGTGTGGCCGAGTCGTCGGGAAGCTCGCCCGCGGCACGCAGCGCCTCGCGGTGCGCTTTCCACTCCTGCTCCAAGACCGGGAGCCGCTCGACCAGGAAATCGGCGAACGCGGCCCACTCCAACAAGATCGCTCGCCGCTCAGGTGGCGCATCGGCCAGCAGGTGCAGGCCCTCTCGGGCGAGGTCGGCCGCCTCCCGGTACTCGGAGACGTCGAAGCCCATCGCATGAGACGACGACATGTCGATGCGTACCCGGTCCATCCGCTCGCCTGCGGCCCTGGACCGCTGGATAAGCCCGAGGTTCTCCAAGTAGTTCACCGCGCCGGCGATAGCGCTCCGGCTCGCCAGCAGGGCCTCGGCCAGCTGGCTGACGCTCTGCTCGCGCGGGTCGCACACCGCCAGGTACCCGATCAGCCGGCCCACCATCGGGGCCATCCCGAAGCGCCGGGCATAGAACCGCCCGGCGTGGTCGGCGAACGTGATCTCACCGTCACTTGGCATGCCGACCATCATACACAACCTCCTGAGATAACACAAATCTGTGTTATCTCAGGAGATCGGCTTCCTCAATTGTGACGACTACGAGCCGGAAGCCCGCCCTGCCGACGCGCTCCAGAGCCCAGGTCAGCCGGGCCATCTCCGATCCTTGCAAGCAGGGTGGCGAACAGCACCGAAGTGCAACGACTCCGCACAACTACGAGCTCGAGCCGCCGTCAGCAGCCCGCGCTAACTGCGACTGTCGCCATCGGCCCAGTACTGCCGCTGGTTCGGGACGAAGAGGCCACCGTGCCCGCCGCGTGCCCCATAGGACGGTCGACAGCGGTCAGCCGCGGTTAATCAGGGGCCACCGAACTCCTGCCTGACCAGGGCAGCCGCACGTCAGACGGATGCATCCACCACCTTTGCAAGCAGGGGGTCAGGGGTTCGAGTCCCCTTAGCTCCACCACCAGGCAAAACATCCCTACCAAGATCACCGGATCCCCCGTGCGTGCCATTAGCGTGCCATTACCGAGTCCGCCTGCGACCGGCCGCGGACGGGATCTTGGCGTCCTTGATCCGCCGTGCCAGCGCCGTGGCGATCTTGCGATCTGCCGCCGTGGTGGCGTGCTGGTAGATCATCGCGGCGCGTGCGCTGTCGTGGCCCATCCGCGCTTTGAGGTCGCGAGGCTAACACCCGACTGGGCTGCCAGCACTTTGCCGGTATGCCGCAGATCGTGGAAGTGCAGACCCGGTACGCCGATCCCGGCAACGGCCGCCAGCCAGCCGGAGTCACGGCGGAAGTTGCCCCGGCGCAGGATGCCGCCGTGCGGCCCGGTGAAGATGAGCGAGTCCGGGCCGGGCTGGGCGTAGATGTCCAGGTGCTCGGCGAGCGCCTTGGTGACTGGTGCTGGGACGGCCACGGTGCGGATCCCGGCGCGGGACTTGGGCGGCCCGAGCTGGTGACCGGTGGCCAGCTCGATGTACTGGCGGCGGATGCTGAGCGTCCCAGCGGCCAGGTCCAGGTCACCGCGGCGCAGCGCATTCGCCTCGCCCCACCGCAGGCTCGCGAAGGTGGCCACCAGGACCAGGACCCGGAAACGGCGGTCTTTCATACGGTCGGCCAGGTCGAAGACCTGGACTACGGTCAGCACCGGTCGTTCGGCGGGCTTCTCATCCCCGCCACCGCGGATCCGGCACGGGTTACGCGCGCTCGCTGTCACTCACATCTCCGACGCTACCCGGCCGCCCGGCACGACCCACGCTCAGCAGGCAAGCATCCGGACAGCCGAGCCGAAGGCAGGACCCTGCCGTCGGACCTAGCCGCGATGCCGGACACAGACAGAACCAGAGGAGCGACGGCTATAGCCATACCGCATCGCTGTCACACTGCAAGTTGCCGAATTATTCCGTATTTAGATCAAGGCGGCGCCGCAAGCGGCGCCGCGGGCCGGCACTAGCGCCGGCCTCCGGCCTTGGGGAGGCCCCGGCCGGCGCGCGCCGGCCCCATGCCCTCAGACCACCGCTGATCATCCAGGCTCACCCGGCCACGCAACCTGGTACTCCACGGGCCGTCTTCCTCGGTGCGTCATTGTCCCGCTCCGGCCGCCGCGTCTGGGTCGCCCTTTCGGCGTCGCATGCGATCGGCTGCGCCGCACCCCCGGACGCCGCTCGCCAGGGTCGCCGCGCCTACGAGGCAGGCGGGGAAGGTGAACGGGCCTGTCAGTGCTCCAGGTGGAAGGTCAGTATCCCTATCCCCTCGGTTGCCGAGACCAGCTGGACGTGTAGCTCACCTTTCGCACCCTCGTACTTGCCGGAGCCGCCAGTGATGGGCGCAACATACGGCGCCGTTGAGCCAAGGATAACCAGCGCCTGGGCGGTGATCTGCCCGCCGGGGAACGAGTACGTAGCGATGCACTGCGCCTCCTGGCGGGCCACGGACACGTTCGTGCACACCGAACCCCCGTGCCCAACCTGGTTTGCGCCCTGCAGCAGCTTTTGGGAGAGCACGATCTCGTTACCAAGGGAGAACCCCGTGCCACCAAGATCAAGGAGCTTTAGCTCCGTGTCGACGGCGGTCACGCGGATGGTCTGGTCCTGAGCGGCGTGACCAGTTGAACCTGCAGCGGGAAGAGCTATACCAACCGCCAGTGCCACCACTGCAATGACTGCGCTGAGCGCGCCTAGCCGCTTACCCATAGAGCCTCCCCTGCTCCGCCACCAATCCTTGCGATGGCTATTTCGTCTACTTCTGCCCACTCCTACAGGACCGGGGATACGATCTGCAAGAGCTTGCCACGAACACCGACCTTGAGGACGAGCACCTCGCGGCCGGCCAGCGCCGGGTTGATGTCAAACGGCAAGCGCCCCCGGTCCCGTTGCAGGTCATCGCCGCTCGCATGGACGTAGGTCTCTGGTGAACGCCGGGTCGTAATGGCCCGCAACGGGAGGATGGGGGAAGATGGCATGGCGGCAGCGACGCGGACCTCTAGCGCGTGGGAGCGGTACGCCTGGGCAGCGGGCATCCTTTACGTCATAGCGCTGGTGGCGGAGACCGTGGTCGGGGTGCTCGGCGGCGGCGCGAGCCAGAACGCCTCGGCGGCGAAGATCACGAACACGCTTTACGACCACCGCGGGCAGCTGCTGGTGATCACATACCTATCCGTCGTCTATGCCGCCATGTTCCTGATCTACCTGGCCAAGCTGCACGACCTGCTGCGCCGGGACACCGATCGGCCGCTGTTCCTTGGCTCCCTGGTCCTAACTGGCGGAGCGCTCTTTATTGCCCTGCATGCCGTCAGCGACATCGGTATCTTCGGCTTGCTCGGCGCGAAACTCGCGTCGTTCGGGTTCCACCACGATCAGGGCGTGTCCTACACGCTGTACCTGATGACCTACGCCCTGGACAGCGTCGGGGACGTGTTCGGCAGCCTCTTTGCGTTCGCAGCAGGCGTGCTCGTGATCGGCAGCGGCGTCCTGCCGCGCTGGCTCGGGTGGGCCTCGATCCTCGCCGGGATCCTGTTCTTCCTCCAGGGCTTCGGCCTCGGCGGCGTCATCGCCTCGTTCGGGCTCGTTCTCGACCTCATCGCGTTCGTGCTGTTCCTGATCTTCGTCCTGGTGAGCAGCGTCATCTTGCTGACGCGCCAAAACGCGCTCCCCGGCACCGCGGGCGGAATCGAGTAGACAACTACATCTTCGAGGCCCGTTGGTGCAGGGGCCATGACCCCGGCCCGGCGAGAAGCGGTTCAGGATCGGGGCACCGATTCTCCTCGCCGCTCCAAGATCCCGACCCCGCGGTTGACCCTGCAGTGTCCCCACAGAGGACGGGGGAACGAGGGTCAGCACGGGGAGACCGGGGGGCCGCTTATCGATGCACGCCCAGGTGAGATCGATGATTCCCGCAACCCGGACCCGCAACTCGGCACCTTGACACGGTAGAGATCGGCGGTATGGGCCGCGTCCTTCTCGCTGGCCTAGCGGATGGCAGCTACGAGAAGGACGGGAAGGAGCAGGAACCCGCAGGCCACGCGGTGGGTCTGCTAACGGATTCGCTAACGAGACCGTGCAGGACAGCGGAGATGCTGCGCGAGGCGTGAGACGACTCGGTTCGTCGTGTCCTGGTCAGCGAGACGCAGCGGGAATCCCAGGGACCAGCAAGACGTGCGTCGTGGGCTCATAACCCAGCGACCGCATCTGCTGGTGGACGGACACGGCTCGCAAGATCATCGTGCCATTCGCCAGGGTAGCGAGCGGTCAAACCCGGTCATGTACGGTCAACGAAAACGGCAGGTCAGGCTATATAACCGCCATTATCCCGGCTCCTGACGAGAGAGGGGTCACTACCGATGGGTACAGCAAGCGGAATACAGCAACGACCCCCTCACAGCCACCAGCCCGTGCGGCCACGAGCACCACGCGATGGCTGGGACGATGACCAAACGCCCAGCGCCGCGCGTAGTTCGGGACGAAGAGGCTGTTCGCAACCACGGCGAAACAGCAGCATCAGTGCAGGACTGTCTGGACGGTTTAAATTAGCCGCAGGTAGAGGCCATGGATCTAGCGAGGCCGCCGACTCCCTGATGTAAAGCCGTCGGCTTTATTGCGGGGGCGCTGCCCCGGGCCCCCGGCCCTCCCTCGGAGATGGGGGGGATCAGAACGGGGGTCATCTCCTCGCCCGGGCAGGCAGAGCCCTACTCCCGAACCCCCCGGGACGGCAAGGGCTCGTTTCGCTCGACCCTTCGGGCAGACCCTTGCCGTCCCGGAGAACCGGGAGTGGCCCAGAGGGTGCCCGACCGAGGGGATGACGCCCAGATGTGGCTAGGCCCTGTTTGGGCGGAACACGAGTGCGAGCACGCGCAGCGCGAGGATAGCTGAGATCACCAGCAGGCAGTAGCCGAGGAACTGGAAGAGGGATACCCGGCTGGTGATGGTTGGCCCGCCGCGCAGGCCGAGCATAAGTACCGCCATGATGCCGCTGGTCGCGGCGAGAAACGTGGTCAGCACCAGGTAGAGCAGGCCCGTGACTATCCGGCGGTCGCCTTCATCGGCGAGGAGGCGGACATTGACGCTGAGCCGTCCGGCTTCGAGCGCTCCGCCGATCCGGTCGATGCGCCTCGGGAGGCGGCGCAGCAGGGGCAGCAGCGCGACCAGCTCGTCGGCCGCGGTCGTGCGCAGCGTGTCCGGGCTGAACTGCCCGGCAAGCTGCTGGCCCGCGAACCGGCGGGCTTCGGCCACGATGTCGAAGCCCGGGGCGAGCTGGGTAAGCGTGCCCTCCATCGTGGCCAGCGCGCGGAAGACCGCGGCTATCTCCGGTGGTACCGCCAGCCCGTGGTCGGAGACGATGCGGAACAGGTCGGTGAACATCGTCACGTCGGGGGTGATCCCGGCTGCGACGTGCCGGGCCAGGAACCGGCCCAGCATCCGTTCCAGGCGTAGCTCGTCCAGCTCCTCGGGTCGCTCGACCACCTCCAGGAGCGCGTCGGCCAGCCCGGCGGGGTCGCCCTTGTCCAGGGCCAGCAGCAGCCGCTGCAGCGCGGAACGCAGCCCTTGGTCGATGCGCCCGACGGACCCGAAGTCCAGCAGCCCGAGCCTGCCGTCGGCCAGCAGCAGGACGTTGCCCGGGTGCGGGTCGGCGTGGAAGGTCCCCTCCAGCATGATCTCCCGGAGCAGGCAGTCGAGCAGGCTGCGGGCCAGCGCGGCGCGCACGTCAGCGGGCATGCCGGCGTCGATCGCGGCCAGCGGCCGCCCGTCGAAGCGTTCCATCACCAGCACCAGCCCGGTGCACAGCGGCTGGTAGGGCACCGGACTGGCGATGCCGCGGCTGCCCGGCGCGGCGGCCACCGAGGTCATGTTGCGCGCTTCTACCCGCAGGTCGAGCTCCTCGCGCAGGGCGCCGGCGAATCCGGCGGCAAGCCCGGCCGTGCCCACCGCCCGGCCCCAGCTCGTGCTGCGCTCCAGCCGGGCCGCCAGCCGACCGGCGATGTCCAGATCCCTGTCCACGATCTGGCTGACATCCGGCCGCCGCACCTTGACCACGACCCGGGCCCCCGACGCGAGCGTCGCCGCGTGCACCTGGGCGATGGACGCCGCGGCAAGCGGCTCACGATCGAAGCTGGCGAACAGCTCGCCCACCTCAGCGCCCAGCTCGGACCGCAGCACCTGCTCGATCCCGGGCCAGGGGACTTCGGCCGCGTCGTCTTGCAGGCGGCTCAGCTCGCTGATGAACTCCGCCGGGAGAAGATCACGGCGAGTGGACAGCACCTGCCCGAGCTTGACGAAGGTGACCCCGCCGTCCTCCATGGCCAGGCGCACCGAGCGGGCCAGCCTGGCCCGGCCCTCGGGCGTGGCCAGCTCGGACCGGCGTCCGCCCCGCACGTACGGCATCAGGCCGCGCCGCACCAAGATCCTGCTGATCTGCCAGTAGCGCCGCGCCCGGCCCATCCGCCTGTGCATGTCGCGCAGCACGTAGAGCGGCCCCGGCACCGACCCGCTCGGCACCAGCGCCTCGGCCACGACCAGGAACACCATGCCGACCACCAGCGCGATCGTCACGCCCAGGATCACGAACCACAGCTCGGGCAGGACGCTCGTTCGCTTTGTGACCACCGAGCCGCTGATGGCCGTGATTATTGGCGAGGCGATCAGGAACGCCAGGACGCCTGCGATCAGCGTGCGCAGGAACGAGAACCGCAATCCCAGCAGCCGCCGGGCACCGACCGCGAACACCAGCACGGTCAGCGCGGTGAACACGAAGATCAGTGGTAGCACCAGAACCCTCATCGTGATCGCGGGTCCCCTCCAGCCATCCGGAGCGCCTCCTCATCCTCTTTGCCCGATACCGCAGCCTAGAGTCACAGCCTGAGGAAACTGGACTTTACCCGGCAGGCGACAGCATCCGGCGGACCGGATTCTGGTGGCTGGACGGCCAGGCTGCCTGAGCCGGCTCCACGGTGACCTCGCAACCGAGCTTCGCGAGCCCGGCGACGAGCGACGCGGAGAACGACAATTCGGCGCATGGCGCGGGATGGCCGTCGATGCCGGCTGACGTCGTTCTTCCGTATTTTCATGATCATCCCGATCTGGATCGTGCTCGGCACCGTGTCCGGCGGAGCCTGGGGATGGGCGGGAGGCCATTCCACCCAGAAGGCGTTTCATGGACACGAAGCCGAGACGGATCTTGTGTAGCCGGGGCAAGACTGCAGGCGCGGGCCACAAACGGGCCACATCCACGGACCCCTGCGGGTAGCAGCGATCACTCAGACGCGCCGTGAGCTGATAGCCAGTACGAACATAAAGTCCTGGCCAGGCAGGGTGGCCAAAATCACCGACCTTCTGAGCTGGCCCATCAGAGGGATGAGGACGAGCAGCAGGCCACGGACGGCGCATCCAAAATTGCCGGGCCATTAACGGGCCATTAGCGACGGTGGCAGGCGGTAAGCCAGGGTCAATCACGGCGCAGCAAATTGACAGGTCAGGCCCTACGACGGCTATGCGATACCGAACTTACAAGCTGGTGATCTCCGACCTGCTTGCCGCTCAATGATGTTGGCCCACTCCGTCCAGGCCAGGGCAAGATCGTCGTGCAATTAACGTGCAACTAGCCAGGGTCAACAGAGGTCAAATAAGCGCACTCAGGGGCACCGTCCCATGCAGGTCAGGCCTGCAACCGGCCGGTATCGGACCGATTCCCAAGCTGATAGTGCGAGTTCGATTCTCGTCACCCGCTCCATGCAGTTAGCGCAGGTCAGGCATCTTTCGAGCGTGATCATCTGGCGCGTCCTCTGGCTGCTCGGCGGCCTTTCTTGCAATGACGCGGCAGCCTGGGTGCGGGCCGTATTCCACGCGCAAGCTCCGGGATCACCAGTTCGGGCAGCGCTACCTTGCGGATGCCAGCTCCGGACTTCGGCTTGCCCTTCACGAGCCGGTCCAGCTCGTAGACAGTCTCGACCACCCGGACGATCCGGTTGGTCGAGGGCTAGGTTCCGGAGTCCGGAAAGTTGGAGGCGCAAGCCGGCCAGTTTGTCGCTTGGCACGATCGCGTCGAGTGCCTCGACAGTCGGCGACCAGTTAGCTTGACAGACCCTCGCCGCGGAGGCGAGTGAGCCCGGTCAATTCGCTGGTGCGTGTTGTGGCCCGAATGGACGGCACTTCACCGCCGCTGTGCGCGCTGGCGGACGGCTTTCCGAGCTGAGTGAGTTCCTTGCCGGGTTTGATCGGGACGCAGGGCCTTGAGTGCCTGCCGACGTGGCGGGACGGTCAGGGCAGGGTCCACAGGTGTACTTTGCCGCCTAGCTCGGAGCCGTCGGCCACGATGCGGTCGCCTGGGGCCAGGGTCGGCTGGGAGTCGCTGACGTTGCGGAAGATGGTGGTGAGGTCGGAGAGGGCGCCGGAGCTGGCTACCTGCCAGGTGAATACCGTGTCGCGGTCCGTCGTGCTGGGAAACGCCTCGGAACGGTCGATCACGACGGTCAGGGAATGGCCGTCCGGGGTGAAGCCGATTGCGTAGGCGGCGGTTGCGCAGCCGGGATTGCACGGGTCGGCCGGGCCGCGCCCTCCGCCGGGGAACCGGGCGCTGGCCAGGAGGTGGGGGCGGGTGGCGACTCGGACCGGGTGGCCTGGCCCGGCCAGGCGGAACACCAGCACGCTGCCGTGGAAGGTCACGCCGGCCAGCAGGTTCGCCCGGGGCGAGAACGCGAGAGCGGTGAAGTAGTCGCTCGGGCCGCGCAGGGTGGCGATGCGGGTGGCACGGGCCGGGCGGGTCACGTTCCATAGGGTGATCTGGTCGGTGCCGGATGCGCTGGCCAGGATGCGGCCGTCCGGGGAGAACACGAGGTCGCCGTCGCCGAGGTCGAAGTTGCCGGGGTTGCCGGTCTGGACTGGGGCGGCGAGGGTGCGCAGCAGGCGGGGCCGGGCCGGGTCGGCCACGTTCCACAGGACCAGCTCGCTGGTGGAGGCGGCGGCCAGGAGGCGGCCGCTGGGGGAGAACGCCTCGCCCCACGGGCCGCCGGCGAGGCCGGCCGACAGCACGGCCAGCCGGGCCGGGTGGCGCGGGCGGGTCACGTTCCACAGGATCGGCTGGCCGCCGAACGCGATCGTGGCCACGGTGCGGCCGTCCGGCGAGATCGTAGTGGGGTTGCCGCCCTCGAACGCCGCCAGCCGCCGCGGCAGAGCCTGGTCGGTGACATCCCACAGGATGCTGGTGCCGGACCAGGGCGGGCCGTCCGCGGCGCCGGCCAGGATGCGCCGGTCGCGCGAGAACGCGACCGGCCCCACCGCGCCGCTGTTGGACAGGTGCCAGCTGCTTTCCCTGATGTTCTGGGCGATGGCGGGCAGGGCCACGAGCGCAAAGAGGGCGGCGGGCACGGCGGCGGACAGGACGACGGCTAGCTTGGCGTCCTTGCTCAGGCGGGGCATGGGGCGGATCTCCATCCGGTAGCCGGGGTCCAGGTGGGTGGTCAGGGCGCCGCCGGCCAGGCTGAGTACGGTTCGCGGTCCCGCGCGGTGCTGGTCGAGAACATCGAGCATTTCCGCGGCGTAACGCTGCTTCCAGCGGTGCGGATAGCAGCCGACCAGGTCGCGGCACAGCCGGTCGGCCAGGGCGGGCTTCATCGGGGCTCAGGCGGTGGCGATGCGCTGGCGGCCGGTGCGCACGATCTGCTGCATAGACTGCAGCTGCTCGGCCAGGACCTGCTGGCCGACGGCGGTGATCTCGTACGGGCGGCGGCGCTCGTCGGCGGTCAGCGGCCGGATCCAGCCCCGGCGCTCCAGCCGGGACAGCGCCCCGTACAAAGTGCCCGGCTCCATGCCGACTCCGCTGAAAGCGGCGATGTCGGTCATGATCGCGTAACCGTGCTTGGGGCCGTCGGCCAGGCTGGTCAAGATCAGCGCCGACGGGTCGGCGAACCGGCCGAGATCATCGAACTTGCCGTGCACCCGGCACCTCGTTTATTCAGTACTGATTACTAAGCAGCAATTAGTAGCGCGCCGCCCCGGAGCCTGTCAAGCTCGCCGCTCGCATCAGAGAGGCTGCCGCTGAACCGGTCGCACGGGGACCGTCGGGTTCGCGATGTCGCCGCCCTGCTCGGCACTAGCACGCAGCGTGTCTCTCAGCTCACCGCGCGCAAGATGAGCTTCGCACAGCGTAAGAATTACCGCGTGTCGTCCAACTGACGGCAAGATCGCCGTGCCATGAGCGTGCCATTAGACCCCCTAGCTCCACATGAAGTAGCAGGTCAGAGTGATGTTGATCTCTATGAAGATCGTTTAGGGGCCATCGCTGGGAGCCATGGGGGCGCTGGCCTGTCCGCGGTCGGGCCCGGCCTGGGCGGCTGTGCCCAGGCTCAAGTCGCTGATTCTTTCCTGGCAACGGGGGCTGCGGGCTGGAACAGCAGTTGCGCGCAAATAGCCGCCTCGTTCTGATCGGCATTCTCCGTGGGTGATCTTGCCGTCGATCGCTGAGCACCACAAATCCAGGTGCTCAACGCCGCGTGCCCCGTCTAGCCTTCCGACATGTCGTCCGACCCGTTCGCAGACCTGGCCAGCAGCAGCGAGGCGTTCGCCACGGAGTTCCGCGAGTTCATGAACCGCAACCCGCGGCCGGCTCCGGGATCTCCGGCTGAACAAGAAGCGCAGGCTGAGCCATTCGCAGGTGACTGGAGCGACCATCCATCGAGTGACATCTTCGCCACGACCTACCTGGCAGCTACGTCCTGTACCGACCACCTTCTCGGCCTCGCCGACGTCCTCAGCTCTCGCAACGCCCTGTTCGCCGCCTACACCCTCACTCGCGGCGCCGTCGAAGCGGCTGCACTCGGCTGTTACATCACCGACCAGGACATCGACGCCAGAGAGCGAGTCCGCCGGACGATGAACTACCGGCTCGAGGCCATGTGCGAGCGAGTCTGGCTATTCAAGGACATCCACGGCGATTACGCTGCCGAGAAGCTGGCCGAGACCAGGCAGCGGATCTCCGACTTCGCGCGCGGCGCCCGTGAGCACAACTTCATCTTCCACGAAATGAACGGCAAGGGACGCACGGCGCACGTCGGTCCAGAGCAGCCCAAGGCGATGACCCTGATAAGCCTCGCTGTGGACAAGAACATGCCCGAGCTCGGGCGGACCTACCAGCGGCTGCTGAGCGCGACCGCTCACTCCGCTGTCCACGGTCTGGCACGCATGCTGACACCTGTGTCCCCGAACACGGGTCGTCCTGGCGAAGCCCTAGCGGCGGTCAACATCGACCCTCGAACGCTCGCGGTGGAACTGGTCGTCGGACCGCTCACCGCGCACAGCCTCGCGAGAGGCATCGAGTGGTTCACCGGCTGCGACATGAGCGACCTCCACGGATCCGCGAACCAGATGCTCAGGACCTGGTCGCGCATCGGCCAGATGCCGTTGGTGACAGCATGACGCGGCCAATACCGCCAGCCGTGGACCTGGCGAAATTCGCCCAGGCCGCGCCGTTCAACGCGCGAGACGCTCTGGCCAACGCCAGAGCGTGCCGCTTCAGTCCGCGCATGGGCCGGAGGCAGGCTTTGAGTCGTCCGTGGTCTCCCCGCGAGGCCCCGTCCGTGCACAGATACAAACCCCTGACAAGCCCATTCAGGCCGTCCATACCGCACAGGCAAACCGCAGCGGGACCCAGGAGCGGATCAAGCGCCGACCCGTCCTCGGCGGCCTGATCAACGAATACGAGCGGGCCGCGCAGTTTGGGAACCGCGCAGGGTGCGCCGAGCAGCGTACGGGCGGCGCGGCAGGTCACGCGCCCGCGCTGCTCCTGATCTCGAGCAGCTCGATCGCGGCTCCGGCATCGAGGGGCGAGAGGGCGCCGCACGACGGGCAGACGACCAGATGGCCGGCTACGTCGTCGGGAGATACCGCCCACGCCGCCCCGCACAGCGCGCACTCGCGGCGGTCGGCAAGCTCCTCGACGAGCAGGCGCGATCCGCTGAGCGGCGTGTCCTGCGTCAGCATCTGGTAGGCCTGTCGCAGCGCCTCCGGCGAGAACACCGGGCTCGCCCGAACGCGGACCTCGGCGATGTCCGCCGCGAGGCTGGGATCGCGGGTCAGGCGCGCTACGAGCGCACTGACCGCGTGGTAGTCGTGCAGCGTGCTCCTCCTGATCCGGGGGGCATGGTGTCCTCCGGCCCGCGCCCGGAGTCCTCCGACGCCCAGTGCTGGACCTGCTCCAGGACGCGCCGGCCGAGCGGCCCTATCGCCGCAGCTACGGGCTCGCTCAGCGGCGAGCCGAATATCAGCGGGCCTGCGACCTCGACGGCGAGCACCCGCGTCTGGTCTGGGAAGCCCATGCCGAGCCACCTGGCGACCGCGGCAAGCTCGGACATGCCGGCCTGGTGCAGGCTGGGTGCTGTCGCCAGGCACATCTCGGCGAGCCCGACCTCGACGATCGTGCCCGCCGGGCTGCGGCCCGTGCGGATCGAGTCGACGACCACGGCGCGGTCATGCCCGGCGAAGACCTCGAGCAGCGCCAGGCCCGAGGCGGCGCTCTCCACGACGTCGGCACACCTGGCCAGCTCCCGGCTCAGCGCCCGCACCGCGAGCACGCCGACGGCGTCGTCTCCCGCGTACTCGTTGCCCAGGCCGAGGACGAGCGTTCGCACCGTCAGTCCCGCCGGATCTCACGCACGAGAGCACCGTCCGGGTCCCTGATCTCGACGATCAGCGGCATGTGGCCAGGCAGGCTTTGCGTGGCGCAGCCGAAGCACGGGTCGTAGGCGCGGAACGCCATCTCGACCTGGTTCAGCAGCCCGTCGCCGACCTGGCCGTTCCTGATCAGCGCGCGCGCCGCCTTGTCGACCGACAGCGCGATCCTCGCGGCGTTGTTCTGCGTGGCGACGATCAGGTTCGCGGCCGTGACGAGCCCGCGCTCGTCCGTTTGGTAGTGGTGGAAGAGGGTCCCCCGTGGCGCCTCTACGACGCCGACTCCCTCGCGCGGCAGGGCGGTCGGCAGCGCGCGCACCTGCGGGTCGGTGATCTCCGGGTCGCCGGCAAGTTCGGCCATCCGCTCCGCCGCGTATACGAGCTCGACGATCCTGGCCCAGTGGTTGGCGAGCGTGTAATGGACGGGCTTGGGGCCCAGGGTCGTGACGAACTCCTCGTAGGCTTCCTGTGCGCGAGGGGTCGCCATGCCGTCAGCGACGTTCAGCCGGGCCAGCGGCGCGACGCTGTAGACGCCGCTGCCGGCCCCGTCGGCGAACCCAGTCCAGCCGATGTCCTTCAGGAAGCAGAACTTCATGTACGTCCACGGCTCGACGTGCTCGGCGACATGGTCGAGGTAGTCCCTCCCGGTGAACGTGAGCAGTTCCTTCCCCTCCGGGCCGACGACCCTGAGCGTGCCGTCATAGAAGGTGACCTTGTTCGCTCCGTCGACGAGGCCCATGTAGTAGGTACGGTGCGTGTATGCCTCGGAGCTGATGAGCTCGACGTAGCCGGGGTTGCCGAGCACTGCCTCGCGGAACGCACCGAGGGCGAACTGGGCGAAATCGACGGCGCGGGCCGCCGCCGCGGCCGCCTCCTGCCGGACCTCGCTGCTCAGGGAGCGCGACACGCCCCCGGGAAGCCCGAAGACGGGATGGACCGCCTTGCCCGCTACCGCGGCAACCAGGTCACGGAGCTGCTTGCGGACGCCGATCACCTCCTTGCCCACCTCGAGGCCCACGGCGTCGACGACGCCGAGGATGTTCCGCTTCTGCCGCGGCGCATCCGGGCCGACGATGAAATCGGGCCCGCCGAGGAAGAAGAAATGCAGCGCGTGGTCTTCGACCATGAAGGCGTTGTAGAGGAGCTCGCGGATCTTCCGGCCAGCGGGCGGCGGTTCCACCTGGTAGAGGGCGTCGAGGGCTTTCGTCGCGGCCATGTGATGGGCCATGGGGCAGACGCCGCAGATGCGCGAGGTGATCTGCGGCATGTCCTCGGCGCGCCGCCCCTGGGCGAACTTCTCGAAGCCGCGCAGCTCCGGGATCTGGAGGTAGGCCCGGTCGACACCACCGTCGGTATCGAGGAAGATGTGTATCTTCCCGTGCCCCTCAAGCCGTGTCAGAGGGTCGATGACAATCGCATCGCTCATGGCGCCACCTCTGCCTTTTCGTCCCTGGCGGCCGGCCGCACGCGACGGTGCAGCAGCGAAGCCGGCAGGCTGTAGCGGTAGAAGGTACCGACCGGGTCGGTGATCTCGGCAACGCGAGCGGTGATCTCGTCCTCGCCGTCCGCGTCGAGGACCGATGCGATGGCGGACAGCGCCTTCGCCCCGTAGTCGACGACACCGCTCGTAGGCCCCATGCAGCCGGTGCACGGCATGTTCCCGCCGGGGCAGGCGGCGGCGCAGCCCGCACGGGTGGCGGGGCCGAGGCAGATCAGGCCTTGCGCGAGCAGGCAGAGCTCCGGATCGATGAGCACCTGGTGCGGCCGCTGGAACGCTCGCACCAGGAGCTTGTCCGGCTTCGTCGGGGCGCGCGGGCATTCGGAGCAGAGCGCCACGTCGGGGGCGAGCACGGCTCCCTTCCCGGGCAGGTTTCCCTCGACAAGCGCCGTCACGGCCGAGGCAATCAGGCCCGTGGGCGGCGGGCAGCCGGGGAGGTAGTAGTCGACGTCGATGACCTGGTCGAGCGTGCGCACGGAGGCGCCGAACGCTGGCAGTGTCAGCTGTCCCTCGGCAACGCGGCTTTCCTCCGCGGGCAGCGTCCCGTCGTCGTTCTGGACACTCGGCGCCTCGTGGTAGACGGCGTCGATGATGTCCCGGCTCTCGTACAGGTTGGCGAGGCCGGGGACGCCGCCAAGCATTGCGCAGATGCCGAACGCGACCACCGCGGCGGACTTGCGCCGCAGCAGCCGGGCCATCTCCTCCTGCTCCGACGTGCGGACGGCGCCGTTGATGAACGCCGCCGCCAGCTCGCCGTCGTCCAGCGCCTCGACGTCCTCGCGCTTGAAGTCGAGCGCGACCGGCCAGAAAGCGACCTCCACGAGCTCGACGACGGTCAGCAGGTCCTCGCCGAGGTCGACGACGGCCTCCTCGCAGCCGCCGCAGGAGGCGCACCAGTAGAAAGCGATCTTCGGCTTCGTCATCGTGCCTCCCCGGCGAGCTCCGCGGCCTGGCGCTGGGGGCGCTCTAGGCGCAGCGGTCCGAGCCTGCGCAGCTCCTCGGTCATCTCGTTGCAGACCCGCTGCACCTTCTCGCCCTCGGACGCCGAGATCCACTCGAGGCGCAGCCGCTGGTCCTCGACGCCCAGGTCACGGAGCACGGCCCGGAGCAGCTCGATCCGGCGGCGGGCCTTGTAGTTGCCCTCCTGGTAATGGCAGTCACCTGGGTGGCAGCCGCCGATCAGCACCCCGTCCGCGCCGTGGCGGAACGCCGCGAGCACGAACTGCGGATCGAGCCTGCCCGAGCACATCAGGCGTATCACTCGCACGTTCGGCGCGTACGCCAGCCGGGAGATGCCGGCCAGGTCGGCCGCCGTGTACGTGCACCAGGTGCAGAAGAAGGCGACGATCTTGGGCTGGAAGTGATTCTCAGACATCCTTGAGCACCCCCTCGAGCTCGGCGAGGATCTGCTCGTCCGTGAACAGATGCTGCTGCAACGCGCCCGACGGGCAGGCGGCGACGCACACGCCGCACCCCTTGCAGAGCACCTCGTTGGCCACCACGACGTTCGCCTCGGCGTCGAGGGACAGCGCCCCGAACGGGCACAGGCCGAGGCAGATGCGGCAGCCGGAGCACTTCGCCGCATCGACGAAGGCAGTGCTCGGCTCGAGTTCCACCGAGCCACGGTCGATCATCACCAGGGCCTCCGCCGCGGCGGCGCCGGCCTGGGCCACGGTGTCCGGGATGTCCTTGGGCCCCTGGCAGGCGCCGGCGAGGAAGACGCCATCGGTGAACGTGGACACGGGGGCGAGCTTCGGGTGCCGTTCGGTGAAGAAGCCCTCCGAGCCGCAGCTGATGTTCAGCAGCCTGCCGACATGCTCGGCGTCGGCCTGCGGCTCCAGGGCCACCGCGAGCACGACCATGTCCACCGGGACCTGCCGCACGACGCCGGCCAGCGTATCCTCCGCGCGCAGGACGAGCTTCCCCTCGGCCCCGGGCCATTCCGCCTCGTCGCTCACCTCGACGACGCGGCCGCGGATGAGGTGCACCCCTTCCTTCATCACCTTCCCGTAGAACTCCTCATAGCCCTTGCCCGGAGTCCGCATGTCGATGTAGAAGCTGTACACCTCCGCCCCGGTGCGCTCCTTGATCAGGTGGGCCAGCTTCAGCGAGTACATGCAGCACACGCGGGAGCAATAGGCGTTGTACCTGGCGTCGCGCGAGCCGACGCAATGGATGATGCCAACCGTCCGCGGGTGCTCTCCGCCGCGCAGCACGATCTCGCCCTGGGTCGGGCCGGAGGCGTTGAGGAGGCGCTCCACCTCGGGGGCCGTGTAGACGTTCGGGTACCTGCCGTAGCCGTACTCGGGGATCCGCCTGGCATCGAAGGGCTTGAAGCCGGTGGCCACGATGATCGCCCCGACGTCGAGCTCGACCTCCGTATCGCACATCGCCAGGTCGATCGCGTCGGCCTCGCAGACCGCGATGCACTGCCCGCATTCGGAGCAGCCGCCGCAGTCGAGGCACCGCTCGGCGCCGTACCGCGCCTCCGCCTCGGTCAGCGGTGGTTCCAGCTCCGCGAAATCGGCCGGCGCGGCGGCAAAGCGGATGGCCGGCGCCCGCGGGTCCAGGTGGCCGCGCGCCGGATGCTGCTTCGCCAGCACGTCGGCCTGGTCGACGACCGGCAGCTTCGCGTCGAAGCTCGCTGGATCCAGCTGTTCACCTTGCAGCCAGCGATCAATCATGAAGGCAGCCCGCTGCCCGCGCCCGACCGCGTGCGCGATGTCGAGCGCGCCCGACACGACGTCGCCGGCAGCGAAGACGTAGGGGACGTCGGTCTGCAGCGTTCCCGGGTCGGCCTGGATCGTCCCGTTCGCGGCCGTCAGCAGCCCGGCGGCGAGGGTCGCCGCCTCGGGCCTCAGCCCGATCGCGGCGATCACCATCTCGCAGGCGATCACGAACTCGCTGCCGGGGACCGGCTCGGGGCGCCGGCGGCCGGAGGCGTCGGGCGCGCCGAGTTCGGTCCGGACGCAGCGCAACCCGGTCGCCCGCCCGTGCCCATCGCCTACAACCTCGACGGGCGCCACCTGGAAACTGAACCTGGTCCCTTCCTGCTCGGCGGCGTCCACTTCCTCCGGGTAGGCTGGCATCTCGCCGCGGCCCCGCCGGTATACCACGATCACCTCGGGCGCGCCTAGCCGCCAGGCGGTCCGCGCGGCATCCGTCACCATGATCTCTTCCGGCTCGCTCAGCTCCTCGGGCGCGCCGATCCGACGGGCGGTCCGCGCGGCATCCATTGCCACGTTCCCGCCGCCCACGATGACGGCGCGCTTCCCCTTCAGGCCGGCCGCCTCGCCGAGCTTGGCCGCCTCCAGGAACTCCAGGCCGGAGACGACGCCGTCCAGGTCCTCGCCTGGCACGCCGAGGCTGGTGGAGACCGGCGCGCCGGTTGCCACCAGGATCGCGTCGTACCCTTCGCGCCGCAGTTCCTCGAGGTTCCCGACACGCGTGCTGGTGGCGATCTCCACACCCAGCGCGGTCACGTTCTCAATGTCCCGCTCGACTACCGACACGGGCAGCCGGTAGCCGGGGATGGCCAGCCTGAGCATGCCGCCAGGCTCGGGCGCAGCCTCGAAGATCTTGACGCGGTAGCCCTTGCGCGCGAGCTGCCAGGCGGCGGTCAGGCCGCCCGGCCCCGAGCCGACCACCGCCACCTGCTTGCCGTTCGGGGGAGCCGCCTCGATCGCGGCGGCCGCTCCCCGCTCGTAGTGGGCGTCCGCGATGAAGCGCTTCAGCCGCCGGATCGGCAGCGGGCCCTCCAGGCTGGCCCTGGTGCACTCCGTCTCGCACTGCGCGTAGCAGGCCCGGCCCAGGCTCCCGACCAGGGGCGTCGCGTCGAGCACAAGGTTGAACGCCTTCTCGTACTCGCCCTTCCTGACAAGTGACACGTAGCCGTGGGCCTTGATGCCGGCCGGGCAGCTGAAGGTGCACCGCGAGGTGCCCGCGCGGTCGATGACCGGGCAGGCCGGCACGGCCTGCGGGAACGGCTTGTAGGCGACAGGGCGGGTGCCGAGGCCGTGGTCGAACTCCGACAGGATCCCGTCCCAGGTGCAGTTCTCGACGCACAGATTGCAGCCGGTGCAGGCGTCCTCGTTGATGTAGCGGGCCTTCCTGCGCACCTTGACCTTGAAGCTGCCCACATAGCCGGAGACCTCCTCCACCTCGCTGAAGGAGAGCAGGTCGATGTTCGGGTGCTGGCCGACCTGCACCATCTTGGGAGTGAGAATGCAGGCGGCGCAGTCGAGCGTCGGGAAGGTCTTGTCGAACTTGGCCATCTGGCCGCCGATGCACGGCTCCCGCTCCACCAGGTAGACGTGCTTGCCGGCGTCGGCGAGGGTGAGCGCCGCATGGATCCCCCCGATCCCGCCGCCGACGACGAGCACGTCCGGGTGGACCGGCGCGCGGCGCCGGTCCAGCTGCTCGTGCGCGGCGACGCGCCGCACCGCGCCCGCGATGAGCGTGCTCGCCTTCTCCGTCGCGTCTCCGCCATCGGCGGTTACCCAGCTCACGTGCTCGCGGATGCTCGCCATCTGGGAGTAGAAGGGGCTGATCCCGCCGGCCTCCGTTGCCCGCCGGAACGTCGCCCCGTGCATGAGCGGCGAGCAGGAGGCGACGACGACCCGGTTCACCAGGCCGTCGCGGATGTCACGCTGGATCAGCTCCTGGCCCGGGTCCGAGCACATGAACTTGTAGTCACGCGCGACCGCCACGCCCGGCAGTGAGGCGGCAAACGCGGCGACGCGCTCGACATCGACCTTGGCGGCGATGTTATGGCCGCAGTGACAGACGTACACGCCGACCTTCGCCGGCAACGCCGCCTGTGAGCGGTCTGCGTCAGGCCCGGACATGGGCACCTCCCTCCGCCCCGGTCGGCTCCGGCAGCTGCCAGCGCAGCATCCGGTGGACGCCGAGCGCTCGCTCGTTGAGGCCGAGCGCGGTCCCGAGCAATTGGGTAAAAAAACCGACCGTGAGGTCGACAGGCTCATCGAACCTGCGGGCCATCTGGCCCTGGAATGCCTCGAGGTTGAACTGGCACAGCGGGCAGACCGTGGCGATCGCGTCTGCGCCGCGCCGCTTCGCGTCCTTCAGCAGCCGGTAGCTGAGCCGCAGTGTCGCTTCGGGCAGCGCACCGATAAGCGGCCCGCCACAGTAGCAGGAGCCGCCGCAGCAGCGCGTCCGCAGCGGCCAGTCGATGGGCTCGGCGCCGGCCGCCTCAAGCAGCCGCTCCATCGACGTCGGCGCGCGCCGGTCGTCGAATGTCGCATACGGGCGCACAAGCAGGCAGCCGTAGTAGCAGGCGACCCGCAGTCCCCCGAGCGGCCGGACGGCGGCTTCGGCGATCCGGTCAAGGCCGATGTCGTTCACGAGCACGTCCAGCGGGTGCCGGGCCCGGGCACGGCCCTCATACCGCAGCCCGGCCGCGCCCAGCGCCCCGCCGACACGAGCGGCCACCGCCCCGCCGTCGGCGAGCGCTCGCTCGGTCTTGAGCAGCGCGCGGTAGCAACCGGCGCACGGAGCAATGACATCGACCGGCCCCGGGCCGGGCCGCGCGCCCTCAGCCAGCGCGAGATTGCGGGCGGACAGGGCCACCGCCTTGGCCGCGTCGACGGCGGGGTACCCCGAGGCGCCGCAGCAGTTCCAGTCCTCGAGCTCATCCAGGCCGGTCCCGAGCGCCCCGAACACCGCACGCAGCGACTCCTCATAGGACCGGCCGGTGCCCTTCGCCGAGCATCCGGGGTAGTAGGTGTAGCTCATGCGTCCTCCTCAGTCGTCACATCGAGGACTTCGAGGATCCTGTGGAGCTGTGCCGGTTTGCGGACCGAATCAGGCCGCAGCGGCAGCCTGCCCCGCCGCATCAGGCGCAGCGCCACCGGCGCGTACCGCAGCAGCTGGAAGGGCCGGGTCCGCAGGTACAGGGACAGCGAGATCCACGCCTCGCTGCTCCGCCCCCGCCTGTCAACGAGGCGGACGAACTGGCGCGCAAGGACGGGAGTGATGAACCGCCGCGGATAGACCCCGGCGCGCATCGACGCCCGCTTCAGTGCGTAGATCGACTCGGTCACCGGGAGCTGCTTCGGGCATTCCACCGTGCACGCGTAGCAGCCTGTGCAGACCCAGATGGCGCGGCTACGCAGGACATCGTCGTAGCTTCCAGCCATCAGCATCGCGTTGAGGACTCGCGGAGAATGGTCCATGTACTCGATCAGCGGGCAGACAACGCTACACGTGCCGCACTGTATGCAGAATTGAGGCAGGACCGAATCGGCTGCATCCACCGCCCGGCCTGGTGCAAACTCCAGCGATGACAAGCCCACGAGGCACCTCCCAGCTCTGGCACATGACCAGCGCCTGAGATTCCCATTGGAAGAGTCGCCTGTAGGTCTCTGATAGGGACCAAAGGTTCATTGCCGATGAGCCCAAAGTCACATTGCCCTGAGCTTGCGCCATGCCGGGGAGTTGTTTGAGCGATAGGAGGAGGGTTCCGGGCCAGGCTTCACCTTGAGTCGCCAGCGGGATGACCACTGATCCGCCCAGTGGCTTGAATCACCGCCCCCAGACGGTGGCCCTGCTGGTTGCTGAGGATCGTGGCCGGCGCAGCCGCCTCGGCGATCATCACCACGCTCACCGCGATGAACGCAGTCATCACTGCCTTCGAACTCGAACAACGAATCGGCCAGGATTTTGAGCACCACCCGGACGCTGCGCTGGCCCGATCCTGCCAGCCGCCGCGCACATACCTCGATCTCCACCGACTTCAGGGGTGATGTCTTGGAGGGCAAGCGCTATCGGGTGATAGCGACGAACACGCCCCGCGGCCAGATCCAGTTCTCGAGGCCAGCCACAGAACCCAGGCGAGGGTTGAGGGCGGATCCGCTGCGCGAAAAGCACGGCCTGGGCTGGCGCTGGCGAACGCTCAGAGCATGCTTGCCAGCGTAATCCGCACGCGCTACTCGGGCTGCGCCTCGCCGACCAGGGTCGGCGCGAACATCTCGGCCAGTGGGAGCACCTCATAGCTGGACATGTTGTAAACGGGGGCCTGTGCGAGGAGGTTGTCGAGTTCCTCGTTGGAGTCCACGTTGTAGATCCAGGCGCCACCGTGCCCACCCACCAGGTGGTACCGCGCCTCAAGCTTGCCCGCCTCCAGCAGCCGGGCGCCGTAGTCCTGCTGCCGGAAGACCGCCCGGGCCACGTCGGGGGTCATCCGGCTTAGCTCCAGCTTCCAGAGGACCAGGAACTTGCCAGCCATCATCTCCTCCTCGATGGAGCCGCCAGGCGACGCCAATCTGCACCGAAGCGTAGCGCTGTCCAGGCCCTCCGGCACCGCGGCTTCCCGACTGCGGCCCACCTGCCGTGCCTGAACCATGGTGCCAGGCTGAGTGATACACAAGGCGGCGCTGCCAGGGGGAAGGTGGGCACGATGCTCACGGTCGGCCTGACCGGTCAGGAGGGCGGCAAAATGGTCGAGCTTGCCAGCATCGACCATCTGTTTCATCGCGCCGTCCTCCTCGGTGCACCGGATCCAGGAGGCGCAGACCACGATCTACAACGTCCCGGTGGGAGCTTACCGGCTCTGACTCATTTTCGGCTCTGTCGCAGTTTCGGTGGTGACAGTGTGTCGGGTTGTGCCACGATTAGTTACATGTGGCATGGTCGGGCGCGTGTGACATAGATGGGCTTGCGGGAATCGTGTTCTCCGGGTTGTCGTCCCTGGTCATCGAGGATGCGACGGACCAGGACGGCGTGATCGTGGTCCGGGCGCGGACGGCGGGCGGGATGGTGCCGTGCCCGCGATGCGGCGCCGGGACCGGCCACGTGCACGGGGTATTGCGAGCGGACGGTCGCGGACGTGCCCGCGGACGGGCGGCCGGTGGTGGTGCGGGTCCGGGTGCGGCGGATGCGCTGCCCGGTCGCTGGCTGCCCGGTCCAGACGTTCCGCGAGCAGGTCCCCGGCGTGCTGGACCGCTACCAGCGGCGCACCACGCGGCTGGCGGGCCAGGCCGGCGCGGCCGTCCGCCGGTTAGCGGGCCGTTCCGGGGGCAGCGCTGCTGACGAGTCTGGGAGTCCCGCTCTCGCGGCACACCGCGCTGCGGGTACTCCTGCGGCTTCCCGTGCTCGATGTCAGCGTGCCGCGGGTGCTCGGCGACGATTTCGCGCTGCGCCGCGGTCACGCGTACGCGACCGTGCTGATCGACGCCGAGGCCGGGGAGCGGGTCGATGTCCTGGCGGGCCGTAAGGCTGAGGTGCTGGAGGCTGGCTGCGCGAGCACCCGGGCACCGGGGTCGTATGCCGACGCTGGTGGGCCCCTACCGTGATCACCTGCGTGCCCGCCGGGCCGAAGACCCCGCCGTGCCCGTCTGGCGGCTGCTCGCCGAGATCCGCGAGCTGGGCTACACCGGCAGCATGAACCTGCTCTACCGCTACATCACCCAGGGCAGGGTGGAAGCTGACCGGCCGCACCTGTCACCCCGGCGCGTCACCCGCTCATGCTCACCCGGCCCGACGCCCTCAGTGACGCCCAGCGGTCACTGCTCAGCGAACTGACCGCCGCCTGCCCCGAGATGACCAGCCTCACCGGCCTCGTCCGCTCCTTCGCCGCCCTGCTCAGCCCAGACCCCGCCAACGAGGCCAGGCTCAAGGACTGGGCCCCGGGAGCCAAGTTCGGGAGCCATCCGGCGAAGGGTCCCGGGGAGTCCGGAGGTGTCTGCAGGGTCACTTGCCCAGCTTGATGGCAGTCCGGGACCCTTGCAGACTCCCCAGGGCACGGGTCGGGGCTAATTTGCAAGCAGGGGGTCAGGGGTTCGAGTCCCCTTAACTCCATTTTTCGACTTTCCGCAGGTCAGTGCACTATCAGGTATCCAATTACTTGACCTTCTGTGTGCGCTTTGTGGGTGTCTAGTGCCCCCTAGGTGCCCATGCCGTGCCATTACCAGGGAGGGCACGGCCCGCAGGGGAGGCTGCCCGGACCACGCAATGGTTTGACGCCAGCACATATGTTAGTCAGACTTTTGACTATGACGACGATGCCGTTGGGGGAAGCCAAGAGTCATCTGTCCGAGCTTGTCGGCCGGGTGCACGATCACCACGAGCGGGTCACGGTCACGGTGCACGGGAAGCCATCTGCGGTGCTGGTTGCCGTCGAAGACCTGGAAGCGCTAGAAGAAACCCTGGCGATCATGCGCGATGCCGGAACGCTGCGCAGGCTTGCCGAATCGGATGCCGAGCTTGCCCGCGGCGAGGAAGTTACCGCAGACGAACTTGCTGAAGCTCTGCGCAATCGCCAGGCGCAGGAGTGAGCGCCGAGGTAACCGAGCCCTACACCTTGCGGACTACGCCGACCGTTCGGCGTGCGCTTGCCGCAATCCTGCCGGAGGCCGTGGCCGCCGCCGCGTACGAGTTCATCACTGGCCCACTCCTGGAGCAGCCATACCGGGTCGGCAAACGCCTGCTCCCTCCGCTGGAGGACCGATTTAGCGCACGCCGCGGAACCTACCGAGTGATCTATCGGGTTGACGACGCTTCCCGCGTTGTAACTGTCGTCGACATTGGCCACCGGCGCGACATCTACCGCACATGACACAACCCCAGTCGCCAGCTGAGTGCCGAATTAATCTATAGATACAGATCAAGTGCGGCACCGCTGCGCGGCGGCGCTGGCGCGCGCGCCGCCGGGCTCTGCGCTTGCGGCGCCCGCCCGGCACTGGCGCGTTGACGCAGCCAGCAGGACCCACAGGTCAACCACGCTCATTCAACAAGACGACCGGACACTGCGCGGAGCCGTCTTCCTCGCTCTTCGATTGTCCCGCTCGCAGCCACCGCGTCTAGGCCGCCCTTGCGGGCGTCGCTTCGCGATGGCTGCGCAAGCCGGGAATGACCCGGCGGATCAGGATGCCGGACAGGCCGCCGATCGCGAATGCGGCCAGCGTCCAGGCGGCGAGCGCGACCCCGCGCAGGTCGAAGATGGTGGGATACAGCGGGCCGTTATGGTCGCCCGCGCCGAAGATCGGCTGGATATACCAGGAGACGAGCACGCTGAACGCTCCGGCGGCGGCCGTGACCGCGACCGCGAGCGGTACCAGCTTGGCGACAGTCCACCGGGCGCGCCCGAAGGCCTGGGTCCAGGCGTAGCGGAAGGTGCCGGTCTCCAGTTCCCTGGCCAGGACCGTCGCGCCTGCGAACGCACCGATCAGCGGCGGGATGACCTGTAGCAGGCCGAGAACGGGTCCCACGCCGGGCGCGTAGGTATTCAGGAAGTTGTCGGCTACCACTCGGCAGATACCTGAACCTGCGGGGCGGCAGGAGGCCACGGCGGCGAATGCATGGTGCACCAGCAGACTGCTAATCAGCAGGTAGACGGCCGCCACGCCGTACGACCGTGGCCATGAAGTCGTGCCGGGCGATCGGGTCGAGCATCGCCATCGGCTCGTCGAGCACCAGCAGCCGCGGCCGCCGGGCCAGCGCCAGCGTCAGCGCGAGCTGGGCCTGCTGGCCGTCAGACATGTTGCCCGCCTTCTGCTTGAGCAGGATGCCGAGTTGGCCCAGCCGGGTTTGCGCGTGGTGCTGATCCTGGTGGTTAATTCTGGCTCATGCGGCGAGGCCGAGTTCGAGGCGTGCCAGGTGGCTGGTTCGCTGCCGGTCTAGCGGGATGCCGGTGCAGAATGCGTCCAGCCGTAGCAGGTTGAGCGCGCAGGCCATGCAGGCGTGGTCGAGGCGGGTCTTGGGCAGGCCGCGGTAGCGGGCGCGCCGCGCGCCGTGGCTGGCAGCCTGGTGCATGGTGCCTTCGACGCCGGCGCGGCGGGCGTAGTAGGCCTGAAACGGGATCGTGGTTTCCGCGGTGCGGGCGGCTTCCCGGGCTTGGGCCAGGCCGCGGGGAGGATGGTGAGCTGGCGTCTTTCCTGCCGCTGGTGGTGCACTGGGTGCGGGCCGGGCAGGGGCCGCAGCCGGCGGCGGAGAACCTGGCCACGATGACGTCCTTGCCGCGCTGGGTGCCCGGCGTCCAGGACACCGAGGTCTTGCCCTGCGGGCAGGTGACGGCGCGGGTGTCGTAGTCGACGGCGAAGTCGGCGCGGGCGTAGCCGGCCCCGGCGCGGGCCCGGGGCGAGGTATCGGCCAGCAGCGGCCCGATCAGCGTGATGCCCCGGGTGGCTAGCGCCGGGACCACTGCCGCGGCGCTGAGGTA
>Ga0116126_1000428_pt1 | contig 31808 bp, 24 predicted proteins | sample June2015DPH_16_5_FD_89730 | JGI IMG/M metagenome (GOLD analysis project Ga0116126, IMG submission 89730) | Peatland microbial communities from SPRUCE experiment site at the Marcell Experimental Forest, Minnesota, USA - June2015DPH_16_40 | ecosystem: Environmental > Terrestrial > Soil > Wetlands...
CGAGTGGCACTGGGACATGGGGACCATGTTAGTCCAACAGGGCAAGGTGCAGGAGGCGATCGAGCAATATGAGCAGGCGTTGCGTCTCAAGCCCGATTTTGCCGAGGTGCACAACAATCTGGGATATGCGCTGGTGCGAGCGGGTAAGATCGGGGAAGCCATCGCACACTTCGAGCAGGCGCTGCGTCTCAAGCCCGATTACGCCGAGGCGCACAACAATTTGGGGGTCGCCTTGAAGCAAGCAGGCCGGGTGCAGGAGGCGATTGGGCACTACGAGCAGGCGTTGCGGATCAACCCCGATTACGCCGAGGCGCACTACAACCTGGGGCTCGCCTTGATGGGACAAGGCAGGCCGCAGGAGGCGATCAGTCATTGGGAGCAAGCGCTGCGGATCAAGCCCGATTTTGTCGATGCGCACATCAACCTAGGAACCGCAATGCTACAATCGGGCAGGATTCAGGAGGCGACCGAACACTACGAGCAAGCGCTGCGCATCAAGCCCGATTTTGCCGAGGCGCACTACAACCTGGGGCTCGCCTTGGAGCGGGTAGGCAGGCGGCAGGAGGCGATCAGTCATTGGGAGCAAGCGCTGCGTCTCAAGCCCGATTTTGCCGAGGCGCACAACAACCTGGGGAACGCCTTGATGGGACAAGGCAGGATTCCGGAAGCGATCGAGCATTGGGAGCAGGCGCTGCGGATCAAGCCCGATGACGCTGAGGCACACTACAACCTGGGGAACGCCTTGATTCAGGCAGGCAGGCTGCAGGAGGCGATCAGTCATTGGGAGCAGGCGGTGCGGATCCAACCCGATCTTGTCGACGCGCACTACAATCTGGGGATCGCTCTGGAGAAAGCGGGTCGAGTGCCGGAGGCAATCCAGCACTACAAGCAGGCACTACGGATCAACCCCGATTTTGCCGAGGCGCGAAATGCGCTGGCGCGACTGCCAGCTGGCCAGTAAGCCGAGCATAGCACTGGCGGAGCCAGACGCGCCTTGTATGTGCCGGCGACGCAAGCCGAGCCGAAGCCGCACATTTCACTCCCTCATTCCGCACTGTCAGAACCGGTCGTCTAGCGGCGCGAGAACGAGATCCTCGTTCGCAGTGGACCACCGACGCTATAAGCCATGGCTGCCGACAACCACCACCCGCGGAACATCAGCAGGCTTGAAGCAAATCCATGGCGGTGGTAGAAGCGGCAGGGACAACCAGTCCGACCAGGAGCCGACCATGAAGCAATTGAGACGCTTTCTTGTGGCAACAACCCTCATCCCATTCCTGTGCGTATTTCCTTGTGGCGCTCAAGAGCCGAGCACGCTGCCAGACGGAACGAAGTACGTGGGAGAGATGAAGGACGGGCAACCGAATGGACAAGGGACCAAGACGTGGCCAGATAAATGCAAGTATGTCGGCGAATTCAAGGACGGCAAGGAGAATGGTCAAGGGACATACACGTGTCCAGATGGAGCGACCTACCTGGGAGAGTTCAAGGATGGCAAACGCAGCGGTCAGGGAACCTTTACGTTTTCCGATGGACGCAAGTACGTGGGAGAATGGAAGGATGGCGAACGCAATGGCCAGGGGACGCTGATGTTTCCAGATGGTCGCACCTACGTCGGAGGGTTTCAGGACGGCCAGTTCAACGGCCAGGGGATGGCAACATTGCCAGGGGGGTTCAAGTACGCGGGACAGTGGAAGGAGGGCCAGTTCGATGGCCAGGGGACGCTGGCGTTTCGAGATGGGTCGAAGTACGTTGGGGATTTCAAGCTTGGCAGATGGAATGGCCAGGGGACGTACACGAAGCCCGATGGATTCAAATACGAGGGCGCGTTTATAGATGACAGGCCGAATGGACAAGGGACGATGACGTGGCCCGATGGCCAGTACGTGGGAGAGTTCAAGAACGGCCAGTACGACGGGCAGGGGACTCTCACGTACGCTGACGGTCGCAAGTACCAGGGTCAGTTTCTTGCCGGGAAGATGAACGGGAATGGCAAGATGACCCACCCAGACGGCAAGGTCGAAGACGGATTGTGGAAAGACGGCAAGTTCGTGGGAGCCTCGACCTCGCCATAATCGGCTCAGTCCCCGGTATCGCCCCAATAGAGCATCACGCCCGGGAAGAGTCACTCATCGCGCAGTCAAGGCAGTGAGATTGCAGACCCTGCCGACCCGACGCAAATGGCGAACCTCTGCTGAAGAGGTGGGGCCGTCGAAGCCCACAATTCCAGATGCGGTGGGGCCTGCAAATCGTTCAAAGCGGGTAGCGCGTAGATCAGTAAAGACTGGCCCCGACTTCCGAAGTCGGGGCTGGTCGGGCGTGGCCAGCTCGGATAAACTCGTGGACTGTTGAAACTGCGTCCGTTCATCCCCGTGTTGATCATCGCCGCTGGCATCTGGGCGTATCACAACAGCTTCTTTGGGCCGTTCGTTTTTGACGACATATCCCACATCTCGGGGAATCCCCATATTCGCCACCTGTGGCCGCCCGGGGATGTCCTGAGCCACAGCTCGCGACCTGTCGTGGATCTGTCTCTCGCGGTGAACCACGCGCTGGGTGGGATGAACCCATGGGGGTACCACTTGTTCAATGTGGTCGTTCACATCCTCGCAGGGCTGACCTTGTACGCCGTGGTGCGGCGGACATTGCTTTCGGAAACCCTGCGGTCCGCGTTCGGCCGGGCCGCATCGTCGCTTGCGGGAGCGATCACGTTGATCTGGTTGGTGCATCCGCTGCAAACGGAAAGTGTGACCTTTACGATCCAGCGGGGCGAGTCGCTGATGAGCTTGTTCTATTTGCTGACGCTGTACTGCGTCATTCACAGCGACGACCAGTCGCGAGAGAATTTGTGGAAGATCGGCGCCGTGGTCAGTTGTGCGCTGGGAATGGCCTGTAAGCCCGTGATGGTCACGGCGCCCTTGCTCACGCTCCTCTATGACTGCGCATTCCTGGCGAAATCGTGGCGCGACGCCATGCAACGGCGGGGTTGGCTATACGCTGGTTTGGCTGCCTCGTGGCTGTTGCTTCCGCTACTGCTGGCGAACGCGCCAGAATGGAAGACAAGCGCCGGGTTTGAGTTCAAGGGCATTCCACCGCTCCAGTATGCGCTGATACAGTCGATGGCGATTCTGCGTTATCTGCGCCTCGCGTTCTGGCCTCGTCCGTTATCCTTGGACTACGGTTGGGGGTACCACTGGCAAGAAATGGTGAGGGCAGGAGATGCGTTGCCGGATCTGATGGTTGTGGCCGCCTTGCTGGCGGGAGCCGTCTGGGCTTGGAATCGCAAGCCGGTGCTGGGATTTCTCGGCGCGTGGCTCTTCCTGATCTTGGCCCCAACCTCCAGCTTCATACCGATTGCAGACCCGATTGCGGAACACCGCATGTACCTGCCGCTGGCGGCAGTCGTGACAGGCGTGGTCGTCGTCGCGTTTGTGCTCGGGAAAAGGCTTCTCAGCAACCAATCAGGCTCCGTTCTCGGATGGGCGGCCTGCGGATTCGCGGTGGTTGCACTGGCCGTTCTTACCATCCAACGCAACCGCGATTACATCTCAGTCGTCGCCATCTGGCAAGACACCGTGGCCAAGTGTCCGAACAACCCACGGGCGCACTACAGTCTGGGGGTCGCTTTGGGGCAGGCGGGTAGGATCGAGGAAGCCATCGCCCACTACGAGCAGGCCCTGCGTCTCAAACCCGATTACGCCGATGCGCACTACAATCTGGGGAATGCCTTGCGGAAGGGGGGCAAGGGCCAAGACGCGGTAGAGCATTTGGAGCAAGCGATACGGATCAATCCCGATTATGCCGAGGCGCACGACAATCTGGGAAATGTCCTGTTGCAGGAGGGGAAGGTCAGCGATGCCATCGCCCACTACGAGCAGGCGCTACGGATCAAACCCGATCTCGCCGAGGCGCACAACAACCTGGGGGTCGCCTTGGAGCAAGCAGGCCGGGTACAGGAGGCCATCCGGCATTACGAGCAGGCACTGCGAATCAAGCCCGATTTTGCCGACGCGCACTACAACCTGGGGAACGCCCTGGAGAAAGCGGGGCGAGTGCCGGAGGCAATCCAGCACTACAAGCAGGCACTACGGATCAAGCCCGATTTCACCCAAGCGCAGAACGCGCTCGCGCGACTGCAAGCTCCACACTAAGTGCGCCCCCTCGGAACCTCAATCCGCAAGGTCCGCAAACCGTCCAAAGCCGAAAGCCGCAGCCACGGCGTTCCCTGCCCCAACAGCGGCAGTCGGGGTGAATCGCCGTGTGGCCGGCCGTACTGTAGCCACGGCGTTCTGCCGCCGTGCCGCTCGCCCCGCCGTCCTGTCCGCTGTAGATACCGTCTTGGTTGTCAAGGGGTGAACTCCAGATTGGGATTGAATGGGGTGGCGTGTTTGAGGACGCCGTAGGCTTGGTGGAGAAGTTTGCATGACGGCTCCCACGACCGCCATTTTCGGTTTACCCGCCTCCGGCGTGGCTTGCCCGCATCCTCTCGGCCATCATGTGGGCGCAACCCGCGTTGGTGAAGCCCACGTTTGGCCGAACTCTTTCGGCCATCACGTGGCCCCTCCATTTCACCCCTTCTTCCGCGTGATTGTAGACCCCGCCGATCTGACGCAAATGGGGAATCTTCGCTGACGGCGTGGGCTGTCAGAGTCCAGCGCGGTTTGCGGCCCAACCAACTCCATCCCGGTCTGCGGTCGGGCTTCGCCCTCCCTCCGTTGGGGATGGACAAACTCAGAACCCTCGTCACCGTATTGCAGCCGACCTGCTAGCTCTGAAATTGACGTATTCACCTGTAGATCAATGAGTTGTTTTCTACGCACCGAACTCCGCCAACCTGCTGTCCTTTATCCGACACCAACCTGCCTCGCTCTCAAACCGTCCCACCTTCACGCAAACCACCAGCAACCCGCGACGATTGTGTGCGTCAAGGTAAGAACTCCCTGTCGCCCGGAACTTCTACCTTTGACTCGCCGCACGTCTCCCTGTGTCCTGTTTCTATGATTCTGCGCCCGGAGAATTGCTTTGCGAAGGTGATGGCGATTTTGCTGCTGGCGTGAAGGGCAATTGCGGCTTGGAGCGCGGGGATTGCCGGGCGATGTCCGTGCTTGTCGGCGATTTGTGATTGGTGCTATCGTCCCCAAAATGAACTGGCCATGCCGACACTGACCACCGAACCGGGCGGGCTATCTTCCTGCTCCATGCGAACGGCGGCAATCAGACCTGCCGTGATGGTCGGGGGAGCGGTATTCCTCTTTGGCTTGGTGTTTGCGATCTACACCCAACACGTCTGGGAGGACTACTGGATCACGTTTCGCTGCGGTCGAAATCTGGCGACGGGCCACGGCCTCGTTTTTACTCCCGGCGAACGGTTGCACTCGTTCACCTCGCCGCTAGGGGTCTTACTGCCCGCGGGATTTAGCTGGCTCACGGGTAATCAATCAGACGAATTGGCATTGTGGCTGTTCCGTCTGACGAGCATCGCCGCACTGGCTGCTGGCATGGTCCTGCTTTTTCTCCTGCTGCGAAAATTGCAACAGCATCGCCTAGCTGTCTGGCTGACCCTGGCACTCCTTGGGCTGGATGCAAAGCTGGTGGATTTCAGCATCAACGGCATGGAAACGGGACTGCTCTTTTTCTTTCTGGCACTGGCGATACACGGTTTGGTGGTGACTGGTCCGCGTCAGATGTTGCGTATCGGGGCCGGCTGGGCGGGCTTGATGTGGACGCGCCCGGACAGTTGCGTGTATATTGCCGCGCTGGGAATCGGCGCGCTGCTCTTTTCTCCCAACCGTACGGCCGGACAGTCACGAAAGGGCCTGTGGAAAGTTCTTCTGGCGGCCGGTTTGGTTTGCACCGTGCTTTACTTGCCCTGGTTCGTGTGGGCGTGGAGTTACTACGGGTCGCCGGTGCCGTATCCCGTCGTGGCCAAGGGAACGAATTTGCCTCCGTTTTCCATTGGCGCGCAATTGGATAATCTGCTTGTGCTCCCGGTGACATTGTTGACCGACGTGCGCTGGGTATTCGCACCGGCCTACTCGTGGATGGGCGGATGGCCTGGGTCCATTTTCCCGCTCTACACGGCGCTGGGGATTGTGGCCGCCCTGGCGTGGCCATTCCCGCCGTTGCGTCCCCAAACGCGCCTGTTTTCGCTGGCTTTTTTTCTGGGGAACTTTTTTTTGACCTCCGTATTGATTTCGTACCCGTGGTATTTTCCAACTGTCGCAGTGTTCGGTTATCTGACCATCGGCCTTCTGTTGGACCAAGCGCTCGGTCTGGCTGGCCGGGCGCGCGATTGGTGCCGCCGGCTGCGAGGCACGCTGTGCTGGCTGGCCTGTTTGCTGGTTGCAGGTCAGTTGTTCATCACGTTGTGCGTGGCGCGTCAAATGCGGGTGCAACAGCAACTCATTGAGAATGGACAGCGTCGCCAGATCGGTCTCTGGCTGCGGGTCCACGCACGAACGCCACACGACACCGTGATGCTCGAACCGCTGGGTTACATCGGCTATTTTTCAGGATTGAAGATGCTTGATAATCCCGGTCTGGCCTCGAAAGAAATGGTTGAGGCCCGCAAGCGGCTTGGCCCTTACGGGCAAAATCAGGTCTTCCTCGAACTCAAACCGGACTGGCTGGTGTTGCGCCCCTTGGAAATTGAGAAGGAAGTCCTCGTTCAGCCCGGCCCACTACAGGAAAACTACGACCAGGTTCAGGTGTTTGATGCCTCGGAAAAAATCCGCAATCTCGGCTGGCTACCGGGCAGGCCTTATCTTGAGGTCGACCAAACCTTTCTGATTTTCCATCGCAAATCGGATGCAAGCTCCAAACCTCCCAGTTGAAAAATTGCAGCTTTCCCTTTGCGCCAGCCGGATGCCAGTCATCGTGCTTCCCGGCCATCGCCCGTGGTGGATTGATGCCTCCACAGAAACGCTTTCAGAGACGTCCGAATCCTCAGAATTCGTTCCCGCGAATGTCGTGGCATCAGATCGGCAAACAACGCGGCGTAAGATGGCGAGACGTTACCATCATCCCGCCGAAGTACATCGGGAAGAAGAAAAGAGGATCGACCAGGTTTCCAGAAGTTGCCGTACCACTTGATTGTCCGGTAGCTCCAGCGACCGTTCGTCAGTGACGGTTCGTAGCCGAGCTCCAGCGAATAGGCCAGCAACCACTGAGTCCCTAAGAGGATCTTTCGGCGGTACGAGCGTAGCGATTGGTTTATCGGGCCGTCGGGCGCGCGACAGATGAGCGCACGCTGTTTTCGACTATTCTCAAGCGCGGAGTCTGTCTCACGCATTCGCTCTGGGCGGGGATGATACAGTGGACGGAACTGATAACGCGGCGTAAAGCGCAGTTGGCCGGCAGGGGCTAAGTGCGCCGGGCCTAGCGGCTTCGAGATGGCGATGTGATAGAACTGCTGCGGCAGGGTTAAGTGGCCAGAAGGTCGATGGCGGACTCGAGTTTGGCGCGGAAGCCAGACAGGCGGGTGGCATCAGTGATCTTCTTGCCGAGTTGGTCCTGCACGTAAAACGTGTCGATGGCCGCGCCCTTTTCCGTGGAGACTTTCGCGAAGCTGATGTCCAGACCCAGCTCGCTGAGTGTGTGCGTGATCGCGTAGAGCAGGCCAAGCCGGTCCTCCGTTTGGATCTCGACGATGGTCCGGCCCTTGCTGATCTCGTTGTCAAAACTGATCAGCGTGGGGATGCGCACCTCGCGAATCTTCGGCGCCGCGCCGCGAATCGCCCGCAGCCGCTGCAGCACGTCCGCAAACGGAATCTTCTCGCGGTCGCTCAGCATCCGTTCGAGCATTCCTTCCGCCGTCTGGATCGCCCGTTGGTCCGTGACCGCGGCGAGGTTCTTGTCGCAGACGTCGAACACGTCGAGGACCACGTGGTCGCCGCGCGTGTAGACGTTGGCCCGCAGGACGTTCAACTCCGCCGACGCAAACGAGCCGCAGATTTTCGAGAACAACCCCAGCCGGTCCCAGGTGCAAATGGATAGCTGGGAATAACTTTGCGCCGGGAACGATTGCCAATCAACGACCGGCACTAGGGCTTCTTCGGCTTCCTCGACTTCGAGTTGCCGCGTCAGGAACCGGTGAATGACCATCAGATGGCGCATGATTTCTCCCGCGCTGGTGTTGATGTAGTAGCTCGCCGGCATCAGCTCGAAATGCGAATAAATCTCCTCCAGCGGCAGCTTGCCTTTGAGACCCGCGCTCACCTCGCCGTACAGTTGTTCGATGCGGCGCGAGAGAATGTCGCGCACCCGTTCGGCCCCGGACAGCGTTTGCTTCGTTCGCCGATACAACTCCCACAGCAGCGCTTCCTTCCACTCGGTCCAGGTCTTGAGGCTGGTGCCGGCCGCGTCGGCGAACGTCAGCAACATCAACGCGTTGAGGCTGACCTCGTCCCTCACAATGTGGGCCGCGGCATCGATGGTGGCCTGATCGTCGATGTCCCGGCGCAGCGAGAGCATCGAGAGCTTCAAATGGTCGCGCACCAGAAACAGCAACTGCGCGGTCTCGTCGGCGTCCAGGCGCAATCGTTGGGCGACCCGCCGCGCCATTTCCAGGCTGGCTTCGGCATGGTGCTCGATGTTGGCCGCCTTGCCCACGTCGTGCAGCAGCAGCGCCAGATACAACACGTGCGGGCGCTCCAGGCGTTGGAAAATCTTCTTGTAGCTGGCGTGTGGCGGTTCGGTGGCGTCGATGATCCGGTCGAGGTTCTCGATCACCTGCAACGTGTGTTCGTCGGCCGTGTAGCGGTGAAAAAATTCATGCTGGACCAGACAGGTGAGCCGGCCAAACTCGGGAATGTATTTGCCGAGAAACTCGACCTCGTGCATCCGCCGCAGGATGCGGGCGACCTGTCCCTTGTGCTGCAGGATCGCCAGGAACACGTCGCGGGCCTGCGGCGACGACCGAAGCGAACGGTCGGCCAGTTTCAGATTCTGGCGAATCTGCGACCGCAACTCGGGGCTCAACTCCACGTCGCGCTGCTGCAAATAATAAAACACGCGGATCAGGCGCAGCGGGTCCTGCTTGAAAATCGTCGGGGCGCTGGCCGAGATCAGCCCGTCCTGCACGAGGAACCCGTCGATCTCTTCCGCTTTGCGCGAGCGCCGCAGCAGCGAGCCCAGCCGCGACGATTTCGACGGCTTGAGCGCCATGCGGTCGGCCAGCGCGTTGGTCAGCAGGAAGATGTTGCGCGAGTGCATGTAATAATCGCGCATGAACGTTTCGGTGCGCCGCAGCAGGTCGTGGCGCCGGTAGCCGAATTCGGTGGCAAGCTGCGGCTGGAGCCCGAGGCCGATGACATCGCAACTGCGATTGGTCATGTAATGCATCGCATTGCGGACCCGCAGGATGAAATCGTAAGCCGCGTCGAGTTGGCGTTGTTCGGTCGGTTCCACGAACCCGAGCTGCCGCAATTCCGAAAGCGTCCGGCAGCCGTGCTTGAAGAACGCCATCCAGATCAGGTTCTGGAAGTCGCGCAACCCGCCGCAGCCGGCCTTGACGTTGGGTTCCTGCAGGTACACCGTGTCGCCGTGCTTCTCGTGGCGGGCGCGCTGGTCTTCCATGCGCGCGGCAATGTATTCGTCTTCGTGGCCCTTGACGCACTCCTTGACCAGCGCTCGTTCAAACGACTCGTAAACCTTTTCGTCGCCGATGAGCAGCCGCGATTCGATCATCGACGTTTTCGACTGCATGTCCTTGTTGGCCTGGGTAACGGCATCGCTGATCGAGCGGGTCGAATGGCCGACCTTGAGGCCGACGTCCCACAGCATGTACAGGACCTGCTCGACCATTTCCTTGAGATAGGGATGGTGCGCCGTGTCCCGCGCCGGGGAGTCGTGCAGAAACATGATGTCGATGTCGGAATACGGGCTGAGTTCGCCCCGTCCGTAGCCGCCAATGGCCACCAGTGACACGGGCACGGTGGCGCCGGGATGCGTCTGGCGATAGTTTTCATCGGCCGCCCGCAACACGTGGCGCAGCACCACATCCATCACCTGCGCCCGACCTTGGGCGATTTCGCGTCCGCCGGCCCCCGCGTGGTGCAACAGGCGCAGCCGGTGCTCTTCGACCTTCAGGAATTTCTTGTAGACGTTCAGTATCTCCGCCGGGCGCGCGCCGGACTTCAGCACCAGCCGTTCTTCGGCATGGCGGAGCACTTTTTCGAGGTGGCCCAGTTGGGACATGGAGCAACAATACGGGACAACCTGAATGCGGGCAAGTTGAAACACCGTCGCTGCAAGTGCTTCGATACCAATCCACTGTATTGCTGCCAAATTGTCACCGCGCACCAGTTGACAAGACGGCTTCTTGGGCTATCGTATGGGACGTTTTTCACCCTTCGAGGAGGGGGTCTTAAATGACGTTACGACACAGAAAACCAAATCCTCTCGCGGATGTTTTTCGATCCCAGCAAGAGGAAATTAGGAAGTACAAGTGGATCGAAAGCGAGAAAGTGGGTCGGGACATTGGTTGGGATCGCGCGGCGCGGGAGTGGATGCAGAACCACTTCCCCGACTGGAAGCGAGACCGTTGGAATCGCTTCGTGCAAGAAGCGCTCCGTTACCAGGACTGCCTGAACTAACCTCGCTTCCATCCATCAGAAGCGCCCGGAGGCGTGGCGTTCTCCGAGCGATACAGCATTGCGAACAGGCGTTGACCCGTGTAGTCTGTTCGCATGCTGAAGCTCGGCGTCAACATCGATCACGTTGCCACACTACGGCAAGCGCGCTACCGTTCGGCCCACGAACGGGCCGGCGCGATTCCCGAACCCGATCCCGTCTGGGCGGCCATGGAGGCGGAATTGGCTGGTGCGCATGCGATCACCGTTCACCTGCGCGAAGACCGCCGCCATATTCAAGACCGCGATGTGCGGTTGATTCGCCAGACCATGCGCACGCGCCTGAACCTCGAAATGGCCGATGTGGCCGAGATTGTCGCCATCGCCGAGGAAGTGAAACCCGACGAAGTGTGTCTGGTGTCCGAAAAACGCCAGGAGGTCACGACCGAGGGCGGGCTGAATGTGGCCGGCGCGTCGAAGTCACTGGCAGGCACCGTGGCCCGCCTGAAAAAAGCCGGTATCGCGGTCAGCCTGTTTGTGGATTCCGATGAACGCCAGATCAAGGCCAGCGCCGATGCCGGGGCGGACCTCGTCGAGTTGCACACCGGCACGTATGCGAACGCCGTCAACGAGGCCGGGCAAGCCGCGGAAATCAACAAGCTGGCGGCGGCCTCGCAACTTGCTCACCAGCTCGGGCTGCGGGTGAATGCCGGACACGGGTTGAACTATCAAAACACCACGGGGATTCTCGCGGTCCCGCATTTGGAAACGCTGAACACGGGTCACTCGATCATCTCCCGTGCGTTGTTCGTCGGGTTGCGGCAGGCGATTGCCGAAATGCTGGCCTTGATGGCGCCGTACACGAAATGAATCGCCAGGGCACGAACGTACTCGGTACCGGCGTCGATATTATCGAGACCGCCCGCATTCAGGATTCACTGGACAAGTTTGGCGACCGGTTTCTGAACCGTTGTTTCTGGCCCGAGGAGGTTGCCTATTGCAACGGGATGAAGTTTCCGGCGTTGCATTTTGCCGCGCGGTTCGCGGCCAAGGAGGCCATTTCCAAGGCGTTCGGCACGGGCATTGGCCACCACCTCGGTTGGAAGGACATGGAGATCCGCAAGCGCGACAGCGGCGAGCCGTACGCCGTGCTCCACGGCAAAGGAGCGGAACTGGCTGCGGCGCGCGGGGTCACGACCATCTTCGTCAGTCTGTCCCATTGCAAAGACTACGCCGCGGCGCAGGCCGTGATCGCGGGGCGCGAGCCGTCACCGGGCGCGAAACAGTAACACCGACCCGACACAGGCGAAGATGGCGTTCGTCGTCCAGGCCGCGGCCACGGCCGGAATGCGGCCGCCATCCCCCAACGCCAGAGTGATATTGTTGAGGAAGTAGAAGGCCACGACGAGCGTGAGCGCCGTGCCCACCCCGAGCAGCGGGCCGCTGCGGCTCACCCGCATTCCCAACGGGATCCCCATGAGCACGACAATGAAGCAGGTCAGAGGGAACGCGTAGCGGGATTGAAGCCTGACCTCGTACTTGGCCAGGCCGGTGAGATGTTTGGCGGCGCGCTGCGTGCGGATATAGCGGCGCAGTTCGCCCGTGGTCAGGTCGTCGGGGTTTTTGCCTTCGACGGCGAGTCGGCTGGGAGATTCCTTAAACGCGGGGAAGTTGGTTTCGGCCACGCGGATGGGACGGAGCGGCGTCTCTCGATGATCGTACAAATCAGCATTGAAGAAATGCCATTGGCGGTCGATCCAGCGGGCGCGCTCGGCGTAGACATCCAGGTCCGGCATGCCCGCTTCGTTTCGATCGTGGACTTCCACCGTGTCCATCTCTGAGCGGCGCGTATCGAACCGCCGGGCATACCAGTCGCGGCGTTCGATGGCGTTGGCAAAAAAGAAATTTTCCAACACCTCCGGCTGGCGTTTGCCTCTGACGACCGCCCGCAACGCATCCGCTTTCTCATGCGCGTGCGGGACGAACAGCTCGTTCACGATGAACACCACGATGGAGGCCGCCGCACCGATCGCCAGCATCGGCACGGCGATACGCAGGAGGCTGATCCCGTTGACCCGCATGGCCACCAGTTCGTTGGACTTGCTGAGGTTGGCGAGGCAGAACAGCAGCCCGAGCAGCAGGGCCATGGGCATGATGATCACGAACATCTCCGGAAACAAAATGAGATAGTAATGAACCACCGTGCCGAAGCGGGCGTGGTAGGTGATGAAATCGTCCAGTGTGCCGAACAAATCGATGACGATCATCAACATGGCAAAGGCATCGAAGCAGTACAACAGGGGCCAGGCGTATTCACGCAGCAGATATTTGTCTAGAATCCGCACGCCACCGAGAGTAGGGAAATGACGGCGGCGCCGCGAGAAAAAAGCGCGGGGCGGGATTGAGGGGCAGTTATCTCACCACGAAGACACGAAGGGCACGAAGAGGAGGCGGATTTTCTCACGCAAAGCCGCAGAGAGCGCAGAGGGTGAAATCTCTGTGTGGCGTCGTTGAGAGGACGATGCCACACGAGGGTTCTCCGCTCGGTGGCGGACAAGGGCCGGGCGGGGCGGGATTGAGAACGGAATACAGGAGCCAGAATTCAGAATCCAGCAGACGGAAAACGTGAGGCGGTGAGGCGCGTCGACTTCAGGAGTGATGCGAAAGTGTCAAGTGTCAAGAGTTGACCCCGTTGACGTATACACAGTGGCCGGTGCCACATTCGGCTTTGAAATGGTAGAGGGAAGGCGGCGCGCCCGGCGGCCGCGCCCTACCAACGACGGCGACCGGGCCGGCTGCCCTACAATCGAGGGGGCTGCCCTCAATATATGTAAATCTGCCAAACGAAGCCAATGTTTTGGAGTGGGTGCTGTTGTGGATTGGCTTGAGGGAAAAGCGGTTAGGAGATCAAGTGGGACAGTTTGTCACTTGGCTTCGTTTGTTCAGAATTGGCTTCGTTCGGGGGTTTTGATAGCGGGTTGACGGCATTACGCGCCCGTTCGTGGCACAAAGGATCGGGACTTGGCTCGTGACGGAACCGTGGGCGGCTCAGTCTTTGAGTTGGTAGACGGCGCGGGAAACCCGCTGGGCCTCAGGCATGAGGTTGAGGACCCGCAGGATGTAGCCGGTGCCCTTGCGGCTGTGGGGCTGCATGCGTTCGTTGTACAGGCGCGTCAGCTCATGGAAATGGACGGGCTCCCGACGACTGCGCAGGATACCGGCAATCACCAGGGGCGCCCCGACCATCGGGAGGAAGTAGCGACGATCCACCGTGCCGTTGATCTCCGGGTGGTGATCCAGGAGCACGGTCACCAACCGCGGGCGTTGGCCGTTGAGGAAATTGAGCCCATCGGAAACACCGGCCAGGATTTTCTCAAATGGCACGGGGTGCCGGGACGCATGGAGGATCTGCAGGATCTGTTTCTCGACCTGGTTCAGCACCGGTTCCGGCAGAACGGTAAAGTAATCGTGGCGAAACGTAATCCGTTCGAGCATCTCGCTGATCAACAGAAGCGATCCCCACGGTTGATACTCACCCAGGGCCGGCTCATTGGCCCAGTCCGCCAACTCGGCGGATGTCACCACGCAACCGCTGGCAAGGATGCGATTGGCCCAATACACCTCCTGCGTTTCCGCCACGGCGCGGGCCAGATGCGCGCGCAATGTCGCCATGGCTGATTCTTCGATCTGACGAACGCGTTCGCGGGTCACCCGAATCCGCATGTGGGCGATCTCCTGCAGCGTGCGCCGCTTCATGTGGGGACGAAACAATCGGTCGGTCAACCCGTAGCGCTGCTCGATCACGAACACTTCCTGACTGTTGAGGAATTCCCGCAACAGCGCGCGAAAGTTGGCGATCTGGCCGTTGCCGGCCTCGAGGCGACGAGTCCAGTTGAAGAACCAGCGGACGTTGTCCAGGGAGGTCACGCCGAAATCGGCAAGGCTGAGCAGTTGTTGATCGCTCCAGTCACGGAGTTGGCCAATATTCTGGACACCGGCTTCCTCCAGACAGTGCACGACACGCGCGCTCAGGCCGGAGGTGGCCACCGGCCAATTGTCAATTGCCCTTCGCGTAATTTTTTGGACCTGAAACGTATTCATTGCCAAAATGCGCTCTATAAGATTTACTGCGAGCCGACCATAGTTAGTGCCCAGTGCGACCCGAACCCCACTATTGACCGTAAGAAAGCTCACAACCTGTCGAAATTCAAGAAATTTTTGTTGCAATTTGACATGCTTTACGTGGCGATGGCGGAAGATGCTACAGGGGGCTATTTTTTTTCTTCGCACGCGGTCAACATCGCGCTAAGATACGCATATGGAACCTGTTCTGTCGAAAATCACCGAAGATGCCTGCCGCACCCTTCGAGCGTTGGCAACGGAGGAAGCCGCCTTTCAAGAAATTGCCGCCGCAGCCGTCGCCTCGCTGCGGTCGGGCGGAAAAATCCTTGCCTGCGGCAATGGAGGCAGCGCCGCCGACGCCATGCATCTCACGCAGGAACTGATCGGACGTTTCCGCGGTAATCGCCGTTCTCTCCCAGCCGTCAGTCTGACCGCCGATCCGACCGCGTTGACCTGTATTGGCAACGATTTCGGTTTCGAAAACATCTTTTCCCGTCAGGTCGAGGGACTGGCCGATAAGAATGACCTTCTGGTATGCCTGTCGACCAGCGGGAACTCCCCAAACATCCTCCGCGCGCTGGAAGCCGCGAGGTCCAAAGGCGTCAAGACCGTGGCGTTCCTTGGAAAAGGCGGCGGAAAGGCCAAAGGCAAAGCCGACTTCGAAATCGTTGTCGCCAACTCGGACAGCGGGCGCGTCCAAGAGGCGCACACGCTGATTCTGCACGCGTTGTTGGAAGCGATCGAGCGCGAGGTTGTCGCCTAGGTTATTTTCCCGCGGGCGGCGGCGCACTGGGCACGGCAACATCTCCTCCATGCGAAGGCGGCGGAGTTGGCGGCTGCGACATCATCTGTGCGAGGTCCACCACTTGAGCGCCGGCGGGCGGCTGGTAGACAAACGTCGAATCCGGCACGGCCTGATTGAACTTCAGGTTCTTGAACTCCATGGCCATCACCAGGTTTGTCCGGGACTTGTCGTACTGCTCCAGCCGGTGGACAAACCCGTCCGTCTGGCCGATGTACACGCGCGTTTTTCCCACCATGGCCGCGATCGTTGCCACTTGCTGGTTGGTCAGTGCAGCTTGCTTGAACGTGCCCTCCAAGACATACATCGGTTGCCCGTCGAGTTCCGTGGCGGCGGCCACATTGAAGTCGCACATCCCCCTGGTGGTCTCCAATTGTTTGGCCGGATCGAACTGATCGAGAGGATTCCCCTGCACACCGGCCTGCGCCAGGGCATTGCTCCCAAGCTTGTTCATGTCCATCTTCATGATCTGTTGCTGCGTTCCCATCTTCATGATCTGCCACATGACGCCGTCCGGACCCATCACCATGGTCATTTGGCTGTGCTGGCCCATGACCGGCATGTCCAGTTGCATCCACACGCGATGCGGTGGTTTCTGCGCCACGGAACCGTTCACCTCCATGCGGCTGCCGAACATGCTCATGCTCTGGGCGTAATCCGCCGTCCATGACTTGTAGGCTGCCGTCTTCGATTCCGCAAAATCGATGATCTGTTCTGGCGTCTTCAGTCCTGGTGCGGAAGCGGCCATGGCGGACGCGGCCATGACAGCATAGGCAGCGCAGGTAATCGCGGCTTTATAAAAGCGTTGCATGAGCTTCTCCTTTATTGTTCTGCTGGTCGCAACCCTAACACGCGAGCGTGCGCAGAGCAAGCGCCACGCCGTTTCACGCCGGCGCCCGTGTTATGGCCTGTTCTCCGCGAAGATTTCCGCGTCGATGACGCCGTCCGCAACCCGGGTTACGGGTCCGATCATGAGGATCGAAAAATCCTCGCCAATCTCGATGGCGATGACGCCCCCAAGCATGTGAACCGACACCGACCGGTCGCAGAGCCCGATACGATGCGCCACCGCCGCGGCGGCGCTGCTGCTGCTGCCCGAGGCCAGCGTGTATCCCGCGCCGCGCTCCCAGATTTCGATCTGAATGTTCCGGCGGTCACGCACCTTGAGGAATTGCACGTTGGTGCGGTTCGGAAAATTCGGGTGCGTTTCCAGCAACGGCCCGAATCGCCGCGCCATCTCCGCATCGATCTCCCGCAACGGCAGCACGCAATGCGGATTGCCGATTGTCGCCGCGCAATACATAAACGTGTGGCTGTCCACCGTAATGGTTTCGTTGAGCACCTCGCGACGCGGCCCCGCCACGGGAATGTCGTCGCTCCAGAAACTCACCCGCCCCATTTCCACGCGCACCGAGTGACCATTGTCGATCACCGTCGCCCGCACCACGCCCCCCGCGGTTTCGATGGCAAATTCTTCGTTGCCCACGAGTTTACGGTCCCACAGGTACCGCGAAAAAATCCGCAGCCCGTTCCCGCTCTTTTCCGCCTCGCTCCCGTCGGGATTGAAGATGCGCAACGCACATTTGGCCTTCTGCGACGGCAGCGGCCCGAGCAGTATGCCGTCCGATCCGACTCCGAAATTGCGGTGGCAAATGAGCTTGATCCGTTCGGGCGTCAGCGGTGAACCCAGATTTTTCGGATCGATGACGATGTAATCGTTCCCCAGCGCGTGATACTTGGAAAACTCCAGTGCCATGCCGGGAGATTATCGCCCGTCCCTCGAGGTTCAAAGTCCAAAATGCGGAAGGGATTCCTCACCACGGCCAGTCACCCCTCCGTCACCTTGTCCTCCGGTTTGTCCACCGACCCGCCGCCACCACCTTGACGAGCGCGGGCAGCGACGGCCACCTTTTTACATACCTTTTACTTCTGCATCAGCAATCAGGCGGTATACTCTCTACCAGCGCGAAACGGGTTTCGACCCTGGAGAAAGTCTGGACGTCACCAGACAAAAGGAACGCACGAGGCGATTGCGATGCCGCTATCTGTTCGCGGATGTCTTCGGTGGGTGCCTATGAAAGCCCGGTTTCTCACGCTGCCGCTCGCATGCTTTGCGATGCTCACGCTCTCCGCCGCGATTACCCGTTCGCAGACCCTCGTCACATTTGATGACATCTCCATTGACTTTCACGGACCCATTCCGAATGGCTACCAAGGGCTTACTTGGAGCAATTTCTGGATGCTGAATGCCGTTCTTTTCTCCAATGTCGCTGGTGTGACAGGTTACTCTTACGGGATGGTATCGCCCTCCGATGTGGCCTTCAACGCTCTTGGGAATCCTGCCGAGGTTGATGCACGGGGCACCGATTTCAACTTCCTCAGCGTCTATCTGACGGGCGCATGGAACAGCAACCTAAACATCGAAGTCGAGGGATTCAACGGCGCAAAAGAGATCTACGACACAATCGTCGTCGCCAGCGCGACAAACGCAACCCTGTTCACGTTCGACTATCTCAACATCGACCGCCTCTATTTCAACTCCTATGGCGGCGAGCCAGCCTTTGGCGACGCCAACAGCACGACTCAGTTTTCCATGGACAATTTCATGTTCGAGTTCATTCCCGAGCCGTCCTCGCTGCTGCTGACCGCCCTCGGTGCCGTGACCCTTCTCGCCCTCCGCAAACGCTTCCGCGCGTAAGTCCCGATGGCCGAATCGGGACGCCCAAACCTTCCGGCACGGTATCCGCAAAAACCGCGTGTTTCCTACGTCGCGTTCGACTAGAATCCGCCGCATGGTCCGGTCGACAACAGAGCGCCCCGCGACGCCTCAGGAACGCAAGCTGCGCCAGTTCGAGGTGCTGGTCCGCGTCAGCAGCGTCATCAACTCCACGCTCGACCCCAAGGAGGTTCTCAATCGCGTTCTGGCCGAGGCGGTACGGGTCATGCAGGCCACCAGCGGGTCGCTGGTGTTCATCGATCCGCACACGCAACTTCTTCAGATCGCGGTGGCCATCGGCCTCAGCCAGCGCGCCCAACAAACCAAACTGGCCATCGGTCGCGGCGTCACCGGCTGGGTGGCCAAGATGGGCAAACCCGCCCGGGTCCCCGATGTCACCGCCGATCCGCGGTATGTTTCGGTGCGGACGGATATTCGCAGCGAACTGGCGGTGCCGTTGCTCGTCGAAGGCACGCTGATTGGCGTGCTCAACGTCGATTCCACGCGTCGCGACGCCTTTAGCGCCGAGGACGAGGAATTGCTGGTGGCCATCGCCAATCAATCCGCCCAGGTCATTCAGAACTCGTGGCTGTACCAGGCCGTGGCCTACAACGCCCGCCAGCTCGAATCGCTCTTTTCGGTCGCCCAGTCGGTCATCTCGTCGTTGAACCTCCAGGAAATCCTGCAGCGTGTGACCCGGGACGCCTGCCGGCTGATGGACACGAAGGTGTGCTCGCTGATGTTGCTCAACCCGACCCGCGAGTTTTTGGAGCTTCGCGCCTGCCATGGCGCCGGAGCGGAGTACCTGCAGAAACCGCCGTTGCCCGTGGACGATAGCGCCACCGGGTTCGTCATTCGCCGCCGCAAACCGTTGCGGGTGTACAACGTCCAGGAGCACGACGAATATCGCCACACGGAAATGGCGCAGAAAGAAGGTCTGGTCTCGTTGCTGTCCGTCCCGTTGGTGGTGGGCGATATCGCCATCGGCGCGCTCAACGTGTACACCGAGGAACCGTACCGCTATTCGAATCAGGATGTGCGGACGTTGTCGGCGCTGGCGAGCCTGGCCGCCGTCGCCATCGAAAACGCCCGGCTCCACGAGCGGATCGTCGACGTCGAAGAGCAACTGCGCCGTAACGAACGGTTGAGCATGCTCGGGTTGCTCGCCGCCGAGGTCGCCCACGAAATTCGCAATCCGCTCACGGTGATGAAGATGCTGTTCCATTCGCTGGACCTGAAATTCCCGCCTGAAGACCCCCGCGCGAGCGATGCGGAGATCATGTCGGAGAAGATGGACCACCTGAACAAGATCGTCGATCAACTCCTTGGATACGCCCGTTCCACCGAGCCGACATTCGATTGGGTGGACGTGAACGAATTGCTCGACGATGTGTTGTTGTTGACGCGCGAGAAACTCCGCGTGCAGAAAATCGAGTTGGTGCGCAAATTCGGCGGGGAGTTGCCCAAGGTTCGCGCCGACCGCGGCCAGATCGAGCAGGCCTGTCTGAACCTCATTCTGAATGCCGCCGACGCCATGCCGGGTGGCGGAAAGCTGACGGCCGGCACCGCGTTTCAACCGTCATCGCCGTCCACGACCGGCGACCGCGTCCTGCTGACGTTTACCGACACGGGTATGGGCATGAAGCCGGAAAAACAGAAGCAGCTTTTTCAGCCGTTCCTCACCACCAAAGCGCAGGGCACGGGGCTCGGTCTGGCGATTGTGCAAAAAATCGTCGAGGCTCACCGCGGAAAGATCGAAGTGAAAAGCGCCCCGAAAAAGGGCACCACGTTCCGCATCTTGTTGCCGGTGTAACACCAGCACACCGGCGTCCAAACCGGGTTACTGTTTCGGCGCGGCACCGGGCTCGACCGGGGGCGGCGCTTCCGACAGCTTCTTCAACAGCGCGTCCAGTTGCGGGTCGGGCAGCGCGCCGAGGTCGAGCGCCTTCTGGTAGTGATACTTCGCCAGTTGCGCGTTGGGCGTGCGCTGTTTGGCGTAGATGATGGCCAGGTTGAAATGCGCGTCGGCGTATTGCGGGTTGAGTTCGATCGCGCGGCGGATTTCTTGTTCACCGGCTTCGGACCAGCCTTTTTGACTGAGGACGATGCCGAGATAATTGTGCGCTTCCGCATTGTGGGGGTCCAGCGCCACGGCGCGGGTCAGTTCGTTGAACGAATCCTCGGTCAATCCCTTGCGGTAGAACACAATACCGAGCAGGGACCGCGTCTCCGCATCGTTGGGCGCCGAGGCAACCGCTTTGCGCAAATAGTCCTCGGCTTCGTCGTACCGGTTCTGCTGGTAGCGGATCGATCCGAGGCTGGACAGGGCCACAATGTTCGTCGGGTCGACGTCGAGTACGCTGGCGTACTTGATTCCCGCCCGGTCCAGTTGTTTGAGGGCCAGTGCGGCGCGGCCCTCGTTGAGCAACTGGCGCTCATTCGGGGCTGGCGGCGGCGGCGGCGGAGCCTTGGGCGCTACCACGATCGGAGCCGGCGGCGGCACTGTCGTTGCCACTTTTGGCTGAGTAGGCGTTGACTGAATTACTGGCACCGGCGCGGGAACCGGCGCGGGCGTTAATGTTGCTGTTGGTGCCGGTGCGTTCGTCGAACTCATGGCCGGTGCCGGCTTGGGCGCTGGTACCGGTGCCGGCGCGGGAGTCGGTGCTGGTGCGGGCGTTAACGTCGCTGTTGGTGCCGGTGCCGGCGCGTTTGTCGACGTTACGCTCGGCACAGGTGCCGGCTTGGGCGCTGGTGTCGGTGCGTTCGTCGAAGTCGCGCTCGAAGCCGGCTTGGGCGCTGGTGCCGGTTTCGGCGGTGGCGTCTTGGTCACCGTCGCCGCGGCCTTGGGCGGAGTATTTGTCTTGGTGTTCGCCGGCGGAGCGGCCGGTGGCGCTGGCGGCGTCTCGGACTTCTTCGGAGATGTCAAGGTCGCCACCAGTTTGCCGCGACCGGATTCTTGCATGGCAGAAGCCGGCGGTAACGCGGTGGCCTCTTCGGGTTTGTTCTGTTCCTTGGCGAGCGCCGTGGCGCGCTGATGAGGACGCCAGCCGCGAAGCTCGGGAATCGACGGGCCATTGGTGCTTTCTTCGCTTTCCCCGCCGGCCAGAGGCGCGGACGCCTTGCGCTCGGCAATGATGCGCAGCAGCGCGTTCTCCTTGCGCAATTGACGGATGATTTCGTCGTCCTTGTCGCCGGAAGCCTTGGCAGAGGCCAGTCGCTTGTTGGCATCCGTGAGCTGGGCGATGACCGAGTCGTAGGAGCGACGCACCTCGAGGTTGTCCGCCTGGGCCTTCGCCAGCGATTGCTTGGTCGTGTCCAATTCGATGCGCGTCTCCTGGAGTTGTTCCTTTGTCTGTTGCAATTCGCCGCGGGTCTGGGCGAGTTCGGCGCGCAACTGCAGTAATTCGGGTGATTGGGCCGGTAAAGCTGGTGGCGGCGTTGGCGCGGGCGCCGCAACATGGGCGGCGCGGTCGCGGGCCTCGGCGGCCTCGGTCTGCGCGGCGGCCAGTTGGGCCGCGAGAACCTGATTGGTCTTGAGCAGGTCTTCGATCTGCTGATTGGTCTGGGTCGGCGTCACCTTGCCGAGCTGTTCTTGAAGCCGCGCGTTCAATTCGTCGCGTGCCGCCTGCAATTGTTGGATCTGCTGTCGGGCGCGCTCCAGTTCCGCATTCAATTCCTTGACCTGTTCGTTCTCCGCGGGAGGGGCCATGGTGATAATCTTCGGACCCGGAACGGCGGCAGGAGATAGTGCATTGGTCGTCGGCTCGGGCGCAGGCGTGACCGGGGGAGCCAACACGATGGGCGGCGGCGTAATGGCCGGGGTTTCCACCTTGGGAACCGCGATCGGCGGCTGGGATTGCGGGGCCGCTGCCGCTCCCACCGTCTCCTTCAGGGCCGCCAAGTGCTCCTCGATGTATTTGGTGCGGAACTCGATGATGTGCGGATTCCAATCGGGAAATTGGGACTTGATCTGGTCGAGGATCTCGCGCGCCGAACTGTATTTGGCGATGGCCTTTATCGCATCGTTGTTGTGTTCGGCGCTGTCGCCATCCTGAATGAGAAAATATGCCTCCAGGAATTTGTCGCCCGGGTCCTCGGCCGCCCGGACACGGGTGGTGCCGCAAAGGCACACAGCCATCAGCAGACACGACAGGAGTATCCTCTTCATTTTCATTGGGCGGGACTGTACACGAAAGGGTTGTTGGTTGGCAATGCTATGATGTGAGCGCACTTGCATTAGTCCCACTCTCAGAGCACAATGCATACCCATCTTCGACCATGGATGATCTGAACCCAATCCAGCTTGCAGCCCAACAGCAATTTGACCGCCAGAGCGAACGCTATGGGAAAGGACATGTCCTGTCCGATGTCTCCGATATCAGGCAGGCGCTGGGCCGTCTTACCTGGCTGAAACCGGGCCGGGCACTGGATGTGGCCACAGGCGCGGGTCACACAGGGCTGTATCTGGCCAGCGTTGGCTGGCAGGTCACCCTGGCGGATATTTCCTCGGCAATGCTCGAACGGGCGGCCGCGGCCGCCCGGGAACGCGGGCTTCGTGTCGAGACCCGCCAACATGCCGCGGAAACTTTTCCGTACGCGGACGGCATATTCGACCTCGTGACCTGCCGCGTTGCGGCCCACCACTTCAGCGATCCGCCGGCCTTCGTGCGCGAAACCGCCCGCGTCCTCAAACCCGACGGGGCGTTTCTGTTGATTGACGGCTCCATCGAAGACGGCCAGCCCGTGGCGGAGGACTGGGCTCACGCCGTCGAGAAACTCCGCGACCCGAGCCATCATCGGTTGTTGAGCCAGGGAGCATGGACGAAACTTTGCCAGGATGCCGGGCTGCGCGTGGAGTTCTCGGAACTTCAACCCTTCAAACAGCCGGATTTGAACTGGTACTTCGACACGGCCAACACGACACCCGAAAACCGCGCCAAGGTTCTGGAACTTATTCGCACCGCGCCACCGGAAGCACGCGCGCTCTTCCGCCTCGGCGAGGACGACGGCAAAATCGTCTGGTGGTGGCAGCGGCTTGTCCTCGGCGCCCAACGAACGTCGAATCCCTGACTCGGCCGAGGTGCTTGCAAGATGTTTGAATCGCGCTATCGTTCTAGAATGTGCCCGACCCTTTTGATGACTGGAAACATCCGATTGTGCGAGGCCCACGTCTTTACGTGTCTATGAAGCTTTGGCCTATTATCCTGCCGCTCCATCAGGCACTCTCGCCGCTAACCTATAATCACGCATTGTTTTACCTCAGAAAGGAAAACGTCGATCTGGTGGATTCGTTCACCGGCGATGAAGCTGCGAGGCATGTTGTTCAAGATCGGATCGAGGAACTCGCCAAGATCATCGACCGATGTCGCCACAACATTGATGACGTAAAGTCTTTCATGTCGCTAAAAGAAAAATTCTCGGAACTATTAATGTTTGTTAAATTGGCAAACCGATATCCGACCCGACCAATTCCGACGACAAACGCGCCGACGCCAGATTTCTGTGTGACGTTCCGAATGCGCGAGCTTTTTGTTGAAGTGAAGTCTTTGAACCTGCTAAACAGCGAAGCAAATCTTCACGCAATTATGGAGGAATCGCTCGCTAGTAAAATTTTGATCGAGGAACAAGTTGAAGCAGGCAAGCGGATGGCGACCGCGGTCCACGTCATTCAGCCATATTTCAACGGCAATGAGCACAAGCGCGACTCAACTACTTTCGTTGTGGAAGCTCTCATTGACAAGGTCGAACAGAATCTAGGCGTCGGGCAGTTCAGGTTTGGATCGACACTCCTTCTTATCGACTTCTCGGAGCAACTTCTGGTTCACGGCTCAGCGCGCGACAACTTGATGCGAGAGTTCGCGTCCGAGTCCGTGCCGATTCCACAAAGTGGGGAGTTGTGGCATCTTGCCTTTGGGGTTGCGGGCATGCCGATGAAGCGAGTTGTTGAATTTGAAGGATTGGACAATACGGACACTCCACTCGGTCGGAACGGGGTTCTTCGGGAACACCCATTTATATCAGCATTGGTAGTTCACTATGCAGGTGTGTTTTGGGGGGCCGCCATTCGCCGCCGAGACAACATTCAAGCCATCGACTTCCTCGAAGACCTTTGCGAGGGTATCGCGATCGAAACCGAATGAGCAGCTAATCAATGTGCCGGATTCACCACGGGCACCGGCTGCCCCGCCAGCAACGCTTTCGCGGCGTTGTAGACGTTTTCCCCCGTAAACCCGAAATGCTTCATCACGTCTTTGACCGGCGCTGACGCGCCGAATCCGTCGCGACCGACCGACGCACCATCCAAGCCGACGTACTTCTGCCAGCCCAGTGTCACACCCGCTTCGACCGAGAGACGTTTGCGCACGGACGGCGGCAGCACCAGTGCGCGGTATTCGCCGGATTGTTGCTCGAACAATTCCCACGACGGCATGCTGACCACCCGCACCTTCACGCCTTCGGCCTTCAATTTCTCGCCGGCCTCGACGCACCACTGCAATTCCGAGCCGGTGCCGATGAGAATGATGTCGGGTTGCCCCGCGGCATCGCTGAGGATGTACGCGCCCTGCCGCAGCCCGGACGCCGGCGCATACTTGGTTCGATCCAGCGTCGGCACGCTCTGCCGCGTCAGCGCGAGCGTGATCGGATGTTTCTTCTCTTTCAGGATCACCCGCCACGCCTCGGCCACTTCGTTCGCGTCGGCGGGACGGATCACGATCATATGCGGGATCGCCCGCAACGACATCAGTTGCTCGACCGGCTGATGGGTCGGCCCGTCTTCTCCAACCCCAATACTGTCGTGCGTGAAAACGTGCAGCGTCGGAATCTCCATCAGGCAGCCGAGCCGAATCGAGCCCCGCGCGTAATCCGAGAAGATCAGGAAGCCGGAATCGAATGCGCGCAGTTTGCTCAGCACCATGCCGTTGACCGCGCCCGTCATGGCGTGCTCGCGAATGCCAAAATGAAAATTCCGGCCGCTGTACGACCCTTTCTCGAAATCGGCGGCACTGGCAATCAGCGTTTTCGTCGACGGCGCGAGATCGGCGGCGCCGCCGAGCAGCCACGGGATGTTCTTGGCGACGGCATTCAGCACTTTGTTGCTCGATTCGCGCGTGGCCAGCCCCTTCGGGTCGGCGGGGAACGTCGGAATGTCCTTGTCCCAACCCGCCGGCAGATCGCGGTCCTGCATCAGCTTCCATTCCGCCGCGAGACTTGGATTGGCCGTGGCGTACGCGTCGAATTTCGTCTGCCATTCCTTTTCCAATTTCCGCCCGTGCCGGAATTGTTTGTGCATGTGTTTGGTGACTTCCTCCGGCACGAGGAACTTTGCGTCGGGCGGCCAACCGTACCGTTCCTTGGTCTTGCGGACCTCCTCCTCGCCGAGCGGCTCGCCGTGGGCCTCGCGCGTGTCCTGCTTGGTCGGCGCGCCGAACCCGATGTGGCTGTCGAGAACGATGAACGACGGCTTGTCGGTTTGCTTGACCGCCCGCTTGACGGCTCGGTTGATCGCCCGCAAATCGTTGGCATCGGTCACGTGTTGGACGAACCAGCCATAGGCCTTGAATCGCGCCCCGACGTCTTCGCTGAACGCCAGCGCGGTCTTGCCTTCGATGGTGATCTTGTTGTTGTCGTAAATCCACAGCAGTTTGTGCAACCCGAGATGGCCCGCCAACGATGCCGCTTCCGAACAAACACCTTCCATCATGTCGCCGTCGCCGCCCATGGCAAACACGCGGTAATTGACGATCTCGTGGCCGTCGCGATTGAAATGTTCCGCCAGCCAGCGCTCAGCGATCGCCATGCCGACGGAATTGGTGAATCCCTGCCCGAGCGGCCCGGTGGTCGTTTCCACGCCGGGGGTCAGCCCGTATTCGGGATGACCGGGCGTGCGGCTGCCCAGTTGACGGAACCGCTCCAGCTCGCTCATCGGCAGGTCGTAGCCGGTCAGGTGCAGCAGGCTGTAGAGCAACATCGAGGCGTGCCCGCCCGACAACACGAACCGGTCGCGGTTGGGCCAGTGCGGATTGTCCGGGTTGTGCCGCAGAAATTTCTCCCACAGCCAGTACGCGACCGGCGCCAGGCCCATCGGCGCGCCGGGATGGCCCGAGTTGGCCTTCTGCACGCCGTCCATCGCCAGCGTGCGGATCGTGTCGATGCACAACTGGTCGAGCAGTTTGGTTTTCGGGTTGTCCAACGCCACTTCGAATGTCGCTGCTGTCGTCATGAGACTCTCCTGGATTGCTTGAGCAATTCGCCATTGTGCGTCAAGACGGCCACGTGCGCAAGCCTGCGTCGCACCCGCACGGTAGCCCTATCTCTCTTGGCGTGTAGCATCTTCTAGATCGCCTGCCGCGGGCTTCTCCACGCAAAGAAAAGGCGCCCCGATTGCTCGGGACGCCTTTCGGTCAAAAACCAACTTTGAAAAAAGTTAGTACCGGCTGCCGGCGAACTTGTTTCCGCCGCCACGGCCGCCGCCGAAGCCGCCACGGGGACGCTCTTCACGGGGCTTGGCTTCATTGACAGTCAACGCACGACCATCCATGTCCTTGCCGTTGAAATCGGCAATGGCCTTGGTGGCCTCTTCCTGCGTGCCCATCTGGACAAACGCGAACCCACGGGACTTGTTGGTGAACTTGTCCATGATGAGTTCGCAGCTGGTGACGGTGCCCGCCTGTTTGAACAGTTCGAGCAGGTCGCCTTCGCTGGTGTTGAATGACAGGTTTCCTACGAATAGCTTGGTAGCCATTATATGTGTATACTTTCCGCTGCGGTTAGGAGGTCTCAGTGACTGTTCCCGATTTCGGGTTTCGGACTGTCACCGAGCGTACAAGGCCTGACTGACAATCTACCAATCTCACTGCCACTGCTTCTATCTGCTAGCGTGGTTACAATAGTGCATTCCGCCGCGATAGCAACAACTAAATGAGAGCCTGCAGGCCAAACCCGCCCATCCCCCAAATCTACCCAATTTGACACCATAACAAGCTCACTCACAGCGTCTTACACAAACAACGCACTGAAATGCCCCCGCCATGGAAAATGGGTTCGTTTTTGGCTTCGCTTTTCGAAGATTTCCACACCGGCTTGGATAAACTTGGGTTCGTTTTGCAATTTTTACTTTTTTTTGGTCTGCCCCGCCCGCAAGGAGCGAAACCGAAGCCGCAAACCGACCAAGCGCGACTAAAACAACCCCCGCCACCCCAGTCCCTCTATGTCAAAGAACGCCACCGACTATTACCGATTTCCGATACTCAGTCAAGTGCTTTCACCAACCCGCCCCCTCAGCGAAGCGCCCGCCCGACACGCTCCACGCACCGCCCCGATTCTTCGCCAGATCGTGCTCCCACAACCGCACCACCCGCTCCCTCGGAAATCCACCGCGTCTCGCGTCCTCGTGTCGCATCGTCCCCCTCAACGATGCAACACAGGAATCTCAACCTCTGCGCTCTCAGCGTCTTTTACCCCGATTCCGAGTCGGGGCTGCGTGAGAAAACCCATCCCCTTACCCCTTCGTGCCCTTCGAGACTTCGTGGTTGAATGATTGCCTTCCTCCTTCCCTGCAGTTACGCTCCCGCCATGAGCGCGTTTCCCGTCAGCCCGGAAAAGGAAGCCCAGCTCGCCCAGCGCATGGCCGCGCTCGGCGTGCGCGAAGCCGATATCGACGAGTCATTTGTCCGCTCGGGCGGCCACGGCGGCCAGAACGTCAACAAGACCGCCACCTGCGTGATGTTGCTCCACCACCCGACGCGTCTCCAGGTCAAATGCCAGACCACGCGCTCCCAGGGACTCAATCGCTACCTCGCCCGCCGTCTCCTCCTCGACAAAATCGAAGCCCTCAAGAAGGGCTACGTCGACGCCGAGCGCTCCCGCGTCGAAAAGATCCGCCGCCAGAAACGTAAACGCAGCCGCCGCGCCAAAGCCCGCATGCTCGATAACAAGTCCCACCACGCGGCCAAAAAAGAGTCACGACGATCCGTGACGATGGACTGACCGCAAGCTGTCCAGCATCGCTCGCCAGACCAACCACAATGATTATGGGCGACGGGGACGAGCCGATGGTAGCGCGAGCGTCCCCGCTTGCGGTCGTGGCTTATCCGCGAATGGCAACCGGTTCGGGTCGTGTCCGTGCAGCCCGGCCTCGAACCCTGCCCGCGCCAAAGAAGCCACGGCCCTCATCAAGAAATCGGAGGCCGCAAGAGCCGAGGTCACCCGTCTCTACGCCCGCTGGGAAGAACTCGATAGAATCGGGAAGTGAGCGCCTATAGAACGTCGATTGCCGCAACTGTTCGCAAGTAGTTAAGGTGTTGACCGAGAAGAATTTTCGCGCAAACTGTTTACATGCCGACAAGGGACCATCTTATCCGGCTGATTGATGATATCGAGGCTCAGTACCTCGTATGCTGGAATGTGTTGCGAAGACTCAAGGAAACGAAAGTCGACGCGCTCTTTCTTCCAGAACTTCTGAAATTTCAGCCGACACTCCGCCACGCGCTACTGAAGCAAGAAGATACGCGCGATGTAATCCACAAGGAAAAACGACGGCTCATCGCGAAAAAGGAGAACCTGAATTCAAGCTGGTTCCGCAAACGAATGCGGTCGTTAGATAACCACCTCGAAATACTAGACAACAGCATCTCAATCGGAAAGTGCTTGGGGGATTCATTTGCTTGGCTTTTCTACCAGAGGGACAGGCATCTGCTCCGCAAGCATTGCGAAGCTCCGCGAGTCTTCCACACACCTACGCGGATTGGAGGATTAGGAGAGCTACAGTTCATAAATAATATCCAGAGGTTACAGGGTCAAATCGCAATTTGTCATAGCACAACAACATTCCTACGCCTTGGCGATCTCAGCCTTATCGATCCGCAATCGTGTACGGTTAGCGCTATCGGGGAATTGAAAACCAGACAAGCTGGCGATCAGCAGCTTGTTGCACAGGCTATTTTCCTAAGTCCCAAGGCGAAGGCCTCCGTTTTTGACACGTCCTACCAATCTGCTAGGGTTCCACCTGATGAAAACCTCCCCCCGCAAATCCGCGACAGGCTCGTAAAACAGCTGGGCCGCATGGCTGCGATGTTTAGTCCGCAACCCAGTCCAGAAATACAGAAGATGACGGTGACGGGGTGCGCATACGTAGAGAAGTTACGCTCAGTCTCTGAGCAACTTCGGTCCCAAGAGTCCGCGTTTGTGTTAGCTGACAAGGGACTGATGATTGCAGCAGTTAAAGACAGCGGGCTTAGACTCTCAACGAGATTGACGGGCCAACCGAAAAAGGCCCAATTGAAGAAGTTGGATGGTGTAGAACTGGCGGCGAGAAATATAGTAGATAAGAACCTGCCGAACAATAGCATCCGCATAGGATCGTTTCACTATTCTGTCACGGAAGAGTATTTTCTGGAGGAGGGCTTAACACCATTGTTCTGGTGGCCGCTAAGCACCGACTTTCTTAGGAGTATAATTTTCCGAGAAGTGGTGATTATGACGCTCTACAATCCAGCGTTCTTGCTGAAGAAGCTGCAAGGCATCGGCTTAAATGTGAAATACGAACACACGCACCGGACATGCGAACTCAGTATGAAGGACCCGTCTGGCAAGACATATCAAGTTGTCGGTTTGCCCTATCTGATCTCACTCATTCAGCGCAATCTGTTTGGCGAAGATGCAGCCGTTGCGATGATTCAAAGTACACTTTCCAACTTACAGAACAAGGACCTTCGGCAGAATACGTTCGTTCAAGTGGCCATCGATCAAAAATTCAGGTGAACCCGCAAACGGCGTGATCGGTGCGGGGGATTGGCACTCATTCCCCCCTCCGTGCCCACCGCAACTTCGCGGGGGAAGAACGCGGGTTGTCGTGGCGTTCGGCGGGGTTGGGGCGGATGACTTCCTGGGCGATGTCGGCGTAGAAGCCGTCGCGGAGGCCGGCCTCGAATGACTTCTTCACGCGACGGTCTTCGCCGGAGTGGAATGTCACGATGGCGACGCGACCGCCGGAATTGAGACACGCCGGAAGATTGCGCAGGAAACTGTCGAGCGCGGAGAATTCGTCGTTCACGGCGATGCGCAACGCCTGGAAGACGCGGCGAATGGAGTTGTCGAGTTCCTCGTCCATGACTTTCCGCACGAGAGTGTGACGAATGGCGTTGGCCAGTGAGATCGTGGTGGGAAACGTCTTACCCGCGAGCGCATCGGCCAACACGCGGGCGTGCGGTTCGTCAGCGTTTTCCTGCAATAGGTCGGCAAGCTCATCGGCGTTGATTCTTTCGACCAATACCCTCGCGGGCTGGCCCCGCGACGGATTCATCCGCATGTCGAGCGGGCCCTCGAACTTGACCGAGAACCCGCGTCCCGGGTCGTCGATTTGCATCGACGAAACGCCAAGATCGGCGAGGACCATGTCGGCGCCGGCGAACTGCTCGGCCGCGAGTATCTTGGCCAGTCCGGCAAAATTGCTGCGGTAGGCCACGAACACGTCCGTACCAAATCCCAGTTCGCGCAAGCGCGCTTCCGCTTTGGGAAGTTCGATGGGATCAACGTCCAGCCCGATCAGGCGTCCGCCCGGTTGCAGCTTCGGCAGGATTTCGCGCGCGTGGCCGCCGTAACCGAGCGTGCAATCCACGGCGACTTCACCCGGCTGCGGCTTCAACACCTCAAGAACCTCCACGACCATGATCGGACGGTGCGTGCCCGCAGGCGTTTTGCCGGAGGCGAGCACTTTCGCGACCGTGTCGCCATACCGCTGCGGGTTGTGCTCCTTGTATTTCTCCTCGAATCGACGCGGATTTTTCCCAGAGTAGCGCGGGCGCCGTCGGTGCGGCGAAGCGGGGATTGGCTCTGGTGACGGGCTGTCGCTCATGGCGCGGTCATTGTATCGTTTGATGCGGAACCGACAAAGCGGTTTGTTCGATCGAGAATTTTGCGTGGATGAAGCGAGGAAACAATCTACAGTATTCCGCACATGAGCTTGACCAGTCGACAAACCGGCCAACTACGGTCGCTCGCCCAGCGGCTTGATCCGATCCTGCACCTCGGCAAAGCCGGCGTAACCGACGCGTTTCTAACCAGTGTCGAGCAGGCGCTGAACGATCACGAACTCATCAAGATCAAATTCACGGCGTTCAAGGACTCGAAGAAGGCGCTGGCCGAAGAAATGGCCGCGCGCACAAACAGCGAACTGGTGTGGATCGTTGGTCATCTGGCCGTATTGTATCGCATGCAGTCCGATCCCGCGAAACGCCGCATTCAATTGGAATCATGACTGCGGCAGATTCCAGCGAAAAGCCAACCCGACCGCTCCTCGAGTGGTTGCTGGCCAAGTATCCCGAGACGCCGAAGAAACGGGCGAAGCAATGGATTGCGGCGGGCCGGGTCAGCGTGAACGGCGTCATCATTCGTCAGCCGAACGCAATCATTCCTGATCCGTCAGACACGCTCGAATTGTTGGACCGAAACGCCACGGCCCTGGATTGCGGGCCGAACGGTTGGCAGATACATCCGCGCGTCGCGATTGTCTATCTCGACGCGGCGCTGGCGGTCGTGAACAAAGGCCCGGGCCTGCTCTCGGTGCCGGCCGAGCCCGATGATCTGTCCGCGCTCAGCA
>Ga0116126_1000431_pt1 | contig 31517 bp, 22 predicted proteins | sample June2015DPH_16_5_FD_89730 | JGI IMG/M metagenome (GOLD analysis project Ga0116126, IMG submission 89730) | Peatland microbial communities from SPRUCE experiment site at the Marcell Experimental Forest, Minnesota, USA - June2015DPH_16_40 | ecosystem: Environmental > Terrestrial > Soil > Wetlands...
GAAGAGCCACGCGCCTTGTCCGCGAACGTAGCCCTTATCGAAACCGATGGTCCGGATCATCTTCACGAACGCCGGGTTGACATAGCGCTCGTGCAATTCGTACTGCCGGCCCTGCTGGGCGTCAAACCACGCGAGAAATTCCTGATCCATGATAGAGGAGCGTACTCCGGCCCAAGGCGATAACTAGAGATAGGACGTAGCCGGGCGTCCCAAAGTTACGGGTACCACGAGACTTCGGCCCTCCGAATCCGGACGCTGCGGACTTCGGGAACTCAAAGCCTGAACCGGATTGCGCCCAACCGGATTTCTGGGCGGAAATGTGTATAGTATGGATAAACAGGCTTTGAGGTCTGAAACCAGTTCGCGCAGCGACGCCTGAGCGGGTGGTTCGCGTGCGCACCATGGACTGGACAGCGCGCGAGTTCGCCATGCTGCCGTGCTATCTGGCAGATTCACAAGTTGACGGGAGGAACGTCATGAACATCCGTCGTTTATGCGGAAATGTTGGTGTTCTCGTCGGAACCATTTGGTTCTTTTGCTCACCAGCCTCGGCTGGGAAGTCTGGGGTGGCGCGCGAAGTCCGTTCGCCGGACGGGAAGATTGCCATCACCATCCACACCGACGCCCCACTGGGCTATAGCATCGCGGTGGACGGCAAGCCGGTGTTGCTGCGGTCCCGGCTTGGTCTGGAACTGGCCGGCGACACGAAACTGGGTGAAAACCCCGTGGTGCAGAGCGAGGCACGAAAATCGACCGACCAACACTGGGTGAATGAGTTCGGCAAGCGCCGTAACGTGCGGGATCATTACCATGAATTGACCCTGACCATGAAGGAGGGCGATCGCACCTTTGGCGTGGTTGCCCGGGCGTACAACGACGGCGTGGCTTTCCGCATGGTACTCCCCAAGCAGCCCGGGATGGATTCCTTTACGGTCACGCGCGACGCCACGGAATTCACTTTCCCCGATGACGAGCAAGTCTGGGCCGGCTGGAACAACGCGGAAGGCCCCGTTCGCCCGGAGGGCGGATTCGTCGGCTCGCAGGAATGGCGGTTCCTGCCCAACAAGCTTTCCGGACTGAACCCGAATTTCAAGCATGGACTGCCATTCCTGGTCCAGACGCCCGCGGCGTATGTCGCCATCACCGAGTCCGACCTGCTCGACTGGTCCGGCATGTGGCTGGCGCTCAAGGCCGGCGCCACGAATACGCTGGAGGCGCAACTGGCTCCCCCACAACCGGTGCTGCCGTGGGCGCCGCGCACGCCGGCGGGGGTTCCGTCGGGCCCGCCAACCGGTACGCCGCTCGTCCCGACCCAGAAAGGCCTGGTGGTGGCTCAGACTCCCCACAATTCTCCCTGGCGGACGTTCATCATCGGCCGCCAGCCTGCCGACCTCATTCAGAGCGACCTGGCGTTGAACCTCGCCACTCCGAGTAAACTCGCCGACACCTCCTGGATCAAGCCCGGCATGTCGGCCTGGGGTACCTGGTGGCCCAACGTGGGGCACAACGATCTGCCCACGCTCAAACAGTACATTCAGCTTGCCGCCGACATGAACTGGCCATATCAACTGTCGGAGATCGGCGATAAAACGATCGTGCCCGACCTGGTGGCCTTCGGCAAAGAGCGGGGCGTGCGCATCTGGTTGTGGTTTCACTTCAACGACTTCATCGACAGCGCGGTTTATAAAAGGGACTTTCCCACGTACGCGAAGTGGGGTCTGGCGGGACTGAAGATCGACTTCATCGACCGCGACGACCAGTGGGCCGTCAACTGGTATGAAGATGTCGCCAGGACGGCGGCCGAGAACCACTTGCTGATCGACTTCCACGGCGCGTTCAAGCCCACCGGCCTGAACCGCACCTGGCCCAACCAGATCACGCGCGAGGGCATCCAGGGCAACGAATACGACAAGTGGAGCGCCAAGGAAACGCCGGAACACAAGGCCACTCTTCCCTTCACGCGGGTGCTGGCCGGCGGGGGCGACTTCACGCCGGGCGGCTTCGCCAACCGGCAGCCATCGCAGTTCCAGATCGGCGCCAAGCCCACCCAGGTGCAGGGCACACGCGCCGCCGAGTTGGCGATGTTCATCCTGATCGAGAGCCCGTTTACCGTCGCCTGCGATTCGCCCGAAGATTACAAAGACACCGATGGCAAATATCTGCCCGGCATGGATTTCCTCAAAGGACTGCCGACCGTGTGGGACGAGACCCGCGGTCTGGCTGGTGAAGTGGGGAAGTACGCGGTGGAGGCGCGGCGCCACGGTGAGAATTGGTATCTGGCCGCTGTCTCCGACCGCAATGGCCACGAATTGCCGGTGCCGCTGAAATTTCTGGGCAAAGGCAAGTGGAAAGTCAGCCTGTGGGAAGACGCGCCCGACGCCGGCGAGAACGCCGAGCATTTGGTCAAGAACGAAAAAACCATGCGCCCGTCCGACACCCTGCAACTGAAGTTGGCACCCTCTGGCGGAACCGTGGCGATCTTCTCACCCGCCAAGTAAAACGGGCGCTGGACAGCGTCCCCTGCAAGTCCGCGCGGACACAGCATCGCTGCGCGAACGACGAACAATAAAAATGTGCCGCCGGGTGTGCGCGCCAATCAGAGCGAGTTCACCGGCATGAGCACAAAGCGCTCAATCTCGATGTGGGCGCTCTTGTCGATTCTGCTCTGGTCGCGGTGGAACAGGATCTCGAAATCATCGAACCGCCGCAACTCGGGCGCTGCGGGAATGGAGAACTCGAGGGTTTCCCGAACGGGCAGGCTGCCGGGAGACGAAGTTACCGGACTTATCCCGAGACTTTGCGAAGGTCGTCCCCGCTGCCCGGTGTCGATGAGGATGAGCTCCAGGGCAACGGTGCCCGGATAATGGTCCGCATTCCAGATGACGACCTGGATTTTGTGGCAGCACCGCAGGTCGATGGGTTGATCCAGCCTGTGGTGCGCCTCCATCTCCAGTGGCGCGTGGTCCGTAGTGCTGAACGCAAGCGACGTTGGACTTCCTCGTCGAAAGAACGAGCCGTAAGGAGGCCGTTTGTACGGCGCTCGGAACATCCAGTACTGGCCGGAAAAGGGAATACCCAGCGGGCGGGTGGCGTGGGCAGAGAAGCTGACTCCGGAAAGAATGGGAGCGACCAGGGTGGTCTCGGGACTGACCTCCGGCCACAGGATCACGCCGGGGAATTCGTTGTCGCCGACTCTTCCAATATCGCCGGCAGGTTCATAGCGCGGCACACCCGCCGCCGGTCTGTGTGTCCCAGAGGCCTTCCGCGGCGTGCGTGGCCCGCGGCCGTAGAGCGACTGCGAGAGCATGGCTCGCGCCGTTCCCAGCAACCCGGGGTTCGGCCAGTAGCTCGTGTCTCCTCCCGGCCGGTGGTAATCGCGCATCGACCCGCGTGTCAAAATGCCTACCGTCAAGCCGGCAGTCAACAACACGGTCAGGACCGAGGCTATGGCGGAAGCCGGCAATTCCCAGGGCTTTCCCTGAGGGATCACTCCGGAAGCCAGGCCGGCCACCGTCAGCAATGCCGCGGTCGAGGCGAAGCAGGCGGCGGCCAGCAGAGGGCAGTGGATCATGCCCGCAACCGTGCCAGCCTGGACCAACAAGGCCAGTGTCAATTTGGGAGCTAGTTGTTTGAAGAGAGCGGGTGCAGGGTGCGCGTAATCTTCAAACAGTCGATGCACGCTGGGCGCCGGCAGCGGCCGCTCCGGTTCCCCTTGTGCGAACCTCCATTCCGAATAGAGAACTCGGGTAGTGCCGACTACCACGATAAGCCAGGCAACCATGGCTGCCGGGGAGTACTCGGCCAGCAGGATTGCGGCTGGAGTAAACCATACGCCAATGGTTGAGGTGCGCAGGAGAGTGCGCCCATTCCGGGCCGTGATCGGCTCGGCAAATAAGAAGTGCATGCCGGCGAACATGCCGGCGCAACAGAACCACGCCAGCAACGAGAGCCCCAACACCCATCCGAACGTGATCGGCAGAGGATCCAGGGACAGCAGCACGATCCAGACAACGCAGCCGGTGACGAATAGACTTGCGATCTGCGCGCCCAGCGCAAAGTAACCGCGAAAATGGGACGCTACAGGCTCCGTGCCGAACAGAGTCCCAGTCACCCTATGTTGGACACCGGGATAGCGTCGCAGGTTCCCGACGCTTGGCATCGCGATCAGCAAGCGCTGCTCGAGTTCCTCGCACCCGTCCGACGGCCGGCGTGGCGCGGGCAGACTGAGCGACGGGGCCCGCCTATTCCGCGATGGCTAGCTCCGCCCATCCCGGCAGCGTGGCCGGCCTGTTGTTCAGGAAAACGATGCGGCGGGTTTTGGGGAACGGGAGGTTGCTGTCCAGGGCGCGGTTGTAGATCACGTACTGGCGGAGGATGTCGCGGTAATCGGAGTTGTTGGTGTCGAGCCAGGCGCTCTTGGCGGGCAGGCCGCCGCCCCAGCCAAGCGAGAGCAGGCAGGAGCCGCGCTCGCGCGACTCAGTCAGGCGCTGCTCCAAAGCTTGCAGGCTCTGGTCGAGCAGGCCCATCCCGGCCCACGATGCGTACTGTCGCTGCAAGGCGATCAGGCCGGCGGCGTAGACGTTGGCGGCTTCGAAGAAGCGGGCGCGGTTCAACGATTCCGGCCAGCGCACGCTGCGGCGCACTTCGGGCCCGAGCAGAAAATGATTCTCGTCCCAGCGGCCTTCAAATACCGTGCCGGGCGCGGCCATCTCGGCAAACGCGGGCGTCGAATCCTCGGGTCGCGCGCCATCCACGGCGCCGCGCGGGCTTTGCTTCCATCCCAACACCAGGCCGCCGCCGCGCGGTTGCAGCGTGGAAGTGCGCAGCAGGTAGACTTTGAAGGCGTCGTTGCCGACGACGGCCGAATCGCCCGCGCTGACGAAACGCATGCGGCTGAAGCCGCTCGCACCGAGCGCCTGTTCTTCCACGCTTTCCGCCGGACGGCGCGGAGGCCGCTCAGCTTTCACTCTGGCGGCGACGTCCTGCAACATGCCATCGCGCCAATTGGCGAACAGCATGCCGGTGCGCAGCGCTCCCTTGATGGCGGCGCCGGGCAGATACGGGCCGGAAGCGCCGGCGGCGAAGGTCGGTATGTGCAGGCTCTCGCCGGCGGCGCGGTTCCAGTACGCCGAATAAGCGGCGTTTTCGAACGGGATGCGGCGGCCGGCGAAATTCTGCGCGAAGCCGCCCCAGGAGGCGAACTCGAGCTTGTCGGCGGTCTTGAGCTGGGCGAGGTAGCTGTCCAGGCGCGGCCCCTTGGCGAGCAGGCGGAAGATGCGCCACTGATCCAGCACGTTGACGTGGTCCTTCCAGACCATGTAATCGATGGGGCTCAGCTTGCGGCCGTCCCCGACCAGCAGCGGCGTCAGACATGTGAGGCGGTATCGCATCAACTCACCTCGGGCAGCGGAACGGAAACCGCGAAGCCGGCGCGGAACACGGGATGCGGGAAACCGCCGGGCGCCACGTCGGGCGCTGCGCCGCGCGGCGCGGCCGGGGCGTAGATCACCGATCCTTCCCCGATCATCCGCAGAGTTTTTTTCAGTTCGCCGGAACCTGAACGACTGTCGATGCGGCCGCCGCGCTCGACCAGCCAGTAATTGCCGCGCGACCAATCCACCGCGTCCTGCCCGGACGGCGCGAATAGTGAGAGCAGCCAATGAGGCTTCGCGCCAGCTTCGAAGATGCCCACTTCTTCCGGCAACACTTCGGGCACGGGTACATCTTCCACGGCCTCTTCGGCAACTTCGACGGGCTCTTCCAATTCGAGCACGCCGACGGCGGACGCGGTCTCGCGCGCCAAGTAGGCGGCCCCGTCAGCGGTGTCGAAGAATGTGCTGCCGTCGGGCGCTTCGGATGGCGCCGGGGCATCGGGCCGGGAGGCAATAGCGTCTGTTCCACTCGATTCACGCACTCCTTCTTCGGGCGCGGGGGGTTGCGGTTCCTGGGGTTGGCAGGCGGAAGCGCCTGCCCCACCATCCTCGTCGGGCGCCTCGGTTGGCGGAGCGGTTTCTACTGGCGTGCCACCGGCCTGTGCCACGGGCGGCAGGATCAACTCCGGCAGCGTCCCTTCGGTGAATTCGGGAGCTTCCGAACGGCCCCAGCCGCGCGAGCGTTCGCCTCCAAAGCCGCTATCGGCAAGCAGGCGGAAGGCGGCCTTTACGGGATCGCCCCAGCGGCTCCATGCGGGCTCGTCGCGAAACGCCGCCACCAGCCACAGGCCGGCGCCGGCGCGAAATTCCAGGCACGCCACGGAATGCCGTTCGCTCGAGCCGCTCATGCGGTCGACGGCCGCGCTCCAGCGCACGGCGGAGCGGAACGGGCCCAAGCGGCCAACCGGAACCAGGCATTCGCTGGGGCCATCCATGCTCCAGGCGTTCTCATCCGGCCGGCCACCGGCCACCAACGCCTGCACCATGGTGAGCGGCACAAAGCGTGCGCTCTTCCAGCGCACGCGCGCGCCCATCAGCGACGGCGATTGCGGCGGCCAGATGGTCCGCGGCGGCACTACGAAGCCGATTTCATCGAGAAAGGGAAAGCACGAGCTGAAGGAAACCGCGGGCTCGCTGCCGCGCGCGGTCGCGTCCAGCCACTCTTCGAACATGCCCAGGCGCGCCATCGCCGCGGTCACCGCGGAGTAGACGGAATCGCTGTGGTAGATCGAATCGACCCGATTGCGGGCGCCCGAATCGGGCCCCACGCGCCACGGCCCGGTGGGCCGCAGCTTGACGACCAGCCCAGGCGTCATGAATCCTCGCGCAGGAAGGCGAAGGCCGAATCGGCGACCGCTGCCTGAATCACTCCCAGGGCGGCGCCCGCCGCGATTTCTTTTTCCGCCGCGCCCTTGGCGTAGTAGCCGCGGCCGCGCCACACCAGGCGCAGTTTGCCGAAGGACACGCGGCCGCTGCCGCGCGAGCCGCCGCCGCCGAGCGCATCGTCTTCGAGCAGCCGCAGGCCTTCCAGCACGCGCAGAAACAGCGGGGCGTCTTCTTCGCAGAGCACGTCCATCACCAGCCGCGTATGGAAGCGCGCGCCGGCGGGCACCCGCTCGATGGTGCGTGGGTTGGCCTGCGAAGTGATGCGGTCGATGGCGTTCTCGTTCTTGACTTCGGTCAGCTCATCGTCCAGGTTCTCGCGCATCTGGGGCGTGATGCTCTCCACGTCGAGCGGCGCGTCGAACACCGCCAGCCGCGCCGGCGTGGCCTGGGCGGTCTCGAGCGTTTCGCCCTGCACCCGCTCCATGCGGCCCGGGCTGCGGCCGAACAGGAGACAGATCTCGTCATCGGCGCGGTCGCTCTGGTGGATGCGGACTTCCTGACCCTTGCGGCGGGACAGGTAGACCAGCTCGGCGGGAACAGCCAGGCCGGAGCTCTGCTCGAGCAGGGAACGGATCTTGCCGCGCAGCGAGCTGCCCGGCACGTACGGCCTGCCGAAGGCGTCTTTGGCCACCGGATTATCGGAGCCGCCGATTTCGAGCGAACCCTTGCCCGCGCCAACGTGCAGGCCGGTTTCGCAGGTCATTTCGGCTTCCAGGATCAGCTTGCCGATGAGTTTCAACTCAGTTTGGGAAGTATGTGCGCTCATGCTTTACTCGTTGTAGGCCACGATGGCCTCGAACAGGTCCTTGAACCGCTCGTAACCCTTGGTGTCGTTCTTCCGCGTCACCTGCAGCAGTAGTTTCTCCAACTGGTCCAGGCTGCGCAGACCGTGGCGCGCGATGGTGTAGGCCAGGCGCGCGCGGAGCATCACGAACTCGTGCTGGCGCCCGCTCTCGGGAGCGCGCACGGCGCGGCGCACCGCTCCATAGAGGCGGCGCAACTGGCTCTTGGTGCCGGAATCCATGTCGCGCATGCGGCTGACGACGGCATGCGCCTGGTTGTCCAGATAAAGACTGTCGTGGATGAGCTTCTCGAGCTCGATTTCGGGCGGGGCTTCGAAACGCCCGCGGTCGGGACCACGGCGGTCGCCGCGATCTCCCCGATCGCCGCGATCGGGGCGCGGCCCGCGGTCGCCCTGCGGCGGGCGCCCTTCGCGCGGTGGGCGCGCCTCCCGTGTCCGCTGCTCGTTCTCTTGTGTCATGTGCTAAACCTCGGTCACCAATCTGGCCCACTCGAGGGCCACCAAGCCGGCCGGCCGCATCTTCACTTCGGCGGACTTCCGGCCGGTCATTTCATTAATCAAATGCGTGCGCAGCTTTTGAAATTCGCGGTCGCGCGTGCCGCTCAGGATGCGGTTGAAGCGGCGCTGGAAACGCCACGTGCGCTGAGTTTCCGCCTGCCCGGGCGGCCCATCGGCATAAGCTTCGTGCCGGTAGAAACTGCGCAACTGATACAGAAACTGCCGCGACATGCGAAAATCGTGAACCAGGCGCGTCACGGTGTCCTTGAGTTCGGCGGCGTCCGCCAGGTGCCGCCATTCGAGGATGCGCCCCAGCAGAAAGATGCAATCCTTGTCCGCCGATTTCGCCAGGGCCAGATTGCGCCCGGCGTCCTCATACACGGCGGCGAGCGGATAGTAGGACTCCGGCGCCAGCGCAATCGCCATCGAAATCGTCTTGCCCTCGGGGCCCGGATACTCCTTTAAATTCTCTTCCGTGAAACGGTGGAACAGCCGCTGCACTTCGCGCGCCAGCGCGATCAGCGCGTCCCACGCCCCGTACACGGCGAAATCGTCGCCGCCGCAATAGAGGATGCTGACCTTGCGCCAGAACTCCGGCATGGAGCACAGCACTTCCAGCTCGCCGGCGAAGAACTGCTTGTAGAGCACCGAAAGCGGCACGTGCTCTTCGATCGAATTGACGCGCCGCAGCCGCAGCCCGAAGTTATCGACATCGCCGCGCAGAACGCCCCAAATGGCGCGCCCCTGCGAACGCCGCGCCAGCGCCTGCACCGGCGCAGCCTGCTTGCCGTCATCGCTGGGCGCCGCGTGGCGCGCCAGGAGGATGGCGTCCGGCGAGAGATTGGCGGTCAAGCTCCAGGTGTGTTTGGCACCCTCGACCAGCACTTTTCCCGGCGACTCGGGCGACCAGCCTGCCTGCGCAGCCTCGCGGACCTTGGCGCCCAACTCCTTGGCGAAGTAGGTATCGGCGGCGGCATTCGGAACCGCCGTGGAGGGCAGGAACGCGCCTTCTCCGATGTCCGCCAGCGGCCGGTTGCGTTGCCGGTCCAGTTCCTCGTTCAGGCGGCGCCGGATCACCGCCCAATCGCCCAGATTGTCGGTCACGCCCCAAATCAGCTTGACGTGGCCGGAACTCAAGTCGGCCATCTGCCGCGCCGCCGCCCGCAGGAAGTCTTCAGCCGTCTCGCGCACCGCGCCCGGCAGCACCAGCAGGAACTGGCCGCCGCCGCTCGATCCCAAAAGGATGCGCGCCAGGCCAAGTTCGGCCAGCAAGGCCCGCGGCAAGACTTCGCTCAGCAGAGTGATCCACTGTGACCGCCCAGCGAGCAAATCCTCACCCGCGGAACGCGCGGAGCGTCCCTCGGCGGCAGCCGCCGAGAGAAACTCCTCGGTACCCAGGATTTTGCCTTGGAGCAGGATTTGTTCGGCCATGAATCGTGCGCTAAGCCTTGAGAAAGACTAACTGTAGCACAGAAACCTGAGAGACACGGCGGGCCGGTTTGACTCTTGGTTTATGTCCCGCGTTCGTATCCTGGCAGCGCTTGCGATGCTCGCCGCCGCCGCCCAAGCGCAGACCGTGCGCCCTCCGGCTAATGGAACCACAACCCGAGCCAGATCGGCGACCTCCAACGCGCAGCCGCGTATCAGCGACGCACAATTGGAAGCCAGTATCCGCGCCAGGTTAGCCAAGTCGCAGAAGATATCGCAGGATCATTTTCAGGTCCACGTGCAAGGCGGCGTGGCCACCATCGAGGGCAAAACCGGCGTGGTGCAACACAAGGGCAGCGCCACCCGCATGGCCAAAGCCGCTGGCGCGCTGGCCGTGAACAATCGCATCCAGGTTAGCGATGCCGCCAAAGAGAAGGCCGAGGCCAATCTGGAAACCGGCCGGCGCCGCGCGCAGATCAAGCGCGGCGACTCACGCAGCGACCCGCAACAGCCCCATTGACTGGCCGGCGGCAGCAAGAGACATTCCAATAGGAAGCCGCACTCGCGCTCGGCACAGGAATAACGAGGACCACAACCGATAGAAATCGAAGACGCGGCCGCTGTTTATTCGGGCGCGACGCGGGCAAAGCGATCCGCGCCACCACAGGGCCAGTGCCACCGCGTTAGGGAAACATGCCCGCGGGACAGGCCCAATCGCGCGTCGCCGAGAGCCTAAGCCGCTCCGCCTCGGCACGCCGGCCGAGCTTGGAATAGAGATCCGCCACGTTCCGCGCGGCCGTGCAGGTGGTGTTCTCGACGAGCGGACACTTGAAGTTCAAGGCCCTGCGATTTCCGGCCGGCACGACCGCGCAGCCGTTCGGATCGAGTTCCTGGTAGATCTGGGCCAACTGCGAGGCAAAGGGACGGTGGCCCGGAGTCAGAATGAGTCCTTCGTGCAGCGCAATGGCTGCCTGTCGGTCGTCTCCCGCCGCGCGATATGCATTGGCGAGCTCTTCGGAAAACACCGGTTGTGGGCTGGCCAACCGGCCGTATTCCAGGGCTTCCACGGCCTGCCGGGGCTGCGAGAGGCGTAGGTAGACCCGCCCCAGGTCCAGGTACAAGCCAGGCGACGGGCTGTCGTACGGAAGGAACTTGTCGCGCAAGCGGTTGCGGCGGCGCAATTCCGCATTCAACGCAAGATCGATTCTCCTGGCGCGCAGCAGAGCCGTCAGTGCCTGCCGATACCAGAAGCCGCCCGCGCCGCTTGCCGCCATGTCGCCCCGCGTGCGGTACCAGTAGCCGGCGATCGCGTAGGGCAGCGGAATGCTTCGGTCGTCGGGCAAAGGGTCAATGATAGCAAGACTGCGGTTCAGTTCACGGCCAGCCGTCTCCGGACTCGCTGTGCCGCCGTTCATCGCCGAAACTGCCACTCCGAGGTGGGTCGTGTAGCTGTCCGGCGCGGCTTCGACCGCGCTGGCCCACAGGCTCGTCTCATCCCGCCAGTCGGCGTTGCGCGCATAGGTTCGGACGGCAAACAACGCGCATGCCACGCCTGCGATGGCCCACGGCGCCTGCCGCCCGAGATGGAATCGAGCCGTGTAACGGTCGCCGGCGTGGAACACCGCCAGCACGAAGAGAGCGGCCAGCGCGATCGAGGGCATATACAAGAAACGCTCCGCCATGATGGTTCCGATCAGGATGACCAGATTTGACGTGGGAGCAAGCGCGACGAAGAAGAAGGCAACGAAGAAAAACACGGTAGGCTTCGAGCGGTACCAGACGATCATGCCCACCGCCGCAGCCGCGCACCCGGCAGCCGCGGCTAAGGTCAACCACCCCTCGACGTTATGAAGCCTCCAGTCGGCGAGCGGAACCTGGTTGTAGGAATAATCGCAGGATAACCGCCAAGGCCACAGCCAGATCCCAACGTATTTGCCGATGACCTTTACGGCGGTTAGCCGTGCGGTCCAGAAGCCAGCGCCTAACAGCGGGTTTTGAACAAATGCGAAGCTTCCCGCTTCAGTTTCGTACAGCGCGGCAATCATCTTCGAACGCAGGTAGAAATAGGCCAGAAACGGCAGTGCCACTGTGAAGTACCCGGCGATGCGGGCCCGCCAAGGCGCGGAGCGTTTGTGTACCACGTCGTAGAGCAGCATCGCCGCCGGCAAGACCACGGCAGTCTCTTTGGAGAAAATGCCGATAGCGGCACTCATCGCCAATGCCACGAGCCACGCGCTTCTGCGCCCACCCGACGACAAGGTTGCCTTCACGTGGCACAGCAGCCCCGCGAGCGTGCCGAAAGCCGCCAGGAGATCCGCGCGGCCCACCACGTTGGTGACGGATTCGGTTAGCATCGGGTGAAGTCCCCAGACCGCAGCTAGCGCTATTGCCAGCCGGAACTCCCGCAACAGCAATAATCCCAGCAGGTACACCAGCAGGATGTTGACGGCGTGCAGGGCAAAATTGACCCAATGGTAACTGACTGGACTCGGGCCGCTGCCGAGGATTGCGTAATTGAATAAATAAGATATTTTGGCCAGCGGCCGATATAGCCCGTTGGTCTTTTCGGCGTACCAGTAGTCTTCGGTCACGAGGGCCTTGAGGTTCTCCGGCGTGGCCGACCAGACGCGGCTGTCCTGGAGAATCGCCGAATTGCTATCGAATATGAGGCCGTTTTCGAACGAGTTCGAATATGCGATCAAGGCGGCAAGCCACAGCAACAACATCGAAAGCGCATGGAGCCGCCACTTCGATCCAGCCTTTTCCGCCGCACGGTCCTGAACGCCTGTCATCCGCTTCGTGTGCGAGGGCGGTTTTCTGTGGGCTTTACTCATTCGGGCATCCAAGTTTTTCAGGATAGCTCCGGGACAGCCCCTGCGGCGCCAGGTCCGGACGCGCTATGTGGGGCAATGCTTTAGCCGACCCGTCTACAACGAGTTGCGTGTCTGCCACTTTTCAGTCGCGCACTCCAGACGTACTCTGCCGCCAAGCGGCCCATTGTCGCTCCGGCATGCCTAAGCGCCGTATCTCTATTGAGGAGCCGGCCCCTACGCTTGCTGGGGTTTCTTGCGGGTCGGAGACTTGGCGAAGTACAGGCCGACGGCGCGATCGATGTTGGCGCGAGTGAGGCGGACGGCGCGTCCCTCGTACTCGGCGATGGCCTTCACGAGTTTGAGAATGTCCAGCGGATAGCAGGCCCGCAAGGTAGTGGCGCCAGCGGCCATGCAGCGCTCCCGCATGTACTCGGCGCAGCCTGTCTCGGCGGGCACGCTGTGGACGGTGATGACCTGCTTGACGATCAGGTCGAAGATTTCGTCGCTGACGTCTTCCACCAGCACCTTGGTTTGGATGCGGCGCAGGAAGGCCTCGTCGGCCAGGTCGGCTGGGTCCAGGTTGGTGGAGAAGACCACCATGAGTTCGAACGGCACCTGGAATTTCATGCCCGAGGCGAGCGTGAGGTAGTCGATACGGCGGTCCAACGGAACGATCCAGCGGTTGAGCAACTGCTGCGGGGCGAGCATCTGCCGGCCGAAATCGTCAACCACCAGAATGCCGTTGTTGGCCTTCACCTGGCACGGCGCGATGAACACGTGGGTGGACTCATCGAGTCGCAGCTCCAGCATCGAAGCCGAAAGCTCGCCGCCCATGGTGATGCAGGGGCGCTGGCAAAGCACCCACCGCGGATCGAGAAATTCGTCTTCCGCTTCGATCTGTTTGTGCACGATGGGGTCGAAAATAGCAATGATGTGCCCGTCCACCTCTACGGCATACGGAACGATGATGGTGTCCTGGTAAATTCGCAAAATGCGCTCGGCGATGCTGGTTTTGCCGCTGCCCGTTCCGCCGTACAGAAATAGCGACTGGTGCCCGATCAGCGAGGGGCCCAATTGATCCAGCAACGAATCCGGCAGGACCAGGTCGTGAAACGCCCGGCGCAGGCTGTCGCGGCTCAGGCGCAGTTTGGCATTCTGCCCCTTAACCACTTCGTGGTACTGCTGGATCGAGACCGGAGCCGGTCCTACGTACTGACAGACCTCACTGCGCGCGGTGGCCAAATGCCGCCCCCCGGCGGTCAGCGAGAACGAGTAATCGTTGCCGACCATCCCCTTCACTTCCAGCAACTGCTGCTGCCGGAACTCATGAAACACGGTCTCCAGAACCGGGAAGGAGAGTTTCAGGGTCTCGTGGAGTAAAGCCAGCGTGCCGGTGCCGTGGAGCCACAGAAAGCGCAATACCAGATCGCTTACCATCGAGCGCGGAATTCCCAGGTCGCCGATCCGGTCGGGTATGGTTGGCCTGACGTGAACCTCTTCGTGACTCGGCGCGACCGCGATGGGCGGGCTGGCGGGCGCGGGCTTCGGCGGGACAGGCGCCTTGATCGGAGTCTTCTGGGCGCCTCGCGACTCCAGAATGATGAGGTTGGGGTTGGTGGAAGAGGCCAAGGTTTCCAGGCTCATGACATTGGCAATATACACTGCAACTCCAGAAGGGAACCAGGATGGCGTTGGTTATCGGAATTCCATCAACGAACGGTAGCCCGCATATGCAGGCGAATGATAGTGCAACATTCCTTAGTACCCGATGGATGTGCCAAGCCTGGAATTGCCGATAAATCTAGTGGCTTCAATAAATTACGGAGAGCGACGTCCTGCCGGCTATTGTTTCTCCGCGGCCGGCTCCGCGGGCGGCGGCTTGCAGGCGTCGAGATTCACCGCGAATGCCGCGATCGGGCTCCAGCGTTCGCCCTGCAGATGCTCGATGTGATAGGACTGCGAAGCCGCATCCGCCTGCACGCGCCAGCCGGTGGTGGGCATGGTTTGCGGCAGCCGAAACAGCTTGGCGCTTTGCTGGCGAATGGTCCAGCTTTCGCCGCCGTCTTCCGATTGAAACAGCGCGTACCGTTCCTGCCCGCTTCCCTGGCCCCGGTCCAGAATCAGGCTGCCGGTGGTTTTCGAACTAAAGAAGAACTGCAGCACCGCACCGAAGGGGCTTTCCGCCGACTCGCGCAGCACGGCGTGCTCGGTCCAAGTCTTGCCACCATCCTCGGTGAAGAGCAGGAAGGGATTCTGTGGGAGGGGAAACTGCTCTTCGCCGCTGATCCAGCCGAAAGCCGAATCCAGGGACTGGATGCGATCGATGGCCGCGCCGCGCATGCGTGGGTGGGCTTCGCTCCAGGTTTGGCCCCCGTTCTCGCTCTCGAGCAGCACCGAATAAAGGGTGGCGGATTCACCGTGAATGTTGCCCGACACCACGGTGCGCTCTCCCCAGTGCGCGGCCGCGGAAAGCTCCAGGAAAATCGGGCACGGTTCTTCTTCGCTGCAACCGAGGCCCGCCCAACGGATGTCCTCGCCCGTGCAACGAAACGGCAGTCGCATGGGGCTCCCGTGGTTCTCCAATAAAGGAGGGGCCGGAGCAGGCTGTTCCGCCGCTGGTTCCTGCGCCCGCGATACCAGTCCGAAGGCGAACGGCAGCGCCAAGATCAGGGCGGCGAATCGCGTCACAAGCCCGATTGTAGCTCAGGCCCGGCGCTCCAGCTGAAACTCGCGGCATGGCCGAGGCCTTGTGTGGCGATTCAATAGCTCGAAAGGGCTATGCCGCGGTGACTCCTTTGGGCGAACCGAGTTTTCGGCCGCAACTTGTAACCCCGCCGCCGGGTTGAATCGTCCAAAAGGTAAATCCCCGTTACGACTGCGGGCGCACTACACCCTATCACCCAGATGCGCCCGCTTTCTTTTGTCCGCGCGGGCCGGCGATCGCACCAATCATTCCCTACAGGCGTTCCAGAAGCCCGGTCAGCAAGTTATAGAACGGCGCAACCGAGGAAATCTTGATCCGCTCGCTGGGGCTGTGGACGTCGACGATGTGCGGGCCGAATGAGATCATCTGCATCCCGGGGTACTTCTCGCCGATGACCCCGCACTCGAGACCGGCGTGCATGGCGATGAGCTCGGGCTTCCTGCCGAGGACTTCCTGGTGGACGGCCTGGGCCGTGCGGACAATGTCGCTGGCGGGTTCGGGCTTCCATCCGGGGTAGTCTCCCGACTGATCAACGGTGAAACTGGCGAGGCCGAACACCTGAGTCACCATGCCGGTGGCCGCGCGCTTACTGCTCTCGATCGAGCTACGCTGGCTGGTGACGATCTCGACTTCTTCGTCCTTGGTGGTCACGATGGCGAGATTGGTGGATGTCTGCACCAAGTTGGGAACATCGGGGCTCATAGCCAGCACGCCGTGATGCTGGACTGCGAGAATGCGAATCACCATCGCCGCATCGTTGTCTGCGATAACCTGCGCCGGGCGCGCGGTCGTCTCCACTGTGACACGCACATCCGGATCGAAGGAACCAAGGTCAGCCTTCACCTCCGCTTCGTAAGCCGCCAGCAGCGACTTCAGCTCCGCCGAGCGAGCTGAATCGACGACCACGACTGCTGACGCTTCGCGTGGGATTGCATTCTGCTTGCTGCCGCCGTTGATCTCAGCGACTGCAACTGGCAGGGGGGCCGTGATGCACCACAGCGCGCGGCCGAGGATGCGAAGCGCGTTGCCGCGGCCGCGGTGAATGTCGACGCCCGAGTGACCGCCCGCCAGGCCTGAGACCTTGATGCGCCAGGCATCGCCGGAAGGAGCGGCACGGCGCGCGATTTTGCGCCGCGCCACCGAGCAGACGCCGCCGGCGCAGCCGATGCAGAGCGTGTTCTCCTCTTCGTTATCGAGGTTGAGCATGTACTTGGATTTGAGGAGTCCGCCGGGAAACTTGGCAGCGCCGGTGAGGCCGCTCTCTTCGTCGACGGTGAAAACAAATTCCAGCGCGCCATGGGCGACGGTGTCGCTTTCCATCACGGCCAATGCGGCAGACACACCCACCCCATTGTCGGCGCCGAGAGTGGTGCCGTCCGCTTTGAGCCAGTCGCCATCCACCACCAGGCGGATAGGGTCGGTATCGAAGTTGTGGGCGGTGCCTTCGTTCTTCTCGCAGACCATATCCAGGTGGCCCTGAATGACAGCCGGGACGGCGGCTTCACGTCCGGGGCGCGCGGGCTTGCGGACGACTACATTGCCGGCGGAGTCCTGAACCGACTCCAGGCCCAGGCGGCTGGCAATGCCAAGCACATAATTGCGCGCCGCGGCTTCCTTCTCCGAGGCGCGCGGAATGGCCGCAAGAGCAGCGAAGTGCTTCCAGACGGCCTTAGGTTCGAGATGGTCCAGGGGTGTAGACATATCCGGAATCATAATATCCCACCGCGCGGCGGGAAAGTGGCTGGTCTCGTCCGATGCCGATTCTCGCTGCGTCCGGGGCGTTCCGACTCGGCATATTGGATCGAAACCGGAGTCCGCCGTCTGGAATCTAAGTTGCCATAGGATGGCATCATGACGACTTCGACGCTGCTGCGAGTTACGATTCACGCCGCGCTACTGTGCGCCTGTTTCACACTTGTCGCCGTGGCGGCAGACCCGGCATTGACGATTTACAACCAGGACTTCGCCGTGGTCCGCGAAACCCTGCCCCTGGACCTGAACGCCGGCTCCAACACGGTTCGCTTTTCCGGCGCGACCGCGCACCTGGAGCCCGATTCGGTGATTCTGCGCGATCCCAGCGGCAAGCGCCCCCTGGTGATCCTGGAACAGAACTATCGCGCCGATCCCATTTCGCAGGAGCTGCTGCTGAATCTTTACGAAGGCAAGACGATTGACTTCGTGGTCCACTCGCAGGATGGCGCCACACGCACCGTCGCCGGCAAGATCGTGCGCAGCGGTTACGTGCGCAGCGGCTATGTCCCGCACTACCAATCCGCGCAGAGCTACTGGGCGCAGTATGGGACCAATCAAACGCCCACTGCGGGCGGGGGCAATAGCCAGCCGATTATCGAGGTCGATGGCAAACTGCAATTCTCGCTGCCCGGAGAACCGGTTTTTCCGGCGCTGGGCGAGGATACGATTCTCAAGCCGGCGCTCGATTGGATCATCCACTCCGGCGTGGCGGCGAAGTTCGATGCCGAGCTGAGCTATGTGACCGGCGGCATGACCTGGAACGCCGATTACAACGTGGTTGCGCCGGAGACCGGTGACTTACTCGAGCTGGTGGGCTGGGTGACGCTGGACAACCAAAGCGGCAAGCAGTTCGACCACGCGCATATCAAGCTGATGGCCGGAGAAGTGAACAAAGTGAAGGAGCAGGGCTTTACTGTGATGGGCCGGGACGCGGCCTCGCCGATGGCCTTTGGTGGTGCGCCCCCTGAGGTAACCGAGCGATCGTTCGAGGATTACCATCTGTACAACCTGCCGCTCGCCACCACGCTCCATGACCGTGAGACCAAGCAGGTGGAGTTCCTGCGCGGCAGCGGGATTTCCTCCCAGCGGCTCTATATTTACGACGGCCTGGTGGTCGACCGGAATCAGTACTTCAACCAGGATTTGCGTCAGATGCCGCAGTACGGCACCCAATCCAATCCGCATGTGTGGATCATGCGCGAGTTCGTCAACTCCGAAGCGAATCACCTGGGAATGCCGTTGCCCAAGGGGCGCGTGCGTTTCTATCGCCGCGATCGGGACGGGCAACTGGAATTCACCGGTGAGAATGAGATCGACCACACGCCGAAGGATGAGACCGTCCGCGTTTATACGGGCAATGCGTTCGATATCACGGGCGAACGCAAGCAGATCCACTACCAGGTGCAAATGCAGTATCCGAAAGGGTGGGCGGACGAGACTTTCGAGATCAAGCTGCGCAATCACAAGAAGGAAACAACCACGGTGCGCATCGTCGAGCATCTGTATCGTTGGTACAACTGGGTAATCACGGAGGAATCGGACAAGCACCATCCGATCGACAGCCGGACCATCGAGTACGACGTGACGCTCGCGCCGGACGAGGAGAAGGTAGTCACGTACACCGCGCACTATACGTGGTAGGGCGGGCCGGCGTTCGAACGAAGATTGGTTAGCACGTTTCGCCCCGTGTGAAAAGACGCCCCATGCACGCGGTCAACGCCGGAATTGCAAAAGTTATAGACTGGTTGGCGCGGCTGGGCCGGACCCGGCCGCGACTTTCACGGTATCGGTCGCAACACCAATACAACAAAGGAGCGAATATGCCTCTGGGGAAGAGAGCGGTGGCGGAGCTGCTCGGTACGTTCTGGCTGGTTTTCGGGGGATGCGGCAGCGCGGTTTTGGCGGCCGCGTTCCCTGGTCTGGGGATTGGCTTTCTGGGCGTCGCATGCGCCTTCGGACTCACCGTTCTCACGATGGTATACGCGATTGGTCACATTTCCGGAGGCCATCTGAATCCGGCTGTCTCAGTGGGCCTGGCGGTGGCGAGACGTTTCCCGGCATCGGAGTTGCCGGCCTACCTCATCGCACAGGTAGTAGGCGCGATTGCCGCGGCAGGCGTGCTGTTCGTGATTGCCAGCGGAAAGGCGGGATTCACGCTGGCCGGCGGGTTTGCCTCCAACGGGTATGCCGAACACTCGCCCGGCGGGTACTCGCTGGTGGCCTGCCTGGTGGCCGAAGTGGTGCTGACTTTCATGTTCCTGATGATCATCCTGGGCTCGACGGACCGCCGCGCGCCGCAGGGTTTCGCGCCGATCGCGATCGGGCTGGGGCTAACCCTGATTCATCTGGTGGGGATCCCGGTGACCAACACTTCGGTGAATCCCGCGCGGAGCACCGGGCCGGCGATCTTTGTGGGCGGCTGGGCCATCGAGCAGCTTTGGCTATTCTGGGTGGCGCCGATTGCCGGAGCGATTCTGGCGGGCCTGGCATACGGCCCGCTGGCGGGCTCGCCGGCGGAAAGCAAGCGGTGAGCGCAACCGGCGGCCGTTAGAGAACTTATGCAGGTCAGTGGCGTAAGACGCTAACCACGGCGGTCCAGGTTCCGGAGTTATCCCTGATGTCGTCGTCGTTTACGCCCAAATACAAGCGGCCGGCGGAACCTTCCGGAACAGTCGATTGAGCGCCGACCTCGAAGATGGATCCTCCCACACGGCCGATCAGCGACCAGCAGCTCAGGGTCGGCGCCGGTACCGCCGCGACGTCGACGGGTTGGCCAAACACCACATTGGCGCGGGCGCAGCCTGGATGGTAGCCGCCAGGGTCCTGTGCGGGGATCCTGAGATTTGCCGAGACTCGTATCAATCCGTGCGCCTCGATATCGAGGGTGTCACCAGGGCGAAGGTCAATCCCCGTGTCAGTCCACCGCCGATTTGCAGAGACGATAATTCCCTTCTTGATTGCCGGCACTACATCCGCCTGCTCGCGCGCGATGTCCGCGGCAGAAGGGACCGGCGTTAGGACGTGTGCGGCGGTTTGCTTGCTCGCTGTGGTCTGCTTCAACTCCGGTTTCTCGGCTGTTGGTCGTTGCGCTACCGGGTTCCCGATTGGCGCGGCTGATGGCGGAGAGGACGGAGCGGGAGTTTCGGCAGCCTTGCTCGCCGCCGGTTTCGGCACAGAAGGCGGAACGGCTTGGGCGCGGCCGCCGACGACACCCTGCAGCGCCGGCCAGAACTTGTAAACCGCGGCTCCGCCCAGCGCCAGAGCCAGCGCCATTGCGAAAGCGATCGGTACCCAGCGAGCGCCGCGGGCAGGGGGAGCGGGCAAGGGTTGCGCTGCTACCGGCGCGGCGAAAGGCGTTGCCGCGGGCGTTGCCACCGGCGTTGCTATGGGCGTTGCCATGGGCGCGGATACGGGTACTGCGGCGTGTAGTGCAGCGTCCAGCGCGGAGACCAATTCGGTGCAAGTCGCGAAACGGTACTCCGGACGCGCGGCCAAGGCGCGCGCAAACACCGGATCAACCGCGGCAGACAGCAGCGGATTGGCCGCATGCGCAGAAGGCCGCTGGCCGTAGACGATGCCATGGATCATCGACGCGTACGACCCTCCCGTGAATGGGCTCGCGCCGGTCAACAGCTCATAGGCAACCACGGCGAGCGAAAACTGGTCGGACCGGCCGTCCACCTCGCGCCCCTCGATCTGTTCCGGTGACATGTAGGCGGGGGTGCCCATGACCATGCCGGTGGCGGTGTATTTCGGCGCTGTGGTGACCTTGGCGATGCCGAAATCCGCGATCTTCACGTGGTTGCCCTTGTGCAGCATGATGTTGGGCGGCTTGATATCGCGATGCACGACGCCGTTAGAGTGGGCGTAATCGAGGGCCGCGGCGACCTGCCGGAGTATGTCCATTGCTTCGGCCGGTTCCAGCTTTCTGCCGGATTGTTGCACCTGTTGCAAGGAGGGGCCGTCGACGTATTCCATGGCGATGAACGCCATTTCGCGATCCTCTCCCACGTCATAGACCACCACGATGCCGGTATGGGAGAGCGCGCCGGCCGAGTGCGCTTCGCGGAATAGCCGCTCCCGCAGGACCTGGGCTTCGCCGGCCCCTGCCAGGAATTGCACGTTGATGACTTTGATCGCAATCCTTCGCCCGATGGCGGGATCGGTGGCTTCGTAGACGATTCCCATGCCGCCCCGCCCCAGCTCGCGCACCACCGCGTAGCGCCCGATTCGCATCGACGGTGCAGTCCCGCCCGGCGGCGCCGGATCTTGCGCGTCCGGTTTCCGATCTTCCGCTGACATCACGGCTCCCGTCTCAGTTGTGAAAGCTCAAATGGCTTGGTTGCGAACGCCCTCCTGGCTTTCGCTTCATCCGGATTCGTATACTGCCGTACCGCAGTTTCAGCCGCTATTGTACAGTACCTGACAGTTGACCGATACCCGTGTTCGGGCGCTGCCTTCACTCGGTCCGGAATTGCATGCTACGCGCGGCTTGGCCGCCGGCGGAATCCTTCACCGTCAGCTCCGCGCGATAGGTTCCGGCCGGCAACGCCGCGACCGGCAATTTGAGCGCTACCGGAATCGCGCGATTGCCGGATTTGGCAAGAGCGCTCAGGTCGATATCGCCGGAAGCCCACTTCGGCTCGTTGGTCTGCGCGTCAAGCAGGTGCAGGCTCATGGTCAAATGGACCGGCTGGGTGCCTGACGCGGGTGGCTGGTAGATTTCGAAGTAGGCTTGGGCGGAGCCGGCTTTCGACAAGAGATCGGAGCCGGATACGACGATCCGGTCGCCGCGGAAAATCAGCGGTCTCTTCCCTGCTTCGATCTCCTCCTGCGCGGCCTCCGGCGATATCGGTTGCGCGTCGCGGCTGAGGGCAATCGCGCTCAGACTCAGTCTTCGGGCGTCGAAGGGGCCAATGGCCAGCGGCGTTTCGACCACGCCGAAACGATCCTTGGCCGAGCGGCAGATCAGCTTGAACCGGTAGTTGCCCGGAGCAATTCTAAACTGGCGTTCGTAGTGGAACGGGTGCTGCAGGAAATCGTCGAACTGCCGGCGGCTGCCGAATTCGAATCTCACCGTATCGCCGAATCGCGCGGCCACTTCATCTCCCAGGTTGTACGCCAGGCCGAGCACGTCCATTTCGGCGTGAATCTTCCCGTTCACCTCGGTGGGATGGAGATCTGGCGAGGGAATCTCGACCGCCAGGTTGACTCGCGCCACGCCGTTGGCCTCATAAAAGTAGGGCACGGACTCCGATGCCGCGGTGTTGCCGGCGTGCGGCGAGTCCGCCAGATCTTCCAGCTCCTGCTCCATCGGGTTGGCGGCGGCCAGGCTCACTTCGTGGAGATTGCAATACAGATTGCGCCCGCGCACCTTCGCGTCGCGCCGGTCGACTATGACTTTCAGCGTATGGCAGCTTCCTTCCGGCGACTCTTGCGGCACGTAGCCCAGCGTGTAGGCTTCGTTCTGCTCGCGGGCGAGCTGCTCGAAAACGGCCACAACGTCGTTGCCGCGGTTGAGTTCGTGGCCCCCGGTTGCGTCGGCCAGGTGGAGCGCCCAGCTCGGAGCTCGCGCGCCGACCTGCGCTTCGACCGGATAGACCGAGACATCCGCCTTGCGAAACTCCGCTTCCATCCCAAACGGATCGCGCCGGGCGTTCACTTCGATCGGCAGCAGGACGTTGCCTGTATTCGCCAGATCGGATAGCTGGGACGCCCGCGAGCCGGGATCGGCCGACCCAAAAGCCGGATCGATGCTGCGGCCTATCCCTTCACTCCCGGAATTCACCGAACGTCCGGCGGCGTTCGCGCCCGGCGCGGCATTGGCGCCAAACAACGCCAACACTTTATGGCCGGGCACATGGGCAAGGTCCTTCGCCAGTTGGGCGTAATAGCGCGCCTGAAGATCGCCGTCAGGATCGGAGATCTTGCCGCAGTGGCGAACCAGGCTGGGCAGCGTGCCTAGCGCGCGCTGAAGCCGGCCAACGTCGGCTGTGAACTCGGTGGCGATGGTCATGCATCCGGATTCGTAATATGCGATCGACATCAGCCGGTTGGGCCCGGCATTATCCGCGATGAACCTGGCGGCGGGCTCCTGGATTGTTTTCAGATCTTCGTCCGGATGACCGGTGGACTTTCCATCGAACAACAGAAGAAAGTGCTGCTGCGGCATTCCCGGCGCCGTGGGCCCGGCGTGAGTCTGGAATGCTGTGATGTTTTGTTCCTTGCCATCTTCGAAGACGTGGAAATCGGCTGCGGCCAGGCCGTGGATGGGCGCATCTTTCTTGCCGGTGACCACCGCATCCACCAGCACCAGGCGCGATTCGGATTTGAGCTTCAGAGGCGCCGAGCCCTGGCCGCCGAGCAGCAGCGCCCACGGCAACAGCAGCAATGCCGCCACGCAAAACCGTGGCGCGCGCACTCGTGCGTGCCGCGTCGGCATTCGTGCCGACGTTCGGCGCCTCGGGGCGAAGAAAGGTCGAGATGAATCTCGACCCTGCACGCATGACTGCGTGCGCCACGATTGCCGGGTTCTCATGGGATCTCCACCACTCCGTTGGCGGTGGCCATTTGCCGGCCCTCGGCGTCGCGCAACACGACGCGAATCATATAGGGGCCGCTCTTGACGTCGAAATCGCTGGAGACCGTCACACCGCGGGTAAGCCGCTGCTCGAGATTCTCATCCTTTACCCGAAGCTCCACCACCTTCTGGGTGCCTTTGACATAATTGCCGTTGCCATCGAACAGGGCACACACCAGGGTCAGGTCGTCCCGGCTGCGGTCGTCCTGCTTGCGCAAAGGAAGCTGCCGGATATCGAGGTGAGCGTTGACTGTCAGCGTGGCATCATCGGCTGTGGTCTTGAAGAACTCCGTGTGAATGTCGATGGGCAGGTCGCGCACCTCATCGCGAGAGAAAACCGCCTCGCCGATTTCCCGGCTGGCTGTGGTTGCGGCGTCCTCCTCATGGGATGGCGCCCAGTAACCCTTGCGAGCCTGCACCGACATTCCTTTGCCGTTCGTCAGCGTCACCTTGATCTCGTGATACTTTCCATCTGGTTTCAGCTCCTTCGGATAGAAGCCCAAATAGTAAACATGCTCGGGTGGGTTGGACAGGCGATCGAACTCGGCCAGGAAGTCGTTCTGGCTGAGGGCGGCGCCGCCGGTGCCATGGGCCAGGTCCTCCAGCACGATCCCCTGGGCAAGGCTGGCCAAATTGTCGTACTGGAGGACCGTTGCGATGACCCCCAGGCTCTTCAGATGCAGACGATCGGCATCGCCGGTCGGGTCGACCGTGTAGACGCCGCGCGCGTCGAGCGTGTTGATGATGACGCCCGAGCGGGTGGCTAGTTCGATGGATTCGCTGAGATCTTTCTGCAACTCGTCGGGGAGGTACATGCCGGGCGACACCAGAATCATAATCCGATCGCCGGCCATGCCGGCGAGCAACCGCACCGTGTTTTTGAGAGCGCGGAGAGAGCTGATCGCCTCGGACCTTCCTAAACTCGCGGCTTCGTGAAGAGTGGCCCGTGCGATGCCGGGAGCGGCGGCCCTCGCGGGACCCTGCAGGTCGAGGCAATCGGCGGTCACGTTAGCTTGCGTCCCCAGCGCGCTCCCATCGCCGCGGCTCACCCATTGGTCTGCCAGGTAGGCGACGAAGGTAGGTTCGCACGGCGGTGGCGGCGAAGCCGGCATGATCTTCAGCAGGGCCTCGCGGATTTTCGCCAGGTCATTGGTGAATTCAAGCGACACGTTGCCGGAAAGCGTGAACAACCCGACGCGTGCCTGCGGAGGTATTCCGTGTTCCAGGTATTTCGATGCGGCGATGCGGGCGGCCGCGAGGTCCTCGAGCTTGAGATGGACATCGTCGAAGACCAACGCGACGAAATGGGTGGGCACCACCAGCTTGGAGCCTTCCGCGGCCGGCTCGCCGGCGACCTCCGTTATGGGCACCGCGGGCCGGGCATGCCCGGCCCCTACGGGAACCTGCGGCGCGACGGCGCTGCCCTCGATCGCGAACTGCGAAACGTACTGCGGCTTGCCGCGGTCGGTGAGCTGAAAGTCTTGCTTTTGCAAGCCGCCGACAGCATGTCCCTGCTTGTCGCGGACCACCACCGGAACGCGCACCAGGTTCACGCTCGATTGAAAGGTGGGCGTCTCTTCGCGGGTTGTTACTTCGCCGGTTTGAGTCTGCGCAGTCAGCGCTCCAGCGAGCACAAAAAGGGTCCAACAGCGCACGATACTCTCCTTCCGCGATGAACTTGGCGACACAGATTTTCGGAGTGAACGCGGCCGGCCCACGGTTCGAATTATAACGTTCTCAAGCGGCCGAACGGGCGTCATTACGCCGTTGACGATCGTCCCGCGCAACGCGATACTGGACAGATGACAGCCGCCGCGCCGCCGACCGCCCTTCAGGTGCGCGACCTGCGTAAAGCTTACAAGGATGTGCTCGCCGTCGACGGCCTGGAACTCGAGGTCCGCGCCGGGGAATGCTTCGGCTTGCTGGGACCGAACGGCGCCGGCAAGACCACCACCATGGAAATCTGCGAAGGCCTGGTCTCGGCCGATTCCGGCGAAGTCGAAATGCTGGGCATGCGCTGGGATTCGGGCGCCGCACAACTCCGCCAGCGGCTCGGGGTGCAGCTTCAGGATACGCAGCTCGCCGACAAGCTCACTGTCTTCGAGACGGTCCGCCTGTTTCGCAGCTTCTACCACGCGGGGCCCACGCCGGCGGAGGTCATTGCCCTGGTGCAGCTCGAAGAGAAGCGGAAATCGCGCGTGGGCAATCTGTCCGGTGGCCAGAAACAGCGCCTTGCGATGGCTTGCGCGCTGGTGGGCGATCCCGATTTTCTGTTCCTCGACGAACCCACCACTGGTCTCGATCCGCAGGCCCGGCGCCAGCTCTGGGATTTGATCGAAGAGTTCAAAGCCTCGGGCCGAACCATCCTGCTGACCACTCACTACATGGATGAAGCCGAACGCCTGTGCGACCGCATCGCCATCATGGACCACGGCAAAGTCATCGCGCTCGGCACGCCGCGCGAGTTGATTGCTTCCATCGGCGTGGAGCACGTGGTGGAATTTTCGGCCGGAAGCGCGGCGAAACCGCTGGACATTTCCGCATTGCGCCAGATCGAGGGCGTCCGCCAGGTCCGCAGCGAGAACGGCAGCGTGCAGATGCAGGTCACTGAACTCCATCGCGCCGTTCCCGCCCTGCTTGACGAACTCAGCCGCCAGGATGTTCCGCTGACCGAGCTGCGCACCCATTCCGCTTCTCTGGAGGACGTCTTCGTCACCCTGACGGGACGCCATTTGCGCGATGAGTGAAGTCACCATCCCCGAACTGGCCGCCGGAGAGGCGGCCAGAAAATCTCCGCGCCCGCGTACGTGGACGGAGCATCCGCTGGCCCAGTTGACCCTGGTGCGGTTTCTCGAATTCATCCGCGAGCCGGAAGCGTTGTTCTGGGTATTCATCTTCCCCATTTTGCTTGCCGCCGGCCTCGGCATCGCCTTTCGGAACCGGCCCGCGGACGTGCTCAAGATCGCCACCGTCACGCCGCAACTCGCGCAATCGCTCCGTCAGGAGAAGTTGCTCGATGTCACCGAGTTGCCCGCCACGGCCGCCGAAGAAGCGTTGCGCACCGGTAAGGTAGCGCTGCTCGCCGTGCCGGGGCCGGACGGCCGCGTGGTCTACCGATACGACTCGACCAATCCGGAGGGACGCACGGCGCGCATGCTCGCCGATCGCGCGGTCCAGCGGGCTGCTGGCCGCATCGATCCGGTTGCTTCGACCGACCAGTTCATGCGCGAGCCAGGGTCGCGCTACATCGATTTCCTGATCCCCGGCCTGCTCGGCATGAATTTGATGGGCAGCGCCATCTGGGGCATGGGATTCGCCATCGTCGATGCCCGCCGAAAGAAACTAATGAAGCGTCTGGTGGCGACACCCATGCCGCGGCATTACTACCTGGCGTCGTTTCTGCTCTCGCGGCTCCTGCTGCTGGTGGTGGAAGTCGGTGTGCTGGTCGGCTTCGGCGTGCTCGTGTTCGGCGTGCCCCTGCGCGGGTCGTTCCTCGATCTGATGTTGCTGTGCGTGCTCGGTTCGTTGTCGTTCAGCGCACTCGGATTGTTGATCGCATCGCGCGCGAGAACCATCGAAGCCGCTTCGGGTCTGATGAACACGGTGATGATGCCGATGTGGATCGTGTCGGGCGTTTTCTTTTCGGCCCAGCGATTCCCCGATTTCGCCCAACCGATCATCAAGGCGCTCCCGCTGACGGCTGCCATCGACGCCCTGCGGATGAACATGCTGCAAGGAGCAGGCCTGGCGCAATTGACGCCGCAGATGGGAGTGCTGGCAGCCTGGCTGATCGTCTGCTTCGGCCTCGCGCTCAAGCTCTTCCGCTGGCGCTAGCCGTCGCGCCGGCGATCTTGTCGCCGGTTCTTTGCCATTCCACAAACCGGACCGAGAAGTCCAAAATGGATGCGCACACTGTGATAACATCGCGCTTCTATCGTTCCTCCCAGGCTCACCATGACTCAGGAAAACAACAAGCTTGCGGTGCTCGAAAAGGTCGGATACGCCTGCGGCGACGGCGCTTCCAACCTGATCTGGATGACGTTCATCTACTTCCAGCTCAACTTCTACACGGATGTTTTTGGTCTGGCGGCAAGCGCGCTGGCGACCATGCTGGTGGTCACCCGCACATGGGACATGTTTTTCGATGTCTTCATCGGCACCATTGCCGACCGCACGCGCACCCGCTGGGGCAAGTTCCGTCCTTACCTGCTTTGGATGGCCGTGCCATTCGGAATTATGAGCGTCGCCACCTTCACCACGCCTTCGTTCAGCGCTTCCGGAAAGCTGGTTTACGCTTACATCACTCTCTCTCTGATGATGATCGTGTACTCGGCGATCAACGTTCCCTATGGCGCCCTGATGGGCGTGATTTCGCCGGATTCCCAGCAGCGGACCAGTATCTCTTCCTGGCGATTCACTTTCGCGTTCCTGGGCGGGCTCGTGGTGCAGTTCTCCACTCTGCGGTTGGTCTCTTACTTCGGCAAGGGAAACCAGGCGCTCGGTTATCAACTGACACTCGCCGTGTACGCCGTGGCGGCGGTGGCCCTATTCTTAGCGGCGTTCGCTACCACCCGCGAACGCGTTCAGCCGGTCGTCGAGCAAAACACTTCGCGGGCCAGGGACCTGCGCGATCTGCTCGCCAACACGCCCTGGCTGGTATTGTGCGCGCTGGGTATTCTGAGCGTCTGCTTCGTCTCTATTCGCGGCGCCGCCATCGTTTACTATTTCAAGTATTACATCGGCAGCGTCGGCGGAGCCGCTACTTTCATGGTGGTCGGCTCGGTGATGTCCGTGCTGGGCACTTTCCTGATCCAATACGTGACGCCCTTCACCGGGAGGAAAAACGCCTTTATCGGCTTAATGCTGCTCGCCACGGTGGCACTCGTCCTATCCTATTGGGTGGGGCCGGATCAGTTAGTTCTCCTGTACGGGTATAACATCGTGTACTGCATACTTACCGGACCCACCTCCGCCCTGCTCTGGGCCATGTTCGCGGACACCGCCGACTACTCGGAATGGAAGACCGGCCGCAGGGCGACCGGGCTGATCTTCTCGGCGTCGGGCATGTCGAATAAGTTCGGCTGGGTGATCGGGGGCGCGCTGGCGGCCTCGCTCCTCGCTATCTACGGCTTCAAGGCCAACGTCGTGCAGACGGCCGAAGGTCAGCACGGCATCCGGCTGCTGATGACCATCGCGCCGGCCGTGGGAACGCTGCTGGCGGGGCTGGGAATGTTCTTCTACCCGCTGAACGAAGAGGCCACCAAGAAGCTTCAGGCCGAGCTGGCCGCCAGCCGCGCCAAGTAAGGACCTATCATGAAACGATCAGTTCAATCGCCAGCGACCGTCCCCGGTGATCGAGATAGTCATCACAGCGCCTCGGAGATGGCCTCACGCTCTCCCTGCTGGCAGGAAGCCGGACTGCCGGGGCACAATAAGAGGAGTGACTAACCAACGATTTCTGATCATCGGCGGCGGTATTGTCGGGCTGGCCACGGCTTACCGCCTGGGCGAACGGTTTCCCGGCGCATCCATCACCGTGCTCGAAAAGGAAAGCCAGGTGGGACAACACCAGACCGGCCACAACAGCGGCGTACTGCATTGCGGGTTGTATTACAAACCCGGCTCGGTGAAGGCGCGTCTGGCGGTCACCGGCATCCGGCAAATGGTGGAGTTCTGTCGCGACAACGGGGTGGCGCACGAAATCTGCGGCAAGCTGGTGGTGGCCGCCGACGATAGTGAAGTGCCGCGGCTGCGCGACCTCGAACAACGCGGCGCCGCCAACGGTCTGGAAGGATTGCGCTGGCTCGACCGCGAGCCGATGCGGGAGATCGAGCCGCACGTTGGCGGGGTCGCGGCTCTCCGCGTGCCGCAAGAGGGCATCGTCGATTACGCGGCGGTGTGCGCGGCGCTGGTGAAACGCCTGGAGGAACGCGGCGCGCGCGTCGTCGTGGGTGCCCGCGTGCTGCGCCTGCGGCGCCGATCGGGCGAATGGATTGCCGAAACTCCCGCCGGCGAATTCGCGGCCAGCTTCATCGTCAATTGCGCCGGCCTGCACTCGGACCGCGTCTCCCAACTGGCCGGCGAGCGGCGCAGCGTGCGCATCCTGCCGTTCCGCGGCGAGTATTACAAAATCCGCCCCGAACGCCAGCACCTGGTGCGCAATCTCATCTACCCCGTGCCCGATCCGGCCTTCCCGTTCCTCGGCGTCCATTTCACGCGCCTGATTCACGGCGGCGTCGAGGCCGGCCCCAACGCCGTGCTGGCGCTCGCGCGCGAAGGTTACCGCAAAACGGACTTTCGCCCCGCCGATCTGTTCGATGCCCTCAGCTATGGCGGCTTCTGGCGCTTTCTGCGGCGCTACCCTTCGATGGCCTGGTACGAGCTGCGCCGCTCCTTCAGCCGCGAGCTGTTCTGCCAGGCTCTGCAACGCCTGGTGCCGGAGATTCAACCCGCCGATCTCGCCACCGGCGGCTCCGGCGTACGCGCCCAGGCCATCACACCGGAGGGCGAACTGGTGCAGGACTTCCAGTTGATCGCGCGCCCCGACGCGCTCCACGTGTTGAACGCCCCCAGCCCCGCCGCCACCGCATCGCTCGCCATCGGCGCCGAGATCGCCGCCAGTGTGGCCGCCGCGTTGTGAAGGTGGGGCATGCTTCAGAGGCTGCTGAAAAAGTCCCGAAAAACATTTTTTGGGCCACGGATGAACACAGATGAACACGGATAAACCAATTCTTTTCAATCTGTGTTCATCTGTGTTTATCTGTGGCCATGATGCTTTTGGTGTTTTTCAGCAAGCTCTTTAGCTTGCCAACGCCCGCTGGCGGGCGCGTTCTTTCCGCAGCGCCCTCGCGCAACTGCGTGAAACGGGATATAACTACGTGTAGAGTCGTCTTATGAAGCACGCCTGGTGCGTCATCTGCGCGTGCGTCGCCTTCCCCTTGTTCGCGGAGACGCACCTGGATGTCAGCCAGCTTGTCGGAACGGTCACGTCCGCTCTTGCAGTGGATCGGAACGACAAGCGCATCGCCGCATCCTTGAAGTCGGTTCGGCTGACAGAGCGCCTGACACCTGAAATGTCCGCACTGCTCGTGAGCATGGGAGCCGGTCCCGAGACTGCCCGCGCCATCGAAGCGCTTCGCCAGCAATCCGCCGGGCTTCCAGTTCCGGCTCAGGATGCACTCTCCACCACGCCGGCGCTTTCCGGTCCCGAGCAAGACGAGATCATCGCCAGGATGCGGCGCTACGTCTCGGAGTATCTCGCCCGGTTCCCGGATTTCATTGCCACCAAGACGGTGCGGCAATATCACAACTGGAGAGACATCGACACTTTTTTTTCCTCTTGGCGGAACGAGGCAACCAGAATCACTCTGGAGAATCAGTGGAACGAGACCGGCGCATACACGACCGAGGCGGCGTATGTTGCAGGCCGCGAACATTACGGCAAAACCGCCGGCAAGGAAAAGCGCAAGTCCTTACCGCCAGTGTCCGTCGGCGAATTCGGGGGCATGCTGGAGGAGATCTGCGATCCCAGCCGCGCGGCAAAGTTCGCATGGGACCATTGGCAGATGGTCAATGGAACCCGCGCGGCCGTGTTTGCTTATGAGGTTGCGTCGGAGTTTTCCCGTTATTCGGTCTGCTGCCGCGCGGCCGCCCAATCGAATGGCACGCCGCGTCAGGAGTACGTCAAGACGGGGCATCGAGGATTTGTAGCCGTCGCTCCACAATCCGGGGCGGTGATGCGCCTGATCCTCTATGCCACCGATCTCACCGATCCCGGGGGCCTCAATGCGGCGGGGCACGTGCTGGAATACGCAGACGTCGACGTCGGCGGAAGCCGCCATCTTCTTCCCGTGCGCTCGACCGCCTACGTTCGAATCGGACAATCCGAATCCCGCGAGGAAATAGAATATCGGGACCATCACAAGTTCAGCGCCGAGGCGGCCATCAACTTCGCCGAAGATCCAGCGCCCCGGGAACGCGACCGCACCACCGGGCACTGATGCCCCGGACCTTGCTAGACTAACGGGCGTAGCGGCGGGATGGCGTAATTGGCAGCCGCACCGGACTTAAAATCCGGTAGTCCGCAAGGACTGTGTGGGTTCGACCCCCACTCCCGCCACCA
>Ga0116126_1000434_pt1 | contig 31390 bp, 26 predicted proteins | sample June2015DPH_16_5_FD_89730 | JGI IMG/M metagenome (GOLD analysis project Ga0116126, IMG submission 89730) | Peatland microbial communities from SPRUCE experiment site at the Marcell Experimental Forest, Minnesota, USA - June2015DPH_16_40 | ecosystem: Environmental > Terrestrial > Soil > Wetlands...
ATTCGGTCCTCGATCGACTTTTTCGAGCGGCAGAACGATCTGCACGTTCAGCGGATTTACGCTTGTGGCGGCTCGGCTTGTTCCCCGCCGGTGTTGACGATCCTTGGAGAAGCGGTCGGTACGCCGGTGGAATGCTGGAATACGGTAGACAGCCTGGATGTCAGCCAGTTCAACGGAGGCACCCGACGAGTGCACGCCATCGGCCCATCGTTGGCCGCGGCCGTGGGAGTTGCGGTAGCCCGATTGTCATAACCAACGAGTGACATGATGACCGCGATCACCCTGAACCTGTTGGCCGAAGAACAACTGGCGCAAGAAGCCCGCGCTCGAGACCCGGTCAAACTGTTCATTGCCGTTGGTCTGGGAGTGCTGACGATGGCGGTGGCATTGGGCGGCGTGCTATCGGCCATCCTGATGCAAAGACGCTCCGACTTGGCGGGACTCCAGTCGAAGTGGGACAAGATGAACGACGGCGGCGCGCAAGAAACTGATTTTCAAAAGCTCAACAAGTACGCGGAAGAGATCGTCGCGGTCAACCGTTCGCGGATCTTGATCGCTCCGCAATTCGCCCTGGTGAAAGACCTTATTATTCCATCGGTTCAACTGACGCAAGTTGACTTCGCCCTGAGCGTGGACAGTCCCGGCTCGGACGACGCCGGGGAGGACGGTGGCGACGGCCATCACAAGGGACATCCCAAAAAGGTTCAGCGGCTCGTTTTGCGATTGGACGGGAAGGCGTTCGGCAGCGAACCAGAATTGGAAGTGGACCGGTTCTTGAAGGTGCTGCGCAACGACGCACGGTTCGGCCAGCTGATTGAGGACATCCAGTTGCGTTCGATCGGCCGCGTGGTGGAGACCGACAAGGCGAGCATCTCGAGAGATGCGGCCAGCTTTTCCGTCGAATGTTGGTACAAGGAGAAGACCACGAAGTGAAGATCGCTTTCTTGAAAAAGCTTCCGAAGGAAAAGCTGCAAAAGGTTGTGTTCGTCTGCATTGTGACCTTGGCGGCAGTCGTGGGCGTGGTGGAACTGTACGTTCTGAAGAACTGGAGCGCGCTCACCGACGTCAAGACGAGTATTACGAAGCTCAACGACCAAATCCTGGAGGCCGAGCGTCGTGCCCGCGGGGCGCAGTTGGATGTCGCCCATCGCACGGAAGTGAAGTCATTTGTTGAAGAACAGCAGGCGGCGATGGTCTCTGGCGACCCATTTGCCTGGGTGGTGCGTGAGATCAGCCTGCTGGCACAACAACATCCCGTGCGCATCAACGCCCTGCGTCCCGGTATCAAGGTGGAAGTTGGCGGAGAATCCAAGAGCCGGACCTACACGGTAGGCATCGATTTCTCCGGCACGTACGACCAGATTGGCACGTTCGTTCGAGATCTGGAGAACAGGTTTCCCACAGCCGAGATTCGATCTTTCTCCGTGGGCGGCAATGCCGATGATCGAGGCCAGCACGGAGCGGCGTTGACCATCACCCTGCGGGTGCAACCCCCCGAACCGACCAAGAAAGCGGAGGCCAAGAAGTCAGCATGAAGTCTCACGCTCATGCCGTTGCCTGGATCCACCGCGCCGCTTCGAACGATGGCGCGGTGATCGATACACACACGACCGTCCGCAAGCAACGCCGCGCGCTGCCGGTCCATGACGGGTCAGTGGATTGTCGCCCGTCATCGAGTGCGGGTCTGTCCGCGCCCTTGAGGGTGGTCGGAGTGCTGGCGTTTTGCCAGGCGATTTTTTTCCTGGTGCTCTTTCTCTTCCTCTGCGCGCGAGTCGGGGCGGCCACGGAAAGCAAGTCCGGACACAATCTAGAGTTGGTCCTTTCGACGTACACGACCCAAAACACACGCGATCCGTTTGGATCACAACTGGCTGGCTCCACGGACACGAATGGCACCGGGATGGTCACATCGGTTGGTGCTGACACCTTGAAATTGACGGGCATTTTGTACGACGCGGCCCACCCGTCTGCCCTGATCAATGACCAACTTGTCGAGGTAAACCGGCCGGTGAAGATGCAAACCGCGCAAGGGGAAGTGGAAATCAAGGCCCTGAAGATCACGCGCGAACTGGTGGTGCTGCAAGTCGGGGGACAAAAGATGGAATTACGGCTCGGTGGCAGCGAGCACAATTAGCTGGCCAGACAACCCAGACGTGGATGCTGGTCCCGAACGGGTTCGGGCTGGCCCAGATGCTGCTGTTCCGTAGGAGGATAACATGAAGACGCGACGATTGCTGACCATTTGCCTGTCGGGCGCCCTGTTCTGCCCGGTCGTTTATGCGGGAGGGCCGGCGCCATCGAACGCGATCCTGGTGGTGACGGCAGCGGTGGCTGCCACGGCGGGGCCTGCCACGACGGCGGTCGCCGCTCCGGTCGTTGCGACTGCGACGACCACACCCCAACCACCGGTCGATGAGCCCATCGAGATTGGTTACATCGAAGCGGACATCCAGAATGTGCTGCGCACGCTTGCGGCCAAGGCGGGTGTCAACCTGATTCTCGGTGACGAAGTGACCGGCAAGGTCACGGTCAATTTGAAGGGGATCTCGTACGAGCAGGCGATGCAATTGATCGCCGAATCGAAGGGCTACGCGTACGTCAAAGACAATAACGTGGTGAAGATCAAGTCGCGGGAATCTCTGGATGTGGAGCCGATCGAGTTGCGGGTGTACACGCTGGCATTTGCCAAGGCGGACGACGTGAAAAAGACTCTCGATCCTGTTTTGACCAAACAAGGCAAGATTGTAGTGGATGCGCGGAGCAACACGCTGGTGCTTTCCGATACGCCCTCCAGCCTGTCGAAGCTTGTCCCGCTGATCAAATCGCTCGACACGGAAACCCCGCAGGTATTGATCGAAGCGAAATTCATCGAGACGATAAAGAATCCGCAAAAGAACCTGGGAATCGATTGGACCGGTACGCTGCTCGGTCATCAATTGTCGGCGACGGGTTATCGCATCCCACCGGGCACCGCCACGCCGGCACCGGGGCAGGGCCCGACGTCATACGCCACCGATCCAATCAGCGGGGCGAACCTGACCGGCTTCAACATGATCGGGAATCTGAACAGCGGAGGCTGGAACGCTCCCTACGCCTTGTTGAACCCCGGCAACGCCGCAATCATCCTCAACTACCTCAACCAGGATACGGACTCTAAATTGCTTGCCAACCCGCGCGTGGTCGCGACGGACAATGTCAAGACCCGTATCTCCATTGCCGAACAATATCCGATTCCGAACTTCTCCTTCAGCGAACAGACGGCGTCGCTGCAAATATCCGGGTTCGAGTACAAAGACATCGGCATCATCCTGACCGTAACGCCCCGCGTCAATCGCAATGACTATGTGACGCTGGACGTACAGCCGGAGGCGAGCAGCTCCACGCAAAACGCGACGCTGCAGAGCGGTGGTGGCAACTCGGTGTCGATTCCCATCATCAACACGCGCACGGCGCAGACGACCGTCCTCATCAAGAGCGGCAACACCCTGGCCATCGGCGGCCTGATGCGCCAGGACGTCAGCGACAACTACACCAAAGTACCCCTGATGGGCGATGCACCATTGCTTGGCCCATTGTTTCGTAACAAGAGTCTGAGTAAGACGAAGACTGACCTCTTGATTTTTCTGACCCCAACGATCGTGCATCCGGACCAGCAGACAGGCTACGAAAAATACGCCAACGGCCTGCCGGACGAACAGGTGTATGCGAACGACAAGTGGATGCCAAAGGACAATGCCGAGCCGCGGAAGTTTTTCGGCTTGTTCGGCAATGGCGCAACCAAGACCAACAATCCTACGGGCACACAGAATTTCGGACCGAAATAAGCGACCCGTTTAAGATAATGGGTTCCCGAGAGGTGAGGGCGGGAGCCCGGGGTGGGGAGGGGCGTCCAACAAGGGACGCCCCTCGCACCGTTGCGAATGGTTCTCAGTTCCGCGTGGCTAGCTGGAAAAGGTATTGTTCGCGATCCCAGCAGAACCGCGGGACTTTTTCAGTATTTACTCGGAAGCCATTACAGGTACGTCGCTTGCTGTATGAAATGGCTGCGGTGTGCCGATGAGCACAGGAGAAATGATGACTGGGAAGCGATTCAAGGGGGATGCAGGGTTCACTCTCGTGGAGTCCATGCTTGCCATCGGGATTCTCGCCTTTTCACTCAGCGCGTGTGTGATCAGTTTTACCATGTCGATGCAAGCGGTCAAGACAGGGGCCAACCAAATGGCGGCGTTGCATTCCGCCCGTCTGGAGTTGGAGACCCTGCGCACGCTGAGTCTGACCAATTCCACATCCCTGAACGCGGGGACATACGTGTTTACCAACGGTTCCGTCACGGGCACGTACACGGTGACCAACCTGAATTCGTGCACCAAGAACGTGGCCGTGAGCGTCACTTACAGGAATTATATCAACCACAGCATTACGAACAATATTGCGACGAACATGTTGACGACGACGCTAACGTCGACGCTGCACCCATGAAAATCCGTGGCACAAGGGCATTTCGGTCATCGGGTGGTTTCACGCTCGTCGAGATGTGTATTTCGATGGGCATCCTCACCCTTCTTACCGTGGCTATGTTCAATGTGTTCTGGCAGGTCTGCAAAACCTATAACGAGACGAGCCTGATGAGTTTAAGCTCCGAACAGGCAAGCTTCGCGCTCGATCGGATGGTGATCGGCATGGGCACCAACAACGGGCTGCGGGAAGCACAAGCCAGCACCGTCACGGCGACGTCCACGACCACCAATTGGCAATTGTCCTACACCAACGGACTCTCGTTCACCTACTCAGCAAGCACAGGATCCATTGTCGACCAATCGGGCAACAGCGTGGTGAAAAATCTGGTCGCCTCGACGATGTCCTATTCGACGAACGGGGTTCAGATTTCCGTCTCTGTCACCCAGAGCTGCGGCGGGCTGACGGTGACCAACACCATGGCAACATTTGTGCAATTCAGGAATTAGCGATCAACAGAATCATCGGTGAAATCCTTCATAAGGAAGTTAGGGTATGAATAGAACCAAGCCAGTGCGCGAAGAGCCCCAAGGGTCAGTCCTGATCGTGGTGTTGTGCCTGTTGTTTATCGTGGTCGGTCTGGTGATAACAATTCTGGATGTCGCCAGCGACCACCGGCAGATTGCCGCGCGACAACTGAAGCTGGATCAGGCCATGTACATTGCGGAAAGCGGCGTGGAAGTCGCCGCGCGGTTCATGGAGTCGAATCTCACCGTGATGGTAAATTCGTCCACCGGCGCGACCAACGGCAGCGGGAGCGTCGGCTCAGGATCTTATTCGTACTATATTTATCGGACCAATACGAGTACGTACTGCATCATTTCGACGGGGACAGTCAGTGGTGTCTCCAATGGGAATGGGGTGAGCAACTCGGTGACGCGGGTCGTCAGCCTGCTGGATGTGTACCAGCCGACGTATGCACAATTCGCCCTCTGGAGCAGTAACAACGCCGCCATCTACTTCGTCACGGGGGATGTGTTTCACGGGGCCGTTTACTCCGGTACAGAACTGTACTTTGACGGCGACCCGGCATTCTATGCTCCGCTGGCGTCCAACTACGGAACGTATTCCGGGAGCATCTCCGGAGTCTATTTGGCAGATGGTCTGGCATTGAACTCGTATCAGGGAACGATGGCTGATGTGAACTTCAACTCGGGCTCCTCATCGCTGAAAAGCATCGCCACCAGCAGTGGCTTGGAAGTCAGCGGTACCGCGACGCTCACGTTCAATGGCGGTACGGTCACCGTCCAGACCTCCAGCGGAACCCAGACGTACACAATCCCTGCCAGCGGCGGGATTATTTATGTGGCAAACGGCACGAACAGCAGTAGCGGCGGCAGCGGGGGCTACGGAGGCTACGGAGGCTACGGAGGCTACGGAGGCTACGGGGGCTACGGGGGCTCAGGGAGCTCAGGGAGCTCATCGCCGGGCACGATCTACTTGGAAGGCGGGACCGTGACCGGACCGCTGACGGTCGTCAGCGAGGCCAGCATGTATATCGAGAACAACATCACGTATACACATAATCCCGTGAACAATCCCACGACTACCGATGCGCTGGGGTTGATTTCGCAGGACAACATTTGGGTGGACACGGGCGCGCCGGCTAATCTGACGATCGACGCGTCAATGATCGCCGCCGGCACCTCCGGCGACGGGAGTGCCGGTAGCTTTGGCGTGGTCAATTACTCCACGATGACCCCCACCGGCACCCTCACGGTGTACGGCGGGATTGTGCAGCTGACACGCGGTGCCGTGGGCACGGTCAACGGGTCCGGGACAATCTCGACCGGCTACGTCAAGAATTACAGCTACGACTCGCGGTTCTTGACGAAACCGCCGCCGGACTACCCGGTGATTTCCGGCAAAGTGAATTTCAGTCAGTGGCAGGAGGGACATTAGGCGGGCATGAGCGCAATTTCTTCGTCCGTGGACGCTGGTTCGAAGCGCTGGCTGGTTGTGTTGGGGGTGGCGGTTCTCGTCTCCATCGTTATCCTGGCACACTCCTTCTTGAACGCCCTGTTTCCGTCGAAGGAGGAAACGGTCGCTGTGTCAGTGCCCGTACGCACTGAGCAAGCTGTCACCAGGAGTGAGCCGGATTGGAATAGCGCCCGGGTGGGGGCGGGACAGGTTCCTCAAGCGATAGCCACCAAACCAGATCCGTTCGCTGCCAAGTACGCCGCGGAGGCCAAAGCGGCCACCGCCCACGACCCGGTGGCACATCAGCAGGCCGTGCATCAGCAGGCGGAATACTTCCGCGCGCTCATTTCTCAGGGCAAACTTCCCGAATGCTACGGCAAGTTGACGAAGGAACAAGTTGATCAAATGGAAAAAAACGGCGTCATGATCAACTAGGGTGTGCGGTGAGGAGCTTCACGACACGTCCAGCCGCTTGGCGATGTGGAATTTTTCGATGCGCTTGCGCAACGTCGCCCGCGTGATCCCGAGTAGCTTCGCCGCCTGCACCTGATTTCCATTGGTCTCCGTCAGAGCCCGCGTGATCAGTTCGCGTTCCACCAGCGCCATGATCTTCAGGCTCGGGTCTTTCCTGGCCAGCGCATAGAGCGGACGCACCGCCGCATCAATTGCCGCCGTCAGGTCCTCCGCCGGTACAGCGACCGCTCGCCCCTCGCGCACTTCCGTGGGCAAATCCTTGGGCAGAATCGAATCGCCTCGGGCAACAACCGCCGACCGCTCGATCACATTTTCCAGTTCGCGCACGTTGCCGGGCCAGGGAGACCGTTCGAGTATCTTCAGCGCCTCGGAGGAAATCTTGGCGACCCGCCCGCCGACCGTCCCCGATTTCGCCAATCGTTGGAGAAAATAGTGCACCAGGAGACGCACGTCCTCCCGGCGTTCTCGCAGTGGCGGCAGGTGGATGCGGACCACATTCAGGCGGTAATACAGGTCCTCGCGAAACTTCTTGGCGGATACCAGTTGTTCGGGGGCCCGATTGGTAGCGGCGATCACCCGCACGTCACAGTGGAATGTCTGGTTGCCGCCCACCCGCTGGAATTCGCCGTTCTGCAGCACCCGCAGGATCTTCGTTTGTGTCGACAACGGCATGTCGCCGATCTCATCGAGAAAAATCGTGCCCTGGTCGCACTGCTCGAACTTGCCGATGCGCCGTTCGCCCGCGCCCGTAAACGCGCCCTTTTCGTGACCGAACAGTTCGCTCTCGAGCAGGTTTTCGGGAATCGCCGCGCAATTGATCGCCATGAACGGTTTCTCGGCCCGCCGGCTGTGGTGGTAAATGGCCCGCGCCACCAACTCCTTGCCGGTCCCGCTCTCGCCCGTAACCAGCACCGTGGCTTCCGATTGCGACACCTGGCCGATGAGCTTGAACACCTGTTGCATCGGCTCGCTCTGGCCGACGATGCCTTCGGCGTGATCTTCGCTTGTCAACAGCGGCGGATAGCTGACCACGTCCCGCATGTCGCGCGCGGCCTTCAGCGCCGACTCGATTAACGCTTTGAGCTTGGGCACTTCCAGCGGCTTCAGCACGTAGTCGTAGGCCCCCAGCTTCATGGCCTCGATCGCCGTCTGCGTCGTGCCGTAGGCGGTCATCATGATCACCAGAAGTTTCGGGTCGAGTTCGCGCAGCTTGCGCAACGTCTCCAATCCGCTGGTGCCGGCCATACGAATGTCCATCACCACCAGATTCGGCCGCTCCCTGGCCACCATGCGGATGGCCTCCTCGCCATTGCCCGCTTCCACCACCTGCAACGTTTCGCTGGCGAGGTTGCGGTGGAACGCCCGCCGAATATCCGCCTCGTCATCGACCACGAGAATCTTGTCCATAACGCCGCGCATCATAGTCGCCCCGTCCACGTGGGGCAAGTCTGCCTGCGGGCAGAGCAGGCCTTTGCGCCGGCAAGTTCGAAATCCGCATCTAAAGAGCCCCAAATGCCGCCGTGGAACGGCCAAAACGAAGCCAATCCGGTAAAGCGAAGCCAAGTGTCAAATCGACACACTCAATTTCTAACTGCTTGTCCCTCAAGCCAATCCACGTGTACAGCACCTCAAAACAATGGGGACTATGCACTTGACAATACCCGACCGGAAAACGACGCACGGACACAACCGTTCTGGCAAATCTGGCATGATTCTGTTAGGACACAGGAATCATGGCCCTTTTCATCGTCATTTTGCTGGCGATTGTACAGGGAGTTCTTGCGTGGATGGGCATTGAATTGGCGATGAACCCACCAGAGAGAGAAAATGCGAAGCTCAAGCACCGGTGGAGAATCGGATTCCTCTCTGTTGCCCTAGTTGGGGTCGCCCTAGCTTTCTAACAGTATAGGACACAAGAAAAGTCAGAGCAAACAAGGGACACAAAAATAGACGCCATTGATGCAAGAACGTCGAACACGTATGACTTCATGGTTCGCATCTACGACAACACAGCCATCGCATCGGTTCCTCCGAACTATGCAAGCACCAATGATGTTTATGCCCCCATCTCGGCGGAGAATCAATCCGCAATACTTTCGGCGCTGCTACTCGTGAAGCCATTGGAAACCAAAATCTGGATTGACTCTCAAGAACCAAGAAGGGGGGCGTTGGGGCGACAAATCCAAGATGCTTTCATTAAAGGGGGATTCACGACAGCGCAAATAGTGGACAAGCCCAACTTTAGCGGATGGTCAATTCCCGCACAATGGGTCACAACAAATGGAATCCAGATTGTCATGCAGGACAATCCAGATCAGTCGATGCTAAATGCAATGGGGCGGCTCTGCCTATCTGTTGGGTCGCAGCCTTCGGTTATTGCTGGTAGGGATACACCGGCACAACTGATGATAATAGTGCGGAATCAATAGCGGATTTTACGACTTGCCCGGCTTTCCCTTTATGCTTGGCGGATGCGTTGCTTCCGCACTCGCTTCGGCTGTCTTCCCCTTCCTCATTCGCGTGCATTCGCGTCCATTCGCGGTGAAAGCTTCGTGTCCTTCGTGCTAACGCTACTTGCAGCAATCGTTCTTCGGTGTTAGGAATAACTACGTGAGATGGTCGCTTCCAATCGGACGCATATCCGGCATCAGCCTGCGGCTGCATGTCACGTTCCTGATTTTCCTCGCCTTCGTTGCCTATAGCGGGCTGATGGAAGACGGACTCAGCGGCGCCGCTTGGGCCGTGGCCATGTTCAGCTCGGTGTTCGCCTGCATCATCCTTCATGAACTCGGCCACAGCCTTGTCGCCCAGCAACTCGGCGTCCAGGTGAAAAGCATCACCCTGCTGCCGATCGGCGGCGTGGCGGCCCTGCGCAGCATCCCCGAAAACCCGTGGCACGAAATCGCCATCACCGTCGCCGGGCCAATGGTCAACGCCGCCATCGCCTGCGCTTTGATCCCGTTCACCGGCATACCGTCCCATTGGCTGATCATGGAGATGCCGCAGGATGTGCGCGGACTGCTGGTGTGTCTCGTCCAGGCGAACATCACACTCTTCCTGTTTAACCTTATTCCCGCGTTCCCGATGGACGGCGGCCGGCTGTTGCGCGCCGTGCTCGCGCTGGCGCTGCCCTATCGCCAGGCCACGACGGTTGCCGCCATGGTCGGGCAGGGGTTGGCCATCCTCTTCGTCGTGGCGGGATTGAAATTCTCGTTCTGGCTGGTCCTGATCGGCGCGTTCATCTTCCTCGGCGCGGAAGGTGAGGAACGCGTCGTGCGGATGCGAGGCGAATTGCGCAACCTCCATGTCGCCGACGTGATGACTCGCGAGGTCGTTGTCCTTTCCCCGACCGATCCCCTGTCGCGCGGTATCGAGTTGATTTATCAAACCGGCCAGGACGATTTCCCCGTGCTCGACAACGGAACCCTCGTGGGCCTCGTGACCCGGCCAGCGCTCGTCGAGGCGATGAATACACAGCCGGCCAACACGCCCGTCTTGGCCATCATGGACGCCGAGCTAACCATGTCGCCGCCCCAGGAAAAATTGGTGCTGGCCTGCGACGGGATTCTCAACGGCACCAACCCCAGGTCCGTGATGGTGGTGGATGACGGACAGTTGGTCGGCATGGTGTCGCCCGAAAACATCAACCGCTACCTGTCCGTGCGCTCGAACCTCAAGTCTTCGCGTCGCCGGCCCCGTTCCGAGTGGGGCCGTCTGGCGCCGGCGTTGCCGCCGCGGCTCGGGACCTGGCAAACTCCAGCGCCTCCGCCCGTGATTTCAGCCGCTCCTCCAATTGTAGTTCCTCAACCTCGCGGAGGATCTGTCCCACCATCGGGCCTGGCTTGAGGCCGAGCGCCAGCAAATCGTGGCCGTTGAGAAGTGGCTCGGGTTTGACGGTTTCCGGCGGCATCTCCGCGGCCTTGGTCTTGAGGAATTCGTAATTCTCCAGGTTGCGGTGGCTGGCGGCGCAATCGATCCGGTGCAGTTCCAGTTCTTCGGGAAATGTGTCACGGGCCAGTATCCGCTTGAGCTTGGCCGGCCGCATTTCCTTGACGAATTGAAATCGCATGTGCTCGCGAACGCACAACACGATCTTCTCGATCTGGTCGTTCGAGAACCGCAGCCGGCGCAGGATCGCCTCCGCCATCTCCGCGCCGATGCGGTCGTGGTCGTTGAACCGGATCCGGTCCGTCGCGCGCTCAAAAGTCGGCGGCTTGCCCACGTCGTGCAGCAGCACGGCAAACGCCAGGATCGTCCTGTCTTTTGGAGGGCCGGGCTCCCGTCCTGAGCCTTGTCGAAGGGCCTGCGAGGCCGCTTCCGAGACCAAATCCAGCATCAACTTCGTATGTTGGAATACATCGCCCTCGGGATGAAACTCCGCGGGTTGCTCGACCCCTTTCATCACGGCGATTTCCGGCAGGATGTGCGCCAGCAGCCCGCTCGCATCGAGCAGGTCCAGGCCCCGGCCCGCATGCGGCCTGGTGAAGATTCGGATCAGTTCGTCCCGGATACGTTCGGCGCTGACGACGCGAATCTGTGACGCCATGTTTTTCACCGCGGCAAAGGTCGATGGTTCGATTTCGAATTCCAGGTTGGCGGCGAACCGCACGCACCGCAGCAGCCGCAACTTGTCCTCCGTGAATCGTTCCTGCGGATCGCCAATCGTCCGCACCAGCTTCCGCTCGATGTCCTCCCGGCCATTGACGAAATCGATTATGCGCCCGCCACCCCACTTCTCTCGTCGCTGGAGCGGGAAGAGCGGGTCCCACGAGCGCGTCAGCGGTTCGTAAAACAATCCATTGATGGTGAAATCGCGGCGGCGGGCGTCTTCTTCGGGTGAACCGAATCGCACGCCGGTGGGTCGCCGTCCATCCAGGTAGGCTTCGTCACTCCGAAACGTGGCGACTTCAAATTGGTAGTCGCCGACCAGCACCAGCACGACCCCAAATTGCGCGCCCACCGATACCGTCTTCGGAAACAGCGACCGCACCTGCTCGGGCCGGGCGGTGGTCGCAATATCGAAATCGTGCGGCTCGACGCCCCGCACCATGTCCCGCACACACCCGCCGACGAAATACGCCGTGTGCCCCGCATCGCGCAGCCGCCGGACGATGTTTGTCGCGGTTTCCCTCATTGCATCCCAAGAGTAGCATAGACCTCTGGCCGGTGTCTGCAATGCGAGAAGCACAAACAAGTGGGAGACACACCTTGCCCCGTCACTCCCTGACGTCGGTTATCACGGTCGGGGAACTGCCTCCCCGCTTTGGACGCTTTGCGAACCCGGCGGTTTGAATTTACGCAGCAGCCACTTACTGGCCAGCTTGCAGTCGTGCGAGCCCGTTTCGCGCGTCGGCGTAATCGGGCCTGATCTGCAAGGCTTGCTGATAATGCTGGATGGCCTCCTGTACCCGGCCGTCTTTCTCCAGGGCGACCCCGAGGTTACAGTGCGCCTCGGCGAGATCGGGTTCGATCCGTAACACCTGCTCGTAGTGCCCGATCGCGTCGTTGATCCTGCCCCCGAGCAGCAGAGCATTCCCGAGGTTGTTATGCGCCTCAGCGAAATCTGGCTTGATCCGTAGCGCCTGCTCCCAATGTCCCATCGCCTCCGGCAGCCGGCCCAATGGCACCAAGGCTAATGCCAGATTGTTGTGCGCCTTGGCGTAATCGGGGTCGAGCCGTAGTGCCTGCTCGAACTGCGCAATTGCCTCCGGCCCCCGGCCCAGCCGGCCGAGGGCGATTCCCAAATTGTAGTGCGCCTCAGCGTAGTCGGGATTGATCCGCAGTGCCTGTTCGTAATGCCTGATGGCCTCCTGTACCCGGCCGGCTTGCTCCAAAGCGAGCCCCAGGTTGCCATGCGCCCGAGGATTGTTGGGACTCTTCTCCACAGTGTCCTGCCAAATGGTCATCTCCGATTTATAGTCCTGATTGCGTTGGATTGTCAGAAAGGCCAACAGCGCCACCACGAATCCACTGGCCACGCACCCAAGCACGACGCCCTGCTGTTTGTTGAACAGCCGTTTCCCGACCGCAAACGCGCCAAGCACCACCGCCGCGACCACGGCGGCCAGCGGCAGGTACATGCGGTGTTCCACAATCGCGTCCGCCACCGGCACGAAACTGGAGGTGGGGGCCAGAATCAGGAAAAACCAAGCCCCGAGAAACCCCACCGCTGGCCTGCGCCTCCATGCCCAGACCGTTCCCGCCAGCAGCGCCGCCACCACGATCTGCCCCGGGAACTTCTCCAGCGTCTTCCGCGTATCCGACCACCGGGACGGCCACCCATAGTCCAAACACAACGGATGAGGCCAGAGCGTCAGGCGCAGATAGTGTACCACGGCCACCGGCTGCGTCAGCGCATACCGCAACGGTGAAGTCTCCTTGTACTCGAACCCGGCGCTGGTTTCCCACTCGGATGGCGCGTTCGCCAGCAACAGCGGCAGCAGCAACCATGTGGCAGCCAGGCCGCCGTACAACCAACCTCGCCGTCGCATCGCTTCCCGCCACGAAGTCACCAGAAACGCACGGTCATACAGGAATATGACCAGCGGTGCCGTGACCATGACGGGCTTGGAGGCCATCCCCAGGGCGCAACTGACCACCGCAACGATCTTCCACAAATTCCTTCGGGGTGAGTCGTGACTGCGAATGACACAGTACAGCGTCAGCAAGTAGAACAACCCCATCAACGATTCGCCGCGCTGGATGGTATAGGTCACACTCTCCGTCTGCAGCGGATGCACCAGCCAGATCAACGAAATCGCGCCCGCAAGGAACGGCGCGGCCACGCCGAATCTGGACCGCAAACTTTCGGAGTCCAACGTCCGCCGTACCACTCCGTACAACGTCAGTGCAGCGAGGATGTGAACGCCCACATTGAACACGTGGTATCCCCATGGGTCGAGCCCACCGAGCGCGTAGTTCATCGCCAGCGAGAGATGCACCACCGGACGCGAAGTGTGCGCAATGACCTCCCACGGCCGCCACAGTTGGCGAATGCGGGGATTCTCCACGATGTACAGGGTGTCGTCGAAGACAAACCCATCGCGAAAGCTGTTGTGAAACGCCCCAATGCCGGCGGCGATGATCAATACGGGGATGAACGGACGCAGTTTCAACGGTCCACGAGTCTATCCCAGCTTGCCACGCCCGACGAGCGTTTACTGCTCTACGCCTCTCCCCACGCTGCAAAGTTCGGACTGGAACGCATACGGAAGATGGCTTTGCGAGCATGCTTCTGCTATGTTCGCGGCGCGTGAGAACGAAGCCGGAATTGATCGCCCCTGCGGGAAACATGGAGTGCGCGCGCGCGGCCGTGGCCAATGGCGCCGACGCGGTCTACTTCGGCCTGCCACGCTTCAACGCGCGGATGCGGGCGGACAATTTTACCGAGGAGCAACTGCCGGAATTGGTCAGGTTCCTCCACGAGCATGGCGTGCGCGCGTTCTGCACCGTCAACGTACTGATTTTTACGGATGAACTGGCCGACGCCGAACGCGAGTTGATGCTGCTCGACGCGGCAGGCGTGGATGCGGTGATCGTTCAAGACCTCGGCGTGGCGGTCCTGGCGCGCGCGCTGGGTGTGAAGATGGACATTCAGGCTTCGACGCAGATGACCATTACCTCTCCCGAGGGCGCGAAATTCGCCGGCCGCCTGGGCATTCATCGCATCATATTGGCGCGCGAAACCTCCATGCGCGAGTTGGCGAAATTTGGTGATGGTTTGCCGTCCCTCGAGGTCTTCGTGCACGGCGCATTGTGCGTGGCGTACTCGGGTCAATGCCTGACAAGCGAGGCGCTCGGTCAGCGCAGCGCCAATCGCGGTGAGTGCGCCCAGGCGTGCCGTTTGCCATACGAGTTGATCGTTGATGGCGCCGTGAAGGAATTGGGTGACCGCCGTTACCTGCTGTCACCGCAGGACCTGGCGGCAGTTGAGGAAATCCATGAGCTGATTCGTTTGGGTATCAGCGGGTTCAAGATCGAAGGGCGGCTGAAATCCCCCGAGTACGTGGCGGCGACGTGCCAGGTCTATCGCAAGACGATTGATGCGGCGCTCGCCGAACAGTCCGCCAACGTCGACGCGGCGGACAAATACAAGTTGGAGATGACCTTCTCCCGCGGGTTGTACTCCGGCTGGTTGCACGGTGTGAACCACCAGGAATTGGTGCTGGCGCGGTTTGGTAAGAAGCGCGGGCCATTTGTCGGGTCCATACGCCGAGTCGGTGCGGATCACGTCGAAGTGGACTCGCAGGCACCGCTGTCCCCTGGCGATGGTGTGGTCTTTGATACGGGGGGCGACACGGACCACGAACAGGGCGGACGTATCTGGCAAATTCGTGACAACGGTCTGTTTTTCGAGCGTGGCCATGTTGACTTTGGCCGGTTAAAACCGGGCGACAAAGTGTGGAAGACGAGCGACCCGCAGCTCGAACGCCAATTGCGGCGAACGTACAAGGGCGACATTCCGCGGCCCAAAGCGACAATTGACCTCACAGTGACCGGAGCGGTCGGCACACTCCTGACGGTCGAGGCGAACGGGGTGCGCGTCAATTCGTCGATGCCACTGCAAACGGCGTTCAAGCGGCCGCTGACGGTAAAATCATTGCGCGACCAACTCAGCCGTCTGGGAGAAACCGATTTCGTGTTGGGTGAGATCCACAACAAGCTTGTCGGACAAACCATTCTCCCCGTGAGCGAGTTGAACCGGTTACGTCGAGAGCTGGTGGGGAAACTTCAATCCGCTCGACCGGGCGACGCGCCACCGCGACCGCCCGTGACGCCCGTTCTATCGGAATTGCTGGCGAACATCCCCCGCGAACGGGTCGACGGTCCGCCGCAACTGGTGGCGTTGTGCCGCACGATGGATCAGACCGCCGCCGCGCTGGAAGCCGGTTGCGCCACCATTTACGTGGATTTCGAGGACATCCGCCGCTATCACGACGCCGTCGCCCAAGTGCGCGAACGTGGCTCGGCACAAATCTATCTCGCCACGCCGCGAATACAGAAGGCCGGTGAGCAGGGGTTCTTCAAGTTGATCGAGGCGGCCGGGCCGGATGGGGTCCTGATACGCAACTTGGGCGGTCTGGATTATTTTCGCCACAGTCCGCTGCGCAAGGTCGGCGATTTCTCGCTGAACGCGGCCAATCCGTTGGCCGCCGAGCTTCTGATGCGCGAGGGATTGGAGCGCCTGACAGTTTCCTACGACTTGAACGCGCAGCAGGTGATCGATTTGTTGCGCGCCGCGCCGCCGCATTGGTTTGAGCTGACGATTCACCAGCACCTGCCGATGTTTCACATGGAGCACTGCGTGTTTGCGGCGTTTCTGTCCAACGGCACGGATGCGACCAATTGCGGGCGTCCCTGCGACCGCCACAACGTGAAATTGCGCGACCGCGTCGGCGCGGAACATCCCCTCAAAGCGGATGTGGGTTGCCGCAATACCGTCTACCACGCGAAGGCTCAGAGTGGCGGCGAATTCGTGCGGTCGTTTGCCGGGGCCGGTGCCCGTGTTTTTCGGGTGGAACTGCTCGACGAGGACGCCGCAAAAACGCGCGCCATCCTGCAGGCGTACCGGGATTTGATCGAGGGGACCGCCGAGGACCCGGCCGCGTCGTTTCGTCGCCTGAACGTGGTCAAACAGTTGGGCGTCACCAGCGGGACGTTGACCGTCTTGTCGTGATCGCGCCGCGTTACTCGGCTTCGCCCGAAACCATTTGATCCGCCGGGGGAAGTTCCTTGCGGTGGGTGAGGAAAAATCCCCAGCCGACGATGCTCCAAAATAGCGCCGCCATGTAGCCTACCAAGGACATGACCAGGGCTACCGACCCGGCCACGCCGACTTCATGGAACATCTTGACGTACATCCCTTCGCGGACGCCAAACCCGGAGATGGTAATGGGCACGGATGTCACCGAGTTGATAATCGGCAAGTACAGGAAGTAATCGGAAAACCTCGCTGAACGGACAGCCAACCCCATCCCCACGCACCAGATGCTGAGCATGGCGAAGAAGTGGACGCCGAATGATATCAGCATCGTCCGAGCCAGGACCACGGGATGCGAGGCGTAGACCCGATACGCTTCCACCATCCGCCGCAGGGCGTCGTACTTCGGCATCCGCTGGAGCCAGGAACGCACTCCGGGAAGTTTGTCCACAAATCCCCGCCACAAGCCCACCAGTGTCCCCACCACGGTGAACACGATCACGCCGAGCGTGGCCATGGAGAACCAAAACAGTTTGGGATCGTGAAGGACCCGGGTGTGGTAGATCGCCATCATTCCCAGGGCGATGACGAACAGCGCCAGCAGGCCGATCAGGCGATCCACGACCACCGTGGCGATGGCCTCGGCCTTTTTGTGATGCGTCTCATGCGCCACATACCACGCCTTGACCACGTCCCCGCCCGTTGACCCGAGCATGAACGCGTTAAAGAACAGGCCAATGAACGAAATGGAAAAGAGCCGCGAGTATTTCACGTCCAGCCCCTGCACATGCAGAATCCACTGCCAGCGGGTGATGCCGAGGATGGCCGGTATGCCGGCGGAAACGACGGCGGCAACCAGCCAGACCGGGTTCATCTTCTGAAATTCGTGCCACAACGCCTCCGGCCCCACGCTCCAGACGATTCGCGTCCGCGCGACCCAGTCCAGCGCATCCGGATCGATATTATGCGCCTGAAAGTAGTCCAGCGCCTCCTTGTGGAAAATGCCGTTGAACAAGTAGGCCAGAATGCCCACGCTCACCAGCACACGCACTAACGCGCCCAGGTGTTTTTTCATGCCGCGACCGACTTCCGTAGCAACTCGTGCACCCGTTTGACGCCTTCGGTGATTTCGTCAGCCCTCCAGTGGGGATGAATTTCCCAGGCGAGCACCATGTCGTCCGTGACAAATGGCGCCAGACGCCCAAAGTCAAACTGGCCAAGACCCGGCGGCAGGTGATCTTCGGCTGGCGGGTGAAAATCCTGCAAGTGCATCCCCGCGGTACGACCCCGAAATCGATTCAGGATACTGTCCATGCACATCAGCCCGAGGACTTCCTTCACCGCGGCATGGCCCACGTCGTGCCAATACATAATCGTGTCGGCGCCAAAGCGCGCCAGGATCTCTTCGGCCTCTTCCTCGTTGGGGATTTCTTCGATACCGAAGCGTGTTTCCATCCCGATCTTCACATTCATCTCTTTTGCGCGGGGCAAGATCTCCTCCAGCGTGCGGTATACCTGATCGAGAGGTCTCTGGCGTTTCTTTTCACGGACGGCGATGGCCCTCTCGGTTAAGCGATGGTATTTGGGGCTGTCGGCGCGCCCTGCCATATGAAGGTCCAGCAGACGCGCCGTATAGTGGCGCATCGGTACCTGCCCAAGATGCATCACCACGGCCTTCGCCCCGAGTGCCGCCGCGCAATCGATCGTGCGCAACGTATGGCGCACCGCGTACTGGCGTTCCTCCTCATTTCGCGAACTGGGCAGGTAATGATTGGGGGCGGGACCCATTACGCCGAGCGGGGTGGGGCAAAAATTGTGGAGAGAACTGACTTTGATTTCGCCGGCGGCCACGGCTTCCTGGACACCGCTGAGCAACGACAGGCGCGTGCTGTGGCCCAGTTCAACATACTCGAAGCCGAGCGCGCGCACTTCGTTGACCATCGCGCGCCCGTCGATGTGCCGCTGCGAATTCCAGCAGGTCGAGAATGCAAACATGAAAGCGGGGATCAGCCCCGAATGCGTTCGGGGCCAGCGGTCGCGTGGCGGCGCTGGCCCCGTGAATGGTTCGTGTGTGTTTAGAAACCCATGAAGGTACGAGGCCCTCGCGCCTTCCGCCGGCGTTTTTCGCTCGGCTTTTCGTAGTGGCGATGAGCCCGCGCTTCGCGCAATGTCCCCTCGCGATCCAGCTTCTTCTTCAGCCGCCGCAAGGCCTTCTCCACGGGCTCACCTTTTTTCAGTCTGACTTCCGACAATCTCGATTCACACCCCTCTCATACGCTTCTCACCCCGAGGTCATCAGACTGGGGATGAAAACTCTCAGCGTCCTGCAATGTGACGCGCATCATAGCCGCCACGCCACAGCGTGTCAAATCCACTCTCAATCGTGGCTCGCGGCGATCCGCGGCAGGTTCTGCGGCGGGGAATGGGCAGCGGCGATTACGCCACCCTCGACAGAGGGGCCTCAAACTGGCGACAACCCGGATGCCCACAAAGCAGCACGCCTCCAAATTCGAGCGCAAATGGACATGGGCTTGTGCATTCCGTCAGACACTCGGACAGGTTGTATAGGCAACCCAAATAGCGCGTTCGACATTGCTCCGGGGAGGCCTGAGGCTTCTTGGCGCTCGGTTTTTGCGTGTGCATTGGAACGCGATTCTAATAAGCATGTCGCATTCCCAGTCCGTCGTATATGACCGATGTTTTGACCGCCTCACCGCTGAAGTGCTTGAAGCGGAATTGGTTGACGATCAAAACCTTGCTCCAGTTGTGCAACCGGAGCTTCCTTTCGAACGGTGCCACGGAGACAGGCGAGTGCCAGAGTGTCAGTTTTCTGGCGCCGATGTCAGACGGTAACCACAACGCCGCACGTACGAACCTGCCGCCTGCGGCTCTCAGGGCGAATGACCGTCATCAACCAGCCGCGCGCTGGCATTCGAGCGGACCAGGGCGGTGAATGGCGCCGACAGTTGCCGGTCGGCTACCGGCAGTCGGCCAATCTGATCGAGGAGCTTCTGCGGATCCTGTTGCGCCTGCTGGCTGAGGATGACCGGGTTGCGGATCACATGGGCAAAATGGCGATCCACAGTGCCGCGCAGGAAAACCTCGAACAATTGCGCCAGCGCGGCCAGCACCACGTTGTCCACCTTCACAAACACGGCACGGGTGTATTCGATTCTGCCACCCGCCTTGGCGCGATAATCAACAACCGCAACGCCGCGGCCTCGCACGTCGAATACACCATGTTCCGCGCCTTCCACATAGAGGATCCGCCTTCCGTCGCCCGCGTAGACGTTGAGAATGTAACCGGCGGCGCCCGCACGATCGTCGGCCTGGAGCCGGCCATCAGCATCGAGGCGGGCGCGGTATTGGGTCAGGCCGGCCATTTGGGCCAACACCGAACACGCGTCCAGATGGTCGAGAAGATACTCGAATACGGCCAGGCGCGCCTGGAATTCCTCGGGTGCATATTCCCGCCGTAGAGTGTAGTGATCCGTCACGCCACGCACCAGGGTCAGGTTTGTCCCGGTCATTGCCTGGAAGGGGATCAGTGTCGAGGCGGTAGTCTGGTCGCTCGCCCCCGACACCCAGTGTCGAGGCACACCCACAAACCCGAGGATCAACAATGCACGGATGGCCACCCGCCACATGGGGACGGTATACGATGTCCCTTACCGATTGGCGAGGAATTCTTGCAGCGCCGCCGCCATTTTCGGCCCGATGCCGGGGACGCTCGCGATGGCGTCGGCGCTGGCCTCGCGCAGTCGCTGGATCGAGCCGAAATGCTGCAGCAGGGCCAGCTTGCGTTTGTCGCCGAGACCGGGAAACTCGTCCAGAACGGACTCTTGGACTCGACGTTTGCGCAGTTTCTGGTGATAAGCGTTGGCGAACCGGTGCGCTTCGTCCCGCAGACGTTGAATCAGGTGCAACGCCGGGGAATTGCGCGGCAGGCGGATCGGGAGTGTCTGGTCGGGCACATGGATCTCTTCCATCTGCTTGGCGAGACCGATCACCGGCAGATCGCGAATCTCCAGTTTCCACAACGCCCGCAACGCCGCCATGAGCTGGCCTTTGCCGCCGTCCACCATCACCAAATCGGGCAACGCGCCGCCTTCGGCCCGAATGCGTGCGTAGCGGCGACCGACCACCTCCGCCATCGACGCAAAATCGTCGCTGCCCTCCACGGTCTTGATCCGATAATGGCGGTAATGCTCTTTGTGGGGCCTGCCATCTCGAAAGCAAACGGCTGAGGCGACCGACAACGTTCCACTGATATTCGAGATATCGAAGCCTTCGACGTGTTGGGGCAGCCGTGATAGGCCGAGCACGCGCTGGAGTTCGTCCATCTCCTGTTGGGGTGCGAGATTGGGGGCGAAATCACGGGCAAACTTCCGCTCGTGGGCGGCCCGGCCGATTTCGCGGAGGCTGTTGATGACATCGCGGAACCCGGCGGCCATTTCGAATTTCATCGCCTTGGCGGCGGTGCGCATGGCCTCCTCGAGTTGTTCGATGGCTTCCTTGCTTCGGCCTTCGAGAAACTCGCAGGCCAGATCGACCCGGCGCAGGTACTCTTCGTGCGGCATCTCGGCGAGCGGGACGGGCACCAGATAAGTCGAGTACTTGAGGTCTTTCTCCTTGGGTGCGCCCGTGCCCTGCACGAGCACGCCGTACTTCTTGCGCATCCACTGCATGACCTGCCGCACCGCACCGGCATGCGCAAACGGCCCAAAATAGCGGGCGCCGTCATCCTTCTTCAGGCGCGCAAATTTGAAACGCGGGTAGGGCTCGTTCATGCTGATTTTCACCATGAGGAACCGCTTGTCGTCCTTGAACATCGCGTTGTAGCGCGGCTTGTATTCCTTGATCAGCTTGCCTTCGAGGAGCAGCGCCTCGGGTTCGCTCTTGACGACGAACGTCTCGAAATCGGCGATGGACTCGATCAGCGCCCGCGTCTTGGGATCCCACCGCATGGCCCGCGACGGATGAAAATACTGGCTCACGCGCTTGCGCAGCGACCGCGCCTTGCCGACGTAGATCACCCGCCCAAGCTGGTCGCGCATCAAATACACACCCGGCTTGTTCGGCAGGTCCCGGACTTTCGCCTTGAGATTAATTGACGTGCTCATCGACACGACAAATCATACCCGAATTCGCGGTGGATTTGGAGCGCGCCGATTTATCGGCGCTTTGCCGTCCGCCGCGTCGCGTCGGCATCGAAAGCGGTGACAAGTCGGCGCACCCCAAACCGGCTGCAGTAATCCTTGCTCGAAATCCGCAAATCTGCTTTCATTAGATAGCTTGATAAGGCTACACACAGATGTCGCCGATGCACGCACACACGAGATTCACCCTGAATGCCAACTTGGAGACACGGATGAAGAACACGTTTTGCATCTTGCTCGCCGTCCTCGCCGCATGCTCTGCGGTTGCCGTGGACAAACAAGCTCCGGCACGTCTCGCCGCCTTCGTCGTCAGTGAGCAAAGGATCGAGTCGGGACGGTTTATCGACACTCCTGACTTTCCAAGACTCGGATATATCAAGCAGACACCGGACATCATATTCGCCGAACTGGAAGCGGTTGCGCACGATAAAAGCTACACTATCGTGAACGATAAGGGCGAGCCAATCGGCCTCAATACTATCATCACTATCATCAGCGATAAGGGCGAGCCAGTCGGCCTCAATCGTCGCGATAATGTAGTTTCTATCACCCTGCGTCCCGAGGATGCCCGGAAATTTGAAGGGCTCACAAAGGAAAATATAGGGAATAAGATTCTGTTGATGCTTGATGAGACACCGTTGACTGCTCCCGTGGTTGTGCAACCAATCCACGGACCAAATGTTCAGATTATTGTCGGTAACAAGCAGGACTTGCAGAAAATCGAAGATGGGCTTCGGAGGCTCGTCAAAAAACCATAAAGAGATTGCCGAGACTTCAGCCAATCCGTAAGACATTCGGGATTTGTGATCGAAGTTGGGCAGTTAGCATCAGGATTATCTCTCCGCTTGTTTTGCCCCAAACTTCAACACGGCGAGCAATTCCGCAAGTTCATCCACGCCCAGCACATGACGGGCGGCGCTAAAGGCGACCGTCGATGTCCGGGGTCCACACCATTCTTGTTTTGAGGCAGCCGTGAACGCGCTGCCACCATCGACATGCTTGCCTCACGATATATCTCCTGGCGATATATCGTCCCGTGTTGATAAGATGCAGTCCATGGCGGCGCAGAACTGACGCCAGCGGCGCTTGCGCTCACGCAATTCCGCAAGTCCCCGGGCGGTGATCGTGTACCGCCGTTGTTCGCGCACCCTGCCGACCTTCACACGTCTGACTTCACCAGTCGCCGGCGTTCCATCGAGCGTAACAGGGGATAGAGTTGTCCGTATCCCATTTGAAAGTAGTCGTGTGACCGTTCCGCCAGTTCCTGCCTCAAGCGGTAGCCGTGGCAGCCTTTCTCCGCCAACAGCGCCAGAACCAGCGTCTCGGCGTTGCCATGCAACATCTCTCGATTCAGGTACTTCATGCGTGTTGGAGAGGCATTATATATCTCCTGGGGATATATCATGGCAAGACGCGATTTCCAATGCCAGAGCGGTAGGGATGGTATTGGGCAAAGCCCCGAAAGATAGGCCGTCCATTTATGGACGATTGCCGGCACGGGAGCCAAATTTCAACACCGCGAGCAATTCGGCAAGTTCCTCGACGCGCAGCACATGACAGGCGGCGCCGAAGATAATCAAAGCGACAGTCATGGAAGCGATCATGTCGACGTAGCGATTGAACTCGCAGAACCGATGTGTGCCGTACGCCGCCGCGCTCATTATCACCGATGCGAGCGCCACTTTCAGGAACGACCGCAGCAGCACGGTGGCTTCGACGCGTCCGATCTTGCGTCGCATCAGGCCGAGTAACAGGAAGAAGTTAAACAGCGCGACGGTCGAGGTCGAGAGCGCGAGCCCGGCGGTCTTCATGTGGCACACGATCGCAAACAGGTAGTCGGTGCTGGCATTGACGACAATGGACACGAGCCCGACATACATCGGGGTGCGCGAATCCCCCAACGCATAAAACGTCGGCGCGATGATTTTGATCGCAGCGTAGGCGACCAGACCGACGGAAAACGCGCGCACGCACAAGACGGTCTGTTCCGTGGCGAACAGGTCGAATTTCCCATGCTGGTAAATCGTCGAGATAATCGGCATTGCCAAGACCGACAGTCCGCACGCGGCGGGCAGGCACAGGAAGAACGCGAGACGAATCGACCGGGCGAGGATTTTGCGGAACTCGACCATGTCTCCGCGCCCGGCATGGGCGCTCACGCTGGGCAGTGTCGCCACGCCAATGGCGACGCCAAACAGGCCGATGGGAAATTGCATCAGCCGAAACGCGCAATTGAGCCAGGTGACGGCGCCGTTCCCAAAAAAGGAGGCGAACCACTGGTCGACGAAGATGTTGATCGGCACGACAGCGGTGCCAATGACGGATGGCCCGAGTAAGTGAAGGACCTGGCGAAAGCCCGGGTCGTGCCAGTCCAGGATGGGTTCATACCGATAGCCGACATTTCGCAGGCTCGGAATCTGAATCATCCACTGGAGTGCGCCGCCGATGAGCGTGCCAATGCTCATGCCGATCACGGCGCGGCCGGCGAGAGCTGGATTGTGAAGGAAACCCGGCGCGAGCAGGAACGCAAACGCCAGTCCGCCAACGATCGAGCCGATATTGAACATCATCGAAGCGCTGGCGGGAACGCCGAAGCGGTGTTTGGCATTCAACATCCCCATCGCGAGCGCCGCGAGCGCGACCATGGGCAGGAAGGGGAACATGATCCGCGTCAGCGTGGTGGTGAGTTCCGTCTTGCCGGGGATCTGACCAAACCCGGGCGCGATGAAGCGCACCAGCCATGGAGAGACCAGGACGCCGATAATGGTGATCAGTCCGAGCACGACGATCAGCGCGTTCAGGACGAGATTCGCCAGACGCCAGGCCGCTTTGTCGCCTTCTTTGGAAAGCTTTTGGGAAAGCGTGGTGACAAACGCCGCCGACAAGGCACCCTCGGCGAAGAGATCGCGCAACAGATTGGGGATGCGGAACGCCGTGACAAACGCATCGAACTCGCGGTTGGCACCGAACAGAGCCGCGAGCACCTGTTCGCGGACGAGACCGAGCACACGGCTGCCCAACACCGCGAGGCTGACCGTGCGCGCCGAGCGGGTGACGCTGTACCCTTCGCTCATGATTTCGTGGCGGTCTTGTCCTCCACGCCCAATTGTTTCAGGACAGCCTGAGCGACGGCGCCAACTTGGACCCGGTCCATGCAACGGAAATCAATCGGACACTTGCGCAGGAAGCAGGGACTGCATTCCACCGGCTCACGGATGATGACGCTACGCGGGGACAACGGCCCGGTCAGTTCCGGCGAGGTCGAGCCCCAAATGCTCACGGTGGGCGTACCGAGCGCGGCAGCGATATGCATCGGGCCCGTATCGTTGGTCAGCAGCACCTTGCAAAACCGAAGCAGCGCACACAGATCGAGCAACGTGGTCTTGCCGGCGACGTTGATCACGGTGTTCTCATCCAGCCGCGCTTCGTGGAGCTGGGTTTCGATCTCAGTCGAGATTTCAACGTCGTCGCGACCGCCGAGAATGAGCCAGCGCACGTCGGTAACTTCGGTGACTTTGATGGCGGTTTGAGCGAAGCGCTCGGCGGGCCAGCGTTTGGCGGGGCCGTATTCGGCGCCGGCGTTGATACCGATTACCGGACGGCCGTCGTCGCGCAAGAATTTATTGAGCGCGGGCATCTCTTCGATAGCCAGGCGGATTCGGGGTGGGGCCGGGTCGCGATTGCCGCCGAGATAGGCGACGATGTCCAGGTACCGCTCCGACTGATGTCGCAGCGAGGGAAACACTTTCACGCGAAAGGTCTTGCCGTCCACGGAGCGGTCCTCATAGACGGCCCGCTCGGCGCGTGGTTCGTGGACGATATCCGTGAGCAGGAACCGTCGCCAGTGCCCGGCAAAACCGATACGACGGGGGACACCGGCGCGCTTGCATTCCCAGGCGGACCGGAACGAATTGGGGAAAATGATGGCGATGTCGAACTCGCGTCGGCGAATCTCATTGAGGTCGAGCTTGTGGCCAAACGGGATGAGTTCGTTGATATAGGGGTTGTGGCGCCACAGATCGGTGAGTTTGCCGGGGCAGAGGATGGCGATGTGGGCGGCCGGCGCGAGCTCGCGAATGCGCTGAACGGCCGGCATGGTCATGACCGAATCCCCAATCCAGTTGGTCGCGCGGATGAGGATGCGCGTGCTCTGGCTATCGGTGACAAATGTTGGCGACTGCATCATCAAAGTCCTTGGCGCCTGAGATAATCCGGATCTCAACCCGCAAGTAGTAGACGGGAATGTCGCGGCGGTCAATCTTCGGAAAGCGTACCGCATCCTTTTCCGTGGTGAGGATGGCGGCCGCTCCGCGTTTGAGACTGCGGTTGATTATATTGATGATTTCCTGCTGGGTGTAGCGGTGGTGGTCGGCGTAGCGCTTGGCGTAGACGAGATTGGCGCCAAGGCCGCGGAGTCCCTCCTCGAAGCTCTCGGGAACCGCGATACCGGAAATGGCGGCGACGGCAAGGCCACGCAGTTTTTCCAATGGATGGCGTTCCCCGGTGAACACGTCCTGCAAGTAGAGCGGCTGGTGGGCGCACTCGATAATCTCAGCCTTCTCGTTGAACTGACGGATTGCCTTGCGAAGCTTCTTGGCCCCGAGTTCGCTCGATTTGGTGATGAAAATGTAATGGGCGCGCTTGAGATTGCTGATCGGCTCACGAAGTGTGCCCCGGGGAAGAAGGTAATGATTCCCAAACGGGTTGTTGCGATCGATAAGGCAGATATCGAGACGGCTCTTCAAGGCGAGATACTGGAACCCATCATCGAGGAGCAGCGTGTCGCAACCGAATTTGGAGATGGCATACCGGCCGCTTTTGACGCGGTCTTTGTCGACCAACACGACGACATCCTTGAGATTGGAGGCCAGCATGTAGGGTTCGTCGCCGGCTTGCTCGCTATCGAGTAACAGCGAACGGCCGTCCGATACGATTTTGGGCGGAACCTTGTCTTCTCGGAACGCGATTTTGGAGAGCAACCGTTGCCAGAGCGGCCGCGGAACGCTCTTGTAGCCCCGCGAAAGGATGGCGACGCGACGACCGCGCTGTTGGAGGGCCCGGGCAAAGACTTCCACCACCGGCGTCTTGCCGGTTCCGCCCACGCTGAGGTTGCCGATGCTGACGACCTGGCAGCCGAGCGTGTGGTCGCGGAAAATGCGATGCTGCCAGAGTCGCAGCCGGATTTGGATGCACAACTGGTAAATCTTGGAGAGGCCAAGCAGAACCGCGCTGGTGATTCGCGCGGACAGGTCCCGTCGGCGCTCGAAGATAACGTCGAGACCGTACTGCTGGACGTTTTCAGTCCATTGCCACATGTCGTCGTATACTGCCGCAGGCGGCGGTGAGGGTCAAGCCAACCGCCGGCGCGGCTGATGCGGAGGAAGAGTACTTGCCAATGGCAATCCCGGTCGTCAGCGTGAAACGGAAGCGACTATTTTCTACGACGGATGGCTAACGCGCCCACCAGACCGAGGCCAACCAAGGCGACGGTCGAGGGCTCGGGAATGAGGGCCTGGAAGCTTGCATCAATGCTGTTACTTGACGGCCCGGAGGTCGAAATATCAACAACTTGTGTTAGCGAATATGGCACAGTGAGTGCGAACGCTTCCGCTATGGTCGTCGAAATGGGCAACGGTCCCGGTCCAATGCCGGTGACTTGCGTTATTGTATTTCCCACAACGTTGCCGGGGTCAGCATACACAAAATACCCGACGGTTTCTCCGGCCCCACTGACGATATGTCCAGAAAGACTGGCGCTCAAAACGCCGTTCGTAAGAGCAAAGCCATTGTCAGAAAAAGTTAGTGTTAGAGTAGCGGCAGCGGTTGAAGAAGCCTGAATGGCCAGGTCCATTACCGGGTTGGTTATACTCCCCAGCGCGGGTTTCGTCTCCCCAACATCAATGATCAGATTCCACACTCCGACATTCGTGACGACAGCCACCACACCCGTCAGGGAACTCAGGTCGCCCGCGCCATTATCGACAACGGTAATCAGTGGATTTGCCCCATTACTAATCGTCAAAGTTGGGGCTGCATTAACCCAGTTGGCCAATCCCACGACCGCCAATCCGAGCATCAAAGCCTTAACTTCTCTTTTCATCGATGTCTCCCTGCATATCCCCTAAGGGGAGCAGAACCTCTCGCCATGAAGCTTCTGTTGCGCCGATGAGCAGAACCCTTCTCGCAAAATTTTTACTCGCACCGATACTTAAACTTCACCTGCTACCACACCGTGGATAGATTCTAAAAGACCACTCGGGTTAAGTCAAGCTATTATGTGGAACAATACTGCCTGCTGTTCAATTACTTGCGGCGATTATCCATTGCGGAAAACCATGGCCCGGCGGGTACGAGGCCAACATCCCATAGACGCAGCCCATCGATTTTGTAACCATTTGCAGGCAAACGGTCCCTTACAGGTGAAAGGTCTGAGTGGTATTTGGGGTAATTACCGCTCCAAAACGACTCGGAAATCAATCTGTCGCTTAACGAGATCAACCCGTTCCACTCGCACGCGAAGCCGGTCGCCGACCTTGATCACCCGCTTTCTTCGGCGACCGACAAAGCATTCTCGTCGCTCGTCGTAGGTGTAAAAATCGTCTCCGAGCGTCGAGATGTGAACGAGGCCCTGCATCAGGCTGTCGGGTAGTTCCACGAAGAAACCGAAGTTTCTCACGGTGCAAACCACGGCTTCCATGTTTTCCGTTTCACCGCGTGTGAGCTTCAACTGGAAATATTCCAGCTTCTTGAGTTCGACGGATTCCTTTTCGGCATCGGCGGCGATTCGTTCGGTCTTGGAAATGTGGTCCGCGACGCGGGTCAACTCCTGGACGCTGTAGCGACGCGGGTTGGCCCCGGCCGATTTTAGCAGGGAAAACAATGTGCGGTGCACCATCAAGTCGGCGTAGCGGCGGATGGGCGAGGTGAAATGCGTGTAGAATTTCTTGGCCAGCCCGTAGTGTCCGACGGGGTTCACCGAGTACCGCGCCTGCTTCAACGATCGCAGCAGGTTGAGGTTGATGGCGTACTCTTCCGGTTTGTCTTCGACCTGCTTCAGGATTTTCTGGAGTTCCTGGCGATGGGTCACGTCGCCGACCTTGTAGCCGAAACTCTGCGCGTAGACACGGAAATCGCGCAGCTTCTCCAGATCCGGGTCCTCGTGGATCCGGTACACGCAGGGAACCTGCAACTGGCAAATGTGCCGGGCGACGGCCTCGTTGGCGGCGAGCATGAACTCCTCGATGAGTTGGTGGGAGATGTCATAGTGGATCTTCTCGATGTGGGTCGGTCGCCCCTGCTTGTCGAGGCGGACTTTCACCTCGGGGAATTCCAGGTTCAGCGAGCCGTACCCAAATCGTTGTTGCCGAAGTTGCGACGCGAGCCGCCACATCTTCTTCAATTCGCGGGTCAGCTCGTCCTTGTCGTCTTTCGATTGCAGGTGCGCGAACGCCTGTTTGTAGGTGAGCCGATGCCGCGAGCGAATGATGCTGAGCGCGAACTCCGTCTTGCGCGTGACCAGCTTGGAGGTGAATTCGATAAAGACCGACTGGGTGAGGCGATCCTCGTCGGGGCGCAGACTGCACAGATTGTTCGACAGCTTCTCCGGCAACATCGGCAGCACGCGGTCGACAAGGTAGACGCTGTTGCCGCGGGCGCGCGCCTCGCGGTCGAGGGCGCCGTCGGGCTGGACGTAGTGCGACGCATCGGCAATGTGCACCCCGAGCCGCCACCCGCCGCCGGGCAACTCCTCCACGCTCACTGCGTCATCGAAATCCTTCGCGTCGTCGGGATCGATGGTGACGACGAATGATTTGCGCAAATCGAGACGGTGCTGATACTCCGTCGCGGGGATTCTCTCGGGGATGCGGGTTACTTCCGCGACCGTTGGCTCGGAAAACCTGGTCGGCAGGTGATAGGTGCGGATGATGGCGAGAATATCCACCCCGGGCGCGTCGGCTTTGCCAAGGACCTCGACAATTTCGCCTTCGGGATTGATGTGGCGCGAGGTCCATTCGGCCAATTTGACGACGACCTTGTCACCGACCTGGGCGTTACGCGCGGGCTTGGTGTACACATCGTGCGGCATGCGCGGATCGTCGGGAATGACGTAGTAGACGTGACGGCCCTTCTGCAACGTGCCGACAATTGCGTCGCTGGCCCGCTCCAGGATTCGAATCACCTGGCCCGAAGGTTTATCGACCGACTTGAACTTTCTGCGGTCGCGATGGAGGCGAACGACGACCTTATCGTTGTTCAAAGCGACGGAGGTATCTTCGCCCGCGACGTACACGTCGGGGCGCGGCTCGGCGTCCGGGGCGGCGTCGGCGCTGACTTCGGGCCGCACAAACGCAAAGCCATTCGGATGAAACTCGATGGTTCCCACAACGAGATCGGCATCTTGCGGAAGGACGAAGCGGTCGGTGCGGACGCGGACGACCTCGCCTTTCTCGAGCATTTCGGCGAGCACGCGGCGGTAATCGCGCCGCTCGTTCGCGTTCAGGCGAAGCTTGGAGGCCAATTCATCGCGGCGGAGTGGGTGGTAGTTCGGGGCAGCGAGAAGCGTCTGGATTTTCTGGCGGATGTCCATTAGAGTTCGCGGCACGTTATCACGGGCCGGTTGGCCCACCAATGAAAAAGTCTTTTCCGACGCTGATATTCCTAGCCGCGCTCATCGCACTCGGTTTGGCTGGATGGGACAATTTCCGGTTGCGGCAGAAGGTTGACGTGCTGCGCGTCGAGATTGCGCAGCTCGAACACGAGCGGCGGGAGCTGCAGCGGCAGGTGGATTCCTCGCAGCGCGGTCCGAAGCCGGAAGAGAAGGCGGTGGATCGCCAGCAGATCGAGCAGCAGACCAGCGAACTGCGCGGTCTGTCATTCAAGAACCCCGTCAATTACAAGATCATCGAGCGTAAAGAACTGCGGCAGGTGCTGGCGGAAAAGGTCAAGGAGCAATACACCGAGCAACAACTGCGCGATTACAGCCGGTCACTGGCGGCGTTCGGATTGATTCCCGAAGGGACGGACCTGCTGAAGGTACTGGTGAGTTTGTACGGCGAACAGGTCGCGGCGTTCTACGTGCCGGAAGAACGCTCGCTGTACACGTTCAAGGATCTGGTGTTTTCCAGCAATCTCGACAAGATGCTGCTCTCGCACGAATTGACGCACGCGTTGCAGGACCAGAACTTCGATCTCCAGAAGTTCCCGCTCAAAATAAAGGACAACGACGATCTGGCGCTGGCCACGTCGGCGTTGGTCGAGGGTGATGCCACCGTGCTCATGACGCGGTGGTACTCCGATAATATCGACCCCAGCAAAATGCTCGCCGATTTGGGGGCGATGTTCGGCCAGGACACCACCAAGCTGCGCGAAGCCCCGGCGTACCTGCGGGAGATGCTGATGTTCCCGTATCAGCAGGGGCAAAGTTTTGCCATGTCGCTGTATGTGTCCGGCGGGACGGCGGCCATCGACGCGGCGTTTCGCAATCCGCCGACGTGCACGAAGGACATTCTTCATCCCGAAACATTCCTGCAACACCGGGCCACGCCCGAGCGCGTGGAGCCGCCGCCATTGGATTCCAAAGACTGGCGGTTGATCGGCAGCAACAACCTCGGCGAATTCGGCA
>Ga0116126_1000436_pt1 | contig 31279 bp, 24 predicted proteins | sample June2015DPH_16_5_FD_89730 | JGI IMG/M metagenome (GOLD analysis project Ga0116126, IMG submission 89730) | Peatland microbial communities from SPRUCE experiment site at the Marcell Experimental Forest, Minnesota, USA - June2015DPH_16_40 | ecosystem: Environmental > Terrestrial > Soil > Wetlands...
ACACCATCGATTGTCAGCGATGTCTCGGCGACGTTGGTGGAGACGACGACTTTGCGGCGGTCGTATTGGGCCACGGCCGCGTCCTGATCGTTGGTGGACAAATCACCGTGCAACGGCAGGACGATGAATTTGCTGCCCAGCGCATCTTGCGCTGCCTGCACCGTCCGGCTAATCTCGTAGCCGCCGGGCATGAATACCAGCGCGTCTCCCCCGTGTTCCGCCACAAGCCGCTCCAATTCCTTGACCGCCGTCTCCCAAATCGGCCAGTCCCCCACGGGTTTGGGCAGGTAATCGATCTCGACCGCAAACGTGCGGCCCTGCGACGAGAGCAGCTCGGAAGGTTCCAGATACTTCCGCAAGGGGCCGACATCCAGCGTGGCCGACATCACCACAATGATGAGATCCAGTCGCGCCGTCTCCTGAATCTGCAACGCCCGCGCCAGGGTGATGTCGCCGTACAAATGCCGCTCGTGGAATTCGTCAAAAATGATCGCGCTGACGCCGCGCAGTTTCTCGTCGGAGAGCATCTGCCGCAGTAGCACGCCTTCGGTGACGTAGCGGATGCGCGTCGCGCGCGAGGTGACGTCATCGAAGCGGATTTGGTAGCCGACCTCCTCGCCAAGCTTTACGTCCCGGTCCTTCGCCACCCACGCCGCCAACATTCTCGCGGGCAATCGTCGTGGTTGGAGGATAACGACTTGGCCGGAGCCAAGCAAACCGCTATCGAGCAACATCTGCGGCACCTGAGTGGATTTGCCCGATCCCGTCGGCGCGGTCAGGATCAACCGTCGCTGTTTCGCCAACGCTGACAGCAAAGATTCCCGCAACTCCAGAATAGGTAGATTGCGCCCACTCATCACGTTCGGAAGTTTATCATACGTCCGGTCTTGTTGGCGCGAACGAACCACCTATACTGCCATCCCCAATGCCTGAACAATTTCATCATCACGTGTACGTCGTCCTGCTCGACAATACGGTGTTGAAGGAGCGCAAAGTCGCGGCGACAAACCCGAAGCGCGATCCGGAGAAGCCCTGCGTGTACGTCGGCATGACGGGCATTCCGCCCATCGAGCGGTTTCAGAACCACAAGGATGGCCACAAAGCGTCGCACTACGTTCAGAAATACGGGGTGCGGTTGTTGCCCGAGCTGTACGAGTATCTCAACCCCATGCCCTACGAGGCCGCGTGCCAGATGGAAAAAGATCTCGCGGAAGATTTGCGCGGGCAGGGCTACACCGTTTGCGGCGGCGCCTGAGAACTAATCTTTCACGCGGGCAATGGCAAGGCCGTCGACACCCTGCCGCGTCACCGTCACCACAATCGTCTCGAGCTTCGGGTGCGCCGCGAGCTTCTTGTTGAACTCCTGAATTCCCTGCACAAGCCCGTCACTCTCGGTGCTCTGCGCCACTATCCCGTCGCGAATGACGTTGTCGGCAAGGATCAGGCTGGCCGGATGCGTCAGTTTCACCGCGTACTCCAGATATACCGGATAGCTCGGTTTGTCGGCATCGATAAAGACCAGGTCAAACGGTGGTTCCTCGGCTTCCACCATCCGTTTCAGCGTGACCTGCGCCTCGCCATGCCGAATGTCAACCCGAGGAAGCAGTCCCGCCCGCTCCAGGTTCTTGCGCGCCACGCCAATACACTTTTCGTCCACTTCCAGCGTTACCAACCGGCCCTGCGGGCCGACAGCCTTGGCCAACCACATGGCGCTGTAGCCGCCCAGTAGGCCGATCTCGAGCGCGCGCTTCGCGCCCGCGATCCGGGCGAGCAGATACAGCAACTTACCCTCGTTCGCCGAGACGTTGATCTTGGGCAAGCCCGCTTCGGTCGCGTCTCGCAGCGCTTGTACAAACACAAAATCGCGCGGCACAAACAGCCGCTCGATGTAGTGGTCAATCTCTAGAAGTGAATGGCGTTGCTCACCAGCCGGCGTTGACATCTTGATTCACAGTCCTATTTCTTCTGCAAAAGTTGGTCCGTCCTGGCTGCGAAAATGAAGTCGCTTTCGGTCAGTCCATCGATCTTGTGCGTCCAGATCGTGACCTTCACTTTGCCCCACGCCAAATAAATGTCCGGATGGTGGTTCTGTAATTCGGCCATCTCGCCGACCTGATTGGTGAAATCCAGCGCCCGCCGGAAATCGTCGAACTTGTATTCTTTTTCGAGGTGATGCTCGCTCACAAGTTGCCAGCCATTGTCGACGGCCGCCAACAGTTCCTGTAGCGCCTTGCCTTTCAACGGTGGAATGCCCCCCCGACATGGCACGCACTTTTTCTTCGCCAGATCTTCTGACTTCATCGCGCTTCCCTCCAACATGCTCACCTTACGCCCGTTTTGACGCCGTGCAACCGCATCCGTTTCGTCGGTCAACGATGGGGCAAGCCCGTCACAGCCAAGTTGGGTCGCTGGCCAAAATCAGGCTGCTTCGGCGGATTTGTTCGCAACCGCTTGCGGATCTCCCGAACGGCCCGCTCCAGTTGCGGGTCGCGCCCCGCCACAAAATCCTGCGGTCGCATCTCCACCTCGATGTCCGGGTCGGTGCCGTAGTTCTCGATCTTCCAACCGACGTCCTTGAACCAAAATGAAAACTCTGGTTGCGTCGTGATACTGCCGTCCACCAGCGCATGGCGCGGCCAAATGCCGATCACGCCGCCCCACGTGCGCTTGCCGATCAGCGGACCCAGCTTCAGCAGTTTGAATCCGTGGGAGAAAATGTCGCCGTCGGAACCCGCGTACTCGTTGGTGATCGCCACCATTGGTCCCGCGACGGAATCAACCGGATACGGCTGGACATTCGACCAGCGGGATTGATTGTAGGCGATGCGGCGCCGCGCCAACTTCTCCAGGATCAACTCCGACACATGCCCGCCACCATTGAACCGCACATCGACGATCAACCCGTCGCGGTCGATTTCACTGAGAAAGTACCGGTGGAACTCCGAATACCCGAGCGGACCCATGTTGGGAATGTGGACGTAACCAACCCGTCCCTTGGTGCGTTCGTGCACCACGCGCCGATTCGTCTCAACCCATTCGCGATACCGCGCCGGTGCGTCACTCGTCAGCGTCTTCACCGTGACCGTGCGCGGTGACTGGCCCCTGGCGTCCCCAACCGTGATCAGGATCTCGACACCCGCCTGATTCACCAGCAGCGAATTCGGATGCGTTTCCGCCTCGATGCGCCGACCGCCAATTCCCAGTAGCGTGTCATTCTCATGGACGTTGACGGCGGGTGCGGCCAGTGGCGACCGCGCTCTCTCATTCCATGGGTCGCCTTGAACGATGTGGGCGATTCGCCATGCTTTCGCTTTCCCGTCGTATGCGAAATCCGCGCCGAGCAGGCCGACGTCGTACCGTGGAGGCTGGCGGTGATCGCCCCCGAATTCATACGCGTGCGATGTACCAAGCTCACCCTGCATCTCCCACATCAGGTCGGAGAACTCTCCGCGGGTGGCGACACGGTCCACCAACGGCAGGTAACGGCTGTACACTGCCTGCCAATCGATCTTCGACATGTCTTCCGTCCAGAAATTATCGCGTTGGAGCCGCCACGCTTCCCGATACATCTGCCGCCATTCCGAGGCGGGCCTGACCGAAACCCTCACCCGGCTCAGGTCGATCCATCCGCTCTTCTTGCCGGGCGGTTCCTTTGCTAGGTTCTCGTCAGCTTTCTCACCGGCCTTCAACACGCGCAACCGATGTCCTGCGCGATAGACCAGCGTCTTGCGATCCGAGGACAACACAAAACAGGATACGTTGCTCACCAAGGTCTCGGATTTCTGCGAATCGAAATCATACGCTTCCAGTGTTGCCTTGGCTGGCGGTTCGGACGAGGGCGGCCAGTTGTCGCCGCCGAGACTGCCTTCGATCGGGAGTGAGGTAAACAAGACCTTGCCACGAATGCCAGCGATCTGTTGGTAACGCCCATCCGACACGGGAAACGCCACGATCCGCGACTCGATTCCGTCGAAGTCGATTGTAACGACCGGTTCTTCCTTCGCGTTTGTCTTCTTACCCTTTGGTTCTTCCTTCTTCTCGTCGGCTGGCTTCGGCACCGGGACGAATGGCGACGCAATGTCCTTCCGCAACGTGACCAGATACGGCTTCACGCCACGCGGGAAACCCAGATCGAAGTGGAGATTGTCATACACCGGATCGAATTCACGGTAGGACAAGAAGCAGAGAAATTTGCCATCGGGATCAAACGAAGGTGACACATCCTGCAGTACCGGCTGCGTGACCGGATGGACTTTCCCCGTCCTGATCTCACACACCCGGATGGCCGATATGTGCTGGCTTTGCGCGCAACTGTACGCAATCCACCGGCCATCGGACGACCAGTCGAACCCCGCGATCTGCGCCCAGTCGCTCTTGTCCAGCACCCGACTCTTGCGCGATCTTAAGTCAATAAGCACCAGTTCATTTCGGTGATTGGAGACCGCGACCAAGCCGCCCTTCGGGCTCACGCGCAGGTCGATGACGCGGCCGATGTCAAGTTTCCCAACGCGCTCGACCGTTCCGAAACCGTCAAGGCTGTGAATCTCCAGTGTTTCCTCGCCATCCGCGTCACTCACCAGCACAATCCGCTTGCCGTCGGCCAACCAGTGCGGCAGCCGATGTCGCGCGCCGCCGGCCTCGGCCTGCGGCAGGACCGGCCCATCCCAGTTGCCCATGGTAAAACATTTCCCGCGCGTGGCGATGGCCAGCAAATGACCCTGCGGATGAGGCTCGAAACTGTCCAGATACTTCGCGGCGTCCACGAACTTTCGCTGACGCTGCGTGCGCGGGCTGTCGGACTCGATCTCGATCTTGTTTGCTGTATCCGTCACGGGATCGAACACAAACAAATCCGCGCCCGCGTGGTAGACGATGCGCCGTCGGTCGGTCGCCGGATTCCGGACGTAGAAATCTTCGTGGTGAGTGTGCCGCCTCAGGTCTTTGCCGGTCGGCGTGCACGAATACAGATTGCCCACCAACTCGTGGTCCGACAGAAAATAGATGCGGGAACCGATCCAGAGCGGACGCGACGGATTGCCCTTGAGCTCGATGAGCCGGCGGAACTGGCCTTTGCCCGTCGGGTCGATCCACAGATCGCCCGTCGTACCACCGCGATAGCGTTTCCAGCGTGCCGGGTCCGGCGCGTTGCGGCCGATAACACAACCGCCGTGTGGGCCGAACGAAATCGATTGCGCGGGACCCGTCGGCAGCAGTTCCGGCGCGCCGCCGTCGGGACTGATCGTCCACAAACGTGGCGGCCCACCAAACGCCTGCTCGGCATTGCTGCTGAAAACGATCCGGCCGCCGTCCGTCCAACTGATGACCAGTGTGTTCGCCCCCAGATAGGTCAGCCGTTGCGCTTCGCCGCCTTTGCCCGGCATCACGTAGACCTCCAGACTGCCTTCGTCACGCCCGCTGAACGCCAGCCACTGGCCATCCGCTGACAGGGCAGGATGGCTGGCGGCTCCAAGTCCCGACGTGAGTCGCCGCGCGATCCCGCCACCGGCGGAAACCGTCCACAGGTCGTCCTCGCTCACAAAGACAACCACATCCTGATGAATGGTCGGGAACCGATAGTAGCCTGGTGTTTTCATCACTTGGTTGCCGCCGAGTTATACGGAGGCCGATTCCGTTGTGGAAGCACAAACTCTCTATCCAGACATTCCTAATTCGCGCAGCAGCTCCGTACTCATCACAATGCCCCGGTCGAAATTCGCAAGGTCCATCTTCTCATTCGGCGAATGCCAGTTGTCGTCGGGCAAGCCAAGCCCCACCAGAATGATCTCGCCGCCCAAATGTCGCTGGAATACGTCGAGGATCGGCAGCGACCCGCCCTCGCGCACAAACACCGGCTCGCGTCCAAACGTCTTTTTCAGCGCGACCGCCGCCGCTCGCGCCCCGTGGCCAGCCGGGGATTCGTGGAAGGCTCGATATCCACCGTGCCTGATGATTGTTAGCTTCACAGAAGGCGGGCAGATCCTCTTCAAGTATTGCGATACCAGCCGCTGGATCTTCTCGGGATTCTGGTCGGGCACGAGTCGGCAGGTGATTTTTGCTTCGGCCCACGCCGGCACGATGGTCTTCGTGCCCGGGCCCTGATAGCCGCCCGTGATCCCGTTGATTTCGAACGTCGGCCGCGCCCAACGTCTCTCAAGCGTCGTGTATCCCCGTTCGCCTTCCAGAGAATGGACACCGAGGAAGCGCGCGTAAGCCCGCTCGTCGAACGGCAAACGGCGAAACTGGGCGCGCTCCCACTTCTGCAAGGGCCGCACGTCATCATAAAAATGTGGCACCGAAATTCGACCTTGGGCATCCACACAAGCGGCTAATAACCGGGCCAGCGTCAGAACCGGATTCGCCACACTGCCGCCGAACACACCGGAGTGCAAATCGCGGGACGGACCATCCACGCGCACCCCCATCGCCGCGATACCGCGCGTTGCGTACGTGACCGTTGGATGGTCCTTCGAGAACATGCTGGTGTCCGACACCACGATGTAGTCGGCATGCAACTGCCGGGCGTGGTGCTTCACGAATGCCATGAGACTGGTGCTACCAACCTCTTCTTCCCCTTCAATCAGAAAGGTGACGTTCACCGGAAGCGGCGTGTGGGTCCTCAGGTAGGCTTCGACGGCCTTGACGTGGGCGAAGAATTGACCCTTGTTATCCGATGCGCCTCGGCCGAACAGTTTGCCGCCGCGCTCGACCGGCTCAAACGGCGGCGTGTCCCACAAGTCGAACGGCTCCGGCGGTTGCACGTCGTAATGCCCGTAGACCAGTACCTGCGGAGCGCCGGCGCGAGGTGCTCGGGGTGTGCGCGCGACCAGAATCGGGTTTCCCTTGGTCGGGTACAATTTTACATCCAGCCCGAAGCTGCGAAAATGGCGCGCCAGCCAGCCGGCACAGGCCAGGATGTCCCGACGGTGCGCGGGCTGGGACGAGACGCTGGGAAACTGCACCAAGCGCTTAAGTTGTTCGAGGAATTGACCGCGATGTTGCGATAGATATTCTTGGATCATGACCACGGGAGCAAAACGGTAGCCAATTGCCGCTTCAAGTCCCAGCATATAATTGAATGGCCCTGGCGCCACCGTCTGTGCTACATTTCAAGGCCTCTAATTGTAAATTTACATGACAAACAGCGAACCACCGCTAACGAATCCGACGCCTGCAGAGCACCGAGACCTGCCTCTCGAGGAATTGGAGTTGACCCCTGAGTGGGTTAAATCATCGGGCAAATCGTATGCCGATCACACGGGAGCGGAGCGCGAAGCGTATCACGAAGGTCGGCGTCCGAACCGCAATCGCGATCGGGACCGACGCCCGCGTCCGCCAAAGCCCCCCGAATCAAGAGACCATCGCGGGCCACGCCCGGACCGCCGTGGCGGTGGGCCGCCCCAACGACACGATCGAGATCGTGGACCGTCCAGGCCCGCCGCGCCACCCGTCCTGCCCGTCGAGGTGACGTTCCAACCTGAAGACAAGGGCTTCGGGGCGATGATCGAAGCGATGAAGCTGACGCAGCGGGCGTATGCGCTGTTCGACATTGCCAAGCTGGTGCTCAACAAACCCGAACGACATTGGGTGAAGTTCACCGCCAGGCCCGCGGCCGATGGCACACCGGCTCCGTTGTTTCTGGTTACGCCGGGCGAGAACATTTTTCTGCGTCAGGACGAGGCCGTGCGATTCGTGCTGCGTCATCATGCCGAGATGGTTTACCGCGAGAAGAAGACCCCCATCGATCCGCCGAAGGGCAATTTCACGTTTGTCAATCGGTGCGGCCTGACGGGTATCTGGCTCGGGCCGCCGAACTACCACGAATACCAGAGCCGATTGGTGCGCCACCACCAGCAACGCCTGCGCCACATTCCCTTCGACGAGTTCAAGTCCCGCATCCAAACAGTGAAAGACCCCGAGGCCATTAAAGCCTGGGTCGAATCGATGAGTGTCAAGTCGGAGTACGAGTGCATTCTCGACACGGAGCCAAAAACCTTCGCCACCCGCGACGAGTTGGAAAAACATTTCGTCGAAACGCATCGGGCGCAATTCATCACTTCCGCTCCGGAAGTGCGCATCAGCGGGACGGCCAGCCGCCAGCTTCAGAATGCCGCCCTCGTGGAAACGGTGCGGCTCGCCTGGATGCAGGAACGCAAATTCCCGCTGAAGACGGCCAATGAAATGCGTGGAAAACTCCGGCATGAAGGGTTTCATTTCTTTAAGGACCCGAAGGGCGTCACCTACATCGGCCGCGTCAAACCGCAGCGGTTTGAGTCCATCGCGCATCTCACCGACCAGATTCAGAAAATCATTGTGTACCTCCGCGAACACTTTGGATGCACGCGCAAGCAATTGATCGCCCATTTCGTTCCGCGTCCTACTGCGGCAGCACCGGCTGCCACGCCGGCCCCCGAATCGCCCGCTGCATCCCTCGCGCCCGTCTCGACAGAAGCCCAGGCACCGGCTTCCGCGCCAGACACGGAACCCGCCGTCCCCTCGGCTCCGACGCCATCCGTGCCGTCGGAAGAAGATCGCCTGCTGACAGATTTGCACTGGCTGATCCAGGACGGCTACGTCGTGGAGTTCTCCAATGGCCGGCTCTGGGCGCTCGCCGACAAACCGCCCCAACCGCCGCCCACACCCGCTACGGCACCGCCCACGACCGAATCGCCACCCGAAAATGCAGCGGAAACTGCAACGGTGACCGGCGCGGAAGCGGTCGCCACAACTCCGACCGCGGTTGCTGACGAACCGACGTCGTCTCCTGCCCCTGCGCAGGCTGCAACCGAAAGCGCCGAACCGACTCCGACCCCTCCGGCATCTTCCTAGCGGACGGTACGCACCCGCATGGCTGAGACCCTTGTCGACGTTCAGCATCTCCGTAAGGAATTCGACGGCACTGTGGCCGTGGCTGACGTGTCATTTACGGTACAGCGTGGAGAAATCGTCGGGGTCCTCGGCGCCAACGGAGCCGGAAAAACGACGACCATCCAGATTCTGCTTGGCCTGATCAAACCGACGAGCGGCACCGTCAAGGTCTTCGGCCAGGACCTGGAGCATCATCGCGTTGAGATCCTCCAGCGGGCGAACTTCTCCTCCGCCTACACGGGGCTGCCGTCGAATCTCAAGGTCTGGGAGAACCTGCTCATTTTCTCGAAGATTTACGGCGTGAACAATCACCGCCAGAAGACCAACGAACTGCTGGACATGTTCGAGATTTCTCACCTGCGGAATAAAATCACCGGACACTTGTCGTCGGGCGAATCGACGCGCGTGAACCTCTGCAAATCCCTGCTTAACGATCCCGAGTTGTTGATGCTGGATGAACCGACGGCGAGTCTCGATCCGGATATCGCCGACAAGGTGCGCAAGCTCCTGCGACGCATCCAAACCGAACGTCGGGTCACCATGGTGTACACCTCGCACAACATGCGCGACGTGGAAGAGGTCTGCGACCGCCTGCTGTTCCTGCACAAAGGCCGCGTCATCGCCGAGGGCACCCCGCAGCAGGTGATCGACCGGTTCAACCAGAAGTCCTTGGAGGACGTATTCATCAGCGTCGCGCGTGGTGGCGATGTGCTGGCGGCGGGCGAAGGGGAGTCCCGATGAATTTCCGCCGCGTTCGCGCCCTCGTGCTCCGCTACACGTTCCTTTACACGCGTAGCGTGCCCCGCGTGGCGGAGATGTTTTTCTGGCCCGTCATGGACCTGCTGGTCTGGGGGTTCATCACCGTGTACCTGCAGCGGCTCGGTCACCAGGTGCCGGGGGCGGTCACATTTCTGCTCGGCTCGATGATCTTTTGGGACATTCTCTATCGGGCCCAACAGTCCGTGACGATTTCGTTCCTCGAAGACATCTGGGCGCGCAACCTCCTCAACATCTTCGTCTCGCCCATCCGCGTCAGCGAGTTCATTGCGGCGACGTATGTCGTCGGCTTCGTAAAGATCCTGATCACCGTGGCGCTCCTCGCGGGTCTGGCGCTGTGGTTCTATCACTGGAACCTCTTTCAGATGGGTCTGCCGTTGATTCCGCTTTTCGCCAACCTGTTGCTGATGGGCTGGGCGGTCGGCATGGTCACCACGGCGCTGATCATGCGCTGGGGTCAATCCGCCGAAGCATTGGCATGGGGCATCCCGTTTCTCATCCAGCCGGTCGCCGCCGTGTTCTACCCGCTCAGCGTGTTGCCCCAATGGGTCCAACCGATCGCCCGCGGAATCCCGGCCACGTATGTGTTCGAAGGAATGCGCCAGGTGCTGCGTGGCGATGGGTTGTCGAGCTATTACCTCGCCTGGGCGTTCGGCCTCAACCTCGTGTACCTGGTCGCCGCCGGACTCTTCTTCCGTTACATGTTCGGCGTGGCCCGCGAAAAAGGCCTCCTCGCCAAACTCGGCACGCAGTAGGGTCTCGTCACCCCCCGCCGATACCCGAAGCTCTCGGTGGCCCACCGTCTTTCACGCCCCTTGAACAGCTATTCTGGGCGAGTTGTTGGGCAGTTGGGGTCGAAAACGAAGCCATTTTTGAAAAACGAAGCCAAGTGTCAAAATGGCGCACTTGCCATTCTAACCATCTGTTCCTCAAGCTGATACACAACCTATAATACCCCGGAAAATTGGCTTCGTTTGGCAGAAACATACTTATGGGGGGTCGTCCCCGGGAAAAGATACCGACAACACGCCCACCAGTCGCAGGCCCGCTGCCCCCAGCGGGCGCCTTTTCAATCGCCTGCTATTCCGATCTTGTCAAAGAACATCAAGCCGGACCATATCGCAACCCGATAATAGAGTCAAACAAAAAACTTGTTGCCCATAGCTCGTCGCGCCACAGGGGCGAGCTTGCCCGCCGCAGGCGTGGTTTACCCCAATCCCGCCATTCGCCGCGTCACGCCTGCCGAACGGCCCGCAGGATGGGTTGACGCATGCGGCGGGTTAGACGACGATCAATCTTGCGCCCGCTGGTTTGGAGCTCGTACGACTCGGCATATTGGGCGTGAACTCCGCAAGTTAAAGAGTAGTCGTTTCTCCTTGTCCCCAATTCTCGTAGGGGTAAAATTCACCCAACGTCAGAACGTCCGCCGGGGTGGGTCATATCGGTGACCAGCAAAAGGAATCGTATGTCAGCCAAGTGCCGCCCAACCTTCCTGAGACTATTTGTTCTCCTGTCTGCTCTGACCCTGCCATGTGTCGCATTCGGCCAACAGGCCCCTGAGGATCTAGTCAAGCGTGGCGAGGACAAGAGGGCTAAGGGGGATTTGAACGGTGCCATTGCCGACTACTCGAAAGCCATTGAACTCAATTCAAGAGACGCCAATGCCTACAGTCGCCGTGGCTATACGAAATATTCCATGGGCGATTATGACGGAGCCATCGCTGATTTCACAAAAGCCATTGAACTCAAACCAAAAGACCCCTTCGACTACACCAACCGTGGCTTTACCAAGGAGGCCAAGGGCGATCTGGATGGTGCTATCGCTGACAATACAAAAGCCATCGAGCTAGACCCGAAAGACTCCGGAGCCTACGCCGACAGAGGCAGTGCCGAGACGGCCAAAGGCGACCTGGATGGTGCCATCGACGACTACACGAAAGCCATTGAACTCGAACCGAAAAACGCCAATACCTTCATCGGTCGTGCCAAGGCCAAGACGGCCAAAGGCGATCTGGACGGTGCTATCGCTGACTACTCGAAAGTCATTGAACTCGTCCCGAATTGGGCCCACGCCTACTTCAAGCGTGGCGAGGCCAAAAAGGCCAAGGGGGATCAGGCGGGAGCGGATGCGGATTTCGCTCAAGCTGCCAAACTCAAAGGCCCCTAATGGCCGCTACGCCACTAAGGTTCAACGGATCAGCACAACAATAAACAGCGCGCCAACTTGCAGTGGGAAATGGGTCAGGTCAAATCATTGAGGTATTTGCCCGTGGCGCAACAAGCTGCCACAAGGGGCGGTCGGGCACGATGAGCGTTGAAGGAAACAACTCCCAGGATTCCAACCTCACAGCCCCCCGTGGAACCGGCCGAAGGCACGAGCGAGCAGGACCGAAAAGATCAGGATGCCCGCCCCGAGAACAAGGACGTGCCGGGTCTTGCGCAGTTCGAAGTTCCCGACCCGGCACACCAGCAGATAGCCGACCGCAAGATTGAACAGGCCCCACAGGACATTGACCGTCGAGGACGACAACCCCACCCCGGGCGGGGTCGCGAAGGGACTCTGGAAGGCATGGCCCGAGATCCCATTGCCGAGATGGGGCAGCGCGTTCGCCAGGAAGGCGCCCCCGAAGAAGTACGCCACGTAGTGGTACCAACGCATGATTCCCTCCATTGTGGAGTTCCATTCTCCCGCCCGGTTCCTGTCCGCGCAACAACAAACCTTGAACAAGTCGAAGGGGGCAACGCGTTACAACCTGCAACTGCGCAGAATTGTGGCGCGACGAAACCGAGCCGGCGACGGTCTTGTGCCGAAACGAGCGCCTGATTCTTCTGTGGCCTAATGACCGCATCGGTTCGGTGACCAAACTGGCCTACCGTTCCACATACCGCTGGGCGATGGGAACGCGGCGGCCGATGCCGAAGGCTTTGGTGGTCACGCGCAGGCAGGGTGGGGCTTGCTTGCGCTTGTACTCGTTGAGGTCGATTTTGCGGACGACGTCGCGCACAAGCTTCTCGTCATACCCGGTTTCCTTCACGATCTCGGCGGCGGACTTCGCTTCCTCAACGTAGCGCTTGATGATCGCGTCAAGCACGTCATAGGGCGGAAGCGTGTCCTGATCGGTCTGATTCGGGCGAAGCTCCGCCGACGGCGCTTTCGTGATGGAAGCTTCCGGAATCGGAAATCCCGGCCTTCCCGCTTTCCGCTTTCCGCTCTCGTTAATGTGGCGGGCCAGTTCGTACACCATCGTTTTCGGCACGTCGGCGATGACGCCCAACCCGCCGTTCATGTCGCCGTACAGCGTGCAGTAGCCGACCGCCAGCTCCGATTTGTTGCCGGTGGTCAGCAGCAGGTGGCCAAACTTGTTCGACAGCGCCATCAACGTCGTGCCGCGAATGCGGGCCTGGATGTTTTCCTCGGTCGTATCCTCCGGCAACCCCTTGAACGCCGGCTGCAGTGAGCCCTTGAACTGTTCGAACACGGCCTGAATGGGGATCGTCTCCCAGCGGATGCCGAGGTTGCGCGCCAATTCCCCCGCGTCATCGCGGCTGCCCTTCGACGAAAACTGCGACGGCATGGAAACCCCCATGACATTCTCCGGGCCGAGCGCCGCGACCGCGAGGCAGGCCGTCACCGCCGAGTCGATCCCGCCGCTGAGGCCGAGCACAACGGATTTGAAACCGCATTTGCGGGCGTAATCGTGCAGCCCGAGCACGAGCGCCTCGTGCAAAGCCGCCGCCGGCTTGACCGTCGCGGGCTGAATGGCCGCCGGCGAATCCAGGTCAACCAACACCAGGTCTTCCGCAAAGGCCGCGCCGGCCGCCATGAGATTGCCGGCCGCGTCAAACGCCAGACTGTTGCCGTCGAAGATCAGTTCGTCGTTGCCGCCCACGAGGTTGCAGTACAGCACCGGCACACGGCGCCGTTGCGCCACGGCGCGGAGCATGTCGCAGCGGACGTGCTCCTTGCCCACATGGTAGGGCGACGCCGACATATTGAGCAACACTTGAGCCGGGTTGTCTCCCCGCATCAGGTCGAGGATCGGGCTGCGTTCGTACAGGTGCGCCGGCAAATAATCCTCCGTCCAGATGTCCTCGCAAACTGTCAGCCCCAGCCGCCGATCCGCGAATTCCACCACCGTGTTCGACTCCGCCGGCTGAAAATAGCGGTCTTCGTCGAAGACGTCGTACGTCGGCAGCAGCATCTTCTGACGGCGAGCGATGACCTTGCCGTTCTGGATCAGCGCGACCGCATTCTGGTAATCCCGCCCCGGATGTTTGGCACTGTAATCAACATAACCGACAAGCAATGCGGTCTTGCCGATCTGTGGGGCCAGTTCGTCCAGTGCGCGAAGGTTGTCACTGACAAAGCGATGTTTGGCCAGCAAATCACGCGGCGGGTAGCCGGTAATGGCCAGTTCGGGAGTCATGACGAGATCAGCCCCCGCGGCGGTGCCGCGGCGGTAGAACTCGAGGATCCTGACAGCGTTCCCGCGCAGATCGCCCACGGTCGTATCGATTTGCGCCAGCGCAATCTTCATGCTGGCGAAGAATCTACGGCTTCCGACTGGCAGCGGCAACCGCAAAACGGCTGTGGCGGAAACGCGGAGGCAGAGAACAGAAGCCCGAAGGGATAAGGGTGGGCCGAAGCAGCGCAACCGGGTCCTGATGGGGCGTCGTCGAGAATGCCCCCCCAATCCTGCCCATCCTGCTTGCGTTTTGGGGCAAGAACGGCTAACTTCCATGGTCGGGACGACGCAATGGCAAAGACGTACGATCAGCATTTACAGGAAAGCCTTGCTTATTTGAGCCTGCCCGCGGTGGCTTCGCATAGCGGCTGGTCGCCCAACACAGACGTGTACGAGACCCCGGACAGTCTCGTGGTGAAGATGGAGATTGCGGGCATCAGCAAGGACGATCTGGAGATCACGTTGAACGATCGCGTGCTGCTCGTGCGCGGGCATCGCAAGGACCCGTGCCGCCAACGGCGTTGTTCGTTCCGCCAGATGGAAATTGACTATGGTCATTTTGAGCGGCATATCGTCATCCCTCGTTCGGTTGATGGAAGCCGCGTTCGGGCGCAGTTCAACAATGGGTTTCTCCACATCGAACTGCCGAAGTCTCAACAGACCGAACCCGTGTCGGTCACCGTCATCATCGAACAGGCGGGCTAGGAACGAGGGGACGGCGTTGGGGGCCGGCGGGCCCGGAGAGCGGCAGCCCGGCCACCCAGAGAGGACAACGCCATAACGCGCGCGATCGCGCTGGCACAACAGTCGTCATAATAAACAGGATGACCGAGGCCACCGAAAACCAACAGCCGCAGGACGTCGTCAAAACAGGGACGCCCGCGCTGGAATTGCCCGCGCTGTTACCGATCCTGCCCATGAGCGACGTCGTGGTGTTCCCGCACATGGTGGCGCCGCTGCTGGTCTCCAATGGGCAATCGATCCGCCTCATCGACGACGTGGTCGCCAGCCACCGATTGTTGGGTGTCACCTGGCAGACGGACCCGGACGCCGACCAACCGCGCCCCGATCAATTGCATCCCTTCGGTTGCATTGCCCGCGTCGTGCGGATGCTGAAATTTCCCGATGAGAGCGTGCGGGTGCTCATCCAGGGTTTGAAGCGGATGCGGATCGTCCATGTCGAGACGGAAGGCCCGTACCTGCAAGCCCAAATCGCTTCCGTCGATGACGAACTGGAATCCAGTCTGGAAACTTCCGCCCTTGCCCGCAATGTCGCCAACCAATTCCAGGAGATCATCGGCCTTTCGCCATCGCTCCCCGATGAGCTGAGGGTGGCATTGGTCAATATCGATGACCCCGGCAAGATGGCGGATGTCATCGCCGCCAACCTGAACATTTCTCTGCATGAGAAGCAGCGGTTGCTGGAAGCCGTTCGCGTGAAATCACGGCTGACCGTGCTGACGAACCTGCTCAACCGCGAAATCGAGGTGCTCCATCTCGGCAGCGAAATCCAAAGCAAGGTCAATTCGGCGCTCACCAAAAGCCAGCGCGAGTATTTCCTCCGCGAGCAACTCAAAGCCATTCAGAAAGAACTCGGCGATAACGGTGAACAGGGCTCCGAGATCAAGGAATTGCGCGACAAAATTGACAAGGCTCGAATGCCCGCCGAGGTCAAAAAGGTCGCTATCAAAGAAGCGGACCGCCTGGCGATGATGGCGCCCGCCGCCGCCGAGTATACGGTCGGACGTTCCTACCTGGATTGGCTCATCGCGTTGCCTTGGTCGAAGTCGACCGACGACAAGCTCGATATCCTCCAGGCCAAACGGATCCTCGACAACGACCACTACGACCTGGAACCGGTCAAGAAACGCATTCTCGAATACCTCAGCGTATTGAAACTTCGCAGCAACGGTTCCACGGAGGCCGCGGTCGGGAAAGGACCCATCCTGTGTTTCGTCGGACCGCCGGGCGTCGGCAAGACCTCGCTGGGAAGGAGCATCGCCCGCGCCCTCGGTCGCAAGTTCATCCGCATTTCTCTCGGCGGCGTCAGAGACGAAGCGGAAATCCGCGGACACCGCCGCACGTATATCGGAGCGTTGCCGGGTCGCGTGCTCCAGGGACTCCGACGTGCCGAGAGCAACAATCCGGTTTTCATGCTCGATGAAATCGACAAGGTCGGCCAGGATTTTCGCGGAGACCCCAGCTCGGCCCTGTTGGAAGTGCTTGATCCGCAACAGAATAACAGTTTCTCGGACCACTATCTCGAAGTGCCGTTTGATTTGTCGCGTGTGATGTTCATCACCACCGCCAACCAGCTCGAGCCGATCCCGCCAGCTCTGCGCGACCGCATGGAGGTCATCGAGTTGCCCGGCTACACCGAGCAAGAGAAGATCCACATCGCGATCAAGTATCTGGTCCCACGACAACTCACCGAGCACGGTCTGAAAAAATCACAGCTCGTCCTCAGCAAGGAAGCCCTCGCCGCCATCATCCGCGACCACACGCGCGAAGCGGGCGTGCGCAATCTGGAGCGACAGATCGCGACGATTTGCCGGGGTACCGCGCGTCGTATTGTGGAGCGCAAAGCGAAATTGGTCACCGTCACGCAACGCAACCTCAAGGATTTCCTCGGTCCGGTCGAGTTCTTCCACGACGTGGCGGAGCGAACCACGGAACCCGGTGTCGCCATCGGGTTGGCGTGGACTCCCGCCGGCGGCGACATTCTGTTCATCGAAGCCACGCAAATGCCCGGCCGCGGCAGCTTGATTTTGACCGGTTCGCTCGGCGATGTCATGCGCGAGAGCGCCCAGGCCGCGCTCAGTTACCTCCGCTCCCGCGCTCAACAACTGGGCATCGATCCCAAGAGTTTTGAGAAGACAGACATTCATATTCACGTGCCGGCCGGCGCGATCCCCAAAGATGGTCCGTCCGCCGGTGTGACCATGGCCGTCGCGCTGACCTCGCTGCTCATGCGCAAGCCCGTCCGACCCGCGCTGGCTATGACGGGTGAGATCACGCTCCGTGGAAAAATCCTGCCGGTCGGCGGCATCAAAGAAAAGGTGCTCGCCGCCGCCCGCTCGGGCGTCAAGACCGTCGTGTTGCCCGATCAGAACCGCAAGGACCTGTCCCAAGTGCCGCCGGAAATCCGCAAGAAGCTCCAGTTTCGATTCGCGAAAACGATTGATGCAGCGCTGAGGGTTACCCTGTAGAACCGCTCCCTCCGGCCTCGGATGCCGGTTGCCGACGCCGGTCAACGTCTGGCGGAGAGCCTGGCCTCACGGCGGCGATAGCTGACGATGCCAACGGCGCCAATGCAGACGCGCTCGAAAACGGGAACGTGACCCGTCCACGCACAAAGATGTTATTCGCTCTGCGGCAACAACTTAACTCGATAGAACCGCTGCGTCTGGCCAATCGCACCGGGGTCGTTGATTGGCAGAATTTCGCCGGTGCCCATGATGCCATTGGTGAGGATTTGCCACGGGGCGTTCATCAGGTCCGGAGTGTAATCGACCTCATAATTCATCCCCAAGACCGAGCTGAAGTTGACGGTCACATTTCCCCCGCTTGACACGAGGGAATTCACGCGGAAGAAATCGGCTGGATTCAGCGGGTCAGTTCCCGTGAGATACTCCTGCAAGTTATCGAAGCCGTCGCCATCCGCATCGCATGTCGCATGAAGTCGCGTTCGTGGTCGTCGCCGACCCGAAATGGTCCTGCCCCACGAATCGGAAATGCCGTCGCTGATGGAATCGGGGCCGAACGTGATTTGCGCCGTGCCGCCAGTGTGGTTGAACCCGACATTCAAAAACCCGCTGCTGTCGTAATACCACCCGAGGCTCGTGCCGTCGTAGACCGTGAAGCTCGAATTCGTCGTCGGGTAAATGAGGAATTGCAACGCATTGCCCGGAATGACGAGGTTCGGGTTGCCGGTGTAGCTCGTGTCGAGCAAGGTCTGCACGTTCGTCGAAACCATCGGGATCACCGCGCCCTCACGCACGAACAATCGCATCTGGTGCTGGTTGGCATTTGTCCAAATGATGGTTTGTCCACCGGCGTCCCGCTCCAATTGGAATCCTCATACCCACAAATGTCACTGCCCCAGATCGAGAACCCGCTCATCGCGATCGATTCGCCGGCGAGCATCACCGCCGGCAATCCGTTGGCATCGCCGAAATTCGGTTCGTTTTCTCCGCCCCAGATGGCCGGATACGCCTGCGAGCCGGCAAAGCCGCTGCGACCCCAAAGAATGCCGTTCGTGCCGAGCACGCCGCTGACGGTCTTCTGGTACTCGACGCAGTAGCCGTTCTGCATTTCGACGCCGGTCCGGCCGTCGGCATACACGGCATTGGTCGGAATGAAGGGCCCGGTGCGGTAAACGGCCTGCGCTTCACCATCGTCCGTCTTGAAGCCACCGATGACCCCACCGCTTTGGGTGACCAGATTGCTCAGCGTATTCTGAAGGTGCTGCATGGCGTCGGGGTTGGTGAAATCGAGCGGGCTGCCGGTGCCCTTCCACCAATCGCAGGACAGGACGTTGGTGACGCCGCTGTTGACCACGTTCACGAAGTAATTGCTAGCCAGCGCGGCGGGGTAGTTGGAGGTCGTGCCGAAGTTCTCATTCATGCACACGTTGTAGTAGCAGTTGGAGTAACACTCCGGATTGTCGGAGCTGGTGTCGATGAACGGCGTGAACCAGCAGACCGCCTTGTAGCCGTTGGTCTGCAGGAAGCTCATCATGTCGCTGGTTGTGGCAAAACCGTTGTAGTTGCTGAGGCCTCCGCCATTGATGTTGGAAAACGTCCCGTTGGGGCTGAACTGGCTGGTATTCCAGGTGAAATCATTGTACGAGTATTCCCACGGCGAATCGTAGACGAAGATCGACCCGGGGATACCGTACGCGCGCAGTGCCGAGAGCACGTAGCGAACCTCACCACCGCTGCTCCAAACGTCCGAACTCATCCACGGCAGAAACGCCCACGGCGGCGGCAGCAAGGGCCGGCCCTTGTAGCCGGTGTAGCGCGTGAGCACGTTGGTCAGCAGCGGCCCATAGACCACGTTGAATTTCACGGCGTTGGTGACGTAGCCGCTGAAACTGCTGCCCACCATGTTGCTGATAACGTAGCGGTCAGGGTACTCATTGCGCATGTCGAACACGCCATGGGCCTTCTCTCCCTTTCCAAACTCAAGCTCGATGCCATCGCCCGGCAGTGCGGCTTCTCCGGCAGCAGCGATTTCTGTCGCGTCTTCAAAACTCACCACCACGTCAGCCCCGACGCATGGCGCAAACGCCGCCTGCCCGCGTATCAGGAGCCCGCAGTCACGCGAAAATAAAGCCCGTTCGGGCCGATGCCGCGACTGATCTTCACGAACACGGAATTCTCGCCCGCCCGCAGATTAACGTCCACCGCGTCCTCGTCCGGCTCCGCGCTTCGATGCACCTGCTTGTCGAATACTCGTTGCCCGTTCAGCCAAATGGTCAATCCATCGCCGCTTCCCACATACAATTTCGCCGGGCCGCCTCCTTCCGAACGGAATATCGCCCGACCGAACGTCGTGGCGCCGTTGTTGCCCTTGCCCAGCGCCTTCTCGAGATCAATATAGCCGTCGTCCCGCACGCACTCCTCGCCAACCTCTTTCCATTGCAACTTTCGCCCGCCCGCCCCCAAGTATTCTCCGGCGGAATCCGTCGGCAGATCGCCCGTGAATCCCGCCCCCACACCGCCATCAAACGGCCCGATCACCACCCAGTGTGTTGGCTGCTTGATGAACATCAACTTGATTGGCTTTGCGCCGGGGGTGCTCATTTCAACCGGATAGCTGCCTGCAGAGAGATCGCTTGGCCAGCTCACGTAAAATGCCAAACGTGCCTCGCCGCCCGGTGACATGGTTGCGTTCTGACTCTCGCCCGGCAGCGCAGTGAATCCGGCGGGAAGATGAAGCCCGACGCCCACTATCTTGGCGTCCACATGAAAGCGCACAGTCACGAATACCTTTTCATACTTCTGGCCGCGAATGAATCGGCGCGTCGGCACAATGCCGCGGTCGTTGGTCGCACCGGCCAGTTCCAGAGATACGACGCCCGAGGGCTCCGATGGCAACGGAGGAAACAACCGCGCCAACCTCGCCGCCGACCCGGCCTCCGCGAACACAGGGATCTCCGCCAGCCCCGGTCGCACGCTGATCGTCTTCGGTCCCGTGAGCTTCTCTTTCGTCCATACATCCACCCAGTCGCCACGCGGCAGATATACCTGGCGTTCGCCGAATTCGCTCAGCACGGGTGCGACGAGCAAGTCATCGCCAAGAAAGAATTCGTCATCGATATTGTATGTGGCCCGGTCATCCGGGAACTCGTACAACAGCGGTCGCCATATCGGGACGCCCTTTTCCCGCGCCGCTTTCGCCGCCGCCAGCAGGTAGTCGCGCAGCCTCCAGCGCAAATCGAAATAATATTTCGCGATGCGCACCGTCTCGTCATCGTAGTACCACGGCTCGCGCGGGGTCGTTCCGTGCAGTTGCATGATCGGACTGAATGCGCCGAGTTCCAGCCAGCGAATGTACAGATTCTTTGTCGGCGTACCCGAGTACCCGCCGATATCGTGTCCCCAATACGGAAATCCTGACAGTGCCGCGCTCAGTCCGGCGCGCACCACCCGCGGGAAATCGTTCCAGCTCGATGACTGGTCTCCCCCCCAAAACGTCGCGTTCCCGGCGCATGGCGCCGTGCCCGAACGCGCAAACGTCATTCCGTACTTGGCCTTGACCCGAAACGCATCCAGCACCGCGCGCTGGTAGTAAAACGGCTGCAAATTGTGAAACCATTCGTCCGGCATCCGCTCGCCGCCGTCGGTCTTGAATCCGTCCACACCCATATCGATCAGCGGTTCGTGCAGCTTCTGCCACCAATCGCGCGCCGCCGGTTTGCGGAAATCGATCTTCACCGCGTTTTCCAGCCAGTCGATTCGCAACTCGCTCCCGTCGGGTTTCAACACCAGAAACCCGTTCGTCTTGGCCTCCCGATATGTGCTCGCGCTGTCCCACAGGCTCGGTGTCTCCCAGCACACCACGTGATACCCGCGCTCGTGCAGCTTCGTGATCCACTCTTTCGTGTTCGGATATCGCCCCGGCTCGAACCGGAAATTCTGCAGCCCTTCCGCCCACCCTTCAAGCACCACCGCGCTTGCTCGTAGCTCGTGCGCCACCATTTTGTCGATCACGCGGTCGATCTCGTATTCCGACAGGTAGGAGTTTCGCGAAATCCACGGCTCAAACACCCAGTCCGGCACCGGCTCGGGCCGGCCCACGACCCTCGTGTAGGCCGCCAGAATCTCGCGCGGCGTCCCTTGGAATACAAACACGTCCAACCCGCCTTCCGGAACTTCGATACGAAGTTCGTTCGGGTTTGTTGCGCCACAGTCGAACCGCACCTTGCCGGTGCAGTTCACAAACAATCCGTACCCCGCGCTGCTGATTAAGAACGGCGTGCAAATGTACGAACGATTCCCGCCACCCCACGCGTCGACAATCCATGTTTCCATCGTCCGCCCGCGCATGTTGAGCGAATCGAACCGTTCGCCAAAACCCCACAGCGCTTCGCCATCGGCCAGTTTTCTCGTCAGCACGCTCGGCGTTTCCGCGATCGCCGTCTTCATGCCGTTGGTGTTGGCGAGTGGATAACCATGGGACGGTTTGCCGTAAATGAGACGCTCGACGGATGACACCGCTACCGGGCGGGTCGACGCTTTACCCTGAGTGTGAACAGGCTGCACGCTAGCGACAAGTGCCAGTGCCAAAATCGATGCCCAGGGCAATCTCATTTCACCACCAGCGTGGAGTGCCCGTTGTCGTCGCTCTCCTCCGCGTTCGGGTCGGCAATCCAATGGTCCCCGTCAATAACGAACTGATACGCGTGTTGTTCCGGCTTCAGCTCAATGGTTGCCCGCCACACACCATCGGTGTCCGGACCGTTCATCGCGAACTTGGGATCGAACACGAGCCCATCCCGATTGTGACCCCATTCATTGAAATCGCCGACGAGATACACGAGGTGCGCCTCCGGCGCGTAGCACTGAAAGATCACACCATGCTCCGTGTGTTGCGGTCGCCACCCGGGGTTGTGCGCGCTGCGAACCACCGCGTCACCATGGGTGTCCACATGAATGATCGCGTTCTTGTCCGCGTCGAGTTCGTCAATCGAATCCGGCGCGAACCAGCCGCTCGCTTCGCCGTTGAGGTTGAACTTGAAGCGGTACACGCCGGGGTCGAGCCTGACAGTCTTGCGCCAGATGCCGTTCGCGTCCGGGCCGCTCAAGGCGAATTTTGCGTTGGTGATCCGGCCATCCACGTTGTTCGCCCAGCCGTTGAAATCACCCGCCAGATAGACGACGCGCGCCGCAGGCGCATAACATTGAAACAGCACGCCGCCCTCCGCCTTCTGCGGTCGAAGAGAAAAGGCTTGCGGAGGAAACAACCTCTGGGGTGTCGCGGCACCGGCCCCCAGCGCGATTGCCAACAAGAACACCCACGCGCGGTTCATCTGCGCCGTACGCTGGTCTCGTGTTGCTGCCGCAACTTGATGATGCTGTCCGCCGGGCAAACGCCGCGCCACAGAATGTTCGGATAGAGTACGGAATTGCGCCCGATGATCGAGCCGGGGTTCAACACGCAGTTGCACCCGATGTCGCTGCCGTCCCCGATCACCGCTCCAAACTTGCGCAGCCCCGTGTCGATATCGTGTCCGTACCTCACCGCCACGTTGCCCTTGGTCGATTTGACGTTGGACAGGATCACGCCTGCGCCCAGGTGCGCCTTGCAGCCGAGAATGGAATCCCCCACGTAGCTGAAGTGCGGCACCTGCACACCGTTAAGCAGCACCGCGTTCTTGAACTCGCTCGCGTTCCCGAGCACGCAGTCATTCCCAACAATCACATCCTCGCGAATATACGCGCTGGAACGAATCTGGCAGTTCTCGCCGATGATCGCCGGCCCCTTGATCGTCGCCCCGTGTTCGACAACTGTCCCCTTCCCGATGAACACGTCTTCGCCGATGTACGGCGTGCCCACGGTCGTACCAAGCCGCGCTGGCTTGAGGTGCTTCCGGAGGAACGCGGACAATCGCTTCAGCGCATCCCACACGTTCTCGACCCCGTCGAACAATTCGGGAAACGCAAACTCTTTCAAATCCAGAAAATCTTCTGCGCGGAACATGCCGCGCATCCTAGCCACCTACCCGCCTCCCGGCAAGCAGTTCTGCATTCTTAGACTGGCATCTCCGACAGGACCCGTGTACATCTCATGGCCATGAATGCGCCATCGTTGCAACAGTATCCATTACCTCCGCTGGACTATTACAACGTCGTCCGCGCCCGCATCGAGCATGAGGACAACCTGATCGTGCAGCGGCTCTCCTGGCTGGTCGCCTCGCAATCGTTCTTCTTCACCGCCTATGCCATCGTCACCAACGGCCTGGCCACGCAGCCCCAGTCGATCCGCTCCCATTTCATGGAACAACTCGAACTCCTGTTCCGGCTGATCCCCATCGTGGCCGCGCTCACCTGCATCCTCATCTATATCAGCATCCTCGCCGCCGTCGTCTCCATGAACCGACTCCGCAACTCCTATCACTCCCGATTCGCGGAAGACGAAAAAGGAATGCCGCCGATCATGACCCGCCCGCCGATACGCCTCTTCGGACATTCCGCCGCTGTGCTGCTCCCGCTCATCTTCATCGCCGTCTGGCTCGTCCTCTGGTTGCACGGGCTCGGCTGAATGATATATCGCTAAACGATGTGTCGTGAGATGCTACCGTTCTGCGGAAACTTTGCGCCCTTCGTGACTTCGTGGTGACCGGACTTCTGCCGTCATGGCTTTCCAACCAACTCCACCAACTTGCTCCGTTCGTTCGTCGGCAACTGGCAGGCGTAGTTGACGCATACATACGCCGTGGCTTTGCCTTCAACGGGCCTGATGGTTTCCAGAAATGGCAGAAGCTTCGCCAGCGCCTTCTGCGATTCGCCGCCGTCCGCAAGAATGACAATCGCATTCGGCAAATAACGCTCGCGGACCGCGCGCAACATCGCCTGTGTGTCAGCCGCGCCGGCTTTGCCCGCAATCACAATCTGTTTCGGTTTGCTCAAGTAGGAATCCAGCACGCACAACATCTGCGGGACCGTGCTCGGCGCTTTGCGCAAATGATCGCCAAACAATTGCAGTGTCTTCTCCGCAGCGTCGCGATAATCCGCGCGGTCGGTAAACTGCGCCAACCTCAATAGTAACAGCGCCGCCATCGAGTTGCCGCTCGGTTCGGCCCCGTCGTAGTCTTCCTTGGCGCGAACAATGACGCTCGGGTCGCGTCCGTCCGTCTGGAAAAATCCGCCCGCCGTGGCATCGTAGAACTGCGCCAGCATGGTGTCGGCCAGTCTTGTGGCGGTAACCAACCACTGCGGGTCGAAGTCCGCTTCGTACAAATCCACCAGGCCATTGCCGAGAAATGCGTAGTCCTCGACCATCGCCGGTACGGTTGCCGTGCGGGTAAGCTTCCCGTCCTTCACCCGATTGGCCACGAGATAACGCGCCGCGCGTTCCGCCGCATCGCGACATTTCGGTTCGTCGAGCGCTTGCGCTGCCCGCGCCAGCGCAGAAATCATCAAGCCGTTCCACGCGGTCAAAACCTTCTCGTCGCGATGCGGACGCACCCGCTTTTCGCGCGCGGCAAACAATTTCGCGCACCCCGCCTCCAGAATCGCCGTCACCTCCTTGTCCGATTTGTGGAACAGCTTGGCCGCCTGCTCCACCGTCAGCGCGACATGCAGCACATTGTTACGGTCTTCCCAGTTGCCCTCGTGCTCCACGCCGTAATACCGGCAAAACACGTCCGACCTTTCCTTGTCGCCGATGATCTTGTCGATCTCATCTCGCGTCCAAACATAGAACTTCCCTTCGACACCTTCGCTGTCCGCATCCTCGGCCGAATAGAATCCGCCGTCGGGACCTGCCATGCGGCGCAACACGTAGTCACACGTCCGACGCGCAATGTCTGCATAAAACGGATCGTGCGTGATCTGATAGGCGTCGATGTAGCTGGAAACCAGTTGCGCCTGATCGTAGAGCATCTTCTCGAAATGCGACACGAGCCAGCGTTCATCCACACTGTACCGATGAAACCCGCCGCTGAGTTGGTCAAACATCCCGCCCTCGCCCATCCCACGCAACGTGTGCAACGCCATATCGCGGGTAGCCGCTTCGTTCGTCCGCGCCAAGCATCGAAACAGGAAATTCAACCCGACCGGCCGCGGAAACTTCGGTGCGCTGCCGAACCCGCCGTTGACTTCGTCGTAGCTGGAACGGAATTGCTCCAAGCCGAGCCGCAACGGCGCGTCATCCAGTGCGGGCCCCGGCGAACCGTCCCCGGCAATGGTTGCGTATTGCCCAACCGACTCGGCAATCTGGACGGCCTGGGCCACCACGGCATCGTGGTTTGCCTCCCAGACATCGTGGACGCGCTGGAGCGATTCCTTGAATCCCGGCCGTCCGTACCGGCCGTCCGGCGGAAAATACGTGCCACAAAGGAACGGTTTCAGGTCGGGTGTGAGCCACACGCTCATCGGCCAGCCGCCGGAGCCCGTCGTCGCCTGCACGGCGGTCATGTAAATGCGGTCGATATCGGGGCGCTCCTCGCGGTCGACCTTGATGCAAACGAAGTACTTGTTCATGATGGCGGCGACGTCGTCGTTCTCAAACGACTCGCGTTCCATCACGTGGCACCAGTGGCAGGTCGAATAACCGATGGACAGAAAGATCGGTTTGTTCTCCTGGCGTGCCCTGGCGAACGCCTCGTCACCCCACGGAAACCAATCGACGGGATTGTACGCATGCTGCAACAGGTACGGACTCGTCTCGTGGATCAGACGGTTCGCCTTGTGGGTCTCGGTGCTGCCAGCCATGACCCCGCAACATAGCACAACCGCGATGACGGCGACGAGCGATGCCCGTTGTAAATATCCAGCGACCTCGCCCTCAGTATACACGCTATTCCAGAAACATGCCGGACAGGAATCGCCCACGGCCAACCGCGCATCTTATACCAGTGAACAGTTGCTGCCTGTCGATAGGCTCGGGACTTGCCGAACTCGTTGCTTGGTGTCATGATACCGCCCCGAAACGTAGTACAAGGGTCGTGGCTGCTCCCATGTCAAGAACTGACACGCAATCCGACGACGCGCAGTTGGTCGCGCGGCTCAAGCAGCGCGACAAATCGGCGTTGGGCGAACTCGTCCAGGTTCATGGCGCCAAAATGTACGGCGTCGCGCTCCAGTTTATGCGCAACGAGTATGATGCCCACGAAGTCATGCAGGACGCCCTCGTTTCCATCTGGAATAAGATCGGCTCGTTCGAAGGCAAGTCGGCCTTCACCTCCTGGATTTACCGCGTGACCGCCAACGCCAGCCTGATGGCCCTGCGCAAACGGAAGCGGCGCGAGAATGAGGTCTCGCTCGACGCGGCCGCTTCCGACGATGACGACACCCCCCCGCCGTCGTTGCAATTGAGCGACAAGGGGCCGCTTCCCGACAAGGTGGCGATGACCGGCGAACTCGGCGAACAGGTGCGCGCCGCCATCGAGCGACTCCCCGAACCGTATCGCGTGGTCGTCCTGCTGCGCGACGTGGAGGAATTGCCGATGGAGGAAGTGATGGAAGCGACGGGCCTCAGCGAACCCGCGCTAAAAAGTCGACTGCATCGGGCACGATTGGCGCTACGAGATGCTTTGCTGCCGTATTTGAAAGGGCAGGACAGTTAACCGTCATGAGCAAGAAAAAATTCGCCGGGTTCTTCAAGTGCCTGTTTCATCCAGTCGAATGCCAGCGGACGAAGAAGCTGCTCTATGAATACGTTGAGGGCGAACTAAACCAGGAGACCCAACACAAACTGGAAACGCACCTCGGTGATTGTCCCGCCTGCCTGCAATACGTGAAAAGCTACCGACAAATCATCGAGTTGACGCACAAACATTGCCTGCCCGAAACGCAGATGCCCCCCGCGCTCAAACAGAAACTCCGCGAGTTCATCGAGCAGAACCCGGATTTGAAGTGAGCGATACGAAGTCATAGTCGCAGGCTTCAGCCTGCGCCGCCCTCCTCGAAGAGAGAGATTATCTTCTACGTGACCGCACTTTGGATGCGGTCACTTCCGTGCCAACCGACTGTAGCGCGTTGTTGACCTGTCGCAGCAGTCCATCGCATCGACCGGCCCCGTGCGCGTGCCCTTTTGGGCGAGATACTTCGAGGATTGCGCCCCGGGTTGCTCGTCGGTAAAATCCGCCGCCAGTGACCCCGAGTACTTCCGAACGGCCGTGGCGACGCGGCTTCTGGAGTTTGATCGTCACCCAGTTTCAGGGCGCGTTCAGCGACAACGCGCTGAAGCAACTCGCCATCTTCGTCGGCATCAGCCTCGGCCTTTCCCTAGCAAAGCGCGATCAACTTGTCTCCGAAGCCACGGCGCTGTTGACCCTGCCATTCATCCTGTTCTCCATGGCCGGCGGATGGCTCGCCAACCACTACAGCAAGCGGGCGGTCACCATCTGCGTCAAGATCTTCGAAGTATTCGTCATGTTGCTGGCCACCGCGGGGTTGGCGCTGGGGAAACTTCCCCTCGTGCTGAGCTGCGTGTTTTTCATGGGTGTGCACAGCGCGATCTTTGGGCCGTCGAAATACGGGTCCCTGCCGGAACTCTTGCCCGAAAAGCGGCTCTCGTGGGGAAACGGCGTTCTGGAGCTGGGAACATTCCTCGCCATCATTCTCGGCACGATCGCGGGCGCGATGTTATCACAGGCATTTACGCGCGAGCCAGCCTGGTCAGGTGTCGCCCTCGTGGGACTGGCGGCTTTTGGTTTGTTCACCAGTCTGGGCATCACCCGTGTGCCAGCGGCCGACCCGACGAAGGAATTCCGCTGGAATCTTCTCGGCGATCTGGGCTCGCAGATTCGCCTAATCCGTCAGGACCGGGTGCTGATGATGGCCGTGATCGGCAACAGCTATTTCTGGTTTCTCGCCGTCCTGCTCAGCCAGAACATCATCATTTACGGCCTCGACGTGCTGCGCATCGACCAAACCCACAACGGCTACCTGCAAGCCGCGCTGGCCATCGGGGTCGGCGTGGGCAGTTTCGCCGCGGGTTATCTGTCCGATGGCAAAATAGAGTACGGTCTCATCCCGCTCGGCTCGATGGGCATTACGGCGGCCAGCGTGTCGCTGGCGCGCCATGGGCTGACCTTTAACGCCGTCGCGATCCATCTCTGTCTGCTCGGGTTCTCTGCCGGGTTCTTTGCCGTGCCCATCAACGCTCTTATGCAGCATCGCCCCCGCAAAGAGGACAAGGCCGGGATTCTGGCGGCCCAAAACCTGTTGTCGAGCGGCGCCGCGTTTCTGGCCGCCGGCGCGTACTACCTCTTGCAAACGGTCTGGCCGCGCGACCCGTCCCAGATTTTCCTGACGTGTTCGGTGATCACATTTGCCGGGACCGTGTACGTCGTGTGCCTCGTGCCCGACTCGTTGCTGCGCCTGTTCATCTGGGTGTTCACGCACTCGGTGTATCGGCTGCGGGTGGAGGGACGCGACAACATCCCCGAAACGGGCGGCGCGTTGTTCGTCTGCAATCACGTGTCGTTCGTGGACGCCCTACTCATCATTGGTTCCACCGACCGCATGATTCGCGCCATCATGTTTCAAGGCATTTACGACCGCCTGTTCGTGAAACCATTCGCCAAAGCGATGAAGGCGATTCCGATCTCGTCGCAGTTGCGCCCGCGGGAAATGATCAAATCGTTGCGCACCGCGAGCGAGGCCATCCAGAGCGGTGATGTCGTCTGTATCTTTGCCGAGGGACAAATCACGCGCATTGGCCAATTGCTCCCATTCCGACGCGGCTTCGAGCGGGTGATGAAAGATGTGGATGCTCCCATCGTTCCGGTGTGTCTCGACCACGTCTGGGGCAGCATCTTCAGCTTCGAGAAAGGACGTTTCCTGTGGAAAATGCCGCGCTACGTCCCTTACCCCGTGACCGTCAGCTTCGGGAAACCAATGCTCCCGACCTCGACACCGTTCGAGGTGCGTCAGGCGGTGCAGCAATTGAATACCGAGGCGTGGAAGAACCGTAGAAAACTGATGATGCCGATTCACCGCACGTTTGTTCGCAAGGCGCGCCATCATCCGCGACGGTTCTTCATGGCGGATGGACGCGTGCCGAAACTTCGCTTCGGCTCGGCTTTGACGCGCACCATTTTTCTCGCGCGACGGCTCCGCCCGGTGTGGGCGGGACAGGAAATGGTCGGCATACTCCTGCCGCCATCTGTTGCCGGCGCGCTGGTGAATTACACCGCGCTCGTGATGGGCAAGGTGCCGGTGAACCTGAATTACACCGCCGATGATGAGGTCATCGCTTCCTGCGCGCGCCAGTGCGGACTGCAGACCGTTGTCACGTCGAAGGCATTCCTCGACAAAATCAAAGTCTCGGTGCCCGGGAACACAATCCTGCTCGAAGAACTCGTTGAGAAGCCGGGATTCAATGAAAGACTGACGGCGTTTCTAATGACCTGGCTGCTGCCGGCGGACTGGTTGGAACGAATCCTTGGAAGGTCGCGCTCCGGCGCGACGGCGGCCAAACCGGAGCTTGGCCCTCCAGATCCCCTTGACCGGCTTGCCACGGTCATTTTTTCCAGCGGCAGCACGGGCGATCCGAAAGGCGTGATGCTCACGCATTACAACATCATTTCCAACGCCGAACAGTTGGGACAAACCTTTGCGTTCGGCGGTCGCGACCGCATTCTTGGCATCCTGCCGTTTTTCCATTCATTCGGATTCACGGGGACTCTCATCGTGCCCGCGGTGCTCGGGATTGGTGTGGTGTATCACGTCAGCCCGCTCGACGCGAAAGCCATCGGCGCGCTCGTTGGCCAGTACCGCGTCACCTTTTTGCTGGCCACGCCGACCTTCCTGCAAATGTACATCCGCGGTTGCGAACCCGAGGACTTCGGCAGCCTCCAATTCGTCATGACCGGCGCGGAGAAGTTGCCCGACCGCATCGCACAGTCGTTTGAGGACAAATTCGGTATTCGCCCACTCGAAGGCTACGGACTCACCGAATGTTCGCCCGCGGTAACGGTGAACACGCGCGATTTCCGCGCGGCAGGGTTCCGTCAGGTTGGTGCCAAACGCGGCAAGATCGGCCACCCACTACCGGGCGTCAGCGTCCGCGTTGTCGATCCCGACACGTTCCAACCCTTGCCCGTTGGCCAGGCGGGTCTCTTGCTCGTGCGCGGGCCGAATGTAATGAAAGGCTACCTGGGCAACCCTGAGAAGACCGCCGAAGTTCTGCGCGACGGCTGGTACGTGACCGGCGACATCGCCGCGCTGGACGAGGATGGCTTCCTGACGATTATCGACCGCCTGACGCGATTCAGCAAGATCGGCGGAGAGATGATCCCGCACATCAAGGTCGAAGACAAACTGCACGAGCTTGCCGGCGTGACCGAACTGTGTTTCGCCGTCACCGGCGTGCCCGACGAAAAGAAAGGCGAGCGCCTCGTCGTTCTTCATACCTTCAGCGACGCCAAGCTGGCGCCCGTCCTTGAAAGCCTCGCCGCGAGCGACCTACCGAACCTTTGGAAACCGCGCGCTGACCAATTTTTCCGTATCGAAACGCTGCCATACTTGGGCACCGGCAAATTGGATTTGCGCATGCTGCGAGAGATGGCAGCGGACTGTTCGAAAGCCTAGTTGAAATTGGAGCGAGCGAAGGGATTTGAACCCTCGACATTCACGTTGGCAACGTGACGCTCTACCAGACTGAGCTACGCTCGCTTCCGTTGCGACAAACGGTCACCATAGCAAATCTCCGCTCAGGTGCAACTCTGAAAATCTTCCCCCGAACGTGGCCTGCCTGCCGTAGCCCAAAGGCCAAAGGCTGGTGCGCGAGAGAGGAGTCGAACCTCCACGGGTTTCCCCACAGGATCCTAAGTCCTGCGCGTCTGCCAGTTCCGCCACTCGCGCAACCGCCTGAAACATACCGGAATCACCATCCCGTCGCAACGCTTCTTGATTCTCAGCGCCCCCTCGCCCCCAACACCACCGCCAGCATCGCCCCCGCCACCAACCCGCCCGCATGCGCCAGATTATCCA
>Ga0116126_1000443_pt1 | contig 31185 bp, 30 predicted proteins | sample June2015DPH_16_5_FD_89730 | JGI IMG/M metagenome (GOLD analysis project Ga0116126, IMG submission 89730) | Peatland microbial communities from SPRUCE experiment site at the Marcell Experimental Forest, Minnesota, USA - June2015DPH_16_40 | ecosystem: Environmental > Terrestrial > Soil > Wetlands...
CCGGACCCACGTCCAGGTTTTGCAGATCGCCCAGGTGATGGCCTAGCGGATTGTCCCAACCGTGTTGCTTGCCCTCAGGATTGAAGTGAGGGCCGGCCGATTTAAAATCGGGCGCTTCACACCTCCCCACCGCATGAATGTGGAAGCCGTGAAGTCCGGGTGAAAGATTAGAGACCTTCAGGTCCAGTTGAACGCCATTGGATTTCTCGCTGAATGTTGCTGTGCCAACGGGCGCGCCTTTAGCATTGAGCAGGTTTGCCTTAGCCTTTTTTGCAGCTTGCACCGAGATTGGACATGCGATGAGATAGAGGATTCCGAAAAGAAGCAGCAGTCTCTTTATCATTGAATTTCCTCCTGCCAAGTTTCATTGCTATGGGTCGCAGTCTGCACGCTTATATTACCATGCTAATGGAGATGCAATCTTATTCCGCAGTGCGCCCTGCCGTGCCGGTTCCCGAAAACCGTTGCAGGAGACTCGGCAATTGGCTGACAAAGGCGGAGCGCGCCAGCACGAGATCGCATCCGGCGTCACGCGCCGCCGCGATGAGGTCGTTTTGAACGTGAGAGACAAAGCCAATGGCTGCGATCTCTTTTGTTTTCAAGTCAGACTTGAGGGTGCGCAGGACTTCCAAGGCCTTGCCTGACCGATGGTTTAGATCGATGAGGAGGGCGTTCGGAACATCCTGGATGGCCAGGCCGGGCAGGTCCGCAGGCTGAGCGGATTTCACCGCGACCCCGACATGCTGGGCAGTCTGCTGGATTTTGGACAGGAAAAGCAGGTCGTCCACCACGGCCAGAATCGTTGAAGGCACCCTCCGTGAGCGGCGGTCTTGATAATCGGGAGATCGGATGATCGGGAGATCGGGTGAACAACAGGGCTGTTCTCCCGATCTCCAGATCGCCCGATCATGGTAACTAAGGAATATAACCACGGTCAACTTTTCCTGACTCCTGCATTTCGGTCGCGAAAAAGGCGCTTGACAGGCTATGCTTAATATGATAGCCTAGGAAAGGATGCTTGGCTGTTCTGCCATGACCGTACGGAGCTTACTGTGGTCCCTCCCATGCTCGTTTTCAAACGGACAGTATGTCATTGCCTACCCGTACGATCTAACCGTAGTAACTTTAAAAAATGAACGAGCGACGAGGGAATGTCTATGAAAACAAAGGGCCGCTGTGGAAAACTCGAGACGGAAGCCGGAATGTGTATGAAAACGAAGGTACTTAGCCCTCAAAAGCGGGAATGTTGTTGAAAACGCTGGTAGTTAGTAGGTGGCACGTAGGGAAGAGCCAGAGGCTGCGGGTCCGAGTCGAAATATCCGGAATCATCCCTAAGCTGTGTCACGATTGGGCACAATTTCCCACTTTTCGGACTTGGAGGTGTTGCAAATGCCACATCATCGAGCCTGGCGGCACGTGTTTTGGGAATTTGCCTCCTGAGCCTGCAAAAAGGCCAAGGTCTTAGGTTGCGAAATGCAACACAAACTAATCCCTCGCTGACCATCGGCTGGCAAAAGAATTGCTCGCCTGAACATCCGTGGGGTTTGAGCAAGCGCAAAATTTGGCCATGCTGCTCTGTACTCCAGGCATCAGGGATTCAAGAGTGAAATCCGACACCGATTGATGGAGGGTTATCCTGAACGCAGAGAAAACGAAGCAAACGGTGACTCCGGCGGCCGAAAACAAACCCAGGGTGAAGCTGAACCCCAAAGCGCCTCGTCAGCCCCTGCCACTCCTATCCCCAGACGTTCGCCTGCGCGGTCCCGAGGAGGTCGCACTGGGGTTTTCGCTCCAGCAGGTCCAAGTTGAGGCACTCCGATGCTTGCAGTGCAAGAATCCGACTTGCGTTGAAGCATGCCCGTTGCACATTAATGTCAAAGAGTTCATAGGCTTGATGGCGCAGGGCGATTTTGCCGGGGCTTTCGATAAGATCAGCGAGGAAAGTCCTTTTCCGGGCATCTGCGGTCGTGTGTGTCAGCATGAGCTTTACTGCGAGCGTGCCTGCCTGCTGGGGAAGAAACTCCAACCGGTGGCGATCGGGTCCCTGGAGCGGTTCGCGGCCGATTATCACCGTCAATCAGCCTCCAATACGCCGCAACCCCTGGCGCTCGACGGGGCGCGCGTGGCGCTGGTGGGGAGCGGCCCCGCTTCCCTCATTGCGGCCTACGATTTGGTGCGAAACGGCTACCGGGTAAGCATATTCGAAGCGCTCCACGGGCTGGGGGGAGTGCTGGCTTATGGCATCCCCAATTTTCGCTTGCCACGCGAGATTATTCGTGACGAGGTAGACCGCCTCCGAAGCATGGGCGTCGAATTTCGCACGGATTTCATCGTGGGCAAGACGTGCGCGGTGGAGGATTTATTCGCGCAGGGATTTCAGGCCATCTTTCTGGGTACCGGCGCCGGCCTGCCGCATTTGACGAACATTCCCGGGGAAAACTTGATCGGCGTCTACACGGCCAACGAATACCTGACGCGACTGAATCTGATGGAGGCCTTTCGCTTCCCGGAGTCTGACACACCGGTGCGGATCGGCTCCCGCGTGGTAGTGGTGGGCGGAGGGAACTCCGCCATGGATGCGGCCCGTTGGTCGCGGCGAATGGGCGCCGAGACGACGATCATGTTCCGGCGCGGGCGCGCCGAACTGCGTGCCCGGCTGGAGGAGATTGAGCACGCCGAGGAAGAAGGAGTGCGCTTCGATTTTCTGGCTGCGCCGGTCCGCCTCTTTGGTGACGACAAAGGGGTGCTGCACGAGATGGAGTGCATCCGGATGCAGTTGGGAGAGCCTGACGAATCAGGCCGGCCCTCGCCGGTTCCCATGCCGGGGTCGGAATTCCGAATGCCGGTAGATACGGTGGTGATGGCCATCGGTCAAAGCCCCAACCCAACGGTGCAGCGCGCCACCCCACAGCTTCTGACCCAACGTGGCAAGGTTGTGATTGATGCCGACGGGCAAACCAATATTCCCAATGTGTTTGCAGGAGGAGACGTCGTCCGGGGCGGCTCCACCGTCATCCTGGCGATGCGCGACGGCCGCGCTGCTGCTGCCGCGATTCATCGCGCCCTCGAGCAGCAGGCGCGAGAGACCTCCGGCGCCCCAGCGGCGAAGAAGCCGGCGGAAGAACATCGGGTCAGCGCGAGCCTGGACAATCAGATTCTGGGGAAGCGGCTGCTCACGCCCGAGATTGCTTGGCTACAAGTGGAAGCCCCGGAAATTGCAAAACATTGGAAGGCGGGTCAGTTCGTCATCATCCGGCCCACCGAAAGGAGTGAGCGCATCCCGCTGACGATTGTAGATGGCGATGAAGCGACGGGGAGCATAACGCTCGTTGTCCAGGCGGTCGGAAAGACAAGTCGCGCCACGGTTCGGCTCGAGGTCGGGGACCGATTGGCAGACCTTTTGGGACCGCTCGGGCAAGCGGCCAGCATCGAGAAAGTCGGAAACGTCCTGTGCGTCGCTGGTGGAGTAGGGGTCGCCGAGTTACTGCCCGTGGCACGTGCTTTCAGAGAGGCGGGGAACCACGTCACCGCTCTGTGCGGCGCGCGTTCAGCGGCCCAGATTATTCTTGATGTGGAACTGCGCTCGGCGGCCGACGAAGTGCTTTGGGCAACCGATGACGGCACGGCAGGTCTGCACGGCACCGTCGTGGACCTGATGCGCGCTTGGCGGGCGGGCAACGCATGCCTGCTTGGGATAGCCCATGTTATCGGGCCGATTCCCATGATGCGCGCTGCCGCCGGGGTCACCCGCGAATGGGCGGTCCGGACTTATGCCAGCCTGAATCCCATTATGGTGGATGGTACCGGGATGTGCGGAGGATGCCGCGTCACCGTGGGCGGGAAGGTTCGGTTCGCCTGTGTTGATGGGCCGGAGTTCGACGCGCACCAAGTGGACTTCGATGAGTTAACCCGCCGCACGCGCGCCTACCTCGAGCAGGAACGCGTCTCCCGCGAGCGGCACGAATGTTCGATCGGTTTGGGAAAGTAGTCGCGTGACCTGAGGGAAGAAGTCAGGCGACAGAAGTCAGGAGTCCGGAGGCGGAAGGCAGAGGGGAGAAGCCAATCTAGAACCGAGGCTGTTCACATAAGGGGTGTTCAGGGAACTCCTTCCCAATTCGTTCCCGGATGACCCCCTCACCCGTCCCGATCAGATCGGGACACCCTCTCCCCCAAGGGGGCGAGGGTAGTAAATTCAAATTAGTTGCCATCGAAGGGCAAGTCAAAATGCAAATCGCAAAGGTCAAATGGCAAAATTCCATCGGATTTCACATTTGCCATTTGAGTTTTGACTTTTGACCTGCCCACTTCGCCGCCCTCCCTAGCAGCGCGGCCCCCGCGCAAGCTATTTACTTATTGTTATTATCCATGAAGGATATATATCATCGCATGTTATAATAGGCTCTGATGAGGGCTCGGAATTTTCCCCACCTGAGGGCTCGAGGTGGTTCTTCTTCGGAAAGTATTCGCCATTTTGCGGTGCAACCATTCACAGAAGGGGAGTATCATAATCTCTTAGGTCGAATGGGTCTCATGGGCGTCTTGAAACCCTCGCTCCTTTTCGCTCAAGGGTCGGTACGGATAAGCAGCCAAATCTCGGAGTGAACCGTCATTACCACTATGGCCCAAGAACAAACGCCGAATGAAAGCAAAGAGAAGAGAGTGAGATTGATTCGCCCCTCGATCGTCTTGCTCTGCGGGCCCGCTGCCTGCGGAAAGTCGACTTTTGCGCGGCGCCTCTTTCGCCCCACGCAAATCATCTCTTCGGACTGGGCGCGAGCTCGAGTGTGCGACGACGAGCGGGATCAGCGTTATCAAACCCAGGCGTTCGCTCTCGTCCACTACCTCACGGAATTGCGACTGGGCTTGAACCGGCTGTGTGTGGTGGATTCCACCGCGCTCACTCAGCACCATCGGAAGGAATATCTTGAATTGGCAAAGAGGTTTCAGGTTCCTTGCGTGGTTTTCGTTTTTGATGTTCCGCTCGAGAAATGTGTGGAGCGTGACCGATCGCGCCAGAGGACGGTAGGACGTCCTGTGATCGAGCGCCAGCACTTGGCTTTTGGGCAGACCAGGACGGACATTCGGCAGGAAGGATTTGACGAGATCATCGAACTGGGCGACGAAGACATGGACAAGGTTCAGATTGAGATTATCTTTCGCCCCATTTCGCAGCCTCCGGGGATGCCGGGCCGGCGTCCGCAAGGTGAAACCCGCCATACTCCTCGCCCCTGGCAGCAGGGAACTGGAAGGGGGCCTGCCGTCCGTGAGGCAAAGCCGCCTTCGCTCATGCACCCTCCAGGCCCCTCGGGCGAGCAAACCAAGCCTGAAGTCCGGCCTGCGAGTTCGCCCTCGCAGGCGCCTTCTGCTCCTACAACAGAGCTCAGGCAAGCCCCCACTGTTGCTGGACCTCCTGCGCCTGTCGAGGCTCTTCCGCCGCCCTCGCAGAGCAGAACCCAGACCACCCCCAGTGAAACGGCCGCACCGCCTGCTACACCTCAAGGCAATCCGGGTGGGCAGAACCATTCGTAGTGTAGCGCCCACGAATTTTGAAGTGTGGCCCGCCGCGGCGGGCGGCCGCTTTTGCGTCTCGAACTTGCTTGAGGCGACGCCGTAGCGCTGACCCCGCAGGGCGGGGTCAGCACGATGGGAAAGCAAAATGCCGATCCCGCAATGCGGGATCGGCGCTACAAGGTCCGTTGAGGCGGGCAGTGCCGTTCGAGTAGATTAGCGGTCCGTCCTTCCGTCCAGGCGGTCATACACGGTTCGAGCGCAGGTTGAGCCTAAGGACTCGTTGTAAAGGGACGGCAAGCGAAGGATCTCGCGCACTTCCTCATCAAAGCGGTGGAGTGTCTCGAGTTCGGCTTTTCGAATGGGGAACCTAGTGGCCCGGTGGCGCCAGAACTTCTGGTAGCCGCGATCCTCGAGTTCGCAGTCGAGGCCGCGGATTTGGAAATAAGGCGGGCCTAGAGGAAGCCAGGCTTGCTCTGGCTTCAGTTCCAGGTATTGCAGGCAGTTGTATTTCTTTACGCCGATTGAGCCAGGGGATATGCCAGCCTCCACAATCTCAAAACCGGCGGCGGTAAATTGTTTCCGAATGTCGGTCGTCACTAGCTGCTCTTGTCCCATCCCATTCGACTCCACAAAGTTCACAAGCTCGCAATCCAGACCCTAGAATGTGAATCTAATCTATTGATGGCAAGAAGCGCAAGGGCTGGGTTACAGGATGTAGGGCGGGGGCTTGCCCCGGCCACCGGAGTTTCTACATTTTTGCTGAGATTTTCTGGCCTTGCGCGACTTGCCCTCTCCCCCAAGGGGGAGAGGGGAGAATGAATTGAATTACCGCGGCTTGGCGCCGCAGATTTTGCGGCCCGGGCAGGTCTCAGTATAATAATTACGCAAGATATGTAACGCGCGGAGCCCTAAGAGATTTTTGATTTACTCCAGGCGGGCCATGACTCTGAAACTAGGGGATGTGCATCGGGAAGCCATCCGGCGACACAGCGCAGGGGACTACCCCAGTGAATGCTGCGGGGTGTTGCTAGGGAAGGCGGAAGTAGACGCGAAGCGTGTGACGGAAGTTGTGGCGCTCAAGAACCTGCGGCATGATCCGGGTCGTGCGCAGAAGCTATTGCCGGTGGATGATCCGGTCCGGGAAACGGAGCGCAACCGTTTCCTGATCGATCCGCTCGACCAGTTGCGGGTGGAGAAGGATGCGCGAGCGAGGGGTTCAGAGGTTCTGGGTTACTACCATTCTCACCCCGATCATCCGGCGCGGCCTTCGATTTACGACCGCGAACATGCCTGGCCGTGGTATTCTTATGTTATAATCTCGGTTGAACGGGGCGTCCCGAAGGATTTGACGAGCTGGGTTTTGGCAGAGGATCGCTGGGCTTTTCGCGCGGAGCAGGTTGAGATAGTGGGTTGACCGATTGAGGGCACTGCTTCCTCAAGTAAATGTTGAATCCTTCACGCTCAGAATGCATCGAATTAATTAAGGCGGGAAGGCTGCTGGCCGCGAGGCCGTCCGAAGCCGCATCCCGGGGAGCAAGAATGCCGGTCAAGGTCATCATTTTCGTGCAAAGGGAACAAACTCCCCTGAATGAGAACGACGTGCTCGACATCGTTCCTTCCATTGCCGGCGGTACGGCCCTCCGTTGTATCTGTAGTTAGCCTGGGCTCCCATCCCGAGGTCTCGGGATGGTGAATCCCGGGCGCACCCGTCACCCGCGACCCCAAGCAATACTGAATAGCGTGTTGTCATAGGCCGGCCTTGAAGCCGGGTTTCAGAGCACACAATTCACTATCGAGAGGATACTCAATGTCGAACATTTACCAGGATAACTCTTTCAGTATCGGAAGGACTCCGCTCATACGGCTTAACCGGGTGACCGACGGAGCCAAAGCAACCGTTTTGGCCAAGATCGAGGGCCGCGGCCCGGGCTATTCCGTGAAGGACCGGATCGGGGCGGCGATGATTTGGGACGCCGAGGAGAGAGGTGTCTTGACACCAGGCATGGAGATCATTGAGCCCACCAGCGGCAATACGGGAATCGCTCTGGCATTTGTTGCCGCCGCGCGAGGCTACAAGTTGACGCTTACCATGCCCGAGACCATGTCGCTCGAGCGTCGTCGAGTGATGGCAGCTCTGGGCGCCAGCTTGATCCTCACCCCGGGGCCGGAGGGCATGCCCGGTGCGATCAGGAGGGCGCAGGAGATTCATCAATCTGATGTCAACCATTATTTCCTGCCTCAGCAGTTTGAGAATCCTGCCAATCCCGCAATCCACGAAAAGACCACCGGGCCCGAAATCTGGGACGACACCGATGGGACAATTGACGTGTTAGTGTCTGGGGTGGGGACGGGCGGCACCATCACCGGCGTTTCCCGCTTTATCAAGAAAACCAAGCGCAAACATATCCTGTCGGTGGCGGTCGAGCCGACGGGGAGCCCCGTCTTGACTCAATTCACTTCTGGTCAGCCCTTGAAGCCCGGTCCGCACAAGATCCAGGGACTCGGAGGCGGCTTCGTTCCGAAGGTTCTCGACCTGTCGCTTGTGGACCGTATTGAGCAGGTCTCGAACGAAGAGGCGATTGAATTTGGCCGGCGGCTAACGAGGGAGGAAGGTGTCCTGAGTGGCATTTCCTGCGGCGCCGCGACGGCCGTGGCCGTGCGACTGGCGAAGCAGCCGGAGTTTGCCGGGAAGATCATCGTTACGGTCTTGCCGGATTCCGGTGAGCGATACTTATCCACCGTGCTCTTTGAGGGAATCGGCTAGTGTGCGGGGCGAGGAGTCGAGAAGTCGAGGAGTCAAGGAGTCGAGAACTCGATAAGTTGAGGAGTCAAGAACTCGAGAAGTTGGGTCGAAGGCCGAGGGTGGGAATCTCTTGACTCCTCGGCTCTTAGGGCGGACCTCGAAGGTGGAAACTTCTCGACCCCTCGACTCTCGACTCCTCGACTCATTAAAGGTTAACAAACCATGGATGATAAACGTTTAGAGAACCTAGCAAGCGAATTTAGGGTGGCGCTGGATGCGCAACTTTCAGGCGATTACGGGTGCGAGTTTCGGCTCCCCAGCCGAGAAGCCGCGGCGCAAATCTGCCGCCACTACCTCGAGCTGCTCTTCCCTGTATTTTATCAGGGCCAGGGCGCGGAACTGGACCGCGCGGCGACAGGAGCCAGGCATTACCTGGTCGAGATGGAAACGCTGTTGCGTGAGCAATTGTGCTCTGCCATACGCTTCGATCGGCGTTGCCAAGGGGATCAGTCTCCAGTCGACATTGAGGACCGTGCCCAGGAGCTGACCGAACATCTGTTCGGCCAGTTTCCGGAGCTGGCGAGGTTATTGGCCTCGGATATCGAAGCGGCTTTCCGGAATGATCCCGCCGCCGCCAGCCATGAGGAGATTCTACTCAGCTACCCTTGCATGGAGGCCATTACCGTGCAGCGCCTGGCGCACCGGCTCTACCTGATGGGAGTGCCTTTCCTTCCCCGTATGATGACCGAGGTGGCGCACAGCCACACCGGCATCGATATCAATCCCGGCGCTTCGATTGGCGAGTCGTTCTTCATCGATCATGGGACGGGCGTGGTGATCGGCGAAACCGCCACCATCGGCAGAAGGGTGACTCTTTACCACGGTGTTACGCTGGGCGCATTCAATCCGCTTCGAAAGGATGAACAAGGTCAACTTCGTCGAGGGCAGGAGAATAAGCGGCACCCCGACCTCGAGGATCATGTCACCATTTACCCCAACGCCACCATCCTGGGGGGCGATACACGCGTTGGCCATCACAGCATCATCGGGGGTTACGTGTGGCTCACGCACTCCGTGCAACCCCACAGCAAGGTGACGCTCAAAGACCCTGAACTGGTTATCCTGAACGGCGAGCCAAAAGGCTAAGGTCGTAACCTTGAGCCGCCCTCACGCTTGTGATGCTATTCTGTTAGTGGAGGTTCAAATGGCATTGAAGATCGGAGACGAGGCGCCCGATTTCAGGCTCAGCTCGACGATGGGCGCCACCCAAGACGAGTTTCAGCTTTCCGCCTATCGTGGCAAAAATGTGGTGGTCTGCTTTTACGCCCTTGACTTCACCCCGGTTTGACAGAACGAACTGTCGGCAATCCAAGCGGACCTCGCCAGGTTTGCCGGCCTGAACGCCCAGGTCATGGGCGTCTGCACCGACACGGTTTTCTGCCATATCGCCTTCCAAAAATCTCTTGGGGGTCTTCAGTTCCCCCTCGCTACGGACCGCTGGCCTTACGCCAAAACAGCGGCGGATTATGGCATCTTTCCTCCCACAAAGCACCAGATACCCTTCGTCAACGATCGCGCGGTCTTCATTGTGGACGAGCATGGCAAGATCGCTTGGATAAAAATCTACGAGCTCAGACAGCAACCCGAAAACGCCGAGATCCTGGATGCGCTGAAGAGACTCGCCTGACAAGAAACTCCGTGGCGGCCTTTTCGTTTCTTGCGAAGAATCTCCCGGCTCGGCGCTCGCCCGGGGTTGGCTGGAACTGGAGGTTTTCGATTCACGATGGCCGATTGACAGTGGAGGAAGTTGCTACACCACTTATTCAATCGTCAATCGGCAATCGCCAATCAGTAATCGGTTATGGACTTAGCGGAACTCGTCAGGAAATATACTGAGATCTCCGGAGGCTTTGGAGGGGCCGTACACCTCTCGCAATTCGGCCTTTCCAAAGCGCAGACGGAAAAGGTGATCTCCGCCTTCGATGACGACTATCAAATCAGTCGGTATATGGTGCTATCCCGCGAACGAGATGAAGAATTGGTTTCCTATGCGCCCGAGGCTCGCGTTTACTCCATTAACGGATTCGAGGTAAGTCATGTTTCCTTGAGTCCGGAGATACGGAAGGTTCTGTGAACGAGGGTGGGATTGGGCGCTTGCGGCCAAAGACCGCACGAAGATTTGCGATGCTCTCCGCCGCATTGCGCGGGTCGCCGGGGCGGTTACTTCTTGCTGTCGGATATTCGATCCTCGACGTAGACCAAATGGAAAACGGTAAGGCCTCCTTTCGCCTCAATCCCTACCACGTGTTGCTCCTCCTTGGTGCCCGCCTTCAGGACGAACCCTCCGCTCTCCGGTCGGTCATCCTCGCAGCCCAGTTCATTTGAGGAGTTGCCCTTCTCCTTTTCGCCCGTTGGTTTGGAAGAGTTAGCACAATCCAAGACTCTGCCGTACTTCGCAAGGGCTTTGCGGTAGAACGCCGCGACTTTCTCGGGTGCGTCGTTCGACTCCAGTTTCATCACGGCGAGCTTGAAACCAGAGGAGCCGCCCCAGAGGCCAAGTTGAACTGCGGAACTGCTGTCAGAATCATCCTTGTGTGGCCGCGCTCCCGGATATAAAGGCAAGCCTACGTCCTTCGCACTCGCCTCCTTGCTGGCGATAAATCCGACGCTGTTTCGGTGCTTGTCAGATTCGGTCGTGCCCGCGACCTTCTTGTCTTGTGCGGCCAAGGGCAGAGCCGCCACAAACAGCAACCCCAGCACCGCGACTCGACCCGCCTCGCGCGACTTGAAACGAGCATCTTGGCCACGCTCATGACCTGACCGCTGTGTATTCATCTCAACCTCCCCGCTGCCTCTATGTACGCGGCGCAAAGAAGCGAAGTTCCATGCTGTCGTCTAGCCGCCCGGTGGGTATTGCAGACACCCAGCGATCGTGATAAGGTTAGGGACATTAGGTCCATGCGGGCGGGGGTTGCTCTTGCTCGAAGGGTCTAAGGGCTTCGATCGAAGGCAGATCAGTCTATTAGAGAGGTGCATCCATGAAGCGTAGGGATTTCTTGACCAAGTCGGCGATGGGCGTAGCTGCGGCGTGGCTGGGGTCAAAAAGATGGGCCGCCGCGATTCCGCCCGTCACAGGGAAGTTCAGCGCTGCGGATATTGTCGCCCTGGGCCAAACCGGCATCAAGACCTCGCGGTTGGCCTGCGGCACGGGGACGATGGGCGGGGATCATCATTCCAATCAAACGGCTTTGGGCATTCAGGGCCTCGCCGATTTGCTTTTGCAAGGATACGACCAGGGCTTGCGTTTCTTTGACACGGCTGATTCCTACGGATCACACGCCCACGTGGCGGCGGCCCTGAAGAAACTGCCGAGAGAAAAAATCACCGTCATGTCCAAGTCATGGTCACGCGACGCGGCAGGAATGCGCGCCGACATTGACCGCTTCCGTAAAGAACTGGGGACGGACTACATCGACATTCTCATGATGCACTGCCTGACTGACGACGACTGGACCGGAAAGTGCCGGCCGGCCATGGACGTGATCTCGGAGGCGCAAGACAAGGGAATCGTCCGGGCTCATGGCTGCTCCTGCCATACGATCGGCGCACTCCGCGCCGCGGCGAAATCTCCCTGGGTCCAAGTCATGCTTTCGCGGGTGAACCCCATCGGGTCGCATATGGACGCAGACCCCGCCACCGTCGTCGACACGCTTTGGACGGGGCGCGCGGCGGGCAAGGCCATCATCGGCATGAAGATCCTCGGTCAGGGTGACATGAGATCGCGTGCGGATGAGGCGCTGAAATACGCGCTGTCGCTCGGCGTGCTGGATGCTTTCACTATCGGCGCCGAGAACCGCAACCAGCAACTCGACTTGATTAGGCGTATTGCTGCTGCCCATGCTTAATCGATCCATGAGAAACTCTTGCTTTGCTCTGAGCGGACCGGCTGTACCAGGGGCGGTTGCAAGAGGCAATGAACCAACTTCTAAAAGCTCGTAGCGCCCGCTTCGCTGCCGCGCTGGTTTCCGGCGTACTGTTTTACTTCACGCTCGGACTCACGCCTTCGTGGCTGGCCGCTTGGCTGGCGCCCGTTCCCTTACTGCTTGCGGCCTTTCATGCCAGCCGGCGCGAGGCACGCCTGCTTGCTTGGCTGGCGGCGGCCATCGGCCTCAGCTCGAATTTCACCTACTACCTGAAGGTCACGGGAACGGTGGCGACGGTGGTGCTGCTGCTCCTGCAGGTTCTTGTCTGGGGCTTTTTCGCGATCCGGACGCGCGCCGCGGTGCTGGCCTCGCGAAACTGGCTGATAGTTTTCGTGTATCCCGTGCTGCTGGCCGCAATCGACACGCTGGTCTCCTTCTTCTCGCCGCATGGCACCTGGGGCACCTTCGTTTACACGCAGATGGACGCACTACCCGTCATCCAGATCGCTTCCGTGCTGGGTGCGCCCGCCGTCGTCTTCCTCGTCGGATTGTTCGCCTCCACGGTTGCGGTGGCGCTTTATCGCGGACTGCGGATCGAGCGCCCCTTGCTTGCCTACGGAGTTCCCCTGGTGTTAATCGCCGCTGGGCTCGGCTGCGGAGCGGTTCGCCTTCGCCAAGCCAAAACGGCGCCCACGGTGAGAATCGGAATCGTGGCGATCGACGACTTCATCGGCGGGAACACGCCGCCCGAACGCGCCGAGGCCGTGTGGCGCGGATATGAGGACACAGTGGCGAGACTCGCCAGGGAGGGCGCCCGCATCGTCGTGCTGCCGGAGAAGATTACCGCACTCGCGCCCGAGGAGGCCGCGAAGCGTCAACACGAACTGGCGTCGCTGGCACAGCGAACTGGGGTGTATTTGCTGGCGGGCGTGCAATTGAACCGCGCCGAGCGCAAGGACAACGCGTCGTGGCTGTTCAGTCCCACGGGAGAGCTGGTTGCCGAGTATCACAAGCAGCATCTTGTCCCGCACCTGGAGAGCGATCTTGCGCCGGGGAAAGAAGAGATTGTGCGCACCATCAGCGGCGCGCCTTTTGGGCTGGCGATCTGCCGCGACCTGATCTTCACCGATTTCGGGCGGCGTTACGGGCGGCTCGGCGTCTCCGCCATGCTCGTGCCGGCCTGGGACTTCTACCGCGACGCTTGGATGGCCTCGAGTGTGGCCGCTCTGCGCGGAGTCGAAAGCGGGTACTCGGTCGTCCGGGCGGGCCGCGAGAGCTATCTGAACGTCAGCGACCGCTACGGCCACACCATTGCGCGCCAGCGAAGCGATTATCTGCCCGGCAGCAGCGTGCTTGCCGACCTGCCTCTCGGTCCGGCCACTCCGACCCTCTACGCGCGCTACGGCAATGTCTTCGGCTGGCTCTCGGTGGCGGCATCAGCAATGATGATCGTTCTTGCGGGGCGGGCAGGAAATCAGCCCAAGCCCGCGACAGCAAACGCCTGACTCGAATTTCTCACCACGGGCAAAGGGCGGTCCTGCAGGGCGTGAGCGCCGCTACTTTCAACTTTCGACTAGCGACTTCGCCAGGCGTGGAACGTGCATCACCATTTTGGTGTATAATGGTGTCATGCCTGCTTCTAACAAACTTGTTCGCCAGACCGTGGGCCTTCCGGCAGACACGGCGCGGCATGTGCGCAGCCTGGCGAAGCGACGACGCCTCAGCGCCAACCGGATCATTGTTGAGCTCGTGGAAGAGGGGATCGAGGCCCAGAAGCGCAAACAGAAAGAGTTCTTTGATCTCGCCCAGCGTTTCCGCGCGGCAACCGATCCTAAAGACGTTGCTCGCCTCGGGGATGATTTGGGCCGCATGGTTTTTGGCGAGTGATGCCGCACCTCGAGACCTGGGATAAGCTCCCGCCCGCAATCCGCCAGCACCTGATGGACAGGATGCGGGATCGACGCATCAGCATCGCTGACCTTAATAAGCTTCGGATTTGGGTTGAATCTCACCCGTTCGTTCCGGAGGGTGAGTGGCAAAAGGATTTCGGATCTTTCAAAATCTGCGGTGAGGGACCGCATCCGAAGACATTCCTGCTTCCTGGTCAGCCGGCCAAGGGCGAAAGCCTGTGAGCGCAGGGTGGCTAGGAGGGTGACCGGCGGCGGCGCGCATCGCAGAGCTACGCTCTGCGCCAGCCCGCGCGAATTCCGCAACCTCAAAGTCAAGCTTCTGCCTTAGCGCGCGTAGCCGGTTGATAGAGATGATAACATGAGCGGCACACTTTCACTTTCAAAGTATTCGATCGGAGTTGGGGACAGGTTTGCTCACCAAGCCAAGCCTCAACTGCGGGCCTGTAGGATGGCAGCCGAGCAGGGAGTGGAAGTCATCCCGGTGTGGAACAAATCGAACCGGGAACATACCATCATCGGTTCCAGTCCTGCCAGCACGCGAGCGGCGGCCGATGAAGCCGTGAGAACGCTGGGCTGGACCAAGCCGTACCACGTGGACGCAGACCACATCAATCTCAAGACAGTGGACAACTTCATGGAGGCTTGCGATTTCTTTACCATCGACGTTGCGGATATGATTGGCCGACCCTCCCAAGCCGCCCCCTTGCGGGCGTTTGTGGAAGGTCATCCGGAATTGCTGGGAGAGCTGCTCATTCGCGGCGTTGCTCATCCCTTTCACATCGACCGCGACTTCATGGTCCAGGTTGCGAACAAGTACCTTGCGGCCGTGCAGGAGGCGGGCCTGATCTACCGCCGCGTGGAGGAGAAAAAGGGCAAGGGGCAATTCATTACCGAAGTGTCGATGGACGAGACAGACTCACCTCAGACTCCGGCGGAACTGCTCATCGTCCTTGCTGCCGTGGCGGAGGAAGGGATTCCGATTCAGACCATCGCGCCGAAATTTAGCGGCCGCTTCGACAAGGGCGTGGATTACGTGGGCGACTTGGCGGAATTCACCGAAGAATTTTCAAATGACATAGCCGCCATCGCATTTGCTGTCCGGCATTACGGGATGTCCAGCAACCTGAAACTCAGCGTGCATTCCGGGAGCGACAAGTTCTCGCTCTACGGGCCAATCCACCGGACACTTAAGAAATTGGATGCGGGTGTACATTTGAAGACTGCTGGCACGACCTGGTTGGAGGAGCTGATCGGTCTGGCGGAAGCTGGCGGCGAGGGGCTGGACTTGGCCAAAGAGATTTATGTCGAGGCCTACTCCCGCCGCGAGGAGCTGTGCGCGCCCTATGCCGCCGTGATCAACATCGATCCCGCCCAGTTGCCCGCTCCGGAGTTGGTGGGGAGGTGGTCGTCGGAACAGTTTGTGTCCGCCCTACGTCACGACCCAAAATCTTCGGCCTACAACTCCAGCCTTCGCCAACTTCTCCACGTGGGCTTCAAGGTGGCCGCGAGAATGGGAACCCGTTACCTGGATCTCCTGTCCGTTATGGAGACCACCATAGCCAAGAATGTGACCGCGAACCTTTTCGACCGCCACCTCAAGCCGTTGTTCATTGGGGAGTGATGGAATTTTAGATTTTGGATTTTAGATTTTGGATTGAGTCTGCCTACTGCCTGCTGCTTACCGCCTAAGGGGGGCTAGGGCGATTTTAGATTTTGGATTTTGGGCTGGCCCTGCCTTCTGCTTACTGCCTACTGCAAGAAGGGGGGCCAGTGACTAGGGGCTGGGGAAGAACGGAATGCCGCCTCAAGAGATTGGCAGCTTCGGGCATCAACCACACTCTAAGGTCGCGAGTGAGATACAACCCTGCTGTCCCAAACACGCTCACAATCTTACAGAGGTGCAAAGTGGAACCCATTATCGCGGTGTCATTCCGAGCGCAGCGAGGAATCTCGCTCGGGGTAACCCGGAAAGAAGGACAGGGCGAGATTCCTCGCTGCGCTCGGAATGACAGCCCTGCATTGGTGAACACTTCCAATAGGTTTTTGTCGACCCGCTTACTGACTTTCCTGGTGGCCGGTGCAGTGACATGCTTGACTTTGTTTCAGGCTGAAGCCGCGGCAAAGCCAGGATACCAATCTCTTCCGGAGGGGTACGCGCTTTACCTTCGCCTTGAGGCGCCCGTAGGCACCACCGTGTCGCACCTTCACGGCGTCGTCAAGGCCCGCATCATCCGCGAGGTGGATAGCGGCAACAGAGTTCTGATCCCGCTGGGGGCCGAGGTCCAGGGCCGGATTGAGAAGTTGATACCCAGCTCAAGTGCTACCGACCGCGCGCGTTTGCTCATCCGCTTCGACAAATTGATAATCCCGGGTAACCCGGCTGTAACTTTTGCCGGCCATATCTCCGAGGTTGAGAACGCGCGGGAGAATGTATTGCAGGATGGAACCATACAGGGTGTGTTGGCCAGCGATTTGCCCGTGAGCCACCTTGAGGACGCGATGGGCAAGTTGGCAGGACAAGATAGTGAGCTTTCCAAATATGAACAGAAAGCTTTCGGAAAATCTGACACCTCGATCAATTACGGGGCTGGGACGGACCTGACGCTGGTGCTCGACAAGCCCCTGAGTCTGGCTGAAATGCCTCCCTCCGGCTCCTTCAATCAACTCCCCTCCGGGGTGCCTTACGCCGTCGCGCGAATGCTGCAAGGCGCTCCGCAGCGAGCTTCAGGAAAGGACGGTAGGCCGGGCGATCCCCTGAACCTTGTCGTGGTCGGGAACATCTCAGAAATTCGCGATGTGTTCAAACAGGCGGGCTGGGGCGAGGCGGAGAGGAAGACGGGTAAGGCCGTATGGGATACGGTCCGCGCCGTGGCTGGCGATCAGGGGTTTGGCGGCGCTCCTGTTTCAGACCTCTATCTGTTTGGCCACCGTGAGGATCTGGCGTTCGAGAAAGGGCTGAATACTTTTTTGAAGCGGCACCACCTGCGCCTGTGGCGGACGGCTGCCACGACTCCCGGTGGCCGCGAAATCTGGCTTGGAGCAGCGACCCACGACACGGGCCTGGACGTTCATCCCGGAGTCGTGTCCCATGAGATTGACCCTGACCTTGACGCCGAGCGAACGAAGGTTGGCGCGGATCTCAGGGTCACCGGGCGTGTGGCCGCCGAAGGATTGGTGACGTGCCCTGACCCGCTCAGCCAGGGACTCACTGCCACCGGGGGTACGTGGAAGACGGATGGCCGGCTCCTGGTCATCGATCTCGCGACGCAATGAGAAGATCGGGAGATCGGGTCATCGGGAGATCGGGTGAACGACAGGATCGGGTGATCGGGCGAACAGAAAGCCAATTCGCGAGACGTTCGTTGTTTACTCGATGACCCGATCACCCGATGGCCCGATCTCCCGATTCGCGCTACACTAGGTTGAGCGAGGCATACAATGACAAGTACTCCAGCGGTCTCCTCTGGTGTTTCCCAGTTCGTACGCGGGAAAATCATTGAAGCGCAAGTCAAAGTCTCCGTGGATGCAACCCGGCCCTTGCCCTTGGTGTGCGCTCTCTACGCGGTGGAATCTTCGGATGGAGTTTGGCTGTGCGCGTATTATGGCGCAAACCGCAGCGTCTTTGACTTTCTCCCCCAGAAGGGCGCGGACGTGGAGGAGACGAAACTGGGCATCGCTTTTCGGACCAAACAGTTTATCCCCAAGGACCAGTTCCGGCCTGAGCAATGGGAAGAGTTCAAGAAAGAGCATTTCATGGCTTACGGCGGACACGGGGAATGAAGCGGATCGGGAGATCGGGAGAACAGATGATCGGGTGAACAGGAAGCAGATTTGCGATGTGCTGTTCTTTGTTCACCCGATCACCCGATCTCCCGATCACCCGATCAATAGCTGATGAGAGGAGGCAAGTCATGAGTCGATTCAAGATGGGAACGATGGTCATTGCTTTGGCATTGGGCTTTGCCACTGTTGGGTGGACCCAGGGCATGAGGGGTGGCATGGGTCGCCAGATGCCCCGGATGCTGGGGGCATTCAAACCGGTGGTCGGGGAAGGAGCACAGTACCAGATGACCGCAAAGAACGGCACCATGAGTTTTACTTATGCCATCGTGGGCAAAGAGGACGTGGAGGGGAGCACAGGCTACTGGATGGAAATGCGCATGGAAAGCCCTGGCATGCCTGGAGAGACGGTGATGAAACATCTCATGGTCCTGGGCGGCGACAGGCCCCAGATCAAGCGGATGATCATGCAGTCGCCCGGCAGTCCGCCAATGGAAATGCCGATGGGCATGATGCTGGGTATGGGACAGCGCGGGCAGGCGCCCGGACAAGGCGACACTAGTCCAGGAGAGAGAGTTGGGTCGGAAACAATCACAGTTCCTGCGGGCACTTTTGAGTGTGAACATTACCGCAAGGTGGAGCCGCATGGGACCGTGGACGTCTGGATATCCAGCAAAGTCTCTCCTTACGGGACGGTGAAGATGTCCAGCGGGGAGATGACCATGGTGCTGGAGAAAGTCCTCAGCAACGAAACTTCGCACATCAAAGGCGAGCCCCAGAAGATGGATATGTCATTTCCGCGCCAATAACAGATCGGGAGATCGGATGATCGGGAGATCGGGTGAACAGGGAGGAGATTCCGGATACGTTCGTTGTTCGCCCGATCTCCCGCTCTCTCCATCCCTGGTTGTTCTTCATTTGATTTTCCTATCCCTACGTTGTTTTTTGTTCGCCCGATCACGCGATCACCCGATCAACCGATTCTGTCGTTCGCCCGACGTCCGGACCACTTGCGCCGCGCGAGGGGTTACTTCGTTAATTTGATCCCTCCTCAACGTGCAACCAACCCCTCACCCGTCCCGCACCGGCTGGTGAAAGCGCCGGTCGCGGGACACCCTCTCCCCAAGGGAGAGGGCAGTTCTGATAAATCCCACGCACGCCAGAGAGGACAGCCCTCTCCTAGGGCAGAGGGCAGTTTTGATAGCTCCCGCGCACACCAGAGAGGACAGCCCTCTCCTCGGGGAGAGGGTGGCGATCCCGCAGGCGCGGGAGAGCCAGGTGAGGGGTGCCTTGCCATCCCGGCGGACTTAGCCGGGACCCCGCACCAAGTCTTTGCGCCTCTTGTCCAGCGTGACAGGTTTTGGTATATTTATAAGTTGTCTGCATAAACTTACATGGACAATCTCTACCGGCGCACTCAAATCCTGAACCTCCTCCGTACTGATCCGGCGGCGACCCAAGACGAGCTGCGCCGAAAGCTGGCGCGGCGTGGCATCCGGGTGACGCAGGCAACGGTGTCGCGGGATATTGAGGAATTGGGTCTGGCCAAGACGCGTTCGGGTTACCGCCTGCCGGATGCCGTCGAGCCTCCTGCCTCTGTCCAGCCCACCTTGCAGGTTATCCTCAAGGAGTTTCTTCGAGAAGCGGGTCAGGCGTCGAACCTGGTGGTCCTCAAGACGTACCCGGGCAACGCCCATTCGGTCGCCGCCGTGCTGGATGCGCAGGATTGGCCGGGGGTTGTGGGGACGGTTGCCGGCGATGACACGGTCTTTGTAGCTACTCCCAGCGCCCGCGAGGCGACGCAATTCAGAAAGAAAATCCTGGCGCTCGTGGGTGCATGAGAAAGATCGGGAGATCGGCTGATCGGGAGATCGGGCGAACAGGAAGCAGGTTCGGGATAGGTTGTTTTCATTCACCCGATCACCCGATCTCCAGATCTCCCGATCACAAAGGGAGTTCGAATAAAGATGACTTCTGCTCCTAATTCCAACCAGCCCGTTAAACGGGCTGTTCTTGCTTACTCCGGGGGGCTGGACACCTCCGTCATCATCCCCTGGCTGCGTGAGAATTATGGCTGCGAAGTTATCGCCATGGTCGGGGATGTAGGCCAAGGCGACGACTACGCAGCGCTTCGCCGCAAGGCCCTGCGAAGCGGAGCCTCGAAGGTCTTCGTCGAGGATCTCCGGGAGGAATTTATCACCGGCTACGTTTGGAAGGCGGTTCGAGCGGGGGCCATTTACGAGAGCAAGTATCTGCTGGGGACCTCCCTGGCAAGACCCGTGCTCGCCAAGCGGCAGGTTGAGATTGCGCTCCAATGCGGAGCGGACGCGCTGGCCCATGGATGCACCGGCAAGGGAAATGACCAGGTGCGTTTCGAGCTGTCGTACCAAGCCCTGGCGCCCCATCTGCGCGTCATTGCGCCGTGGCGGGAATGGTCCATCAAGTCTCGTGAAGATGCGCTGGAGTATGCGCGTCGCCACAAGGTGCCGGTGCCGGTGAGCAAGGATGACCTTTACAGCCGCGATCAGAACTTGTGGCACCTAAGCCACGAAGGCGGACCACTCGAAACCAAGCTCGGGGAGCCCCCCGACGAGGCCTGGAAACTCACCCGCAAACCGCAGGACGCCCCGGCGCGGGAGGCGGAAGTGGTGTTGGGTTTTGAAGCGGGAGTCCCGGTCTCGGTTAATGGGAAACGCCTGGCCCCCGTGCGCCTGGTCGAGACCTTGAACGCCCTCGGCGGCCTGCATGGTGTGGGGCGCACGGACCTGGTGGAAAACCGCTTGGTGGGAATGAAGTCGCACGGCGCTTACGAGACTCCGGCTGGAACGCTCATCATGCTGGCGCACCAGGAACTCGAATCCCTCTGCCTGGATCGCGAGACTTACCACTACAAGCAACACGTGGCGTTGCGCTATGCGGAATTGCTCTATTATGGGCTGTGGTTTACGCCCCTGCGCGAAGCCCTCGATAGCTTTGTCGAGACGACCCAACGGAATGTTTCGGGGAGGGTCAAGATGGGGCTCTGCAAAGGGAATCTGCGCATCCTTGACCGCCATTCGCCGAATTCCCTTTACGACACCAGCATCGGCAGCTTTGTTATGAATCCGGATTATAACCAGAAAGATGCCGAGGGGTTCATCAACATCCTTGGCTTGCCGCTGCGCCTTGCCGCCGCGAAGAATGCGGCGCGGAAGGCGAAGCTCGCTGCACGGAGAGCGGGATGAAGCTTTGGGGAGGACGCTTCACCGGCCGCCGCGACCTGCTCTTCGAGAAATTCTCCGAATCTTTTTCTCTGGACCAGCGCTTCATTCTCTACGACCTGCGCGTCAACCTTGCCTGGGTGAAGGAGCTGGGGCGGCTGGGCGTGTTCAAGCCCGCTGAAACGCGCCGGCTGGCGCGGGGCCTCGAGGCAATCCGGCGAAGCGTCGAGCGCAATCCCCATTGGGCCCAGGGACAATCGAGCGAGGACGTCCACACCTGGGTGGAAGCGCAGCTCGAGCGGCGTATCGGCCCCCTGGCCGGCAAACTCCGCACGGGCCGCAGCCGCAACGACCTCGTGGCGACGGAAGCTCGCCTGTACGTCAAGGATGCGATCGGAGACCTCGAGCGGGCTCTTGCGGATATGCTCGAAGCCTTGCTCGGACAGGCTCGCCGCCAGGCTCGAGTTGTGATGCCGGGCTACACGCATCTTCAGCCTGCCCAGCCGATTCTTTTTGCTCATTACGCGCTGGCCTATTTCCAAATGTTCTGGCGCGATACGGGCCGGCTTAAAGACTGCCGGGAGCGGGCCGACGAGTTGCCGATGGGGGCCGGAGCGCTGGCCGGGACTGGCTACCGGCTGGACCGGGAGCGGCTGGCGCGCGCGCTTGGATTCGCGCGGGCCGCTTCGAACAGCCTGGACGTTACGTCAGACCGGGACTTCGTCGCGGAGCTTCTCTTCGCTTGCTCCCTCATGATGGTTCACCTTAGCCGCTGGGCTGAGGACCTGATCATTTACTCCTCTCCGGGATTCGGCTTTGTGGAGCTGGCGGATGCCTACGCGACGGGCAGCAGCTTGATGCCCCAGAAGAAGAACCCGGATGCGTTGGAATTGATCCGGGGAAAAGCCGCGACGGTCCTCGGCCGACTTACGGGAATGCTGGCCCTGGTTAAGGGACTTCCTCTCGCCTATGACCGCGACTTGCAGGAGGATAAGGGCGCCTTGTTTTCCAGTGTAGATACCACCCGCGAAGCGCTCACCATTGCATCCCGCGTTGCCGCGACGCTGCGCATTCACCCTGAGAGAATGAAAGCTGCAACCGCTCAGGGTTTTCTAACGGCGACGGATTTAGCCGACGACCTCGTGCGTCGTGGGGTGCCGTTCGCGAAGGCGCATGAACAGGTGGGAAAGCTCGTGCGCTTCTGCGCCAGCCACGAGCGGACGTTTGGCGATTTGGGCGCTGCCGAAGCACAACGCTTCATACCCTCTTGGGACGCGAAGCTGCGCCGTGTCGCGGTTTCCGCTGAGGGCGCGGTGAATCGCAGAAATGTTCTCGGCGGCACCGCTCCCCAGCAAGTTGCCCGGCAAATCGCCGCCGCCCAAGGTGCTTTAGGAGAACTGAAGAAGAGAATCGCGGGGCGGACCTGAAAGGGAGTAGAGAGTCGACAGAAAACGAAGGTTTCCGGCTATGGCCACTAAGCTCGTTTTCCGCGTCCATGCGCTCCAACGAATGTTCGAAAGGCAACTCGGCATCGAAGATGTCGAGGCGGTCGTCGAAAGCGGGGAGACGATCGAAGACTACCCGAATGACAGACCCTATCCTAGCCGGCTTGTTCTGGGTTGGAGAGGCGCGCGTCCTGTGCATGTTGTCGTGGCGCACAATTTGAGCGAGAATGAACTTATCGTGATTACCGTGTACGAACCGGACCCCGAACTCTGGGAGGCAGATTTCAGGAGGAGGAAGACATGAAGTGCGTCATCTGCAAGGGCGGGGAGACGCGGCCCGGGCACACCGCCGTCACGCTCGAACGGGAAACCACGACGCTGGTCTTCAAGGCCGTCCCAGCAGAAGTGTGCGCCAATTGTGGCGAGGCCTACGTCGCGGAAGAAGTCAGCCGGCAGATCCTCGCGGCCGCCGAGCAGGCCGCCCGCTCGGGCGTTCAGGTTGATGTCCGGGAATTCGTTGGCGCCGCGACATAGAGAAACCCACCTCGCCGGCGGCACCGCCGCCAACGCATGTCATTCTGAGTCCCGACTTGTCGGGACGAAGAATCTCCGAGTCGTCTTTTGCGCTCGGCGAGCCTGGGCTATTTATGTAGCGTACTATTGAGCGGTCGAACCGCCAAGTGTGTCAAAATGCCACACTCGACGCTCGCCGGCATCCCCCTCGGTAATTTTCTAACCCATTGAAAACACAGGAGAACTTGATGCCGCTCGCGCAGAACACCTCAAAAAAGAGAGACGGGTGGGAAAGATGGGAATCCCGTCCAAATCGGACCCGCTTCACGCATAAATTCCGCGCAGTTTGAGACTGAAGGCGACGCGGTCGATGGCCAACATGTAAGCGGCGATGCGGTTGTTGACGTGGTGCTTTTCTCCGTAATGCACCACATCGTTGAATGCTGCAACCATGATGGTTTTCAGGCGTTCATTCACCACGGTTTCTTGCCAAAAGTATCCTTGCCGGTCCTGCACCCACTCGAAATAGGAGACCGTCACGCCACCGGCGTTCGCCAAAATATCGGGGATGACGAAGACGCCGCGCTCAAACAGAATATCGTCCGCAGGTGGGGTAGTCGGACTGTTAGCGCCTTCCACCAAGATGCGCGCCTTGATCCTATGAGCGTTCTTACTTGTAATGACGCTCTCAGTCGCGGCGGGCAGCAGCATTTCGCAATCCTGTTCCAGGATTTCCTGCGCCCCAATGTTTTCGCTCCCAGGGAAGCCTTTCACGGTTTTGTTCTCGCTAACGTACTCGAGCAGGGCAGGGATATCCAGCCCGTGGGCATTGAAAACTCCGCCGCCAATGTCAGCCACGCCGATGATCTTATAACCTTCCTCGTGCATCAAGCGCGCAGCCTGCGAGCCGACGTTGCCGAATCCCTGGACGATCACCTGAGTGGATTCCCGTTTCCGCCCAAAGTGCTTTAGAGCCTCGTCCGCAACGATCATGCAGCCACGGCCTGTGGCTTCGCGCCGCCCCTGCGAGCCGCCCAAATCGAGCGGCTTGCCCGTGACGCTCGCCGTCACCGTATGGCGGACGTGCATCGAGTAGGTGTCCATGATCCAGGCCATCGTTTGCTCATTGGTGTTCATGTCCGGCGCGGGCACGTCGCGCTCCGGGCCGATGTAATCCAGGATTTCCGCCGTGTAGCGCCGTGTAATGCGCTCCAGTTCCCCGATCGAGAGCTGGGAGGGATCGCAGACAACACCGCCCTTGGCTCCTCCAAAGGGGATGTTGACGACCGCGCACTTCCAGGTCATTTCGGCGGCCAAGCCTCGAATTTCGTCCAGCGACACATCCGGCGAGTAGCGAACGCCACCCTTGCAAGGCCCGCGCGCAATACTGTGCTGCACGCGGTAGCCGTCAAAAACTCTGAGCTGTCCATTGTCCATCGCCACAGGAATGTGCACGATGATTTCCCGATTTGGGCTACGCAGGTACTTCTTCAGACCCTCGTCCAATTGTAGCTTGCCGGCGGCCACGTCGAATCGCGCCGCCATGGATTCATAAACGCTAAGTTCCTTTTCCGTTTCACCAACCTTCATATCACCCCCATGAACTTCATCTGCCCACACAAGAAAAACCGGGAGCTGCCATCCAGCTCCCGGCTCCAGATCAAAGGACTCTTGCCTTATGGATAGAGGCCACGCAGTTTGGTGGCCTCGGCAACGCGGCTGATGCCCAGCATATTGGCGGCGGTTCGCATTCCCACTTTGCGAACCAAGTGAATTTTCAGCACGTCGTTGAAGCTGGTCTTCATGACGCGTTCCAGGCGGTTGTAAACGTCCTGGGCTTCCCAGAACAGGTGCTGCTCGTCCTGGACCCATTCAAAGTAGGAGACGGTTACGCCGCCGGCGTTGCAGAGGATGTCTGGAATGATGAAAACGCCCTTGGCCTCCAAGATTCTGTCCGCCTCGGGGGTCAACGGACCGTTGGCCGCCTCCGCGATAATCTTCGCATGGATGCTTGGGGCGTTCTCGCCGTGCACGACGTTTTCCAGCGCGGCGGGAACCAGGATGTCGCACTCCAAGGACAGCAATTGCTCCGGAGTTATGGACTCAGAAGCCGGGAACCCGACAACTGAGCCGGTCTTCTCCTTGTGCAACATCAATTTCGGAATGTCAATGCCATCCCGGTTATAAATGCAACCCTTCGAATCGCTGACCCCGATCACGTAAGCCTGATTGCTGTCCAGCAAGTGCGCTGCGATTGAACCTGCATTGCCGAACCCTTGGACAACCACTTTCGCGCCTTTCATCGGGATTCCCAGGTGTTCACACGCTGACTCAAGCGTGTTGAAGACGCCGCGCCCGGTGGCCTCGTTGCGGCCCAGCGAGCCTCCCAGGGCGATCGGTTTGCCCGTGACCACGCCCGGGATCGGATACCCCTTGGTCATGCTGTAGGTATCCATGATCCAAGCCATGACCTGAGAGTTGGTATAGACGTCCGGCGCGGGAATGTCCTGGGCTGGCCCGATAAGGGGAAGAATCGCACTGGTGTATCGGCGAGTGAGTCGCTCGATCTCAATTTGCGACATCTCCTTCGGATTACAAGTCACGCCGCCCTTCCCGCCCCCAAACGGGATGTTTACCACGGCGCACTTCCACGTCATCCAGGTTGCGAGGGCCTTCACTTCATACACCGTGACATTGGGATGATAGCGGATTCCCCCTTTGGCAGGGCCGCGCGCTGTGCTGTGTTGAACGCGGAACCCTTCAAAACAGTGAATCTTCCCGTTGTCCATCCGTACGGGCAGGACGACGGTTAGTACCCTTTCGGGATACTTGATCATACTTCGCACATCATCGTCGAGTTCCAGCGCATCTGCCGCGAGGTCAAAGTTCTCCATCGCTGCGTCATATGCGTTCTTCTCGACTACAGCCGTAATTGGCATATAGTACGCCTCCTCTTCTTCACTTCATTTGAGTTGATTGCCTTAAGGTCTAACACTTATCCCCCACCAAGGAAGATACTCCTGGCACTGCATATGCGCAAGGGACAACGTGTCAGGATGACATCCCGGTAACTAAATCTGAACTCTCTCTGAATTTTGGCAGGTAACCGTACCGAACCACAGGAAAGCAAGAACCGTCATCCCCGCGAGGCCAACCGGTTCCGGCCGCGATAGGATGGTTTCGAGCCAGCCGCGGGCGACTTCATGATGGGCGGAGGAAGAGTCGTAGGCGTAGAGCAGAATGTTGGCATCGATAACGATCACCGATGGGAGCTCCCTTCGATCTGCTCAAGGAGTTCTGAGGTATTGTCATAGCTGAAACCCGGGCGCAGGCCCAGGGCTCGCGCCCTGACTACGAACGGCCGGGCGGGCCTCAATTGCGATCGAGAAGTCAGGCCCAGGCGCAGAAGATGGTTCACCACTTGGTTGAACGGTTGGCCCGAGCGCCGGGCTTCCGCTCGGAGCTTTGCGGCCACATCGTCATCGAGAGTCAGTGTTGTTCTCACATCTTGATGCTATATCGGGAGCATCGGGATGTCAGCGCTTCGACCTTTCGCCCTCCTCGCCGGTTACGTCCCAGCCCGGCGGCTGACAAAGGTTGATGCCTCGGTGGCGCTGCGGCACGAATGAATTCTGATTGTGAATGGTGAATTATAAAGCAGGGAATGCAAGTCCCTTTTTGGACCTACAATTTACTATTTACTATTCACTATTTACCATTGTCATTAATTCACGAGACCCACTTGTGGCCAACACTGGGGCAGGCTGGGGGATGGCTTTCGCAGCTACTTCAGGGCTCGAGACAAGCTTCCAGGAGTCCTTCTCGCGCAATAGGCGGGACACTAGTTGGGCGTGCATGGCGTGACCGGCGCGTTCCGCAACCACGTGGCCGATCAGAGGGTGGCCGAGCAGGGAAAAGTCCCCAATCAGGTCGAGAAGTTTGTGCCGACAAAACTCGTCAGGGAAGCGTAACCCCTCAGGATTAATCACGCCTTTGCGGTCGAGCACCACGGCATTCTCCAGGGAGCCGCCACGGATCAGACTGTTCTTGCGAAGCATCTCGAGTTCTTCCAAGAAGCCGAAGGTCCGAGCGGGGGCGATTTCAGTGGCGTAATTGGACGAGCCTGACGCGAACTCGATGGATTGTACCCCGATCAAGGGGTGAGGGAAAGCTATGCGATAGGTGACGCGGAAAACATCCGCCGGGTAGACGGCGATGCGTCTCATTCCATCAACCACTTCCACGGGTTTCAAGATTCTGACAAAGCTTCTCCTCGCCCGCTGGCGGCGAATCCCGGCTTTGGTGATAAGCTCAACGAAGGGCCGCGCGCTGCCGTCCAGTATGGGCAGCTCCAGGTTGTCAATCTCCACCAGGGCGTTATCCACGTCCCGTCCCGCAAGGGCTGAGAGAAGATGTTCAGTGGTGGAGATCAATACGCCCTTCTTCATCAAGCTAGTGGCGTAGCTCACCCTGGCCACATTCCGGGACTGGGCCTCAATTGTGAATCCTTCGAGATCGGTGCGCCGGAACACGATGCCCGTGTTGGCAGGGGCAGGGCAAAGACGCAGGTTAACCTTGACGCCCGTGTGGAGTCCGATCCCGGAGACGGAAGCGGGCGCTGCAATAGTGTGTTGGTTGGTCAAATTCTCCCCCAGGAGAACTTTCACTAGCACTTGCTTAGCCAATTGCACGCTTTTAATGTACACCTTTTATTATCAACACGTTAAAACGTGTGGGTTCGCCGCTTTCAAACTTCAGGCGTGTCAATTTTGCAACACATGGTTACGTTTATGTGCCTTCCGCGAACCTGTCCCGAATCAGGCAAGGCTTCGCGTCGGACCTACGAGCGCGTTCTCACCGCGAAGCGGTGGACCGTGAGTAGCCGTGGGCGCGAGCCCACGGTCGGTGTTCGCCTGAAAGGCGCCCAACCCCGTTAGGGGTTGTCCAACGCGGTTCGGCACTTTCAGGGCCGCACGTCGCTTGACGCGTTCCTATCCGTGGGTTTCACCCTCTTCTACTAAGGGCGCTCCCCTTCGGGTGGGGTAAAGGCGGGAACGGAAAACTTGACTCATTTGCACTGGGTTTGACGAGCTGTCGGCGCGCGCCATATAATCCATAGCCGATTCTGATGCGGGGGTGCTAATATGGCGACTTTCTCAAAGGATGCCGCAAGGAAAGTAGTCAGCGCTCATACAACTTCCTGTCCGTACGGGTTGAAGGGTGCCTTGACGATCGTGACTTTTGACGACGGCCTCGTTAGGTGGCACTGCACGACGTCCATGATTGTGGGCAGCACACCACCCAAGACAGGGATCCCGGAGGAGCTTAAAAGCTGTCTCTCATTCTGTCCTGGGCAAGACATGGTTCGGATCGAAGATCAATAACAGCCCACCAACCCCGCGAGCAGCGCAGACATCGCGGCGTGATCTCTGCGAGCGCTCAGAAGCTCGTGGGTAGCCCTGCATGCCCGCGCAACACCGGTGCCGTTGACGGTCGCCCGCAGACACACCATCTTGCCGAATGTGTGTGCCACCCGTGAAACGACCTGCGTGGCCCGTTCAAGGCTAATGTAATGGGTGCCCAGTGGCTTGGGTCGGGGTCCACTAAAGGTCGCGCTGCAATTCTGACAACGGTATCTCGGAATGCGCCGCTTGTCGTAGCTTCCGAATTTCTTGACTGTCGCGTGCTGGCATCTGAGGCAGGTCGTGGGCTTCTCCTTGATTTCCTCGCGGAGAAGCCTCACAATACGGTTGAGGTTCGAGTGCGGGTCAACCCCGCGCTTGGATTTAAGCCCGGCCCTGGTTAATGCCAGAGCCGGGCTGTCTTACCTATTTATATTGGTGGTGATCTCGGCATCATTTCCAGTTATCTCCTTTCTTGCCGCCTGGCGTCTTGCCACGCCGGGCGGTTTGCTTTTACAGCAAACCATTTAATCCTTCTTTTTCGGCAACCCACCCAACCCCAGCAGATTGTTCGGCGTTTTGGCGATGCTTCTGGAAGCACCGTAAGCTCCCACAAAGGCTCTGTGTCGGGCGGTCCTCAGCCTAGGAAATCGCCGTATCCACTGGTAAGCTACATCGCCGTCATCCGTGGTGGTTTTAACAGCTTCTCTGTTCTCAACCAATCGCTTCAAGACGGCGTGAATTGCTGCGAGCGGATTACCGGTTTTGAACTTGTAACCAAGACTTTCAAGCTGTGCTTTCACTTGAAGAGGCGTAAGACCCTTCCGCGATCCTCGAAGGACCTCTCGGCAATTATCTGTGATACCAACCTCCTCGATAGACTGCAACCAGGAGGTAAAGAACTCCTGCTCTCCAGCCAACGGAGCAAGGGCTACTATACTTCTCTTCAATTGCAGGATTTTATGTTCAATTTGGTCCCGTTGCTCAGTGAGTTTTTCCAATTCATCACATGCCAAGTCCAGCGCTTTTTTGAATTCTTCTTTTACCATAATTGGAGATTAAATCATGAAGACTGAAAAGTCAAGAACTATTTTGTCTAAAAAAGACAAATCCTATGTTGGCTTGGAAGAGGCTATTTCCGAGGCGAAGCGACGTGTTGAGACACTTGAAGCAGAGGCGGCTCAACTTAGGATTTCGGTCCGGACGTTCGAGGACAATGAAAAGGGTGGAGTCCCTTTCCCTGGTTCATAAATATCAGCAACATGAAATTCGCCCACTACCCGCAGTTCGAGGATATCGCTCGCGTGTACGAGGATAGGGTAGAATGGCCAATTAAGTCCAACGCGGGAGGAAAAACTTGGCCGAATCCCAGCAGGGCAAGAAGCTGGTTTTGATTGATGCCATGTCGCTGGTCTTCCGAGCGTTCCATGCGCCCATGCAGATGGAGCTCCGCTCGCCCGGCGGCATGCCTACCAAGGCGATTTACATATTCGTTCGAACCCTACGGAAGATCCTCAAAGACCAGCGGCCCGATTACGTGGGGGTAGCCTTTGACCTTGCCGCTCCAACCTTTCGGGACAAGCTGTTTGAAGAATACAAGGCAAACCGTCCGGCTTTCCCTGAGGAGCTCGCGCTCCAGCTTCCCTATGTGCGCCGGTTCTGCCGGGCGCTTGGGCTTGCGTTGGTTGAGAAGGAAGGGTACGAAGCCGACGATGTGATGGGGACGCTGGCGGAGGGCGCCTCGGTTCAAGGGACGGATGTCTTTATCGTGTCCGGCGACGAAGACCTTTTCCAACTAGTGAAGGATCGCGTCAGGGTTCTCAAGCCCTCGCGCGGGGCGAACGACAGCGAAACGATTTGCGATGCTGAGAAGGTCAAGGAGATCTTGGGCGTCGAACCTTCCAAGGTAGTGGATTGGCTGGCGTTGACGGGGGATCCCAGCGACAACATCCCGGGCGCGCGACCCTTTCCAGGCCAAGAGCCTCCTGCCACGCCGGGCGGCAAGAAGCGAAGCTACATCGGGCCGAAGGGCGCCACAGAACTAATCCGGAAATTCGGAACGCTCGACAAGGCGCTGGAGAATTACGCGCAAGAGGAAAAGCAGAGCTACCGCGAGGCCCTGCGCGATTTCCGCAATGAGGCGTTGCTCAGCCGCGAGTTGGCAACCATCCGCAGGGACGTTTCATTGGAGGTCGGCCCTGCTGACCTCAAGCCTGTCCCGCTCGACCTTCCCGAACTGCGGGCGTTGTGCCAGGAGCTTGGGTTCACTTCGCTGCTGCGCGAGTTCTTGGAAGAAGCGCCGGCTCCGGTGCACGCAGCGGCAGAGGTTGAGGAACTGCGGACGCCGGAATCGCTCAGCCAATGGCTGAGCAGCCTGGAAGAGCGTGCTCCCGTGGCGATTGGGCTCGCGGTGGAAGGCGAGGAGAGTTTCTCAGGCCGGCTTGAAAGTCTTGGTCTTTCCGACGGCAGGCGGCTGGCCAGTGTTTCCGCGACGCCCAGCCTTATCGATGCTCTGAAGTTTTTTCTCTCTGCTGCATCGCATCCCAAGGCGGTTCACAACTCGAAGCTCCTACGATTGCTGCTCGGGAAGAGTGGCGTAGAGCTGGCGGGTGTCTCGGACGATACCATGCTTTACTCCTACTTGCTTGACCCGCTGGCCACGAGCCAGGCGCTCGAGGACGTAGTGCTCCGCCGGCAGGGCCGCAAGCTCTCCAATTCCGTTGCAGAATGGGCAGACGCCACGCGCCAGCTTGCGGCG